>Ga0335077_10006004_pt1 | contig 14961 bp, 16 predicted proteins | sample Lox_Sample_31_FD_207151 | JGI IMG/M metagenome (GOLD analysis project Ga0335077, IMG submission 207151) | Soil microbial communities from Loxahatchee National Wildlife Refuge, Florida, United States - Lox_Sample_3.1 | ecosystem: Environmental > Terrestrial > Soil > Wetlands | place: USA... | reverse complement strand
CCGTCGCGGCGAGCCGTGTCCTCTGTGCCCGTGAGATCGGCCGGCCGCTCCGCTCGCTCGCCGCGCCGCTCGTCGGCCGCGAGTCGGAGCTCGACCTGCTCGAGAACACGTTCGCGCGCACCGTCCGCGACCGCCGGACGACGCTCATCACGCTCTATGGCGAGCCCGGTGTCGGCAAGAGCCGCCTCGCGCGCGAGTTCGTCGAGGGCCTCGAGGGAGCGACCGTGCTCCGCGGCCGCTGCCTGCCGTACGGTGAAGGGGTCACCTACTGGCCGATCGCCGAGATGGTGAAGGCGTCGGCCGGGATCTCCGACGACGACCCGCTCGATCGCGCACTCGGGAAGCTACGCGAGACCTGCGAGGACGAGGCGGTGGCGGATCTGCTCGGCCTCGCCGTCGGCGTGCTCGAGGCGGTCGAAGGCGAGCGGAGCCAGCAGGAGATCGCGTGGGCTGCGCGCTCGTGGGCGGAGCAGCTCGCCGACGCGCAGCCGCTCGTGCTCGTCTTCGAGGACGTCCACTGGGGCGAGGAGCCGCTGCTCGAGCTCGTCGAGCACCTCGCGGGCTGGGTGCGGAGCGCGCCGCTCCTGCTCCTCTGCCTTGCGCGCCCGGAGCTGCTCGACGTCCGTCCCGGGTGGGGCGGAGGCCGCGTCCGCGCGGTCACGCTCGAGCTCGAGGCGCTGCCCGACGAGGAGAGCCGCGAGCTCGTGTCCGCGCTCGCCGGCGAGGTCGGCGTTCCCGTCGACGTGCCGGCGGTGCTCGCGAAGGCGGAGGGCAACCCGCTCTTCGTCGAGGAGACGATCCGCGCGCTCGCCGAGAGCGCCGACGGCAGGCAGGAGCGGATCCCGGACACCCTGCAGGCGCTGATCGCCGCCCGCATCGACCGGTTGCCGCCCGGGCAGCGCCGGCTGCTCCAACGAGCCTCCGTCATGGGCCGCGTCTTCCTCCACGGCGCGCTCGTCCATCTCTCGCCGGACGTCGACGACGTCGACACGGCCCTCGACGAACTGCTCCTCCGCGATTTCGTTCTCGCCGAGGAGCGTTCCGCGATCACCGGCGAGCAGGCGTTCAAGTTCAAGCACGTGCTGATCCGGGAGGTCGCGTACGCCGGCCTCTCGAAGGGCTCCCGGGCCGACCTGCACTTGGCCTTCGCCGGCTGGCTGGGCGAGCGGGCCGGCGAGGAGCTCGTCGAGATTCGGGCCTTCCACCTCGACCAGGCGACGCGCCTCATCGCCGAGCTCGACGGGGCCGCGCCGGCGGAGCTCGCCGAGGAAGCGGCGGGAGCCCTGACGAAGGCGGGCCGCCGGGCGCTCTCGCGCGAGTCGTTCAGGAGCGCGCGCAAGCTCCTCGTCCGCGCGGTCGAGCTCGCGCCGACGCTCGAGCGGCGCTACCTCGCCGCCCGCGCCGCGTGGCGGCTGTCGGATCTCGCCGCGGTCTCGGTCGAGATGGAGCGCGTGCGCGCCGAGGCCGCGGATTCGGGCGATCACAGCCTCGAAGGGCGCGCGCTCACCGCGCTCGTCGAGGTCGAGCTCAACCTGCGCGCGGATGCGCCCGAAGCCCGGGTGCTCCTCGGGCGCGCGCTCGAGCTGCTGGAGGAGGACGGCGGCGTCGGACTCTTCGACGCGCTGCAAGCACGGACGACCCTCGCGAACCTACTCGGCGACCACGAGGACTTCCGCGCCACGGCGCGGCGCGCGATCGAAGTCGCCCAGGACGGCCACCGCCCCGACCTCGAGGCGATGATGACGCAGTCGCTGGCGCAGAGCTACCTCACCGAGCTCGACGCCGAGCAGGCCGCGCCGCTCGTCCGCCGCGCGCGCGACCTCGCCGCCGAGAGCGGCAGCGTCATCAGCCGTGCGGTCGCGCTCCAGTCGGCCGCGTTCCTGGCCGAGCTCCAGGGCGATCTCGACGCGGCGACGGCCGGGTATGGCGAGGCGCACGTCATCGCCGAGGAGGTAGGGGCAGTCGGGCTCGACGCGGCGCTGAAGCTCCACATCGCCCGGACGCTTATGGACACCGGCGACCTCGACGAGGCGGAGCGGCTGCTGCGGGAGGCGGTGCGCGTCCTCAAGGGGATCGGCGACCGCGCGCACCTGTGCGAGGCGCAGCGCTGGCTCGCACAGCTGCTCGTGCGCCGCGGCCGCCTCGACGAGGCGGAGCGGCTCGCGCTCGAGTCGCGCGAGACGGTCGGGCCGGAGGATCGGCTTTCCATCTCGACGACGGCGTACGCGCTCGGAGTCGTCCGCCTCGCCCAGGGCCGCGAGGAGGAGGCGGATGCGCTCTTCGCCGAGGCGCTCGACGGTCTCCGCCGCTACGGGATGCGTAGCGCGGAGCTGCTCACGGTGCGGGAGCTCGTCGGTCTGATGCGCGAACGCGGCCGGGAAGACGAGGCTGCCCGCTACGAGGAGCGGCTCGCCGAGCTCGCGCCCGCGAGCCCGGCACCGATCTAGGAGGCTTCGGCGCCGAGGACGGCCTCGGCCTCCAGCTCGACGAGCCAGCGCGGGTCGAGCAGCTGGGTGACGATTCCGGTCGTCGCAGGGCGCGCCGCCGCGAACGCTTCCGCATGGGCTCGGCCGACCGCCTCGATGTCGTCGACCCGAGTGACGTAGATTCGCGTGCGGACGACGTCTTCGAGGCTCGCGCCCGCCTCGGCGAGCGCGCGCTCGATGATTCCGAGACAGATCACCGCCTGCTGATACGGATCGGCGGGCGGATCTGCGTCGCCCGGCAGGATCGGTGCCGTGCCCGACACCCAGATCGTCCGGCCGACGCGAACGGCCCGCGAATAGCCGAACCGTTCCTCGAGGGAAGCGCCCGACGAGATCCGCCTCGTCTCCACCCCGACAGTCTTCGCCCCGGGGCACGTCTGCGCAAGGGCTTCCTTCCGTCAGCCCGCGGCCGATGCAGCCAGCACGTCGCGGATCGCCGCGTGGCTCGCCTCGTCCGGCGACTCGCTGATCACGGTCGCCGGTCGCTCGAAGCGTGCGAGCGCGTCGCGAAGCGGCTCCGCGCGCAGCGTCCCCTCGCCGTAGGGGAGGTGCTTCGTCTCGTTGCGGTTCGCGTACTGGATGTCGCTGAAGTGGATGTGGAACGGCGCAGCCGGCTCGAGGATCGCATCCGCCGCGGCGAGCGGCGCGGCGAAGGCCTCGACGTCGAGAAAGGCGCCGTCGCTCGTGGCGTGCATGTGCGCGAAGTCGAGCACGGGGCGGACGAAGTCGACCTGCGCCGCGATCGCGAGCACGTCCTCGACCGTCCCGAGCTCGCGCACGCGGCCCATCACCTCCACCCCGAACGGCACGAGCCGGTCCTTCGCCTCGAGCCGCTCGCGCAGGTCGCCGAGCTGGTCGACGACGTCGGCGATCGCCTGCTCGCGCTCGCGGCCGAGCAGGAAGCCCGGGTGGAAGACGATCAGCCGCGCGCCGCACGCCTTGGCGAGCCCGGCCGTGTGGTCGAGCATGCCGAGTGCCATCCGGAACTTCTTTCCGCGGTCGGCATGGCCCATGAACGCGGCGAGCGGCGCGTGCACGGAAAGGACGACGTCCGCCGCCTCGGCGGCCGCTCCGAGCAGCGGCGCCGCCTCGTAGTCGAGCCAGAAGCCGCCGGCGAAGCCGAACTCGCACGCGCGGTAGCCGTCCGCCGAGAGCGCTGCGAACGCCTCGTCGAAGGAGGCCGCCTCGGGGAGCCCGGCGGGGCCGAAGCGGATGTCGCCCACACGCGCAGCCTATGCCGTCCGACTCCGCTTCTACGTTGTCGGCATGCCCAGGCGCCCATCCCGCATCGACCTGCTCGAGCTCGACATCGACCTCCGTCTCGCCGACCTCTGGCGCGAGGCGGGCGACATCACCGACTGGAACCTCGATGTCGTCGCGGCCTTCATTCGCGCCGCCTACGGGAAGGGCTACTGCGACGCGCTCACCGAGGACTCGCCGGGCTCGCTCTGCAACGACCACGGATACCGGATCCCCGATCGCAACCCGACACCTGCGTCAGAGCGCTAGCCGAGGCGGCTAACATCCCCGCGTGGGAGCCAGTCCTGCGCGGCTCGTGATCGCGCTGTCGGTGGCGGCGGCGCTCGCGGTCTTCGTCGTCTACACCGCGCTTGCCGGCAACGGCATCGCCGATCTGACGCCGAGCACGGTCGGGAGCGCGACTGGGCACGTCGCCCTGATCGGCAAGGTCGTCGGCACGCCGCACGGCGATGCGTACACGAAGGACGGCCTCCGCTTCCGGGTAAAGGACATCGGGAAGGCGAACGCGAAACGCGTGCTCGTCGACTATCGCGGCAGCGTTCCGGACCTGTTCAAGCCGGGACGCGACATCATCGTGGACGGGCGGATGCGCAACGGCGTCTTCGTCGCGACGCCCGGCTCGCTCGTGACGAAGTGCCCCTCCCACTACGCGCCGGCGAAGAGTTCCAGCAAGACCTGATGGCCTCGCTCGGGCGCGCCGCGCTCATCCTCGCCTTCGGGCTCGTCGCCTACGCTCTCCTGGCCGGGTCGTACGCGGCGTGGAAGCGGCGGCGCCGGCTCGCGCTCTCGGCGCAGAACGCGCTGCTCGCCGCCTTCCCGGTGACGCTCGTCGCCGCGGCCGTCCTCCTGGTCGCGCTCGGCCGGCGCGACATGACGTTCGTCTACGTCTGGCAGCACACGAGCCACAACTTGCCGCTCGGCTACGCGCTCTCCGCGTTCTGGGGCGGACAGGAGGGATCGCTCCTGCTCTGGTTCCTCGTCCTGACCGGCTACGCCGCCCTCGCCGTCTGGTTCAACCGCCGCTCGCGCGAGCTGATGGCCTGGGTCGTGCCCGTCTTCTCGCTCGTCGCCGTCTTCTTCGGCTTCATGCTCTGCTTCGTCTCGAGCCCGTTCAACGTCCAGCCGGCGCCGGCGGACGGGCACGGGATGGTGGCGAGCCTCCAGAACCCGTACATGCTCGCCCACCCGCCGATGCTCTATCTCGGCTACGTCGGGCTGACGGTGCCCTTCGCATTCGCGATGGGCGCACTCCTCTCCGGCCGCACCGACGAGCGCTGGATCGTCGCCACCCGCCGCTGGACGCTCGCCGCCTGGGCGTTCCTCGGCGTCGGCCAGCTGCTCGGTGCCCATTGGGCGTACGTCGAGGTTGGTTGGGGCGGCTACTACGGATGGGACCCGGTCGAGAACGCGGCGCTGATGCCGTGGCTCGCGGCGACCGCGTTCCTCCACTCCGTGATGATCCAGGAGAAGCGCGGGATGCTGAAGGTCTGGAACATGGTGCTCGTCGCGCTCGCGTTCAACCTGTCGATCTTCGGCACGTTCCTCACGCGCTCGGGCGTGATCGACTCGATCCACTCGTTCTCGCAGAGCTCGCTCGGCGCCTGGTTCCTCGGCTTCCTCGCCTTCATGGTCGTCTTCTCTGTCGCGCTGATCCGCTGGCGGCTGCCGCTACTGCGGACGAAGACGAGGCTCGAGTCGCTCGTCTCGCGCGAGGCGACCTTCCTCTACAACAACCTCCTGCTCGTCGCGCTCTGCCTGACGATCCTTTGGGGAGTCATCTATCCCGTTCTCACGGCGGCGCTGCGTGGCCCAGGAGGAACCCGCTCGGTCTCGGGGCCGTACTACGACTTCTTCCTGCACACGTTCGGGCTGCCGCTGCTGCTGCTGATGGGACTCGGCCCGCTCGTCGCCTGGCGGCGGGCATCGCTGCGCTCGCTGGGCAAGACCTTCCTGATCCCGTTCGGGGCCGCCGTCGTCGTCGGCGGAGTCCTGCTCGCCCTCGGCTTCGACAGCTCCTGGCCGGGATTGCTGGCGTACACGTTCTCGGCCTTCGTCGCCGCCTCGATCGTGCTCGAGTTCATCCGCGGCCGGATGGCGACCGGCTCCTTCGTCCGGCTGATCGGGCGAAACCGGCGCCGGTACGGCGGCTACGTCGTCCACGCCGCCATCGTCCTGCTCGCCCTCGGCATCGCCGGCTCGAGCGCCTACCAGACCCAGCGTGAGCGCATCCTCGAGCCGGGACAGTCCATCACCGCCGACGGCTTCACGCTCAAGTACGAATCGATGGTCGCGACGAAGGGAGCCGACTACACCGGCTTCCGCGCGATCCTCGCCGCCTCGGGGCACGGAGAGCACTTCGTCCTCAGCCCCGGCCAGAGCGTCTATACGGGGGACAACTCGTCGGTCAACGCGGCCATCCACCACGACTGGCGCATGCTCGGCGACGTCTACACGATCGCGCACGGGGTCCCGAACAGCGACAAGGTCGATCTCCAGGTCCTCGTCAAGCCGCTGGTCAACCTCGTCTGGGCGGCCGGATTCCTCTTCGTCGCCGGCGCGCTCGTCGCGATGTGGCCGGACGCGGTCGAGCAGCGGCGGCTTGCCGCCCGCTACGCGGCGGGCGCGGCGCCGGTCGGGATCTAGCGTGACCTGGGCGCTTCCACTGGCGGCCGTGCTCGCCGTGGTCGCCGTCGTCTTCGTCGCGCGGCCCTTCCTCCGCGATCCCGCGCCGGCGAGCGACCGGCTCGACGAGCTCGACCCGGCTGCGCGGCGCCATCTCGAGCTCGCCGAGGAGCGCGATCGCGCGCTCGCCGCGCTGAAGGAGCTCGAGTTCGACCACCGGACGGGGAAGGTCTCGGACGAGGACTACCGCGCCCAGCTCGGGCCGATGCGGCGACGGGCGGCGGAGGCGTTACGAGCGCTCGAAACGCGGGAACCATCGCCGCGTGTACGCGTCGGCGCCGCCCGAGAACGTCTGCCCTGAGCATCCCGCGGAGTCACGGCTCCGTCCGTGTCCAGGGCCGGGTCAGCGCCTACTTCGAGATCGTCGGCCGGGCGCTTCCTCGCCTCGCGCTACTGCGCGCCGCCGCGCAGGTCGACGAGGCGCAGGTCGGGCAGCTCGCGGTAGCGCTCGTCGAGGTCGAAGCCGTAGCCGACGTAGACCTCGTCGGGCACGACGAAGCCGACGTAGCGCACGGGCAGGTCGTCGACGAGGCGCCGGTAGGGCCGGTCGAGCAGCGTCACCGCGGCAACCGAGGCGGGACGGCGCAGCTCGAGCGTCCGGACGAGGTAGTTGAGGGTCAGCCCCGTGTCGACGACGTCCTCGACGATGAGGACGTCGCGCCCGCGGATGTCCAGGTCGAGATCCTTGAGAACGCGGATCTGCTGGTGTCCTCCCATGCCGGCGCTTCCGTACCCGGCGAGCTCGACGAAGTCGAGCGCGTGGAGGATCGTGAGCGCCCGCGAGAGATCCGCTGTGAAGACGATGCTTGCCTTGAGAGACGCGACGAGCACGGGCTCGCGGCCCGCGTAGTCCGCCGCGATCTCCGCTGCGAGCTCCCGCACGCGAGCGGCGAGCTCGGCCGCGGAGAGGTAGATCTCTCCGATCCGGTCGTCCGCCGGCAGGCGGTCAGCTGACGAGGTCGAGATGGAAATGCTGGGTGAGGCGCTCGAGGTCGCGCCGGTAGAAGAGCTTGATCTTGACGTCGGGATACCGCTGGCGGAGCTTCCGCAGCTTCCGGTTCTTGCGGGTGACGAGGGACTGCTTCATGACCGTGATCTCGACGAAGAGGTCCTGCTCGGGCAGGTAGAAGTCGGGCGTGAAGGCCTCCTTGACCCGGCCCTCGTCGTCCTGCTCGAGCACGAACGTCCGTGGCTCGTATTCCCACGGGATCCCGTAATAGTCCAGGACCTTCGCGCATTCGAGCTCAGCGGGGCTGGCGAAGCGCGGCGGCTCGGAGCCGCGGTATGCCCGGAAGACCGGGAGCTCGAGCTCCATCGCCACGGACGGTACCGGCCGCATCGGACGCCGAAACCCGCCCCCCGGCTAGCCTTTCGCGCGATGTTCCGCATCGTCCAGCTGTCCGACCTCCACTGCGGGCAGCAGTTCTTCCTGCCGCAGCTGCTCGAGCGCGCGATCGCCGAGGTGAACGAGTTCGCGCCCGACGTCGTCGTCGTCTCCGGCGACCTGACCTCGAACGGCTTCAAGGACGAGTACGCGCTCGCGCGGGAGTTTCTCGACACGATCGCGTGCGAGTCGATGGTCGTGATCCCCGGCAACCACGACTCCCGCAACGTCGGCTACGTCCACTTCGAGGACCTGTTCGGCGAGCGCAACTCGGTCCTGCGCAGGAACGGCGTGACGATCGTCGCCGTCGACTCGAGCGAGCCCGACCTCGACAACGGCCAGATCGGCCGCGGCCGCTACCGCTGGATCGAGGAGCAGTTCGCTGCGGAGCCTGCGGACCTGCGCGTCTTCGTCCTCCACCACCACCTGCTGCCGGTGCCGGGAACCGGCCGCGAGCGGAACATCGTCCACGACGCCGGAGACACGCTCGAGACCTTGCAGCGAGCCGGAGTCGACCTCGTCCTCTCGGGCCACAAGCACGTCCCCTACGCGTGGCGGCTCGAGAACCTCTTCGTCGTGAACGCCGGCACGGTCTCGTCCTCGCGGCTGCGGGGAAAGGGGCGGCCCTGTTACAACGTCGTCGAGGTCGACGGGACGCACGTCGACGTGTGGCGCCGCTACCCGTTCCACGGCCAGGAGCGGATCATCCAGTTCTCTTCCGACACGAAGACGTACGAGAAGTACACCGCTCGGATCGAGGACGAGGTGCGCCCGGTTTGAGGGCGCTCGCGCTGATCGACGGCGAGCACTATCCGCCGGTCGTGCGCGACGCGCTTGCCCGACTGCCCTACGAAATCGTCGGGGCGCTGCTCGTCGGCGGCACGGAAAAGCTGAGCGGAGACGACGACTACGGCGTTCCCCTCGTCGACACGCTGGAAGCGGTCGAGGCCGACGTCGTCGTCGACCTCTCCGACGAGCCGGTGCTCGGACCGCGCGAGCGGATGCTCTGGGTCTCGCGCACGCTCGCGCTCGGCCGGACGTACGTCGGCGCCGATTTCCGCTTCGATCCACCTCCGCTCCACCCGGTCGGTGCGCCTTCGCTGGCGGTGATCGGCACAGGCAAGCGGATCGGCAAGACGGCGGTCGCGGGCCACATCGCGCGCCTGCTCGGGGAGGAGCGGCGGGTCGTCGTGGTCGCGATGGGACGCGGCGGCCCGGCCGAGCCCGAGCTGGTGGAGACGCCGCCCACGCTCGACGACCTGTTCGCGCTGGCCCGTTCCGGACGCCACGCGGCCTCGGACCACCTCGAGACCGCGGCGCTCGCGGGCGTTCCCACCGTCGGCTGCCGCCGGGCGGGCGGCGGCCTCGCCGGGGCGCCGTTCGACTCGAACGTCCTCGAAGGAGTGGCGGTCGCCCTCGACCTCCGGCCCGACTTGCTCGTGCTCGACGGGAGCGGGGCCGCGTTGCCGCCGGTCGCGGCGGACGCCCGCGTCCTCGTCACGAACGGCCGCCACGACGTCCGGGCGGGCCTCAACGCATACCGCGTGCTCGTCTCCGACCTCGTCGTCGACACCGGCGGCGCCGACCGCGACGCGATCCGGGAGATCGCCGACGTGCCGGTCGTCGGCGCGGAGCTCCGGCTGCGGCCCGTCGAGCCGCTCGCCGGCCGGCGAGCGGCCGTGTTCACCACCGGGCCCGCCCCCACCGATCACCTCGACGCGGAGATCGTCCACGTCTCGCGCAGCCTCGCTCGCCGCGACCTCCTGCGGGAGGAGCTCGAGCGCGTCGAGGCGGACGTGTACCTCGTCGAGCTGAAAGCCGCCGCGATCGACGTCGTCGCCGAGGCGGCGCTCGAGCGCGGCGCTCAGGTCGTGCTCGCCGCCAACGACGTCCTCTCGGACGAGCTCGACGACCACGTGCGCGGGCTCGTCGCCGAACGGAGCCTGCGCTGAACGAGCCGCGCCGGATCATGCCGCTGCCACTCGGCGGGGACGAGCTCGGGCTGCCCTACTCTCGCGGCCTGATGGCACGAGCGCTCATGGCGGCCGGCATCCCTGCGCACCGCGCCTACGCGCTCGCCTCTCGCGTCGGCGACGAGCTCTCCGAGCAGGGGCGCGGGCGGGTCGAGCTCGAGCAGCTCGAGTCGCTCGCCGTCGACGTCCTCGGCGAGGAGCAGGGCCGGGAGACGATCCTCCGCCTGCGCCGCTACCAGCAGCTGCGCGAGCTCGACGTGCCGATCGTCGTCTTCATCGGCGGAGCGACCGGCACGGGCAAGTCGACCGTCGCGAGCGAGCTCGCCTACCGCTTCGGGATCACGCGCGTCACCTCGACCGACTTCGTCCGCCAGACGATGCGCGCGTTCTTCTCGCCCGCCTTCATGCCGTCGATCCACTACTCGAGCTTCGAGGCGGGGGACGCGTTCCCCGACGCCGACGATCCGCTCGAGTTCGGCTTCCTCCAGCAGGCGCGGAACGTCCTCGTGGGCGTCCGTGCCTCGTCCGAGCGCGCGCTCGAGGAGGGATGGTCGCTCGTGCTCGAGGGCGTCCACCTCGTGCCGGGCCTGGTGGAGCTGCCGCCGTCGCGGCTCGCCGCGTCCGTCTTCGTGGTGCTCGCGATCCCCGACGAGGAGGAGCACGCGCGTCACTTCCACCACCGGGACGAGGATTCAGAGCGGCCGGTGTCGCGCTACCTCGAGCGTTTCGGCGAGATTCGGCGGATGCAGGAGCTGCTCGTCGAGCGCGCCCTCGAGGCGGGTGTGCCGGTGGTCGAGAACGACGACGCCGAGATCGCCGCCCGCACCGTTGCCGACCTCGTCCTCGACGCCGCCGAGCGGGTGAGCGAGCCGTGAGCGAGGATCAGGAGCGAGTCGTCGAGCCGGGCCGGCCGTGCCAGTGCCAGGCGTACCTTCGGGCGACCGAACAGGCGGCTCTCGTCTCGGCGCGGTGGCTCGGGCGAGCCGACGAGGACGCGGCGGAGGCGGACGCCGCGAACGGCATGCGCGCGACGCTCGATCTGCTGCCGATTCGCGGACGGGTCGTCTTCGGCTCACCCGACGACTCCGGCGGTCTCACACCGGGCGCGATCGTCGGTGCGGGAGGGGTGGAGGTCGATCTCGCGCTCGACCCGCTCGAGGGTCACGGCGTCGTCGCGCGCGGCGGCAACGGCGCGATGTCGATGATCGCCGCCGGCGAGTCCGGGCGCTTCACGACGCTGCCCGACATCTACATGCGGAAGATGGCCGTCGGCCCTCGCGCCCGCGGCTCGATCGACCTCCTGCGGCCCGTGGGCGAGAACGTCGAGGCGATCGCCGAGGCGTTCGGCCGCCGCGTGAACGACGTCACGACGATCGTCCTCGACCGGCCCCGCCATCACGACCTGATCGAGGAGATCCGAAACTCCGGCGCGCGCATCAAGCTGATCCAGGACGGCGACGTCACGGCGTCGATCTCGGCGGCGATCCGCGGCACGAACGACCACCTCGCGATCGGAATCGGCGGCACGCGGCAGGCGGTGCTCTCCGCGGCGGCGCTCCGCTGTCTCGGCGGCGAGCTACAGGCGCAGTTCTGGCCGACCTCCCGCCGCGAGATCGAGGAGCTGCGAGATGCCGGGATCGAGGAGTACGGTCGCGTCTTCCGCACCGAGGATCTCGCGCCCGGCGAGGTGATCGTCGCCGCGACCGGCGTCTCGAACGGCGACCTCCTGCGCGGCGTCCGCTTCCTCGCCGACAGCGCGCGGACGCACTCCCTCGTCATGTGCACGCGCTGCAACTGGGTGCGCTTCGTCGACGGCGTCCACTTCTTCGCCCGCGAGCGGCGCGAGGAGGTACGGCTGCTGGGGTATTGAGGCGCGTCTAGACTGGCGTCATGGCGACCAAGGACGAGGTGCTCGAGGTTCTCCGCCAGGTGGAGGATCCCGAGCTCGGCATGGACATCGTCGACCTCGGCCTGCTCTACGACGTGGAGGTCGCGGACTCGACGGTCAAGGTGACGTACAGCCTCACCTCGATGGGCTGTCCGGCGGGGCCGCTGATCGCGCAGGACATCGACAGCGCCATCCGCCAGGTCGAGGGGATCGCGGACGTCGAGCTCGAGCTGACCTTCGACCCGCCGTGGACACCCGACCGCATGTCCGACGACGCCAAGTTCATCCTCGGCTTCGGCTAGACGACGCGCGACGTGACCGTCACGCACGAGGTGCACGGGCTCGTCGTCACCGACCACGAGCTGTCGCTGCCGCTCGACCACGCGGATCCGGCGGGCCGGCGGATCGACGTCTTCGCGCGCGAGATCGCCGCGGACGAGGGCCGCGACCGCCCGTTCCTCGTCTTCTTCCAGGGCGGGCCGGGCTCCGAGGCGCCGCGACCGACCTCGCCGAAGACGCCGTCGTGGCTAGGGCGCGCGCTCGAGGACTACAGGGTGCTCATGCTCGACCAGCGCGGCACCGGCCGATCGACGCCGGTCGGGACGCTCCCGGGTCTCTCGCCGCAGGAGCAGTACGAATACCTCGTCCACCATCGCGCCGACGCGATCGTCCGCGATGCCGAGGCCTTCAGGCAGCAGCTCGGGGTCGAGCGCTGGAGCGTCCTCGGCCAGAGCTTCGGCGGGTTCTGCGTGGTCACCTATCTCTCGTTCTTCGCCGAGGGGCTTCGCGAGTCGTTCGTCACCGGCGGGCTGCCGCCGATCGCGCGGCCGACGGAGGACGTCTACGCCGCGACCTACGCCACGGTCCGCGAGCGCAACCGCCGCTTCTACGAGCGCTACCCGGAGGATCGCCGACGCGTGCTCGCGCTGCACGAGCGTCTCGCCGGCGGGGAGCTCCGGCTGCCGTCGGGCGACGTTCTCACGCCGCGGCGCTTCCGCCAGCTCGGCGGCATGCTCGGGATGAGCGACGGAGCCGAGCGGCTCCACTATCTGCTCGACCTGCCGCCCGGGTCGCCCGCGTTCGGCCACGACGTCGAATCGGCGACCCACTTCGCTCGCAACCCGCTCTACGCCATCGTCCACGAGGCGTGCTATGCGGACGGCTGCATGACCCGTTGGGCGGCCGAGCGCGCGATGCCCGAGGACTTCGCGTCGTCGCCCGAGCTCTTCACCGGCGAGATGGTCTACCCGTGGATGTTCGAGGACTACGGCGCGCTCGCGCCACTGCAGGAGGCGGCGGAGCTGCTGGCGCAGCACGACTGGCCGCGGCTCTACGACGGCGAGGCGCTCGAGCGCAACGAGGTGCCGGCCGCCGCGATCGTCTACGCCGAGGACATGTACGTTGAGCGGGCGTTCTCCGAGGAGACTGCGGCGCGGATCAGAGGGCTCCGCCCATGGCTGACCAACGAGTTCGAGCACGACGGCCTGCGTCAGGACAGGCGCGTCTTCGAGCGCTTGCTCGACCTCGCCAAGGGCAAGGTCTGAGGTAGGCAGCTTTCAAGTTCCGACGGTCGCCCGGCCGAGCTCGATGAAAGATTCTCCCGGCGCCCTGCGTCCAGTGAGTGCGGCGCGACCAGGGCACAGGGCCCTCCAGGCAGCACGGGAGCCACCGGGCCGCAAGGGCCGAAGGGCGACACGGGGCCGCAGGGGCCGGGCGCGATCTCGTTGACCAGGAGCGCCTCGGACGACGACCTGCTCCACACCCTGACCACGATCGACGGCGTCGACGTCGACTACGTCTGCGAAGTCGCGGCGGTCTATTTCCAGCTGGAACCGGCCTCGGCGACGGACACCGTGTCCGCCAGCGGCAACGACGCCGTCAACGGGACGTTGGCGTCGCTGCTGACGACGGGAGCGCCGACGATCGCGACCACTTCGGACGTGACGGTGAATCTCGACGTCGTCACCTCGGCCGAAAGCGTCGACACCTTCGCGCGGGTCGATCTCGGTGGATACAACACGGGCGGCGCCTGCAAGATCTGGGGCCTCGTGATCCCCGGCGGCGGCTCCTAGCCGCCGGCTCAGCTTCGGCTAGCCCGCCGACGGGTGGACGAAGGGCACGCTGCCGCGCCAGCCGGAGGCGAGGACGCACACGCTCGTCGGCGGGGTCACGACGCCGATCCGGCCGAGGCTCCTCGGGCGGCGGTCGGCGTAGCCGCCCGGCGACCAGCGGAGGAGCTCGTCGCCGAGCACGAGCCACGGCTCGCCCTCGGCGATCACGAACGCGCTGTCGGGCAGCTCGTCCAGCCGCCGCTCGTGCAGTCGTCCGCGCTCCGCGTGCAGCCGCCTGTCGAGCTCGTCCGCGCCTGGAGCGCCCGCGAGCTCGAGGAAGCCGCGGTAGTCCTCGCGCCGGCACTCGGCGCACGGCCGATGGCCGGCCGCGAGCGCGGTCGCGTCGTCGAGGAAGAAGAGGCCCGTATAGCGCCGCAGCGGCATCGGCTCGCGGCGGCGGCCGCGGAACTGGAGCCGGCAGGCGATCCAGCGGCGTCCGTCCTGCGTGCGCCGTAGCTGCCGGTCGTCGTCGTGGAGGCGCCCGCGGTTGCCGAACACGAGCCCGCGCTCGGGCGTCGCGACCAGCTCGCCGAGCGGCGTGACGCGGTTCCGGAGCGGCATCGGGTCTAGATCGCGAGGACGATCTTGCCGAACTGCTCGCCCGCCTCGAGCCGCTCGTGTGCGGCGCGGATCTCTTCCAGGGGCAGCACCTCGTCGACCACAGGTCGCGCTCGGCCGCTCGCGACGAGCTCGTAGGCGCCGGCGAAGTCCGCGTTCGTCCCCATCGTCGAGCCAAGGATCGTGAGCTGCTTCCACCAGATGCGATGGAGCGCGGCGGGCGGGTTCGGCCCGCTCGTCGCGCCGCAGACGGCGATGCGTCCACCCGCGGCGGCGACGTCGAGGGACGTCCGCCACGTCGCCTCGCCGACGTGCTCGACGACGACGTCGACGCCGCGTCCCCCGGTCGCCTCCCTGGCCGCCGCCTTCACGTCGCCGGTTGCGTGGTTGACGGTGGCGTCGGCGCCGAGCCGGCGGGCGCGCTCGAGCTTCGCGTCGCTCGAGGAAGTGGCGAGGACGCGAGCGTCGAGCGCCTTCGCGATCGCGAGCGCCGCGGTCGACACGCCGCCGCCGATCCCCCAGGCGAGCACCCATTCCCCCTCGCGCAGGCCTGCACGGGTGACGAGCATCCGGTACGCGGTCTCGAAGACGAGCGGGAACGCCGCCGCCTCCTCGAAGC
>Ga0335077_10006001_pt1 | contig 14962 bp, 16 predicted proteins | sample Lox_Sample_31_FD_207151 | JGI IMG/M metagenome (GOLD analysis project Ga0335077, IMG submission 207151) | Soil microbial communities from Loxahatchee National Wildlife Refuge, Florida, United States - Lox_Sample_3.1 | ecosystem: Environmental > Terrestrial > Soil > Wetlands | place: USA... | reverse complement strand
GGGTCGCCCTGAACGTCTTTAGATCGAAACCTTCCATCCCTGCCCGCTTTGCGATTGATTGAATCTTGTCCCACAGATGTGTATCTGGACGGCCCGTGCTGGTGCAGAAGACTAGCCGGGACTTCGGAAGCGCTGGATCGTTCATGTGCGCTACGATCCGCTCCATTAGCTCTTTTGAGATAGGGACCTCTCGCTCCGAATTCGCTTTTGCCTTGAACTTGTAAAGCAGGTCTCCGTTCTCATCGTAACGGGTCTTGGACTGTACGCGGAGCATCTGGCGATCATTAAGCACGTCCTCTTTTTCCAGATATATCAACTCTTTCTTTCGAAATGCGGGTTCATAGAGCGTCCTGAAACGTAGCTCTTCGTAGGGATCGCAGTTATTGAAGAACAATTCCTTTTGCGTCTTCGAGTAAATCTTCACGGACCCGATCCGCCTGATCTTTCCCAGTTCAGATTTCTTAATTGGCCCCTTCCCATCGGGCAGACCGAGGGTGATTCTGACCAGTTGGTTCACGTGTGAAGCCTTCCGATCTGCGGTGCGCTTGTCGTTGCCAGGATTTTTGAGGAACCTGTGCTCGTTGCCGTGCTTCATTAGCCAATTTCGAAACTCCATTAAATGGTCGTGGTCGATTTCATCCACAAAGTGCCGAGTTGTCCATTTCTCAAATTGTCGGAGAGCCTGTCTGTGAGACTTCAATGTGTCCCGCTCAAACGTGACTTCTATGCTGTGCAGTCGCATCTCGATGGCATTAGCAATCGTGACTCGTTCAGCCTTCTTCTTCAAAGGGTCGGGACGTTCGAAGCCATCGGCGGCGTCTTCCAAATGCCTTTGCTTGGCCCTCGCAGCCATTACGGCAGCCCCGAAATTTCCTTTGACTGGCTGCTCGCGCTTCTTGCCGTGCTCCGTCCAGACCAAGTAGAACTTGGCTTCCCGTTCTGATTCGGATGGTTTCATCTTGTCGTCCGGCGGTCTTAGATTTTGACTCCAGCGCCAGCGCCCTTCAGGGTCCTTAGTTCGCTCTCTAATGCTTACGGTCGTGTTAGCCATACCCTGGTCCATACTGACTTTCAGGGCAAAGCCTCGAAGTTTTGGGACAAATTTGGGACAAGCCCAAGGCAGGCTAACAACCGTGCTGCAATGAATTACTTAGGAAGCGTTGGTAGCGATACCGGGATTCGAACCCGGGTTTCCGCCGTGAGAGGGCGGCGTCCTGGACCCCTAGACGATATCGCCAATAGTCGAACGGGAGCGCGTTCCACCGACAATTCTTCATTTTCCCATGCCCTGTCACAGGCTGCAAGGGAGCGACAGTACTTCGTTCACCTGGGACTAACGTAACCGGAGTACCAGATGCTCTGCTAAACTAGGCCAATTTTCCGCAAAGTACAAATTTGAGGAGGGGGCATGTTCGGAGACAGAGCTGGAGTTTCCCGCAGAAAATTCCTGACAGACGCCGGGCAGCTCGGCGCGTTGTATGCGATGGCGGACGCACTTCCCTTTCCGGCGATCGCGCTGGGTAAGATGCTCGACAATCCGCGGATTGCGCAAACACCCGTCGCCGATGCAGGATTTGCTTCCGTGCGAAAGATCGGCGAGGGGCTATACGCCACCATTTCCGACACCTCCAAAGGGCGCACGACGATCTGCAATGGTGGGTTCCTGGTCGGCAAGGACGCTGCCCTGCTGGTGGAAGGGTTTGCGACACCGGACGGCGCGGCGTTCCAATTGAATACGCTCCGGAAAATATCATCCGCTCCAGCCGCCGGTGCATTGGACACCCACTATCACTACGATCACACACTCGGAAACGCGTATTACGCCGGCAACGGCATTCAACTCTGGGCCCACTCCGCGGTGCCAGGGCGAATCGTAGAGAGTTATGCGGTGTTGCAACGGACCGAGCGCTCCGCGTTCGTGGCGCCGATGGAGAAAAGAATCGCCGATGCCAAGACAGAGGCGTCAAAGCAGCACGCCGAAGGCGACCTCATGCTGTTCGGAGGCGTATTTGACCTGGTGAACAAAGCCGCGTTGACACTGCCGAACCGCTTGCTGGATCCTGCCAAACTGCCTCTGTCGGTGGACCTGGGCCACTTTCCAATCGTGATCGAGAGTTACCCCGGGCACTCGGGTACGGATGTGGTCATTCGTGTACCAGACCAGAAGGTGGTCTACGCCGGGGATTTGCTGTTTAGCGGAGCGTATCCCGTCACGTTTGACCCGAAGTGCACGATCTCCGGATGGCGGGACACCCTGAAAACCTTCTCGACGTGGGATAAGGACACCCTATTCGTCCCGGGCCATGGACAACCGTGCGGACAACAAGGGATCCAACTTTTGCGGGAAGTGTTTGACGAGTTGGTGGGCCAAGCCGAAACGATGTACAAAGCCGGAGTGCCGGTGACCGAGGCGGCAGAGCGTTACGTGGTGCCCGATAAGTTCAAGGGCGTTGCGGTGTTCGCCTGGGGTTTGAGCATCACTCCCACGTTCTCAAAACTGTATGCCGAGTGGGGCGGGAAGTAGAACGCCCTTCCCGTGTGGATTGAGGATGCGGGGCACGAACAGCTCGTGCCCCTTTTTCCCCCCGCTAGAACTTCACCATAATGGCCATGTCTATGAACGACTCGTTCCTGCGCAGGTCGGGGAACCACACGCTACTGATTCCGCCACCACAGGCCGTCTCCGCCGCAGCCAGGGCCGTCTGGCCTGAACTCGCGCCATTGCTGCAGGCGAAGAATTGAGGCGAGCCGCCTGGAGGCGTAATCCCGCCGCGACCTGACCAGTAAGGAACGTTGGCATGCCGGTAGTCGTATTCCCAGCGGAAGGTGATGTATTGCTTTGGCATATAATCGAAGGTGAAGGAAGAATCCCAGGCTTTAAAAGGATCCCCGGGATTGCCGCTAAAGTAGGGCGAGTTGGTGGCGGCCGTGATGACGGTCTCGCCGTTAATGGGCGGAATCAAGACGAGGTAGCGGCCGGGGTTATTGATCTGGCCGTAGCCGACGGTAACGCCAAATAGATCGCGGTGGAACCAGAAGCGGTTGTAGCCCATCCATCCTATGAAGCTCTGCTTCGGACCTCCGCTCTTGTTCGTGTAGCAACTCACACCACCGCCGTATTCGCAGCCCAGGTCGCCGGTGAGTGAGAAGGCCATTTTGTCGAGGGTTTTCTCCGGCTTGTCGTAATACTTCACTTCAATACTGTCGTCGGTGTGGATGCGGCGGCGCCCCGGGATGAACAGGTCGTCTTCGCCGACGGCGTAGTTATTAGAAATGATGTTGAGCCAGGGCTTGGGCGTCCGCGGGCTTCAGCCGCCAAAGGTGCCTGAATCGACGCTTTCTCGTTGCCAATAGAAGATAGCGTAGGCGGCGTAAGAATTCTGTGAAGGGAGGGTCAGCGTTCCGTAAGGGAGTTTCGACGCCACGAGCGGAGAAGCAGGCTTGACAATTAGTTCCCTATGAGTTAACTTACTGGTGCTTAATAGTGTGGCCAGACACTTCCGCGGCAACACTGACCATTTCGCTGTGAATCAATCCATTGGACGCCAGGATGGAAGGACCGCCGAGGGTATATGGCTTGCCCTGCATGTCCGTGATTTTGCCCCCAGCTTCCTCGACAAGAACAATGCCGGCGGCCACGTCCCACGGATTTAAACCGAATTCCCAGAAGCTGTCGAACCGGCCCATGGCGACGTAGGCCAGGTCGAGTGCGGCCGAACCATCGCGGCGCACGCCATGACAACGCAGCGTGAAGTCCCAGTAGTAATGAAAATTGGGATTGGCCTCCCGGTTGTGGTTGGGAAAGCCGGTACACAGCAGGCTGTTTTTCAGCGCGTTGATCTTGGAACAAGAAATTTTCTTGCCATTGAACGTGGCGCCTTCACCGCGAGCGGCGGCAAACAATTCCTGGTAGTTCGGGTTGTAAATCACGCCGAGGAGCAATTCGTTCTTGCGGGCAAGGGCCATCGAAACGCAGAAGCAGGGGTAGGCGTGGGCAAAATTGGTGGTGCCGTCGAGCGGGTCGACGTGCCATACAAACTCCGAGCCGGTATTCTTGCCAGTTCCCTCTTCGGCCGCGACGGTGTGCCCGGGAAAGTGCTGCTGCAGACGGCTAACGATGACTTGCTCGGAGCGGCGGTCGGCCTGGGTCACAAGATCGAAATCACCCTTGTACGCAATGGTTGGCGGTCGCTCCATTTCTTCGCGCAGTACGTTGCCCGCTTCTTGGGCGATTTCTACAGCAATCTCGAGATATTCCTTGGTCATTCGCGTCCCAGAGTGCCGGGCCGCTTTTATTGAGGCCCGGTGAGATAGGTGGTTCGATGCCGCGCGGTATAGCCCGGAAGAACCTTCACTTCAATTGTACGGTAAGTATTGGCAGGACCGCGAGGATTGGGATAGTAGGCGAGGCGGTATTGCGTGCGGAGCTCGGCGTCGATGCGGTCGAAGATAATGGGCAGCTCTTCCATCGATTCGGGATAGAACATGGCGCCGCCGGTGGTTTCCGTGATGGTCTGCAAGGCGTGTTCACCGGCGGTGTTGCGGCCATTCTCATTCTTCACGGGCCGCACGATGATGGTGTAGAGAAGAATACCGGCGCGGAGGGCGGCTTTGCGCGCGGATTCAAAGTCGGTGCGGCTGGTGGTTTCACCGCCGTCGGTAACCATAATGATGACGCGGCGGCGGTCGTTCGGGCGCGAATTGAGAGCACGCGAACCGAGCAGCACAGCGTCGTAGATGGAAGTGCCGGCGCCATCCGCGATCTTGTGGACGGCAGCCTGGAGAGAGGCAACGTCCGACGAAAACTTGGAGACCTGCGTCACGGACTCGTCGAAGGCAAACACCGAGAGACTGTCATCGGGGCGAAGCACCTGCTTGATGAAATTCGCGGCGGCATCACGCTCAAAAACGATTTCTTTGTGGGCGCTAAGGCTGGTGTCAATCATCAACGCAATATCCAGGGGCTGCTTGGTTTCCTGCTCGAAGACGTCGATCTTCTGCTGAACGCCTTCCTCGAAGATCTGGAACGCTTCCACCGGGAGATTCGGCGCGGGGCGTTTGTGATCGTCGAGGACGCTGACGAGGACGTTGACCAGGTTGACATTGACCTTGACAGTGTTCCGCGGAGAGCTGGTTTCGGAGGGCTTGTCCTGCGGCGGCGACTGTTTCGGCTGGCTCTGCGATGCGCTCCCAGCAGACGGTTGCGCCCAAGGCGGGCGATCCGGCTTTTCCTGGGCACTCAGCAACAGCGCGAAGGCGAGTGACCATAGAACAGCAGCGGCGGATTTTCGAAGGGCCTGGGCAATCATCTGATAGCTAAGATGCACTTTTCGGAGAGGGAGGTGCCGGAGGCAGTTCGCCATCGGCCCAAACCGCGCCGTCCTCGAAAAACTCTTTTTTCCAGATGGGAACCGTGCGCTTGAGGGTATCGATGGCAAAGCGGCAGGCGTCAAAGGCGGAGGCACGATGAGGGGCGCCAACGGCGATAAACACGCTGGTTTCACCGATCTCGAGGTGGCCGAGGCGGTGGAGAATCGCCACGCGGTGGACGGCGTAGGCGTTATGCAGGTGCGCGCAGATTTCGCGCATCTTGGCGAGCGCCATGGATTCGTAGGCTTCATATTCCAGATAGAGGGTGCGGCGTCCGTGGGATTCATTGCGCACGAAGCCATCGAATGTGACGATGGCGCCATCCTGATCGGCGCGCACGTGGTGTACCGCAACGCTTGCGTCAATCGGCGTTCGCAGCAATTCGCACCAGTCGTTGGCGGGTGTCGTGGTCATCGGGAGTTGGCGTCAACCTCCGCTGACCGGCGGAAGAAAGGCAACGTCATCGCCAGCGGAAAGAGGCGTCTCCCAGGAAGCAAACTCCTGGTTGCGGGAAGCGACGAGGGACGCGCGAAAGCCGGTAAGGGATGGAAAGCGGCTCTGGTAGCGGTCGAACAGGTCGGCCAGCGTGGCACCCTCGGGGATCTCGATGGACTCTTCCGTGATTCCGGTCAGCTCCCGGATTCGCCCGAAGAACAGCACCTTCACACGCAGATTTGGCGAGACGCGAGGCATCGGGAAATTGTAACCTGAGGGAACGCGCCCTGCCAGCGGAGCCGGAGAACAAGGCTTCGGCAAACTCCAGAAAGACTCTGCCATGAAAATTCTCGTCACCGGTTCCACAGGACTCGTAGGAAATGCTTTGGTGTCCGATCTGCGCCGTGCCGGACACATCGTTTGCCGGCTGGTCCGGCCAACAACGAAGGTCGAGACGCACACCGTCCCCGAGGGGTTTGATGTGAAATGGAATCCCGCCACCGGGGAATTGGGCGGGGTGGCGGTGGGCGCGGACGCGGTCGTCAATTTAGCCGGAGCGCCGATCGCGGAGGGACGCTGGACGCCGGAACGAAAAAAGCTGTTGCGAACGAGCCGCGTGGAAAGCACGGCGATACTGGTGAAGGCGCTGGCGAAAATGGCAGCGCGGCCGCGCGTCTTGATCTCCGCGTCGGCGATCGGCTATTACGGCAGCCGTGGAGACGAGATTCTGACGGAAGAAAGCGAACCCGGCGGCGACTTCCTGGGCGGACTCGCAAACGAATGGGAGGCGGAGGCGCGCAAGGCGGAAGTGCTGGGGATTCGCGTGGTGCTGGCGCGGTTCGGCATCGTGCTCGCGAGAGAAGGCGGGGCGTTGCCGGTGATGGCGCGGCCGTTCCGGCTGGGAGTAGGCGGCAGAATCGGCTCAGGCGAGCAGTGGATGAGCTGGATTACGCTGGATGATGTGCTCGGGATATTGCGATTCGCCTTGGAGAATGGGGCGGTGCGAGGCCCGGTGAATGTAGTCTCGCCATCGCCGGTGCGCAACGTGGAATTCACGTACGCGCTGGCGAAAGCGTTGCACCGCCGGGCGCTCTTCCCTGCTCCGGCCTTTGCGTTGCGGCTGCTGCTGGGAGAAATGGCAGACGCGCTGCTGTTGTCGAGCCAGCGCGTCATACCTGAACGGCTGCAGCGGTTGGATTACTCTTTCGGCCAGAGCGATCTGGCCGCCACGCTGGCATCAATGCGCGCGTGATTGATACGGGGGCCTTACTTCACAACGTTCAACATCACTATGATGGTCAGAACTCGGCCACTGCCGGGATCGGCGGCTTGGGTAACCTCGCTGGTCTGGCCGTCGCGCATAGGTAAGGTCAGCTCAGTCTTGAATTGACGGATAATCGGCTCCTTAAATCGCGTACCGCCAGGATCGACAACCGCGCTATCGGATTTGTCCAATGGAACTTCAACTTCTCCAGCGACCCAGGAGCGCTCCAAGTTCAGCGAAATGTCGAATCGTCCATCTTCGGCGCTGATGCCCCGCGCATCAATATTGGTGCCGACGTCGATGTATTGCATCCCGTGCTCCTTGCCAACATAAACAGGCACGCGGCTGCCTGTTCGGAGTTTTGTCCACGGTGAACCGCCCTCGCCGGCCTTAACGAAAAAAGTGTATGGCAGGTTAGCGACTTTTTTTTCACCTTCCTTTTCGACGATGGTGACCTGTAGCTTGAGCGAGACGGAGGGTGCCTTGCTTGCGCTGCTTGCCTTGTCTTGTGCCAGCAGGAGCGGACCGGTTAGCAGGAGCGCGATCGGTATTACGACACAGGAACGAATTGCTTTCATTGTTTCCTCCATAAAGTGGGTGCCACTCCCGCCGGCAGGCCGGCGAGTAAAGCCGGAAGAAGCTATTCGGACGATTCCAAAGGCCTCACTTCCAAACTCTCGATTTTCAACGACGCAATCTCGACAGGGGATTCGTCTCCTTGGGGCGCGGGATGAGTCAGCGCCAAAGCCGCGGCTGGGTTTTCAGGAACCTGCGCGATAAAGCGAGAAAACGCTTCGCGTTCTTCCGCGAGGACCATGACGTAGGGTGTTGCCTCTTCCGCGGCAGCAGATGTGATCGACCGGTCGTGCGGCCTACCGACATGGTGAGGCGTCTTCCGTGTAGTCTTCGCCTCGGGAGGGATCGGAGCTGTGCTGTTTTGAGCGATGCTGTTCTGTATCGGAGTTGAAGTCTGGGCAATCTCCGGCGCTGGTGGAACCGGTCGCGGGCGATGCCAAAACAACCCAAACGCTGCGGCGACGAGAGCGCTGGTTGTCAAGGCAGCCATGGGCCAGCCAAACAATCGGAAGGATCGCACCGCGGCTTGCCCGTCCAAGCGAGCGCGGACCACGGGCAGCAACGAAGGTGGCACGGGAGAATTGGCGATTCGTCCCAGGCCTTGCTCCATGGAGTGAAACAAGACTATTTGCCTCTCGTAATAGTTCCGGCAATCAGCACAGGACTGCTGGTGTGTCAGGAACTGCAATGGGAGTATGGACTCACCGGCGGCCAGACGCTCGAGGATGCCTTGTTGGATCTGTTTGCAGTTCATCGCAACTTCTCCGCCAGTTTCTTTCGGGCAAAAAACAATTTGGATTTGACAGTGCCGACAGGGATGTCGAGTATCGAGGCCACTTCCTCGAGCGTGTAGCCCTGAATGGCCGAGAGGATCACCACGAGGCGCGACTTGTCTGGCAATTCCTCAAGGGCGCGCTCAAGCCGCACCTGGAATTCGTTAGAGACGGCGATTTGCTCGGCCGTTGGCGGAACCGGTCGCGTCTCCGGCAGCGCCCACGCTGATTCGCGGCGCTCGCGTCGTTTAGCAGAACGCCAACGATCCAACGCCAGCCGGAACGAGATCCGGACGATCCAGGCGCGAAAACGGGAAGGATCGCGCAGGTCCGCCCACTTGCGGTATGCCCGGATCAACGACTCCTGCGCAATATCTTCGGCGTCGGCATCGTTTCGCAAAACGGCGCGCGCCACACGAAACGCCAGAGGGACGCACTCGGTCAGGCGATGCTCGAATTCGCGCCGCGCGCTGGCAGTGCCGGCTTCTTCTGCCGGGTCTGCGCTGAGCAATCGGGCTGGCGGGTTCAGAACAAACTCCTGCATGCATGAGCTCCGTACACTCTACTAGACGGCATGACTCGCGTTTCGGTTCAGAGGATCTGGCCCGCCGGGTCAGATATGGAGAGATTGCAAAAGGCTCTCCAGGTTGGATTCGTCGACCAGAAAGGTAAGGTCCGTACTTGCTTCCGAGTTTGGCGGCACCGCGCCGTCGTCGAACGCCTGGAAGAGCCGCATTTTTGCGACGGCGTATTCCTCGCTGCTGGTGAGGGGTCGTCCATTTGTTTCCGCCCACGCCCGCAGCGCGGCTTGACGGACGAGAATGCGCAAGCCAAATGTGCTCTTACGGTCAGACGAGACCGCGTAGATGAATTCGCCCGCCAGGCCATGTTCGTCGGCAATGCGATTCACCTCAAAGAAGAAATATTGGTAAACGAAGCCGTTTGCCGCGGAATAGCTCTTCACTCGCCGGACCGCATCGGGGCGCGCCATGCGCGGATTATTGGAGCCCCGTGAAGGAAAGTCAATCGCGCGATGTTCCCGATGTGGAATGGAAGCCAAGAAAGAATTCCAGAACGAAACGAAGTGCTCAGTTTGAGGCAGTTCCCCCGGTGAGCCGATGCCGGGAAGAGATTTCCAGTAATTTCCGGCAAGGCCTTGGATTAGCAGCCGTTAACCGTGGTGTTGAGCCGGAGAAGTCAAATCACATTCCGTGTGGAATGTGGTCACGGGTGTGGGCTTTCGTCTGCATAAGGAAAGGCATGCGGCCCCTTCCGCAAGAACGCGAAGCAAGAAGTGCCATGAGCAAGAGCTTGTCAGACCGGGGCGCAATTGCGCTGGCGTGCGTTCTCCTCGCGGCAGGTGCGTGGACTCTGGGCTGCGGTGGGGGAGGCGCAGGCTCAGTAACGCCCCCGCCGCCACCACCTCCCTCCATCACCATCAGCGTGACGCCTCAAAGCGCAACAGTGCTGCTCGGTGAAACACTCGGTTTCACCGCGACCGTTTCTAATACATCGGACACCGCCGTTGTTTGGAGCGTGAACGGCACGGTCGGGGGATCCGTTCAAGCCGGCACCATATCGGCCGATGGAGTCTATATGGCGCCCCCTGATCTCCCTTCGGGTGGAACGGTGCAAGTGACGGCCACAAGCCATGCGGATTCGTCCAAGTCCGCCACAGCCACCCTAACGGTATCGAGTGACATTTCCGTTTCCATCTCCTCGGGCGGCAACAACGTGGAGTTGGGGGCCACGCAACTGTTTCACGCAATTGTCTCCAGCAGTGGAACGCCGGATCCGTCGGTGCGCTGGAGCCTGACGGGAAGCACCTGCCCCAATTCCTGCGGCTCCGTCGACAACAGCGGCAACTACACCGCGCCACAGATGCTGCCAAGCTCCTCGATCGTGAACCTGGTGGCTACCAGCGCCGCGGATCCTTCCAAACAGTCTGCGGTTGTCATTACCATCACGAGCCATTTCTCACTGCAGCTTGCCGCGCCATCCAATATCCAGGCCGGCGCAAGCAGCCAACTGACCGCGACACTGACTCCCGTAGCCGGATCAAATCCGAATCCATCGCTGAACTGGACATTGCAAGGCACGGGTTGCACAGGAAGCGCGTGCGGGATTCTGGCGATCGCAACCACGCAATCTGCCGGAACGGTGCCGGTCGCAACCACCGCCATTTACACGGCGCCCACGACACCGCCCCAGCCGAACACAGTTTTGATTTCCGTGACGCCGCAGGCGGACCCGGCCAAGCGCGTTCAGGCCAACATCACGATTCAAGGTGGCAGCAGCATCAGCCCACCGAGCGCCATACTCGCCGCGAACCACCGCATCACTTTTGCGGCGTCTTTGGGAGGATCGGCGAACGGCACACTCAATTGGAGCGTGAATGGCATCGCTGGAGGAAATGCCGCGCTCGGGCAAATTTGTGTGGCCGGTTCCAGTCCCATGCGCCAGCTATACGGGTGGCACGGCGAGCCAGGTCGAGTCCCAATCCGGTGACGTTGACGGTGAGTAGCGCGGCGAACCCCAGCCTTGCCACCAACGCACAGATCACGGTGATGAACCACATCACGGTCAGCGTGTTGCCCAGCACTGCGACGGTCTCGCCCATGGGCGTGCAGAGCTTCTCCGCATCAGTATTGGGCACCAGCAACCAAAACGTGATCTGGCAAATCGCGGGTTCGGGCTGCACCCAGGCAGGCAGCTGCGGCACCATCGCGTCCTCCGGGGTTTATAGCGCGCCAGCCATTCCGCCCGCACCGGATGCATTGCAAATTGTGGCTGTCAGCCAGGACGATCAGACGCAATCGGGCAGCGCGAATGTCACAATTTCCAATGCGCCCAATATTCTTTCGCTGCGCCCCGCCAGCATTTACGCCGGCGGCACGAATGGATTCACGCTGCGCGTGGATGGCAGTGGATTCGTGGCCAGCGGCGGCGGGTCTGGCTCAACGCTGCTCGTCGGCGGCAGCGCACATATCACCAGTTGCGCGAACAGCAATTCCTGCTCCGCGCCCATCACGAGCACCGACGTTTTACAGGCGGGAAGCCTGGGCGTTTCCGTCAAGAATCTCAACGGAACCGTGTCCAACGCTGTCAGCCTGGTCATCGTTGCTCCCAATGGCGCCGATGATGTAATCACGCTGAACAGCCGCGCCGGCTGCCACCGGAAAAGACATCGTGGTCGTGGAACCCACCACGGCCGGTGTCGATTCGAGCGCGGATGAGCTTGATCCGGATGTCGCGGCGCTCGGAACATCCGCTGTTTCCAGCAATAGCTGCAATCTTGCGGGGAATCCCATTTCCCTGAACCGGCCCGCGAGCGGCACGGGCGTTGCGGATATCTGCCTTTTCTCTCAAGCGGGATTCGATACCAGCATGAGCTACACGATTTCCGGACCCGGCGATGTGAGTATCATATCCAAACAACCGGCCGGCCTCGGGGTCATCCATCTCACGCTGCAGATTCCGGCCAGCGCGTCGCCCGGGGAACGAACGCTATTCATTCAGAACGCCAACCTGGACCGCACAGCGGCCTCAGGAGCTCTGCGAATTCAGTAGTGCGCGAGGAGAATTGAAATGAGTTACGTGCAACGCCGGCGATTCCTCTGGGTTCTCTTCCTGGTTGGAATCGCGCTGATCGCCATCGTTGCCAACGGGACAACGCTGATCCGTCTGCCATTCTACAAACTGGTCCAGAATTCGTCGGCCATTGCGCGCGTCCGCTGCGTCAGCTCCGACACCCGTCTCGAATACGGCGAGGTCTGGACGGATACGGTCTTCGACGTGGTGCAGCACGATAAAGGGTATCTGCCTTCGCGTATCGTGGTACGGACGCCGGGCGGCCGCTTTCAGCGCATCCGTTCGCACGTGGATGGCGTGCCGGAATTCCGGCCCGGCGAGGAGGTGTTTCTCTTCCTGGCCGGACGTCCGGGGGCACAATTCAAAATCGTCGGTTGGACGCAAGGCACATTCCGGATAAGAACGAATCGGCAATCCGGAGCGGAGACGGTCACTCAAGATTCCGCGGATGTGCCGGTATTCGATCCGCAGCAGAACAAGTTCACCAAGATGGGGGTCAAGGACCTGCGCATTGACGTTTTCCTGGAGAAGATGAACAAGGAAATTTCCAGGCAGGCGTTGTAGCGCGTGTTCTCGGTCACGTGGAGCTCGAGCATGGGAAGGCAAACGACAATCCGGAGATGGGGAGCCAGTAGCGTGGCGTTCTTCTACTGTCTTTGGTCCGTCGTCGCAGCACAGGGTTACTCGTTCAATCAGGTGGTGGCCGACCTGCGCCAGCCCGCGAACCTCTCTGAAGGTTCTGCCTGCCCGATTCCGTCGCATCAATTGGATGGCCCAGGCGCCGTCGTCGTGCGGTGGAGCACTGTACTCGGTACCAGCCTACAGACGGTCCTGACGGCGGATCAGACGCCCGCGGGACGCCTGAACGAAGTCGAGCAGGTTATCCAGCAATCGCTCAACGTGTGGATAAGCGTGAACGGCACATCTTTGACGCCCAGTTCCTTGGGCACCTTGAGCCGCGTTTCCTCCGCCTCCGCATGTGGGTCGGACGGCAAGAATTCGATCTGTTTTGACCAGCCGGACATGGCATTCACGCCGGGCGTGCTGGCATTCACGCGGGTAATCACCGCGGACGCCATCGGCATTCAGATTGGGAATGGGCCGGTGTCCACGGAGGTCGGACAGATTCTCGACGCGGACATCTATTTCAACCCGAGCGATTTCAGCACTACCTTTTCCACTCCCTCCGCCTTGAGCGCAAACCCCAAATCCTACGACCTCGAATCCGTCCTGACACACGAGCTAGCGCATGTCCTGGGATTCAGCCACTCCGCGGTGTGGGGAGCCATGATGTTTCCGTTTGCACCGGCGCTCGGCACATTCACCGGCGTTCGGCCAACACTTCAGCAGCCCGACGCGCCACTTTCCGATGACGACCGGACGGGGCTGAGGAATCTTTACAGCGACCCGCTCGATACCGTCTACATTGGCTCCATTCAGGGACGGGTGCTGCCCGCGAATCCGCTCTCCCTACCAGTGGCAGCTCCTTGGGTCACGGGGATCTTCGGTGCGCACGTCGTGGCGGTAGACGTGGCTACTGGATCTGTTATCGCCGGAGCGCTCGGCGGGTGGAGTTGTCAGGCGCCGGGCCCGGTGCAATTTGACGGGAGTTATTTGATCTCGCATCTACCTATTGGCAAGAGTTACGCGGTCTATGCAGAACCGCTGGATGGAGCCGTAGCGCCATCGGAAGTGAGCAACGCGCTGGTAACGCTGTGCAGAAATGCCACTACGGACCCGGGGTGGCCTCCGGCGCAGGGCTGCGTCGTGCCTCCTGCAAACACACAGTTCACCACGCGAACGCGTCCTGAACCTTAATCCTGCATCAGTAGTGTCCCAACGTTTTGCCTCTTGGCTTCCGTAAATTGTTGATGAGAAACGCATAAGCGGCAAATTCTTTTGGTCTCGATTTGAACTCGGAACGCGGGTTCTGCGACCCTGCGAAGCATAACTTCGTGGGGGCATCGATGAACCGAGGCAAGCTGGTGTTTGCGCAGCTGATGCAACATCTTCCGTTGACCACCTTCCGTCGTTGCGTCACCCGCTATCGAGGCGCGTTCAAAGTGAAGTCCTTCTCGTGCCTGGATCAATTCCTGTGCATGGCGTTCGCTCAGTTGACCTTTCGGGAGAGCCTTCGAGACATCGAAGTATGTCTGCGCGCGCAAAGTTCCAAGCTCTATCATCTCGGGATTCGTTCGGCGGTAGCTCGTAATACGCTGGCCAATGCCAACGCTGTGCGCGACTGGCGCATCTATGCCGATTTTGCCCAGAGCCTGATCGGCATCGCCCGGCCGTTGTATGCGCAAGAGTCCTTCGGCGTCGATCTGCAAGAAACCGTCTACGCACTCGACACCACGACCATCGATCTGTGTCTGTCGGTATTTCCGTGGGCGGTGTTCCGCACGGCCAAGGCAGCCATCAAGCTGCATACGCTGCTCGATCTGCGTGGCAACATTCCCACCTTCATTCACATCAGTGATGGCAAGGTGCACGAGGTCAACGTCCTCGACCAACTGCTGCCCGAGCCCGGCGCCTTCTACATCATGGATCGTGGTTTCCTCGACTTCGAGCGCCTCTATCGCTTTCACGAAGCCGGCAGCTTCTTCGTGACCCGCGGCAAGTCGAACCTCAAGGTCCAACGCCGCTACTCGCATCCGGTCGATCGCACGACGGGGTTGATTTGTGACCAAAGTGTCGTCCTTACTGGCTTCTACTCGCACCAAGGCTTCGAGGCACCGCTGCGCCGCATCCGCTTCAAGGACCCCGAAACCGCCAAGACCCTCATCTTTCTGACCAACAACTTCGTCTTGCCAGCATTTACGATCACCGAACTATACCGCTGCCGCTGGCAAGTAGAGCTCTTCTTCAAATGGATCAAGCAGCATCTGCTAATCAAAGCTTTCTTCGGGACCTCGGAGAACGCGGTCAGGTCACAAATCTGGATCGCTGTCTC
>Ga0335077_10006000_pt1 | contig 14965 bp, 11 predicted proteins | sample Lox_Sample_31_FD_207151 | JGI IMG/M metagenome (GOLD analysis project Ga0335077, IMG submission 207151) | Soil microbial communities from Loxahatchee National Wildlife Refuge, Florida, United States - Lox_Sample_3.1 | ecosystem: Environmental > Terrestrial > Soil > Wetlands | place: USA... | reverse complement strand
ATCGGCTACAAACCGCCAGCACCCGAAGTCTTCGTGCCAGCCCTCGCCGCGTGGCCGGCTGCGCTACGCCGACCGGCTCCGCCGGCCACGCTGGTGCAACGACCAACCTTAAACTAACATTCCACCCGGACCACTCTGTGGGGGCTGATCACCCGCAAGTCGCGCATGGCGGATAAGCCCCTTACGCACCCAGTTCCAGTTAGTTGCGTCTTCCTTTAACTCCCGGGGTGCGGCATGAGAAAAAAGACCCCAGCGGGCCTGAGAGACGCAGCTGGGGTCTCGGTACGCGACAGACTCGGACGCCTGGGGGCCTGGGGGGCGAAAGAGCGTCCAAGAGTTTTAAGTTTGCTCCGATCGCCTTTAGGAATCTGTATCGAATAGCTCACTCTGAAATGACGGTTGGATAAGTCGAACAACTGTTCGACTCACACGGTTCACCTAGGGCGGTGTACTCATAAAAGCGCCAACCGGCGTGACCGCTCTTAGGGGTAGAGCCGTCCGGTTGGCAACTTCTCGGCAAGCTCGGCCAAAGCCGTGCCGTCAGCCTTGCCGACCACCAGGTTCATCGCCTTGGCGGCCTTGGTCGCCAAGTCCAATTGGCTTGCTGGAAATCTCGCAGCCTGCGGTTTGGTGCCTCTTGCCCCTGAAACTTGTCGACCGTGCCGATCCGGCCTCCGGGTATTCTGTCCTGTAATTCGAACACCTGTGCGTTATAGGGCGCAATTATCAGAATATCGGCAAGGCCGATCACTGTCTCAGTGTTCTCGCGATTAATCCATGTTGCCTTTGAATTCAAGATTTCTGTCACCAGGTTTTTAATTGCTTCTGCTTCCTCGGGGCAGGAGCTCTGGTTTCCTTCATGTACAACAGGGAGAAACCGAAGACCGGATCCAGCAATCCTGCTCTTTGATCGTATCGACTGCCGCTCCAGGCCCGGACTCGACGTCTCGATCCAGGCGCAGTTGCTCAATCTGCTCGCGCGGCTGCGCGCCGAGCTCGGCTTCGCCATGCTGTTCATCTCGCACGACCTTTCCGTCGTGCGCCACCTCTGCAGCCGGGTGCTGGTGATGTATGGCGGCGAGATCGTCGAGCAGGGGCCGGTGGAAAAAGTGTTCGCCGAGCCGCAGCACCCGCACACGCGGGCGTTGATCTCCTCAGTGCCGCCCGACGATCCCGCGGCGAAATGGGCGGCGCTTGCGCGCTGACTAGCGCGCAATCGCTTCAGTTGGAATCGATTGGCGCTCTAGCATTTTGCTGGAGCATGATCTTTTCGGAAAACCGGCATCCACTTTTCCGGATCATGCTCTAGGCCGCCGCGGCCGGCGCATCCTTGTTGCGCCACAGCGCCAGCAGCTCGGCCTCGCAGGCCTTGGCGGCTTCGATGGTCTTCGCCTTGACGTGGCCGAAGCCGCGGATTTGCGCCGGCAACGCGGCGATCTCGACGGCGAGCGCGTGGTTGCCGGGATTGAGCGATGCCGCGAGCTCGCGCAGCAGCGCTTCGTAGTCGGCGATCAGGCGCCGCTCCATGCGGCGCTCCGCGGTGTAGCCGAAAATATCGAACGGCGTGCCGCGCAAGGGGCGCAGCCGCGCCAGCAGCTTGAACATGCGGCCCACCCACGGGCCGAAGGCGCGCTTCCTCAATTCGCCAGTCGCCCGGTCGCGCGACGCCAACAGCGGCGGCGCCAGGTGATATTGCAGCGTGACGTCGCCGTCGAACTGGCGCTGCAGCTTTTTTAAAAACGCGCCGTCGCTGTAGAGCCGCGCCACCTCGTATTCGTCTTTGTAGGCCATCAAGGTGAACAGGTTGCGCGCCACCGCCTCGCCGAGGCCGGAAAAGCCGGGCGCAGATTTTGCTTCGGCGATGCGGATTGCGCGCACCGCATTGCGGTAGCGCTGGGCGTAGGCGGCATTCTGATATCTGATGAGAAACGCTGCGCGATGTTCGACCAGGGCATCGAGGCCCTGCGGCTCGGGCGCCGCCTCGTCGTGCAGCACGCGGCGCAGCAGCGCATCGACTTGGGCGCGGTCATGGGCCGCAAGCCGGCCCCAGGCAAAGCTCTGCTTGTTGGCTTCGACTGCGACGCCGTTCAATTCGATGGCGCGCGTGATCGCCCCCGCGCCGAGCGGCACGAGACCCTTCTGGAACGCATAACCGAGCATGAACAGATTGGCGGCGATGGTGTCGCCCATCAGCGCGGCGGCTAGGCCCGCGGCGTCGACCAGGTGGGTGTCCGCCGTCGCGCCTCTGATTGCCTGCAGCATCTTCGCCGTTTCGAAATCGATGTTCGGCTTGAAGATGAAAGCCGCGGTCGGCGTCGCGTTGCTGTTGATAACGGCCTTGGTGGCGCTGGCGCGCAGCCGCGGCAGCGCCGCCGGGCTCGCCGCCACTACCGCGTCGCAGGCGAGCAAGAGATCGGCGCCGCCGGCCGCGATGCGCACGGCGTGCAGCTCCTCAGGCTGCGGCGCGAGCCGTACATGGCTCACCACCGCGCCGTTTTTTTGCGCGAGCCCGCTGATGTCGAGGACGGTGCAGCCCTTGCCTTCGAGGTGCGCCGCCATGCCGAGCAGCGCGCCCAGCGTGACGACGCCGGTGCCACCGACGCCGGTGATCAAAATGCCGTACGCGCGATCGAGCGGCGGCGCCTTCGGCTCCGGCACCTGGGCGAACAGCGCGTCGCTGGCAGCGAGCGCGCCGACCTTGCGCAAGGTGGCGCCGCGCACGGTGACGAAGCTCGGACAAAAGCCCTTGAGGCAGGAAAAATCCTTGTTGCAGCTCGACTGATCGATGCGGCGCTTGCGGCCGAGCTCGGTCTCGACCGGCTGCACAGCGATGCAGTTCGATTTGACCGAGCAGTCGCCGCAACCCTCGCAGACGGCCTCGTTGATGAAGACGCGTTCGGGCGGGTCGGGCAGGCGGCCGCGCTTGCGCCGCCGGCGCTTTTCCGCGGCGCAGGTCTGGTCGTAGATCAACACGGTGAGGCCCGGCACCGCGCGCAGCTCGCGCTGCACGGCGTCGAGATCGTCGCGATGACGAACGGCGACGCCCGTCGGAAAGCCTGCGTGCTTCGGATATTTGCCGGGCTCGTCGGCCACGACCACGACGCGCCGCGCGCCCTCGGCCAGTACCTGCTGCGCGATCTGTGGCACCGTCATCGCGCCTTCCACCGGCTGGCCGCCGGTCATGGCGACGGCGTCGTTGTAGAGGATCTTGTAGGTGATGTTGACGCCGGCCGCCGCGGCGGCGCGGATCGCCATCAAGCCAGAGTGCGCATAGGTGCCGTCGCCGAGATTCTGAAACACATGATGCTCGGCGGTGAAGGGCGCCTGGCCGATCCAGTTGACGCCTTCGCCGCCCATGTGGGTCAGCGTCGCGGTGTGCCGGTCGGGCATGAACAGCGCCATGCTGTGGCAGCCGATGCCGGCCATGGCGCGGCTGCCCTCGGGCACCTGCGTCGAGGTGTTGTGCGGGCAGCCCGAGCAGAAAAACGGCGTGCGCTGAACAGCCGAGACCGGTGGCACCGGCCGCTCGAACGATTCGAGCAGCAGCAACCGCTCGGCGCAGTCTTGCGGCACGTCGCCGAGGCGCTTCAGCCGCGCCACGATGGCGCGCGCCACGATGGTCGGCGTCAGCTCGCCGGTCGACGGCAACAACACCGCACCTGCCTCATCGGTCTTGCCCGCCACGCTCGGCCGCCGCGCCGCATCCACGTTGTAAAGAAGCCGCGTGAGCTGTGGCTCGATGAAGGCGCGCTTTTCCTCGACCACCAGAATGTCCTTGAGGCCGTCCGCGAAGGCGAGCGCGCCTTGCGGCTCCAGCGGCCAGACCAGGCCGACTTTGTAAACGCGGATGCCGAGCTCGGCCGCGCGCTGCTCGCCGATGCCGAGCTCGGCGAGCGCTTGCCGCACATCGAGGTAGGCCTTGCCGGTGGTGATGATGCCGAGCCGCGGCTGCGGCGAATCGATCACCATGCGGTCGACGGCGTTGGTGCGGGCGAACGCCCTGACCGCATCGAGCTTCGGGCCGTGCAGGCGGCGCTCTTGCTCGACGGCCCAATCCATCGCGCCCTGGGGCCAGCGAATGTGCAGGCCGCCGGGCGGGGCTGAAAAATCGCCCGGCAGCGTCACCGTGGCGCGCTGCGGGTCGACATGGATCGACGCCGAGCTGTCGGCCAATTCGCTGCCGACTTTGAAGGCGGCCCAGCAGCCGGAAAAGCGCGACAGCGCGAGCCCGAACAGGCCGAGGTCCAAAAGGTCCTGCACGGTCGCCGGATTAAGCACCGGGATCATCGCCGCTTCGAACGCCTGCTCGCACTGGTACGCCGTCGTCGTCGACTGGGCGCCGTGATCGTCGCCGGCGATGGCGAGCACGCCACCACGGGAAGAAGTGCCGGCCCAGTTGGCGTGGCGCAACGCGTCGAGCGAGCGATCGACGCCGGGGCCTTTGCCGTACCAGATGCCGAACACGCCATCGACCTTGGCGCCGGGAAACAAGCCGACCTGCTGGCTGCCCCACACGGCGGTGGCCGCGAGGTCCTCGTTCAGTCCGGGCTGGAAGCGGATGTCGTTTTGCTCGAGTAGCGCCTTGGCCTGCCACAGCGCGCTGTCATAGCCGCCGAGCGGCGAGCCGCGATAGCCGGAGATGAAGCCCGCGGTGTTCAGCCCCGCGGCGCGGTCGCGCGCCCGCTGCATCAGCGGCAGCCGCACCAGCGCCTGGATGCCGGTCAGATAAATGCGCCCCGACGGCAGAGTGTATTTGTCCTCCAGGCTGACGTGCGCCAAATCCACCAAAGTGTCTCCAGTCTCCGACCGACCGCGCCGACATTACCTTATTGCATGGGTGCGGCCAGTTCGAGGAGAGGCTGCGCCGCAGGGCGGCCCGGCTATGCTAAGGGATCGCAGCGCGATCGAATGAGCGAGGGCCCGTGGCCGACTTTGTCTATGAGATCACCTGCACCGGCAGCCATGACCACGAGGCCGCGGTGCACGCCTGGGCCGACCGCGACGCGGCGCCGGCCTGGGCGGCGCTGCCGGGCTTGAGCGCCGTCGACCTCTACCGGCCGCTGCGCGGCGGCACCCATGACCCATTCAACGACGACGGCCCGGGGCCGCTGTTGATCGCCATGCTGCAATTTCCGGATCAGGACAAGCTCGAAGCCGCCTTGGCGCATAGGCGCTTCCGGCGGAGCCTCGCCGGCAAACCCGCCGCTGTCGCCGCGACCGGCACGGCCATGGAGCGGCGCCTCTTTGCAACCGCGGGCGCGCCTAATCCCGGACCGTTGCGCGCGCCGTTCTCCTACGTGGTGCGCTATCACCATCCGGCCGAGAATGTCGCGGAATTCGTCGCGCATTATCTCGCCGATCATCCGCCGATCCTCGGCAAGCTGCCGGAGATAAGGTCCGTGCTGTGCTACTTGCCGCTCGACAGCGGCACGGCCGCCGTCCTGCCGCCCGCCGACTACATGCTCGGCAACGAAGTCGCGTTCGATTCGCTGGCGGCCTTCAACGCCGCGATGGCGTCGCCGGTGCGCCACGAGCTGCGCGCGCATTTTCGCAGCTTCCCAAAATTTTCCGGCAAGAACACGCACTATCCGATGATGCGGCGGCAGCTGCTGCCGCATTGATTAACGGTGTTTGCCAGCTCCGGGAACTTCGCGCCGCGGCGCGCCCCGGAATGCGCGGGCCGGTCATTCAAAAAACTAGCTCTGCGTGGGACGCAGCACGCTCATATATTCCTCGATGCATGCCGCCGACGCCTTGGCATAGGTGCCGCGGCGGCTGATCACCGCACCGGTGAGCCGGTGTAGCGCGAGTGCCATCTCGGCGGCCTTCGCGGCCACCGCGATGCCGCTGAGCACCAACGCACCATCGATGACGAACGGACATTCCCGCGCGAACAGCAGCATCGGCAGGCCGCCTGCCGGCAGGATGACTTCCGCGCCATCGGCCACCATGGGCCGCACCTGCTCGACGAACGCGGCGCGAACTTGCGCATAACTCGCCGTGTCGGTGAAGGCGCGCATGAAGCCACCGAGATCGGCGCGAATAGCGCGCACGCCGACCACCCGCTGGTCGAGGCCGTGCGCCATCACCTGGCGCTCGTGCCAGGTGATGAAGCTCGGGTCGATGGTCACGAGACCGATGCGACCGCCCATGCCGAGCGCGGCCAAAAGGTTGGCTTCGCCGAGCCCGATCACCGGGATGTCGAGCGCGCCACGGATTTCCAAAAGGCCCGGTTCCTGGAAGTGGCCGATGACGAAGGCGTCGTAGCCGTTACGCTCGGCTTCGATAGCGAGGCGGATCACTTGCGCGGCGCAGCGAAATTCCGTCAACGCGTGGAAATAACGATCGGGAGGGTCGAGGCCATGGACTTCGAAGCGGACATCGGGCGCCGCAACCTCGTCCAGAAACGCCTGCAGCCGTTCGATGTAAGCCGCTTGCTCGACCGGATGGACGAAGCTCTGATACCAGATTCGAGCCGGTCGGGATGAATGTGCCATGGTGCGGTCCCCGCGCTGCAAAGGTATTGCGTTCCGATCTAACATGAGATGAACGGCTGATGGACGATATTTTCTATGAGGACGTCAGCCCCGGCGCCGTCTTGCGCGCCGGGCCTTACGTTATTCCGGAGCAGGAGCTTCTGGATTTTGCCGCCGCCTGGGATCCGTTGCCGATCCACGTCGACAAGGACTATGCCGCCCGGCACGGCGGCATCACGGCGCCGGGAATCTATCTGCTCGCGGTCAGGATGCGTCTCATTCACCGTTTGCCGTTCCGCCGTACGGTCGTTGCCGGCTTCGGCTTCGATGAGGTGCGCTTCCATCGTCCGGTGCATCCGGCCGACGCGTTGACGCTCGAACTGACCTGGCGCGACAAGCGGCGATCGAAATCAAGGCCCGATTGCGGCATCGTCAGCGGCCATTGCGTGCTCGTCAATGCGGCGGGCGAGATGGTCATGAGCCATCTCGATACCATCCTGATGCGGCTGCGAGATCCGGAGCGCGCGGACTAGCGGCGGCCGGCAAATTACCGCTTGATCGCAAGCCCCGCGGCCTCGCGATCCCACGTGGCGGTGGTCACGCCGCGGTCGCGGAGCTTGAACTTTTGCACCTTGCCGCTTTCCGTCACCGGCAACGCGTCGACGAATTCGATGAAGCGCGGCACCGCGAAATAGGCGAGCTGCGGCTGGCAAAATTCGCAGAGCGCGCGCTCGGTGAGCGGGCTGCCCGGCCGCCGGACGACGGCAGCCATGACCTCGTCTTCGGCGAGCTCCGACGGCACCGGAAAGACCGCCGCGTTGCCGACGTCCGGGTGGCTGAGCAGAACCTGCTCCACCTCGAACGACGAAACGTTCTCGCCGCGGCGGCGGATGGCGTCCTTGAGCCGGTCGACGAAGCGGTAGTAGCTGTTCGTCTCACGCACGACGCGGTCGCCGGTGTGAAACCAGCCGTCGCGGAAGGCTTCCGCGGTCTTCTCAGGCAGCGCGAAATAGCCGGTGGCGAAAGCAAGCGGTTCGTGGGAGCGCAGGACAAGTTCGCCGGGCTCGCCGCCGGCTGCATCCTTGCCGTCCCGGTCGATGATGCGCGCATCGAAGCCGTGACACACTTTGCCCATGCTGCCGGGATGGGGCTCCGCGAGAATGCCGCCGATGACGAAATTGGTCTCGGTCGAGCCATAACCGTCGATCAGACGGATGCCGGTGCGGTGTTCGAACGCCGCGTGCAGATGCGCGGGCACGCCGGGCGCCAGCGCGAGACGGACGGCGTGTGCTCGCTCCTCGGGCGATGGTTCGCGCGACAGCAGGATCGGCACCATGGCGCCGAGCACATAGGTAACGCTCGCGCGATGCGCGATCAGCATCTGCCAGAACCGCGAGGCGGAAAAGCGTGGCTCCGCCACCAGCGTCGCGCCGGTCAGCAAAGCCTGGTGGAACGTGCCCAGCGCGTTGGTGTGAAACAGCGGCAGCGTCGTGCAAAGCACGTCGCCCTCGCAAAGCCCGAGATTGCGGATACCCAATAATCCCCACCAGAAATATTGCGCATGCGGACAGCACACGCCCTTCGATGGGCCGGTCGTCCCCGAGGTGTAGAGGATCGCCACGGTCTGCGCCGGATCGATTGCGGCGGCAGGAAGCGCGTCGTTGCGTGGCGGAACGGCCGAGGTAGGAACACGATCGAACGCCGTCGGCGTGCCGGCGCCGATCACCCAGATTCGCTCCAACGCTACGCCGCTAAAGTCGACATGGCGCAGCGCTTCCGAAAGCTCTTCTTCGATCACGAGGAGCCGTGCGCCGGAATTGTCCAAGATGTGCCGAAGCTGCGGCCCGCGCGCGGCAATATTGATCGGCACCGCGATCGCACCGAGCCAGGCGCAGCCGAGATAGGCTTCGAGAAATTCCGGCCGGTTGGAGCACGTGATGGCGACCCGGTCGCCGGGCTGGATTCCCGCGGCGGCCAGCGTTCCGGCGAAGCGCGCAGCGATGCTTGGTGCTTCGTCGAAGCGCCAGCTTGCGCCGCCGACCTTGAACAAGGTGCGGCCCTCGTAACGGCGCGCCTGCCGTTGCAGCATCGCCGGCAGTGTGCGGTCCTCGGGCGGGAACGCAGCGAGAATGTCGTCGGCGCTCATCGCACCTTCTTTGGGCGCCTCTTTGGCGGGTTGTTCCGGGCGCGGCCTTTCTTTGCGCCGGCGGTTTTGCCGGGGCGTGCCGGCGTGCCTGTCGACGACGGCACCAGCGCCAGCACGCGCAACGGGCTGCCGCTGCCGTCCTTGATCTTCAGCGGCGCGGCAATGATCACCGCGCCGGTCGGCGGCAGCAGGTCGAGATTGGTCAGGCATTGCAGGCCGAACCGGCCCGAGCCGTGCATATAGTAGTGACACGGATAGGGCGGCTTGAGATGAAAAGCCTGTCCGGCATCGGTGCCGATCGCCTCCGAGCCGAAGCCAAGAACCTGGCGCTCGTCGACGAGGAATTTCACCGCATCGGTGTCCGGGCCTGGCGTGTGCTGGCCCGTCGCGTCGAGATTCTGGTAGGCGACCGGATCGCTGCGCTTCGACCAGTCGGTGCGCATCAGGATCCACGATCCCGCCGGAATGCGGCCGTGACGGCGCTCCCACCGGCGCAGGAAATCGACGCCGAGCAAAAAGTCGGCGTCGGCGGCCGCTTCGCGCGAGCAGTCGACGACGCAAGCCGGCGCAATGAAAGACGCCGTCGGTATGGTGTCGGTCGAGTTGTCGGGCAGATGCCGGCCGGATATCCAATGAATGGGTGCGTCGAAATGCGTGCCAGTGTGTTCGCTGCAGGAGAAATTGTTCCAGTACCAGCCGGGCCCGCGGGCGTCGTAGCGCGACGCTTCCTCGATGCGGAACGGCCACGCCTGACCCATTTCGGGCGGCAGCACGATCTGCGGAAATTCGGGCGACAGCGTCTGCGTGAGGTCGACGACACGGATGCGACCTGCCGCAAGATCGGCGACCAATTGCGGCAGCACGGGCTCACTCATGGCGCGTCCCCGTCGCATCATCGCGGCGCGAGCGCAAGCTCGCGCTCCAGCGCTTTCGGGTTGTCGCGCCAGCGCGCCCGCCACTCTTGGGCGATGTCGCCGGGGAAAACATCTTCCGCGCCGCTCTTCAGCGCGCCGACGATGTCGGCTGCAAGCCGCTCCGGCGCGATCTTCGGCGGCGGCAGCGCCTGACTCCATTCGTCGTCGATCGGGCCGGGAAAGACATTGATGACGCGCACGCCGGACGGCGCCAACTCGGCGCGCAGACATTGCGCGAGCGACAAGGCGGCGGCCTTCGATGCCGAATAGGTGCCGTGGGGCGGAAAATTCGACAGCGCAAAGATCGAGAGCAGGTTGACCCAGGCGATCGCGCTCGACTGTCCGTCGGCGCCGCGCGCGCGCATCGCCGGCGCGAATTCCTGCGCCAGCCGCAGCAGGCCGAAATAATTGGTGTCCATCTCGGCGCGCGCCACTTCGACGCCTTGGCGCGCCGCGATGCCGTAGGTGCGGTGATGGTCCGCGGTGTTGATCAGGATGTCGACGCGGCCGCCGATCTCGCCGGCAAGATTCTTTACGGCGCGAGAATCGGTGAGATCGAGCGGTATCAGCGAAACCGGCGGCAGCTTCGACAGGCGCTCGAAACCGGGCGGCTTCTTCCACGGCTCGGCGTAGCCGGCCCAGACCAGGTCGGCGCCGGCGGCAACGATCGCCTCGACCAGCGCCTGTCCGAGCGCTGTTTTGGCGTCGGTAATCAGGATCTTGCGGAATTTGGGATCGCAGGTCATTTCGCGGAGTTGCCGATCGTCGGCCATGTTGGGCGTATCCTTCTGCGGCACCGCGATCAACGCGGCCTGTCCAGCTTTGTCGAGGCCGGCGCGGACATGCACCCGCGACGGTGCCGCAGCGCAGTCGCCGTGCAGATGCGCGACCACGACCGGTCCGGAGTCGAGCTTGATGACGCCAAGCCGCCACGGCGTGCGCTCGCGGTAGAACAGTTCGTTGCTGTGATGCAGCGTCGTTTCCGAAATAAGCTCGCCGACGCCGTCCTGGACGCGCCAGTCGAGCCGGTGCGACAGGCATTTGTGGCAGGCCTCGCGCGGCGGATATTGCACGGTGGCGCAATCGCGGCAGACTTGCAGCTCGAACTCGCCGCGCGCCGCCGCGGCGGTCAGCCCGTGCGCGACGCGGCTGCGGCTGCCCGGCGGCAGCGTCGGCACGCGCGTGCGCAGGATCGGGTTTTTGCGCGGCGGCCGCACCAATGGACGCGTCATTGCTATTGCCCCGCTGCGAGGATCGCGGCGCCGCTGCACAGGCCGCGATCGTAATTGATCATACCGAAGCCGCTCGCCAGACCAAGGCGTGCATCGGGCACCTGGGCGCCGAGCGATTGCCCGGTGATCTGCCGGATGATTTCGACAAGGCCGAGGAAGCCGCCGGCCGCGCCGGCTTGGCCGCCGGAGAGCTGCCCGCCCGACGTATTGAATGGAAACGAGCCGTCGGCGGTGAACGTGTTCCGCCGCACGAAGTCCGGGCCTTCGCCCTTCTTGCAGAATCCGAGATCCTCGATCTGCATGACATTGATAACGGGGTAGTCGTCATAGGCAGCGACGACGTCGATGTCGTCGGGGCCAACCCCGGCCTGTGCATACATCTCGTCGCAATCGAGCGCCCAGCCGCCGCGATACTGAATCGGATCGTCGGGAAAGGCATTGTGCCGCTCGATGGTGGCGAGGAGGCGCGCATAGGGCAGGCCGCGGTTTTCCGCTTCGCGGCGGCGCAGCACCAGAAAGGCGTCAGCGCCGGCGCAGGGCATGACGCAATCGTAAAGGCGCAGTGGCTCGGCAATCACGCGCGCCGTCAGGTATTCGTCGAGCGTCAGCGGCTTCTTCATGACGGCGGTGGGAAACGCCAAAGCGCTGGCCCGCTGCGCGACGCAGAGCTTGCCGAAGTCCTCAGGTCTAGCGCCGTAAGTCCGCATGTAATAGGCGGTGAGAAAGGCGAAGCTCGCATTGGCGCCACCGGAGCCATAGGGATAGACGGCGTCGCGCGCAAACTGGCTGAAGGTCGCGAGGTTCTGGCGGAACGAATCGGTGTGATTGGTGTCGCCGGCGAGGCAGGCGACGACATCGGCGTCGCCCGACTGCACGGCGCGCGCGGCGCGGCGCAGCGCAACGATGCCGCAGGCGCCGCCCATCGGAATATGGTCGAGCCAGCGCAAGGTGAGACCGAGGTGCTGCGTCAGGCCGACCGCGCTGTCCGGCGCCAGCGTGAAGCTCGACACGCACAAGCCGTCGACGCGGTCTTTGGCGACGCCTGAGCGCCGCAGCAGCTCGGCCAGAGCGCCGGCGAGAAACCAGTGGGCGCCGCGGATCGAGTAGCGCACATATGGCAGCGTCGTCGGGCAGGCGACGACAACGTCGTCGTAGCCGGCGCGCGCGCTCATTCGATCCTGTTCATCGGCAGCGCGGCATGCCCCATCATTAGCTCCGGCCCGGTCTCACCGCGGCGATGCGCCACGTCACTGGCTTTGCCCCAAGTTTCTGTCTCAGCGATATTGTAATTGAACTCAAGGGCAAAGGGGGAATATCGCGGGTGCATAGCAAGCGCATAGGGCCGAGAAAGCTCGACCGCCGGCAGGCCATGGCCGCGGGTGCAGCGGCCGTGCTGACGGGGCTGGCCGCGCCGAAGGCGATCGCCGCCGAGCCGGACGCCGCCGCGTTCTATCGCGGCAAGACCGTCCGCATCCTGGTCGGTTCGCCGCCTGGTGGCGGCTACGACGTTTACGCGCGCCTGGTGGCGCCGGCGCTGGCCCAAAAGCTCGGCGCCACCGTGCTGGTCGAGAACAAGGACGGCAACGGCGGGCTCGCCGCGCTGGCGACGCTGCTTGTTCGCCCGGCCGACGGGCTGACCATCGTGAACGGCAGCGCCGAGGCCGCGATCATCAGCCAGATGCTGGCGCGGCCCGGCGCGACCTGGGACGTCAACACGCTCAATTGGCTCGCCAAGATGGCGACCGCGCCGAAGCTGTGGTTCGTCGGCAAGGAGTCGCGTTTCTCGTCGGTCGCCGACGCCATGAAGGCCGAGCGCCTGACCTGGTCGGCGACCGGCCCCGCCGACGACATCAGCGACGTCCAGGCGACGATCTCCCATGTGCTCGGGCTGAAGTCGAAGATCATCACCGGCTATCGCGGCGCCGGTGACATGTCGCTTGCGGTGATCCGCAACGAGGTCGATGCGGGGCTGCTGTCCGCGGATTCGGCGCTCCCGCGGATCGCAGAGATCAAGTCGCTCGCTTTGTTTGGCGCGCGGCGCTGGAAGCATCTGCCCGACGTGCCGACCTTGAGCGAGGCCGCGGCGCTGCCCGCCGACAAGACCTGGATCGTCACCTTGCGCGAACAGATCGGCGAGGCGCAGCGCGCCGTGGTGGCGGCGCCCGACGTGCCGGTGGATCGCGTCGATTATCTGCGCGCCGCCTTCGCCACGGTCCTGACCGATCCGGCCGTGCTGGAGGAGGGCGCCAAGACCAATCGCGAGATCGAATATATGTCGGGCGCCGACTTGCAGCGCCTGGTCGGCGATTTGATGAAGGCCGCCGGCCCGCGCCTGCCGGAGTTTCACAAGATCGTGCTGGATACGTATTTCTAGGCAGCGCGCCGCTGTCGCACAGCCGCGGTGGCACGCCTATATAATCGCCGGATGGACGAGAGCTTTTACAGCGGGATGTCGGCGTGGCTGACCCAGGCCGGGTTGGCGGGCACGGCCGAGATCGAGATCATGGCCGGATTCTGCGACCGCTGCGTCGCGGCGGGGCTGCCGCTCGGCCGCGCCAACGTGTTCATCGACACGCTGCATCCGGTCTACGAGGGCCGCGTCTTCAGCTGGGGTTACGGCCCGAACGAAGCGCCGCAGCTCGATTACGGCCGCACCACGCCGGAGGCGATCGCCGCGTCCGGCTCCGATCCGCAGATCGTCGCAGCGTACGAGCGCTGGCAGAAGAGCCCGTTCTACACCATGCTGCAGAGCGGCGACTCGTTTCTGCGCCGTCGCCTCAATCCGGCGGCCAACGACGAATTTTTCGTGCTGCCCGCTTTGTTCGCCAAGGGCATGACCGACTATGTCGCGATCATCAACCGTTTCGCCGCCGACGGCGTCATCGGCGAGATGGACGCAGTGTATACGTCGTGGGTGACGGCGGCGCCCGACGGATTTGGCGACGATCACCTCGCCGCGCTGCAGCGGCTGGCGCCGTATCTGGCGCTCGCGGTCAAATCGGTGTCGCTGGCGCGCATGACGACGACCTTGATGGAAACCTATCTCGGCCGCGACGCCGGCCAGCGCGTGCTGCACGGCAAGATCATGCGCGGCATTGCCGAGCGCATCGACGCCGTCATCTGGTTCAGCGATCTGCGCGGCTTCACCCGCATCACCGACGCGGCACCCGAACAGGTCATTCCGTTGCTCAACGACTACTTCGACGCCATCGTCTCGGCGATCCAGGAGCATGGCGGTGATGTCGTCAAGCTGATCGGCGACGGCATTCTCGCCATCTTCACCGCGCAAGACCGCGAGCACGCCTGCAATGCGGCGCTCGCCGCCGCGATCGCGGCGCGGAAAGCCGTGACCGAATTGAAAAGGCGGCGAGCGGCAGACGGCAAGCCGGTCACCGACATGTATCTCGGCCTGCACGCCGGCGAGGTTTTTTACGGCAATGTCGGCAGCCGCGAGCGGCTCGACTTCACCGTGATCGGCCCGGCGGTCAACGAAGCGAGTCGCATCGCCGCCATGTGCCGTTCGGTCGACCAGCCGCTGCTCGCCTCGGCGTCGTTCGCCGAGGTCGGCGACATCAGGCGCCGCCTGGTGTCGGTCGGCCGCTACGCGCTGCGCGGCGTCGCGCATCCGCAGGAGCTGTTCACGCTCGATCCCGACGCGTGATCGGGGATCGTTGCACACTCGGAGTTTGCGAAGGTCCCGGGTCTGCAACGCGCCACTTCGTGCCGCGCTGCGCCCGGGAAACGAGTCAGATCCGATAGCCGAAAACATCGGCGCCGGTCAGGCTCTCGATATGCCGGCCGAAGCGGAATTTCAGCTCCGGGCCGTCGAACGGCGGCTGTTCGAGTTTTTGCTCGGCGTCGGAGAACGGCTCGACTTCGAGCACCACGAAGGTGTGGCCCGGCGCGTTCGAGGCTTTCAGCTTCGGCAGCTCGCGGTCGATCGCCGCGACGGTGCGGAATTCGTAGACGCGCTCGAGCCCGAAGGCCCGCGCAATCGCCGCATAGTCGTTGTGCGTCGCGTTCGGCAGGCCGGCGTTCAAGGTCGCCCCATAGGCGCGGTTGGAGACGAGAAAGTGCGTCAGGTTGGGCAGGTTCATCTGCCGCTCGACCATCAGCATGCCCGGATTCATCGCGAAGGCGCCGTCGCCCATGAACGCCCAGATTTTCAAATCGGGCTGCGCCAGCGCCAGGCCCGAG
>Ga0335077_10005997_pt1 | contig 14973 bp, 12 predicted proteins | sample Lox_Sample_31_FD_207151 | JGI IMG/M metagenome (GOLD analysis project Ga0335077, IMG submission 207151) | Soil microbial communities from Loxahatchee National Wildlife Refuge, Florida, United States - Lox_Sample_3.1 | ecosystem: Environmental > Terrestrial > Soil > Wetlands | place: USA... | reverse complement strand
AAGGCGCAGGCGGAAAACAACGAAGCGCCGAAGGCCGATGACAATTTCCGCTGGCGATTTTTCGGCCTGTTCTACTGCGCGCCGTCGCAAAGCGCCTATATGTGCCGGCTGCGCATTCCGAACGGCGTCGTCAAGCACTGGCAGCTTTACGGCCTCTCCGATCTCGCCGAGCGCTATGCCGGCGGCTACGCCCACGTCACCACGCGGGCCAATCTGCAGATGCGCGAAATCGCGCCGAAGAACGCGGTGGCGCTGGTCGAGGCAATCCAGGACCTCGGTCTCTGCTCGCGCGGCTCCGGCGCCGACAATATCCGCAACGTCACCGGCACGCCGACCGCCGGCATTGATCCGCAAGAGCTGATCGATACCCGGCCCTATGCGCGCGCCTGGCATTTCCACATCCTCAACGATCGCTCGCTCTACGGCATTCCGCGTAAATTCAATGTCGGCTTCGACGGTGGCGGCGTCATTCCGGTGCTGGAAGACACCAACGACATCGGCTTCCAGGCGGTGGACGTAAAGGACGGTTTCGGCGTCGAGCCGGGCATCTGGTTCCGGCTCTGCCTCGGCGGCATTACCGGACACAAGGATTTTGCCCGCGACACCGGCGTGATCGTCAGGCCCGACGACACCACCAAGGTTGCCGACGCCGTGGTGCGCGTCTTCATCGACAATGGCGATCGCACCAATCGCGCCAAGGCGCGGCTCAAATTCGTGCTCGACGCCTGGGGCTTCGAGAAGTTCCTGGCGGCGATGGAAGAGCGGCTGGGCGCCAAGCTCACACGCGTGCCGGCAGAAGCGATCGCGCCGCGCCCGGCCTTCGATCGCCTGGCGCATGTCGGCGTACGTGCGCAGAAGCAGCCGGGCCTCTGCTGGATCGGCGTCGCGCTGCCGGTCGGCAAGCTGACCGCAGACCAGATGCGCGGCCTTGCCGGCATCGCCAAGGATTTCGGCGATGGCGATCTGCGTCTCACGGTTTGGCAGAACCTGCTGATCTCCGGTGTCGCGACAAGGGACATCGAAGCGGTCGAAGCGGCGGTGGCGGCGATCGGTCTCTCCACCAAGGCGACGTCGATCCGCGCCGGGCTTGTCGCCTGCACCGGCAATGTCGGCTGCCGGCTGGCGATGTCCAACACCAAGCAGCATGCGGACGACATCGCGCGCTGGTGCGAAAGCCGGGTGCAGATCGACAGCCCCGTCAACATCCATCTCACCGGCTGCCCGAATTCCTGCGCGCAGCATTACATCGGCGATATCGGCTTGCTCGGCATCAAGATTCAGGTGTCGGACGAAGGCGATCAGGTCGAGGGCTATCACATCTTTGTCGGTGGCGGCTTCGGCCCGGACGCGATGTGCGGCCGCGAGATCTTTCACGACGTCAAAGCGGAGGATGCGCCGCAAGCGGTCGAGCGCGTGCTCAAGGCCTATCTGGCGCACCGCGCTGCGCCGCAGGAAACCTTCCTCGACTTCACCCGCCGCCACGATATCGACGCGCTGAAGACGCTTTGCGCGCAGCAAACCGTCGCGTAATCCCCGCGGCCGGCAACGGCCGAACGACCGAGCTTGCCAAGCCGCTCCCGTTGCGGGACCATTCCACCACAAGGGCCACGGCGGGGAGTGGCGATGATCAAACTCGCGCGCCGACGATTGCTGCACCTTGCCGGTGCTGCGGCGGCATCAGCCATGCTGCCACGCAGCGGCAGTGCGCAAGCCTATCCATCGCGGCCAATCCGCTGGATAGTGCCGTTCCCGGCCGGCGGCAGCACCGACCTCGTCGCGCGCCTCCTCGGCGAATGGCTCGCCGCACGGCTCGGCCAGCCGGTCGTCATCGAGAACAAGCCCGGCGGCGGCACCAATATCGGCGTGCAGGCTGTCGTCAACGCGCCGCCGGACGGCTACACGCTGCTCCTCACCCTCGCCACCAATACGATCAATCCTTCGCTCTACAAGTCGCTGCCGTTCGATTTCCAGCGCGACATCGCGCCAGTCTCGGGCGTCGCCGAACTGCCACTGGTGATGGATCTCAACAACGCGGTGCCGGCAAAGACCGTCGCCGAGTTCATCGCTTATGCCAAGTCCAACCCCAGCAAGATCGCCTTCGCCTCGTTCGGCGCGCGCACCATCAGTCATCTGGCGATCGAGTTGTTCAAGACCTCGGCCGGCATCGAGGTTCTGCATGTACCCTATACCGGCGGCGCTCCACTTGTGACCGATCTGCTCAGCGGTCGCGTGCAAGCCGGCATCGACGCGCTGCCGAATTCGCTGCCGCATATAAAATCCGGCAGCATTCGGGGGCTCGCGGTGCTCTCGACGCGACGCACCCCGGCGCTGCCTGACGCGCCGACCGTCGGCGAGACAATTCCCGGGTTCGAAGTCACTGCCTGGACCGGGCTCGGCGTTCCGCGCGGCACCGCGCCGGAAATCATCGCGCGGCTCAATCACGAGATCAATGCCGGCCTCGCCGATCCGACCGTCAAGGCGCGACTTGCCGATGTCGGCGGCACGCCGCTCATCTATTCGACGGACGAGATGCGCGCCGTCATCGCCCGCGACACCGTCAAATGGGCCGAGGTGATCAGGCGCGCCGGCATCGAGCCGGATTGATCGCTCAGTCGATATGGGCGCCAGAGGCCTTAATGACGGCCGCCCATTTCGGAATTTCCGCCTTGATATAGGCGGCGAATTCTTCCGGCGAACTGCCGACGATGTCGACGCCGAGGCCGGCTAAGGATTTGCGCAGCTCCGCATCCTTGAGCGCCGCGAGCGTGGCGCGGTTGAGCGCCGCGATGATTTCCGGCGGCGTGCCGGCCGGCGCCACCAAACCGTGCCACGTCGTCGCTTCGAAGCCTTTGAGGCCCGCTTCGTCGATCGTCGGCAGGTCGGGCAGCACCTCGGTGCGCTTGAGCGTGGTCACTGCGAGCGGCCGCACCTGCCCGGCCTTGATGAAGCCCATGGCGCCCGACGTTGTGGCGAACATCATCTGGTCGTGGCCGGCCATGACGTCCTGCAGTGCCGGCGCCGAACCTTTATAGGGCACGTGCACGATGTCGATATGAGCTTCGGCCTTGAACAGCTCGCCGGCGAGATGTGCCGCGAGACCGTAGCCCGACGAAGCGTAATTGAGCTTGCCGGGATTGGATTTGGCGAGCGCGATGAGCTCGGCAAGCGAATGCGCCGGCACATCGTTGTTGAGCACCAGCACGTTCGCCTGCGTGCCGATCAGGGCGATCGGCGCAAAATCCTTTTCCGCATTGAATGCGATCTTGCTGTAGAGGCTGCCGTTGGTGGCGAGGATCGCGTTATTGCCGAGAAGCAGCGTGTAGCCGTCAGGCGCGGCATGCGCTACCGCCTCGCCCGCGACATTGCCGCCGGCGCCCGGCCGATTGTCGATGACCACCGGCTGGCCGAGCAGTCCGCCGAGCTTGGCGGCGATGATGCGGCCGAGCACATCGCTTGCGCCCCCCGGCGGGAAGCCGAGCACCAGCGTGATCGGATGGGTCGGATAATCCGCAGCGGCGGCCTGCGCGACGGCGCAGACGAGTGCGAACAAGCCGATGCGGATAGTCCTTCCCAGCATTGCAACCTCCCTCATCTGCGACAGCAAATCCGCCCGCGGACGGCTTGGCAAGGTCTCGCCTGTTGTGGCACGCATGCGCGGTTCGTCTTACGGCGGGAGGACCACGATGCCGGCCATTGCCACGCCGTGCCGCGCCTGCGCGGCCGCTAACCTGCACGCGAGGCGCTGATGCGCAGCGGCGCCGAATATCTGCGATCGCTCAAGGATGGCCGCCGCGTCTTCGTCGACGGCCAATGCGTCACCGACGTCACTAGGCATCCGGCGTTCCGCGAGGCGGCGCGCTCGATCGCGAAGCTCTACGACATCGCCGCCGATCCGGCGCTGCGCGAGCGCATGACGTTTCCCTCGCCGAAGACCGGAGCTCCGGTGTGGCGCGCCTGGCAGATTCCGAAGACGCACGCCGATCTGCGGGCGCGCCGGTTGTTCTCGGAGACTTGGGCGGAATCGACGTTCGGCCTGATGGGACGCACGCCCGACCATGTCGCGAGCTTCTTCTGCGGCTATGCGGCGGTGCCGCAGGTGCTGGCGGCCGGCGGCCAGCGGTTCGCCGACAATGTCGTCGCGTTCTACGAATTCATGCGCGACAACCACATCTATGCGAGCTATGCGATCGTGCCGCCGCAGATCGATCGCTCCAAGCCCGCCCACAAGCAGAGCGACCCGACGCTCTATGCCGGCGTGGTCAAGGAGCGCGACGACGGCATCGTCATCTCCGGGGCGCAGCAGCTTGCCACCGGCGGCCCGCTTTCGGATTACATCCACCTGAGCTGCATCCACCCGCTGCAGCCGGGTGACGAAAACTACGCCAACTGCGTCGCCGTTCCGGTCGGTGCCGAAGGCGTCAGGCTCTATCCGCGGCGGCCGTTTTCGCGTGCCGGCAGCGCATTCGACTATCCGTTGTCGAGCCGCTTCGACGAATCCGACGCCTATGTGGTGTTCGACAATGTGTTCGTGCCGTGGGAACGCGTCTTCATCTACCGCAATGTCGAACTGTCACGCGACCAGTGGTTCAAGACGCCGTCACACTCCTACGGCAACCACCAGGCACAGGTGCGCTACGTCACCAAGCTGCGTTTCATGACCGGGCTGGCGCAGCGCATGAACGAGATGACCGGCAATGCCGCCCAGCCGCCGGTGCAGATCATGATGGGCGAACTCGCCGCGCTGGCCACGGTCTACGAGTCGATGCTGCTGTCGCACGAGACTGCGGCGCCGGTCCGCGACGGCGTATTGTGGCCGTCGGTGGTCATCCTCTATTCGGCCATGGCGCTGCAGTCGGAATTGAACGGCCGCATGCTGGAGACGATCCGTGAGCTTGCCGGCGGCGCTTTCATCACCCTGCCGTCGTCTGAAGCCGACTTCGGCAATCCCGCGGTCGCAGCCGACATCGAGCGCTATATGCGCTCGGCGTCGTCGGACGCCAAATCGCGTGTGGCGCTGATGCGGCTCATCTGGGACTTCATCGGTTCCGAGTTCGGCAGCCGTCATCAACAATATGAAAAGTTCTACGGCGGCGCTTCGTTCCTGGTGAAGCAGAACGTCTATCGCAATTACGACTTCAAGCGCGCGACCGCGCTGGTCGACAGCGCGCTGAAGCTGCCGCCGCTGGAGTGAGTGTACCTTCGTGCCGAAGAAGGTAACTCCCGAGGCAGTGGGGGACACGTCGAGGGCGGCAACGTCGACAGTCCATGAAATCGCGTGCGCGGCAGCGCTCGCCCTCACGCTCATGTGCGGCGCCGCAGCTCAGCCCGCGCTCACGCCAGCACAGCGGGACTCGCTCAACGCATACAACAGCGCGGTGCAACGCTTTGAGGCGATTTTGAGCGAGCGGCGCTCGGCGATCGCCGCGAAGCGATCCCTGCCGGACCGCCCGGGACAAGCACTCTATCTCGCCCGCGTCGCCGTGATGAGCACCTACAAGGATCTCACCGACGCGCTGCCATCGAGGATCGGTCGGCCGAACATATTCGGAATTCCTGCGGCCTATTTCGATGCCGATATCGAGCCGCTCATCGATGAATACCAAAGTCTGTTTGCCATCATGGAAGCGCCGCCCAGCAATGCGCAGGCGTCGGACACGCCCTTCAATGACGTGGTCGATCTGGCAACCGACATCGCGCGCGCCAAGGGCCTCGATGCGGCGGAATCCGCGATTGCCGGCCGTATCGGCCTGGGTATCTTCTTTGCCGAGACCAACGGTCGACAGAACGTCGGCAATGCGCGGTCCGACAAGTACAAGGGGAGCTTCCAAACCGGCCTATCCGAGGATCAGGCCGGTCGGAGGCGATGGGCGGCGATCAGGCCGGCAATTGCGGCCTTTGATCCGGCACTCATCGCCCGCGACGCCAAAGAAGAGGCGCGGGCCGGCAACTCGGACCACCGTTTCAATCATTGGACCGCCGTGCGGGATGGCTTGATGAATGCTCACGCCGACCTCTTCCCGCAAATCTCGGCGATCGTGCAGGCATTGCCCGATCCGATCGATCAAATGAAGTTCTTCGAGCTCATTCAGATCGTTCCGAGCCCGACCAAGGCCGCGCTCAGCTCGGGCAACATCGCGAGCTACGCCATTTCCGATCCGCGGATCATGGGCTATTTGCGCAACAACAGCATTTTCGCATTCGGACGCACCGATCGGGCAAGAACGTCGGCGACGTTCCGCGACATATTCGACGCGATGTGGCTGTTCAACGAGAAATTTGAGCGCGCCCTGGCCGAATTCAATAAGATCAAGACGAAAGGCAGGCCGTCGGTCCAGTAAACGGCGGCGACGTCGAAGTTTCGCAACAACCCGTGGTGAAGCCGGTGAACCCTTCCCGTAGAGCCTTCCTCCAGATCGCCGCAAGCACGGCCGCACTGCCGGCCGGTACGCTTTCCGCCTTGGCGCTCGACTATCCGACGCGGCCGGTGAAGATCATCGTGCCGGTGCCGCCGGGCGGCGCGCTCGACATCAACGCGCGCCTGATCGGACAATGGCTGTCGGAGCGTCTCGGGCAGAGCTTCGTCGTCGAGAACCGGCCGGGCGCCTCGACCAATGTGGGCGTCGAGGCGGCGACCCGCGCGAGCCCCGACGGCTACACGCTGCTGCTGGTGCCCGGCTCGGTCGCCACCAACGCGACGCTCTATCCGAATTTGCCGTTCAACGTGATCCGCGACATCGTTCCGATCGGCATGATCAGCAGGCTGCCGCTGGTGATGGACGTCAATCTGTCGGTGCCGGCCAAGACGGTGAGCGAATTCATCGCCTATGCCAAAGCCAATCCCGGCAAGCTCAGCTTCGCCTCGTCCGGCAACGGCAGTCCGCAGCACATCGCCGCGGAGTTCTTCAAGATGAAGACCGGGGTCGACATGGTGCATGTGCCGTATCACGGCGGTGCGCCGGCGATCACCGACCTGATGGCCGGACAGGTCCAGCTCTATTTCAGCCCGCTGCCGGAATCGGTCGCGGTGATCAAGGCCGGCAAGGTGCGGGCGCTGGCGGTGACCACGGCGACCCGGGTCGACGCGTTCCCGGACATCCCGACTGTCGGCGAATCCGTGCCGGGTTTCGAAGCCAGCACCTGGCAAGGCATCGGCGCGCCGACCGGCACGCCCGCCGAGATCGTCACCAAGCTCAACGGCGAGATCAATGCCGCGCTTGCCGATCCCGGGATCAAGGAGAAGCTGGCGAACCTCGGCAGCTTGCCCTCGCCGATGTCGCCTGGAGATTTCAAGGCGTTCATCGTCGCCGAAACGGCAAAATGGGCCGGGGTGATCAAGGCCGCCAATATCAAGGCGGAGTGAGGCTGGCGATGCCGACAGACGCGCGACGCCGCGCAGTTCTCACGTCGTCATTTGCGGGCTCGATCCGGCAAGCCATGCCGCGCTGACGATCGAAAGACCAACGACAAGTCATCGGCGCGTGAGACGGCGCGCAACTCCGCGCATTCCGAAGGCGGAATCCATCCGTCGGACCGACACTACGCTTCCGCATCGGCGAGTTGCGGCACCGATGACGGCGTCTTCTCCGGCGGACGCGCCGGCTCGAGCGCCGCGGCGACCGCTTCCTCGACCCGCTCGAGCCAGATGAACTCCATTTCGCGGCGTGCGATTTCCGGAATGTCGTCGTAGTCGCGCTTGTTGCGCGCCGGCAGCATGACCCGCTTGATGCCCGCCGAGTGCGCGGCGACGACCTTCTCCTTGATGCCGCCGACCGGCAAAACGAGGCCGCGCAGGCTGATCTCGCCGGTCATCGCGGTATCGCTGCGGATGGTGCGCTCCGTCATCAGCGAGGTCAGCGCCATGAACATGGCGACGCCCGCGCTTGGTCCGTCCTTCGGGATGGCGCCCGCCGGCACGTGGACGTGGATGTCGCTCTTCTCGAAGCGGCTGGCGTCGATGCCGAGCGCCGCGGCGCGGTTCTTGACGATCGACAACGCCGCCTGCGCGCTCTCCTTCATCACCTCGCCGAGCTGACCGGTCAGGATCAACCGGCCGCTGCCCGGAATGCGGGTCGCCTCGATGAAGAGAATATCGCCGCCGACCGGCGTCCAGGCGAGCCCGGTCGCAACGCCCGGAACGCTGGTGCGCATCGCCACTTCGTTCTCGAATCTCGGTGCGCCGAGGATCGGCACGAGATCGTCGCGCGCGATGCGGATCGGGCCGGACTGGCCTTCGGCAATGCGCACCGCCGCATGGCGCAGTACCTGGCCGATCAGCCGCTCGAGATTGCGCACGCCAGCTTCGCGCGTGTAGTTCTGGATGATGTCGCGCACCACGTCGTCGCCGATCTCGACCTGGTCGGCCTTCAACCCGTTCGCCTCGAGCTGGCGCCGCAGCAGATAACGGTGCGCGATTTCGAGCTTCTCGTCGGCGGTGTAGCCGGCGAGGCTGATGATCTCCATGCGGTCGCGCAGCGGCCCCGGAATGGTGTCGAGCATGTTCGCCGTGGTGATGAACACCACGCGCGACAGGTCGAACGGCACTGCGAGGTAGTTGTCGCGGAACGTGTTGTTCTGCTCGGGATCGAGCACTTCGAGCAGCGCCGCACCGGGATCGCCCTGGATGCCGGCGCCGAGCTTGTCGATCTCGTCGAGCATCATCACGCAATTGCGCGAGCCCGCCTTGCGGATCGCCTGGATGATGTTGCCTGGCAGCGCGCCGATATAGGTGCGCCGGTGACCGCGGATTTCGGCTTCGTCGTGCACGCCGCCGAGGCTGACGCGGACGAATTTGCGATCCATCGCCCGCGCGATCGACTGGCCGAGCGAAGTCTTGCCGACGCCGGGCGGCCCGACGAAGCACAGGATCGGCGCCTTGCCCTGCGGCGCGAGCTTGCGCACGGCCAGAAATTCGATGATGCGGCGCTTGATCTTGTCGAGGTCGTAGTGGTCCTCGTCGAGGATGCGTCGCGCCTCTTTGATGTCGATCGGCTTCTCCTCGGGCAGGCTCCACGGCAGCTCGATCAGCCAATCGAGATAAGTGCGCACCATGCCGTATTCGCCGGCGGCTTCCGGCATGCGCTGCAGCCGGCGCAACTCCTTGCGCGCTTGCTCCTCGACCTCCTTGGGCATGCCGGCCTCGGCGATCGCCTTGTCGAGCTCGGCCATCTCGGCGGCCTTGCCCTCCTCGCCTTCGCCGAGCTGACGTTGGATTGCCGCCATCTGCTCGCGCAGCAGCGCCTCGCGCTGACGTTCGTCGAGCGCGGCCTTGGTCTGCCGGCCGATCTCCTGCGATAGCCGCAACACTTCGATGCGATGCGCCAAGAGGCGCGAAACCTTGTCCATGCGCACCGCGATATCGACGGTTTCAAGGATCTCCTGCTTCTCTTCGGGCTTCACGTCCATGTAGGCGATTGCAAGGTCGGCGAGCGCCGCGGGCGACTCGATCGCCTGCACGCCGGCCAGCAGATCCTGCGGCACCTGCGGCAAGAGCTGGATCGCCTCGATTGTCTTGGCCTTGAGATCGACGAAGCGCGCCTCGATTTCGGCCGAGCGGGTCTCGGGCTCGGCAATACGAATGACGCGGGCGACCAGGAACGGCCAGCCGGAAATGAATTCGCCGATCTGGAAGCGCTGCTCGCCCTGGCAGACAAGATGATGCGCGCCGTCGGGCGCCGTGATGTAGCGCACGATATTGGCGACCGTGCCCATGCGATGCATGTCGAGCCCGGTCGGATCGTCGATCTCGGCGTTGCGCTGCAGGAGGATGCCGACCTGGCGTTGCTCGCGCACCGCCTGCTGCGCGGCGGCAATCGACTTCGGCCGGCCGAGCGTGATCGGCAGCACGAGGCCGGGGAACAGCACCGTGTTGCGCACCGGCACAATGATCAGCGCATCGGCCGGCAACGGCGGCAGCGCGCCACCGGCCGATCCCTCTTTCGCCTGCATCTCCAACTCAGCCACGATTCGCACCCACCTTCTGCAACGTGATCACCAGACACCCGGCAACGACCGCACGGCGTACGCCGCTATAGCGGCCTCCCGGCAGCCGGACCCGGCGATAGAAGCGGCCCTGCGGCAGTTCGAGCCGGTGAATAGTCGCGGTCTGCAGCTCCTGCGGCAGAACCCGCGTGCCGGCGATAACGAGCTCGCCATCCTCGATCACCGCCTGGGCGCTGTCGGCATCGACGCCGGGCAGCGCGCACAGCGCCAGCACTTCACGGTCGGTTTCCAGAACATCAACCGGCGGCTCCCAGGCCGGCAGCCGCGCCTGCGTGCCAGCCGGCCGGAATAAATCTCGATGCAATCGCTCGGCCCGCGCCAGCATCTCGCAAGCCTCGGACCACATCCAATCGCGAGCCAAATCCCGGGCCATGAGCGCGTCCCCTCCAGTTCAGTTGCCATATGTGTGGTGGTAGGGAGGCGAATTCAACGCCTCGCGCCGAGCGGCGCCGTCCGCACGGCGGCACCTACAGGAACGCCCGCGGGAAAATGTCGGCAAATTCAGCGCCCGATCGATGCCTCGCGTCCTGCCTCAGTACGTGCGCCGCGCACGCCCTCCGCAAGCTCACGGACCAGATCGGTGACGGCGGCTACGGTTGTAGCACTCGGCGCGCCGTCGCTGCCGAGGCTCTTGCGCAGCGCCTCGACCAGCGCCGAACCGACGACGACGCCGTCGGCGTCCCGCGCGATCGCCTGCGCCTGCTTAGCCGTGCGCACGCCGAAGCCGACGCAGACCGGAAGCGCAGTGTGGCGCTTGATGCGCGCGACCGCCTGCTTGACCCGGCCGGCATCGGGCGCCGCCGCGCCGGTGATGCCCGTGATCGACACGTAATAGACGAAGCCCGATGTGTTCCTGAGAACGGTCGGCAAGCGCTTGTCGTCGGTCGTCGGCGTGGCGAGGCGTATGAAATTGACGCCGGCCTTGAGCGCCGGCAGACAGAGCTCTTCGTCCTCTTCGGGCGGCAGATCGACCACGATCAGGCCATCGACGCCGGCCGCCATGGCGTCGGCAAGGAAGCGTTCGACGCCATAGACATAGATCGGATTGTAGTAGCCCATCAGCACCAGCGGTGTCGTCGCATCGCCGGCGCGAAAGTCGCGCACCAGAGCGAGCGTCTTCTTCATCGTCTGCCCGGCCTTGAGCGCGCGCAGACCTGCAGCCTGGATCGCCGGGCCGTCCGCCATCGGATCGGTGAACGGCATGCCGAGTTCGATCAGGTCGGCACCGGCCCGCGGCAGCTCTTTCAGGATCGCGAGCGAGGACGCGTAATCCGGATCGCCCGCCATGGTGAAAGTGACGAGCGCCACGCGGCCGTCCTTGCGCAGCGCGGCAAAGCGACGATCGATGCGGTCGCTCATCGCGCTTTGGCCTCGAAGTAGCGTGCAACCGTATCGAGATCCTTGTCGCCGCGGCCGGAGAGATTGACCACCATCAGGTGATCCTTCGGCTTTTGCGGAGCGAGGTCCAAGACCTTGGCGATGGCATGCGCCGGTTCGAGCGCAGGAATGATGCCTTCGAGCTTCGACAGAAGCTGAAAGGCGTTGAGCGCTTCGTCGTCGGTCGCCGACAGAAACTTGATGCGGCCGACATCGGCGAGCCAGGCGTGCTCCGGACCGATGCCCGGATAATCGAGCCCGGCCGAGATCGAATGCGCTTCTTTGATCTGACCATCGTCGTCCATCAACAGATAGGTGCGATTGCCGTGCAGCACGCCGGGCCGCCCGCCGGCGATCGAAGCGGCATGCTGGCCGCTGTCGAGGCCGTGGCCGGCCGCTTCGACGCCGTAAATCTCGATCTGAGCCTCGTCGAGGAATGGGTGGAACAGTCCCATCGCGTTCGAACCGCCGCCGATGCAGGCGATGAGCGAATCCGGCAGCCGGCCCTCGGCTTCCCGCATCTGCTCGCGCGTCTCGCGACCGATGATCGACTGGAAATCGCGCACCATCATCGGATAAGGATGCGGCCCGGCGATGGTGCCGATGCAGTAGAACGTCGACTCGACATTGGTCACCCAATCGCGCAACGCCTCATTCATCGCGTCCTTGAGCGTCTTCGAGCCGGAGACGACCGGTACCACCGTGGCGCCCAGCATGTTCATGCGAAAGACGTTGGCCTTCTGCCGCTCGACGTCGACCGCGCCCATATAGACGACGCATTCAAGGCCAAAGCGCGCGCACAGTGTCGCGGTGGCGACGCCGTGCATGCCGGCGCCGGTCTCGGCGATGATGCGCTTCTTGCCCATGCGCCGCGCCAGCAAAATCTGGCCGAGCACGTTGTTGACCTTGTGCGCTCCGGTGTGATTGAGCTCTTCGCGCTTCAAATAGATTTTGGCGCCGCCGCAATGCGCGGTCAGCCGCTCGGCGAAGTAGAGCGGCGAGGGCCGGCCGACATAATGTATCAGATAGCCGTCCATCTCACGCCGGAACGCAGGGTCGCCGTTCGCCGCTGCGTATGCCTGCTCCAATTCCAGGATCAGCGGCATCAGCGTCTCGGCGACGAAGCGGCCGCCATAGATGCCGAAATGCCCGCGCTCGTCTGGGCCGGTGCGGAAAGAATTGGGCCGTTGCGCAGTCATGCCGGGCTCGCTACTGGCTTCGGCACGACGGCAGCCGCGGCTTCCCGCGCAGCGCGCACGAAGGCGCGGATCTTGTCGGGGTCCTTGTCGCCGGGCGCGCGTTCAACGCCGGAGGAAACGTCGACCGCGTCCGCCGCCGTGACGCGCAAGGCCTCGGCGACGTTGTCCGGGCGAAGCCCGCCCGAGAGCATGAAGGGCAATCCCGGAGCCGCGCCGCGCAGCAGTGTCCAGTCGAACGACCGGCCGAGACCGCCGGGGCGCGTCGCCTCGCGCGGCGGGCGGGCGTCGAACAACAGCCAATCGGCAACGTTGCGATAAAGCTGCGCCCGATCAAGGTCGGCTCTGCTCTCGACCGCGATCGCCTTGATTACCGGCAAGCCGAAGCGGTGCTTGAGCGCCGTAACACGCGCCGGTGTCTCCTTGCCGTGAAGCTGCAGAAGCTCGGGGTGCAGCGCCTCGACCGCCGCGTCAAGCATTGCATCGTCGGCATCGACCGAAAGCGCGACCTTCCGTGCCCTGCCCTTAACCCGCGCGGCCAGGGCGCGCGCAGTGTCGAGCGAGACATTGCGCGGCGACGACGGAAAGAACACGAAGCCGACCATGTCGGCGCCAGCCTCGATCGCGACATCGAGCGCGTCGGGGGTCGACAGACCGCAGATTTTGACGATCAGGCTCATGTCTGTACGTGAAACGTCTCGATGTGAAAACGCACATGCCATCGCGCGTCCGCAAATCGCGGCAGCCGGCGCTTTTCTCATAGCACAACGGTTCGGCGCGAGACCAATCAGCCGGTCGGCGGCTTCAATTGCAGGCGCGGCGGCAGGCTTTCGCCGGCATGCGCTTCGCCAGGCGGCTTGAGCGCCTGGATTTCGGCACGCAGCGTCTCGACCTCGCGTTCGAGCCGGCGGGCGGCGCGCCGCCAGCGGCCCTGGCGTAGCCACGCCGCGGCGCCGCCGATGATGACGCCGACGATCAGCAACGCGATGATCAGCAGGAACAGCGGCAGTTTCACCACCGCGGCCGGCTCGCTGCTGCTGAACGGATCCAGCGACACGGTCACGATATGGCGATTGGCCACCGCGAACGCGATGATCACCACCGCAAGCGGTATGAGAATGATCGCCGCGACGGTCTTGCGCAGCAGCGACAGGCCGCCGGATTGGGATTGGCCGCTCAACCTTGGCCCGGGCGATTGAGCCGCTCGCGCATTTCCTTGCCGGTCTTGAAGAACGGCACGCATTTCTGGTCGACGGCGACATGCGCGCCGGTGCGCGGGTTGCGTCCGGTGCGGGCCGGACGTTGCTTGACCGAGAAGGCGCCGAAGCCGCGTAGCTCGACGCGATCGCCGCGCGCCATGGCGGCGATGATCTCGCCCAAAATGGCGTTGACGATGTTCTCGACGTCGCGCTGATAGAGATGCGGATTTTGCGCCGAGATCTTCTGCACCAGTTCTGATTTGATCATGGTCCGCCCGCGAACGCTGTTCTCGTGACTTCAGAAAAGCAAGAAAGCACGCCGTCTCAAGCACGACCCGGAAACGGCCCTCCCGCACCTGATCAGCGCGGCCACCCGGAAAAGATCATGCACCTCAAGATGCTAGAGCGCCGGTGACGATCGCTCTAGTTCGCCTGCGCAGGGTGCCAAAGGGCCAATAGACCGTCAAGATTGAACTCTTGCACCGCCGCAACCGTGCTCCAGTCGTCGAACCGGCGCGCCAGCGCGCCCAGACCTGCGGCGTCGAGCACGGCGACCACCGCCGCGTGCAGGAACGGCAGGTCGCCGAACCTGCTGGTCAACTCGTAGTCGCGCACCGGCAGTTTGGCATCGACGTCCTTCTCCTTGGCGAGCCAGGCGAGCGCGGTGCGCTCGTCGCCGAGCTCGTCGACGAGCTTGAGACTGATCGCCTGGTGCCCAGTGAAGACGCGGCCGTCGGCGGCGGTTTGCAGTTCGGCATCGGTCAAATGGCGGCGGTCCTGCACCAGGCCTTTGAACCAGGCATAGGAGTCCTTGATGATCGACTCGATTGCCGCGCGCGCCTCCGGGCTTGTCGGCTCAAAGCCGTCGGGCGACGCCTTGAGCGGCGTCGATTTGATCGATTCGACCTTGACGCCGATCTTGTCGAGCAAATCGGCAAAATTCGGATATTGAAACAGCACGCCGATCGAGCCGACCAGCGACGTCTGCTGGGCAACGATGTGGTCGCCGGCGAGCGCGGTGATGTAGCCGCCGGATGCGGCAAGACTGTCGACGACGATGACCAGCGGCTTGCGCGCGCGCAGGCGCGACAGCGAATCGAATAGCTGTTCGGAGCCGGCCGTCGTGCCGCCCGGGCTGTCGACGTGAACGATGACGGCACGCGCCAGCCTCGATCGGCCGAGCCGGTCGAGCGCCTGAACGC
>Ga0335077_10005995_pt1 | contig 14973 bp, 8 predicted proteins | sample Lox_Sample_31_FD_207151 | JGI IMG/M metagenome (GOLD analysis project Ga0335077, IMG submission 207151) | Soil microbial communities from Loxahatchee National Wildlife Refuge, Florida, United States - Lox_Sample_3.1 | ecosystem: Environmental > Terrestrial > Soil > Wetlands | place: USA: Florida... | reverse complement strand
GGAGCCTTCTCCGTGGATGGGGCCGCCGCGGGAGGTGTCGGGCTTGAGCACCTGTTGCACGCCGCCGCTGCCGTCGCTGGGCGCCGCGAGCGAGGACTTCATGGCAGGAAGCTGCTTGCCTTCGATGAGCATTTTCACTTCCTCGGCGTCGATGGTTTCGCGCTCCAGAAGGGCCGCGGCAATGCGGTGCATTGCGTCCTGGTTGCTGTTGATGATGCTGTAGGCCGACTGGTAGGCCTCGTCGATCAGGCGGCGAACTTCGAGGTCGATCTGCCGGGCAGTTTCTTCGCTAAAGTCGCGGTGCTGGGCAATTTCGCGCCCGAGGAAGATCTGCTCCTCCTTCTTGCCGAAGGTCAAGGGCCCAAGGCGGCTCATGCCGTACTCGCACACCATGCGGCGGGCGAGGTCGGTCGCGCTCTCGATGTCGCTGCCGGCGCCGGTGGACATCTGGTTGAGGAAGATCTCCTCCGCCACGCGTCCGCCGTAGGCTGTCGCCAGGCGGGTCTCGAGATACTCGCGCGTGTAGTTGTGCCGGTCGTCAGGCAAGTAAACCGTGACGCCCAGCGCCATGCCGCGCGGAATAATGGTGACCTTGTGGATGGGGTCGGAGTGGTCCCGCAGGAACGACACCAGCGCGTGACCGGCTTCGTGGTACGCGGTCACCCGCTTCTCCTCGTCGGTCAGCAGCATCGACTTGCGTTCCGCGCCCATCAGGACCTTGTCCTTGGCCAGTTCGAAGTCGTACATGGTGACCTGCTTCCGATTCAGGCGGGCGGCGTTGAGGGCCGCCTCGTTCACCATGTTGGCCAGGTCGGCGCCGCTGAAGCCCGGCGTTCCGCGGGCCAGGACGTTGAGGTTGACATCGTCAGCAACGGGGACCTTCTTGACGTGCACGCGCAGGATTTCCTCACGGCCGCGCACATCGGGCAGGCCGACAACCACGCGGCGGTCGAAGCGCCCGGGGCGCAGCAGCGCCGGATCGAGCACGTCAGGCCGGTTGGTGGCGGCGACCAGGATGACGCCGTCGTTGGACTCGAAGCCGTCCATCTCGACGAGGAGTTGGTTCAGGGTCTGCTCGCGCTCGTCGTGGCCGCCGCCGAGGCCGGCGCCGCGATGGCGGCCGACCGCGTCGATTTCGTCGATAAAGATGATGCAGGGGGCATTCTTCTTGCCCTGCTCGAAGAGGTCGCGCACGCGGCTGGCGCCCACGCCCACGAACATCTCCACGAAGTCCGAACCGGAGATGGAGAAAAACGGCACGTTGGCTTCGCCGGCCACCGCGCGGGCCAGCAGGGTCTTGCCGGTTCCGGGAGGTCCGACCAGCAGCACGCCCTTGGGAATGCGTCCGCCGAGTTTCTGGAATTTCTGCGGTTCGCGCAGGTACTCGATGATCTCCTTCAGCTCTTCCTTGGCCTCATCCACGCCAGCCACGTCTTTAAAGGTGACCTTCTTCTGCTGCATGGAGAGCAGGCGCGCGCGGCTCTTGCCGAAGCTCAGGGCCTTGTTGCCGCCTGACTGCATCTGCCGCAGCATAAAGAACCAAATGGCGCCGATGAGCACAAACGGACCGACGTTGAACAGGATGGGGAGCAGCAGGTTACTCTGCGGATCCTTGAAGTTGGTATTGACCTTGGCGCCGGTCAGTTCCTTGGTCAACGAATCGGTATTCGCCGGAATCGTGGTGTGGAACTGCTCCTTGGGCGTCGCCTTCAGGTGACCGTGCAGTTCCGTCCCCTGGATGGTGACATCCTGCACCAGCCCTGCCTGTACCTTGTCCAGCAACTCCGAATAAGAGAACTCCGGTTCTTTCCCCACCCCCGCGCCCCGCGAGACCACGCCCCACAGGAGCATGAGACAAATGAGGATAAAGACCCAGAACATGATCGTTTTGACGGTTGAATTCACCAGGACTCCTCGTCTCGGCGGGGGAACAATCCCACCGACTGCCCTCTCCTGAATAAGACGTCCACACCTGGGGTTAGGTCACAAAAAGTGCAGACATCCTCACTAACGGACAGGTCTCCCGCCCGCCCGGGAAGAGCAGTAGCTTTGATTGTACTCCCAACATGGCTCGACAGATATACACCCGTCGGGGGATGGGGGGGAGAATTTGAGCCCGACCGGGACAGTGGCAGCAGGGCAAAGGCTGAATCCTGTTCCCTGCCCCCCGGCTCCCTACGTTTAGTTCTTACGGTCCACGAGGTAGCGGGCGACGGATTTGAGTCCCTCGGCGCGGGCGCCGTACGGCTCCAGGACGGCGAAGGCTTCCTGGATCAGGTCGGCGGCGTCGCGTTGGCTTTGTTCGATCCCGAAGACAGCGGGCCAGGTCGCCTTCTCGGTTGCGAGGTCCTTGCCGGCGGTTTTGCCCAGATGCGCGGAATCTACGGTCATGTCCAGCACGTCGTCGACGATCTGGAAGGCCAGCCCCGCCTTGCGGCCGAAGGAGTCGAGGGCAACGACATCGGCCGGGGTGGCGCCCGCGTAGATTCCGCCGGTCACCACGCTCACCCGGATGAGAGCTCCGGTCTTCGCCCGATGAATCGCCTCAACCAACTGGGGCGTCGGCTTCAGATGCTCGCTCTCGATATCCAGAACCTGGCCGCCGATCATGCCTTCCACTGAGCTGGTCGCGTTGGCGATGAGGCCGATGATCTGCACGGTTGCTTCGGCCGGGCATTCGAGGCCCGCAAGAACTTCGTAGGCGCGGGTCTGCAGGGCGTCCCCCGCCAGGATGGCGATGGCCTCGCCGAACGCAACGTGGCATGTGGGCTTGCCGCGGCGAAGGTCGTCGTTGTCGAGGGCGGGAAGATCGTCGTGGATCAGCGAGTAGGTGTGCAGCATCTCGATGGCCGCTCCCAGGCGCTCGATCCCGCGGGGCAGCTTGCCGGCAATGGTCACCGCCGCCTGCATGGCGAGGACCGGGCGTAACCGCTTGCCGCCGGCGAAGGTGGAATGCCGCATGGCGCCGTGGATCGAGGCCGGAACGGTGTCGGCGCCGGGCAGAAGCTGCTCCAGCGCACGGTCGGTCAGTTCCGCGCCTTCCTGAATGAGCGATTTCACGTCCACAGGCATTTCCATCATGATAAACGAGCCCGGATGCGCCGGACTTCCAGTAACCAGAGCAGTGCGATCAATACGAGGGCCGCCAGGCTGACCAGCCGCCCGACCAGGACGTCGCGTGTCGTGGTCCAGTCTGCTGCCAGATCTACCCGGCCGCGCGGAACCTGGACGGCCATCAGGCCGTCTTCGCGGGACGGCATCGGGCCGATTGGGCGGCCATTCACGCGTATGTGCCACGCAGGGTAGGTGCGCAGCCGCAAAACGAGATAGCCGGCATGGGGGGTGTCGGCCTGCAGCCGGAGGTGTAGCGGGGACCCGCCAGCGGCTGGGTAGACCGCATCGCATGACCCCTGGTCGGGGGACCAGTCGGGCGTCGTCTCGGGCTCGCCTTTGCCCAGCTTCTTCACGGGATCGGAAACCAGGCATGCGAAGGGCAGCCCGGTGGGGATGAGCGAGTTGTCGGCGCCGGGCGGAGCGTATTCGTCCGTGCCCTGGACACCGATGCGATCGTGGAAATCGCGGAGGATCCCTTTGACCTCGTCATCCTCGTCGCAGCCCTGGAACAGCGATACCAAGGCGAACAAGGTGGCGACGGCAAAGGCGGCGCAGCAGGCGAACGCTACAAGGGCGCGCCAGAGCCGGCCGCCCGTCCACACGGCCGCTGCGAAAAAGATGGCCATCGGAGCTTCCAGCACGACCAGCCATCGCCACGGGAACTGGAGGAAACGCATCTTGGGAAGCGCGTTCCAGAGGAAATCCGACGCCGGTAATTGCAGGAAGAAGACCACCACCGGGATGAGCGCCAGTGGCAGCCACCAGCGGCGGTCGGAGGGGATTGTGCGCCGCCACCAGCTCACTCCTATTCCAGCCAACGCCACCGCGACCATGGTCACGGCGATCATCGATACGCGGAGCAGTTCGACGTCGTGCAACTCGAGGCGCGGATCGGCGTGGCGGGCGAAGAGCCAGCTGTTCTCGATCAGCAGCCCCGGGTCATCCACCGCCTGGCGAATGGCGACCCAGGTCTGTTCCCAGGCGGCAGGGAGCCAGAAGAAGGCCGAAAGGCCCAGACCCAGAACCGCCGCGCCGGCCGCCTGCAGCACCGGTATCCACGATCTGTCGAGAAGGGCGAGGACCAGGGCGACGGCGGCGAGCAAATAGCTGAGCATCACACCGAGGGGTGCGTTGGAAAGCCAGGCACCGGCGACGACGAGGGCAAGCAGAAGGGCCGTGCGGCCCAGTACCGCGGCCAATATCGAGGAGGATGGACGGGAGTCGTGGTCTGCGTCGCGAAGGAGGATCATGAGCAGGAGCGGGACCCAGAATCCGCCGGTCATTTCGGCGAACGCCGAGCGCTCGTAGGCAGTGAAGAGGGCGTAGCCGGAGAAGATGGCCGTACATCCGGCCAGGGTCGCGACGCCGTTGTTAAAGACCCGGCGGGCAAGCGCGCGCGTGGCCAGCCCGGTAGCGGCGAGCAACAGGAAGGTGATGACCTGCGGCACGAAGCGCCAGGGAATAAAAGTCCCCAGCAGCGCGCCCAGCATCCACGTCAGCGGCGGATAGAAGATGAACCGGGGCTCGCCCGCTTCGAAGTTCGGGGCCGGTGTCCAGTGCGGATACAGGATGCCCTGGCGCCAGCTTTGGAGCGCGTCGATCCACGAAACGAGGTGGAAATCGAAGTCATGCCCGCAGGAAGGTCCGCGCGAAATCTGCGGCAGCATGGCGATGGCGGCGCACAACAGGATCAGCCCGGGTCCGGCGAATCGTCGGCAGCGCCGCCGATCCCTGATCTCTGATCCCTGATCTCCGAGCCCTGATCCCAGATCTTTCATGGCGTCAGGCGCAGCGTATGCCGGGTCTGGGCCGCGACAGCCGTCGAGGTGAAGGGCAAGGCAAAGGTGGTCCCGGCGCAGTAGTCATTCCACTGGTCGCGGAAATAAGGGCTGTAGGGATTGCCGCTCTCGCCAAGGACGATGTTTTCGGTCGAGCCGTCGACGTTGCTCCAGTCCATGGTGAATCGCTGCGATGGACCGAACGCGCGGCCCACCTGCTTGACTGTGATGGTGTCGCCACTGAGTGGCTGGGGCCCTGTTCCCGCGATTCCGCCGACGATCGGCAACAAGGCCGAGAGCGGGTGCTCGATGTCGATGACGTGCCAGCTGCCGTAGGCCCATTTGCTGATGTCCCGCGGCGCGGCGGGGTGCTCGCGGGTTTTGTGCATGCCGCGGCGCACGGCTTCCGTCAGTACCGCGTCCCAATCCTTGTAGCCGGAAGGAAGCCAGTCGGAGCTGCCGTGCATGATGATCTCTTCCTCGGCGAAGTTCGATTCGGACCAGTGATATTCGCGGGCGAGGCTGCCGAGCTTGGGCTCGAGGATCAGTGTGCGAAGCGCGGCGCGCGCCTGCGTGACCAGTGAAGCTGCGACGGAATCGGTGGTGAGGCGGCCGTCCCAGCTGCGCATGATGTCGGCGGCCTTGCGCAGGCGGTCGTCGGCGCCCGCGGCATGATCGATGGCATAGGCAAAGCGGTGAGCGAGTTCCTGGTCCGCCTCGCTGTACACGTCGGTCTGCACGGCGAGCATGTCTTTGGGCATGAGGCCGTCGCGTCCCTGCAGCAGCTTGTAAATGCGCTCGGTGCGATACGGGTCAGCCCACTCGAGGGTGATGGGATAGGGCGACTTGTCGGTGGTCACGCGCGAGTTGGCGGTGGCCAGAAAGCCCGAGGGAGGGTCGAAGGCGTTGGGCATGGCGTCGAAGGGGATGTAACCCTGCCACTGATGCTGCGGGTCCTGAATGGGGCGGCTCGCCAGGCCGCCGGGACGCGCCGGCACGCGCCCCACCGCGTGATACGCAACGTGCCCCTGATCGTCGGCGTAAACCACGTTCTGCGTGGGCCAGCACCACGCGGACAGGGCGGTCGAGAACTCCGTCCAGTTCGAGGCCGTGTTGATCGCGTAGAGAGGCAGCGAATTGAGGCTCGGATCATACAGGGTCCACTTCAAGGCAATCGGCCGGTCTTCGTTCGACCCCGTCATCGACAGGATCGGATTGATCAGCGGACCATGATCTGTAGATCGCACATCAACGTCCACATCTGCCTTGCCACGCACATGAATCACTTCATGGTCGACCGCCAGAGGTTTCCAACTCGTGTCGTTGGCCTGGTAGTTGTTGCCTTGAAGCTTCTCGGCGTAGAGGTCCTGTACGTCTCCATACAGGGCAGTGAATCCCCACGCGACATGCTCGTTGTGACCCGCGATGACGAAGGGGAATCCGGGCAGCGTGACACCGGCAGCATGAAAGCCCGGCGCGCGCAGGTCGGCCATATACCAGATGTTGGGCGTGGTGAGCCCGAGGTGCATGTCGTTCGAGAGCAGCGGCTTTCCGCTAGCGGTGTGCTTGCCCGAGATGACCCAGTTGTTCGAGCCGGGAGCACAGCCGGCGCAATCGGGAAGGCCCAGAAGGGTGCGGAGCGCGGTGGAATCGGCCGGCGGTGAAAAAGCAACCACAGGTCCTTCGACTCCGGCCTGCTGCGCAGGCCTCCGCTCAGGATGACAGTCTCGGGAATGTGTCGCGCAGGAATAATCGGAGGCCTGGGTCCGATCGTCGTCCTCGTCGTCGCCGATCGGGGGCGGGGTGGGTCTTGGCTGCGTCAGATCGATCACCTCGCCAGTCGGCGGGCGGTCGCGCCACGAACCCACCGGGTACAGGTCCGCCTCGAGCCTGGGATTGTTCAGCTTCGCAGAGATCTCCTCGCGCGCCAGTTTCACGTCCCAGTGCGTGTCGAGCGTGTCGATCATCATCAGGCCGATGCTGATCGAATCCGGCCCGGTCCAGGGCTTCGGCTTATACATCAGCAGGCGGAACTCAACGGGCAACGTGGCCTGATGCTGGTCGATAAAGAGATTGACGCCGCGCGCATAGTCGTCGATGCGGCGACGGTCATCAGCGGGGAGGCCGGCGTAGACGCGCTGAGCGATTCTTCGAAATCCGAACACTCGCTGGGCGATGTCGTGGTTCACCAGCGAGGAACCAAGTACCTCGGCCAATTCGCCATTGGAGTTGCGGCGGTAGAGGTCCATCTGCCACAGGCGGTCCTGCGCGGTGACGTAGCCCTGGGCGACGAACATGTCGTCCTGGCTGGCAGCCTCGATGTGAGGCACGCCGTGGGCATCGCGCCGCACGATGACGGGTGCGGACAGGCTGGCGAGACGCACGTCGCCATCAAGCACAGGGAGTGCCGCAATCGTGCGGGAGCGCAGCCACCACAGGCCAAACGCGACTCCCAGGACCATCAGAACGACGAGACACGCACCCGCCCACGCAAATCCGCGAATCCAGCGGCGCTTGCGTCGCGGGCTACCGGGAGTGGAATACTCATTGGTTGTGGAATCCAGTGCGTCGAACGTCGCCATCGGTCACAAACAGGATAACGCCGCCGGATGAGCGGAGTTCATTGACGCCGGATGGACGTTGCCTCGATCTCGCGCAGCCTGACCAGTGAGGCCTCGTCCAACAGGCGGAACACGATGGGGAAGCAGCTACGGGGGAGTTCCTCCGCGGTCACGGCATCGCAAACGACCGCCGAACATTCCGTTAGCCCGCGCTTCCATCCCGGCTTTGTTGCGTCGCACACCAGCAGGCTTGCGGGCGAAAGCCCCGCCGCGATGAGCATCACCTTTGCCACGATCTGAAACTCCTGCCACCGCGACGCAATGCCCACCAGGTCGCCGGCGTGCTCGGGAAGATAACGCTGAAGGTGCGCCTGCAGGTCTGGCGCTACGGGGTGCACCGCGAGCACCGTGAGTTGGCGCCCGACGGGCAACAGCTTTCGCACTGCGGCGGCCTTGCTGGGCAGCACCGCGGGCATGGCGCCGTCGAGCAGGGCCGCGACGCCGCACTCGTCGGGCGGGCATCCAGAGATTGGAAGCGCGACCGCCTGCTGCAATTCCGCGATCACGATGCGCCGAAGTTCAGGATCGGGCTCGATGATGAGCCAACGCGCGGGAGGCTCCATTTGCTCGAAACGGCGAAGCCGCGCGTGCACCATCGCCGGCGAAGCGCCCAGTTTGCGCGCCCTGGCCATGAACTCGCCGATCAGCGCGTCCACCGCGAATTCCATCGCGCCTTCGCCGGCCGGGGGCGCCGCGGGCCTCGTAGCTCGCACGTAGACACCGCTGCCATGGCGAAACTCGAGCCAACCCGCGGCCTCCAGCTCGCGATACGCCGCGCTGGCGGTGTTGGCGTGAATGCCGTGCCGGCGAGCGAGTTCGCGCGTGCTGGGCAGGCGCTCGCCGGGCGCCAGTTCGCGGGACAGAATGCCCAGCCGGATCTGCGTGGTCAACTGCTCGCGCAACGAAACTTCGACGGTCCTGTTCAGCCAGAGTCGCATTGCGGATTCCCGTTACGTTTAGGATCGTGTAATCCCAGGTCTCCAAAACCAGGAGACCCAGGGCACCCGGCACCCGGCCTTTTATGCTCACCCGGGGTTTCACCCTGGGCTATTTTCGGACGTTCCCTCCGGGAACTGTATTTCACCGCCGATCGCTGGTCTGTTCTGCCGCCCGTAAATGACCAATATTGCAAACAGCAACAACAGAATCGTCGGGAACACGAGCAGGCTTCCTTCAGGCCCCGCGCCGCCGCCGCTCCACAGCGCAGGGCCGGCGGGGATCGACGTCAGCAGGTGCCCGCGCGCGTAGAAACCGCTGTCGGCGGTGCCGTAGAAGTAGGATTCCGCCCAGTCCCACGAGGCATGGCATCCGATCGCCCACCACGCTGAGCCGGTGACACGCACGCTCACACAGAAGACGAACCCGATGGTCGCGGCCGCCAGGATACCCATCCAGTTCTCGCCGCGGTTGAAGGTGTGAATGAAACCGAATCCGGCCGAGGTGGCCCACGCCGCCTGCCAGAAGGCACTCCGCGGCGCTTTGCGCAAATGCATCCACAGGCACGGAAGCAATCCGATGGCGGCGACGATGTAGACGCCCCGGGCCCCATGCGCGCCGGAACTGGTGAGGAGATACACGCAGATGGCTCCCACAACGGCCAGTGCCCACCAGAAATTCGCGCCGCGTTCCAAAGTGGCGAGCAGATAGCAGCGAAAGGAGCCCTCTTCGAAAACGCCGACCAGTGCGAAGGCGACGGCCCACAGCAGCGCGTACTTGAGGATTGCCGCGCCCGCAAGTCCCGCCGGGCCGAAATGCAGCCAGCCGCCCGCCATCAATGCGCCGATCAGGACCGAGAGAGCCAGGAAGCCTGCGGTCGCTCCACTGAACAAGCGCAGCAAACGTCTCGGACCTGCGAGGTTGTAATCGGCCAGACGACGGTGCTCGAGCGCGCCAACTATCAGCACCGCAGTCACGAGAGCGGCTACGCGATTGCCTTCGCCGAGGATCGTGCTGAGGGCCGTCCCTCCGGAGACATGCAGGTGCGCGACGTCCAGAACCAGGAACGAGAGGACGACTTGAAACAGGTCGAGCAGGAAGTAGAGCAGCACCGCAAAGATGAGAATGGACCATCCGGCACGCAGTCCGTGGGGGCCGAAAAAGATCCAACTCAGTTCGTCAGGCTCCGGCCGGCCCCATACGCGCTTGCGCTCGGAGGGCGGTGCCGTCCCGTCCGCACGGAATGCATCGTCTGGCCCCATGTCTCCTCGAAAAAACTCCAATCTGTCGTGAATCCGTTATGGAAGATTTTACGCGTATGACGGTGGTGACGGGCGCGGATCCCCTCGACCCAAACGGACAAAAAGGCGTCCGTCAGGATGGGGCACCCATCGAAAAAGGGTGGGGCGAAGCGGTCTTCTGTTGGAGAGCTACTCGTCGTGGAGGGCCACCATCGGCTCGATGCGCGCGGCGCGGCGCGCCGGAACCCAGCTCGATGCCATGGCGATAATCGCGATCATCAACGTGATTCCCGCGAATACGATCGGATCGTCCGGGCGCACGCCGCGGATAAGGAAGGCGCTCGCGCGAGCCAGCGCAAACGCCAACACCAACCCTGTTCCCACGCCAATCGCCGTCAGCACGCCGGCGCGGCGCAGCACCATGGCGAGCACGTCTTCGCGGCTCGCGCCCACCGCCAGCCGCACTCCGATTTCGCGCGTGCGCTCGCCCACCAGGCCGGCCATCACGCCGAAGATGCCGATCGCGGACAATAACAGCGCAATGCCCGCATCCACGGCCAGCATCACCGCGACATACTTCAGCCCGAGCAGACCTTCACCGAGGTACTGGTCATAGGGCATCACCACGTCCAACGGCAGCTCGGGATCGATTCCGGCCAGAGCCTTGTGCGTCGCGGGGGCCAACGCTGCAGCATTCCCACCATTCGTGGAGGAGGCGGCGGTGACTGCATAGGTGTTAAAGAATGGCGGCAACTGCGCCTGGTCCACGTAGACCGCCGGCTGGATCTCCGGGAACCACATGCTGTAGTGGGTGTCTTCCGCGACGCCGACGATGGTGAGCCACGGTTCGTTCTCGCGATTATCACCCATGCGGATGCGCTTTCCAATGGCATTCTCCCCCGGGAAATAGCGGTCCACGAATTTGCGGCTTACCACGGCGACGGGCACCGACGTGAGCGTATCGCTGCTGTTGAAAGCACGGCCCGTAATCATGCCAATTCGGAACGACGAGAAGTAGCCCTCGCTCACGAAGAGGTGCAGGGCGCTTTGGAACTTGCCGGGCGCAACGGGCCGGTTCTCGATGGTGCAGTTATCCATCCACGCCATTTCGCCGTAGGGCAGGGCGCCGGTTTCCGCATTCGTCACCCCAGGCAGCCGGCGCAATTTCTCCAGGCTGTCTCTGTACCATGCGGCCCGCTTCTGGGGCGTGTTGTATCGCGCTTCCGGGAGGCTCACGTTGAACCTGAGCAGGCGGGCAGGTTCATAGGCATCGGCCAGGTGCATCATGTTGCGCATGCCCTTGGAGATCAGCGTCGCGCCAATCACAAGGGCCACGGCCAGCGATACCTGCGCAATGGCGAAAATGTTCTTCAGCCAGCGGCCGCGTCCCGATCCGGCCGAGGTGCGCGATCCAGCCTTCAGTTGATCGACCAGGTTGACGCGCATGGCCTGCAGCGCGGGCGCGAATCCCGCAACCATCCCCGCAAACACCGCCAGCAGAATCGAGAACGCGAGCGCGCGGCCATTGAGAGATATATTCGACCAGCCGGCCATGTAGCGCGCCACGCGCTCGGGCATGGCGATCAGCGTGAGATGCAGATAGACCGCCGCGCAGGCCACCCCTCCAGCAGCCCCGATCACGCCCAGCAGAATGTTTTCCGTGAGCAGTTGCCGCGCCAGCCGGAAGCGTCTCGCGCCCAGCGCGGTGCGCATGGCGATCTCCGGCCGCCGCGCGATGCCGCGGGCAAATTGCAGATTGGCCACATTCGCGCAAACTACCAGCAGCACGAACAGAGTTGCGCCCATCACCAGCCGGTAATAGAGCGGGGTGAACTCGCCGTTGATGCCATCGAGCAACGGTTCCACGTGCACCGTGCGTCCCTGGTCGGTGGCCGGATACGTCTCGGCCAGGTGAGTGGCAATCGTTCGCATTTCGGCCTGCGCCTGCTTCACGGTCACGCCGGAACGCAGCCTTCCAATCACGAGGTAGTCGTGCCTGGCGCGGTCGGCCGCCTGTTCGGCGGTCGGCGCGAGCGGAATGAAAATGTCCGCCTCCGAGGGATACTGCAGGGTCTTCGGCATCACGCCGACGACGGTGTATTGGCGCTGGTCGAGTTCGATTTTGCGCCCCAGCACATGGGGGTCTGCTCCGAATCGCCGCTGCCAGAAGCCGTAATTCAGCACGACAACCACGTCATGTCCGGGCATGCATTCGCTTTCGCCGAACACTCGGCCCAGGATCGGGTTTGCCCTCAGGACCGTGAAAAAGTTGGCGGACGTGATGGCGGCCTGGAGATGTGCGGCATCTCCGATCCCGGTGAGGCTCATGTCGGCGCGACGGCGAACGGCCAGTTCTTCAAAGGACCGGCTTTGCCGCGCCCAGTCGCCGTAATTGGCCAGCGCCACCTGCTCGTACTCCCCGCGATCCCTCTGTTCGGCGACAGTGACGACGCGATCCATCTGCGGAACCGCAAGAGGCCGCAGGACCACGCCATCCATACTGCTGAAGATGGCGGTGTTGGCCCCGATTCCAATGGACAGCGTCAGTACCGCCGCAAGTGTGAACCCCGGCGATTTCCTCAACTGCCGCACGGCGTAACGCAGGTCCTGAAGCAGGGTTTGCACTCCGCACCTCCACGAACGCTCCACTTGATGGCAAAAATGTCCTTGTCGGAAGTTCTGCACGTTCCCATCCAAACCAGGAGGCGCGCGTAATGAACTCGGTTTATAGGCACTTACGCGGACTGGCGGCAAATCGTTCCCTGTTGGATGCGTCCGCATCCGGTCATCCTGTCCGCAACCGGACAGTTCCTTCCCGAACCGGTGAGCTAATAAAACCTATGCGCTTGTATTTGCGGAAGTTGCAAATCGGAACTCGGCGAAGACCGCTCCTGGGCCCCGGCTCCTTGACACAAGCGGCCAAGCCCTTGATCCTTAACTGTTCCGGGACGTTTTCTGGTCCCCACAGGAGGGGTGCGGGTTTTGCGGGTTCGCGTCTTTTACCACGACAAATGCTTCGACGGAGCTTGCTCAGCCTCGTTATTCACGCGATTTCATCGGGAATGCATCGCCGCGGGGGCAGACTATGAATTTCACGGCCTGGTGCACCGGGCCGGGGCCCTGTTCGACGAGGCCCAGTTCACCGGCGACGAGAACGCGATCGTCGATTTCAAGTATTCGGCCTCTCCCCACATCACCTGGTGGTTCGATCACCACCAGTCGGCCTTTCTGACGTTGCAGGACAGCGAGCATTTTCGCGCCTGCCAGCAGGACCCGGCCTGCGCGATGCGCAAGTTCTTCAACCCGGCCTACATTTCCTGCACGGGCTTCCTGGCGCACATAGCCGCGACGAAATTCGGTTTCGAAACCGCGCCGGTAGCCGACCTGATCCACTGGGCCAACATCGTGGACGGGGCGCTCTTCGAAAGCCCCGAAGCCGCTGTGGAGATGGCGGCGCCGGCCATGAAGCTGACCATGGTGATCGAGTCGATGCAGGACCCGGAGTTCATTCCGCGCCTGATCCCGCTGCTGACGGAAATGCCGCTCGCGGATGTGCTGAAGCAGCCCTTCGTGGCGGAGCTGCTGCCGCCGCTGCTGGAGCGCCACAAGCACGCTCTCGAACTCATCCGCAGCCGCAGTGAGGAGCGCGACGGCACCATCTTCTTCGACATCACCGATCACCCCACCGAGGGCTTCAACAAGTTCATCCCCTATTACCTGCATCCGCAGGCGACATATTCGATCGGGCTATCGAAGTCGAGCTTCCGGACGAAGGTGGCGGTGGGATCGAATCCGTGGACGAAAGCCGATCCCGCGAAGATGGTGAACCTGGCGCAGATCTGCGAGCGCTATGGCGGGGGCGGCCATGCACGCGTGGGAGCCATCAGCTTTCCGCCCGACCAGGAAGGCCGCGCCCGGGCCGCAGCCGCGGAGATCGTGGCGGAACTGCGGGCGAAGAATCCGGTTCCGTAGGGCGATCGGGCGCCGGGCTGACAGTTCAGGAAGGTGGGCAACAGAATCTGTCCTGGAAATACACGGCAACTCAGGAATGGCCGTAAGATGCCGGGGCCGCCTGGCCGCACACCGAGGCCGCATACTGTTCCACACCGGTGAGTTCCATCGGCATCACCGCCAGGGCCGGCGATGAATCCATCACGCAGCCGTGCGCATACTCGAGCTGCAGCTTGGCGAAGCTTTCGGTGAGCGGGTCGTTGGCCTGGTTCATCTGCGCAAGCAGCGCCTCGTCCGGCACCAACTGGCACTCGAACGATGAGCCGGAGACACGCTCGAAGATCTTAACGACGTCCAGTGGGCTGATATCCTGCGGCCCGCCAATTTCGAGGATGCGATTGCGCGCACCGGGCGCCCGATGGGAGCGCACCGCGAATTCGGCCACGTCGCGATACGAAATCCAGCTGACCGGCGCATGTCCGTTGCCGAAGATGACAGCCTTTTGATGTGGATAGTCGAAGCCAAGTGCCGGACTGAGCCAGATCTCCATGAAGAAGTTGGCGGCCAGGATGGTGTAGGCGATTCCACTCTCCATGAGCGAGCGCTCGGCTTCCGCTTTGGCGCGCGTCAGTGGGGATTCATGGACCGGAGAGCGCGGGATACTCACGAACGTGAAGTGCTGCACGCCGGACCTGCGCGCTGCCTCGACGAGCGCCAGCTGCCCGAGCCGGTCCACGGTCTCGATCGAGTCGCCGCTCTGGCGAGACAGGGTGGACGAAGCCGTCGAGATGACCACATCCACACCATGACAGGCGCGGGACAGGGATGCGGGGTCTTTCAGGTCGCCCCAGGAGATGTCGACGCCCGCGTTCTGCAGCGCGGAGAGACGCGAGGGATCCGCGGTTTCACGGGCCAGGGCGCGCACGCCGGTTTGATGTTCGCTGAGCCGGCGACAAATCTCGAGGCCCAGCGTACCCGTAGCTCCCACAACCAGGATCATAGGTTCCTCCAGTGTGCCGGCCATCGCAATGGATCAGGCGAACGCCGCTCTTCCGAAGACCGAAACGATGAGTCCCCGGCGCGGAAATGATGCCTGTCTGCTTGCCCGCGCGCACCCCAGAATACAACGGATTGAAGGAAGAGTGCGGGCTTCAGATTTGTCTTCCCTTTTTTCGTCGCACCCAGCCATTTCTCAGGTATGCTTCCGTCGCGGTTCTACACCGGCGGAGGTGTGCGATGAAAAAGCTGTTTTTCCCCATGGCGCTCGCTGCTCTCCTGGTTTCAGGCGCGGCGGCCCAAAGCGTTTTTGAAGGCACCTGGAAGATTGACTTC
>Ga0335077_10005994_pt1 | contig 14973 bp, 10 predicted proteins | sample Lox_Sample_31_FD_207151 | JGI IMG/M metagenome (GOLD analysis project Ga0335077, IMG submission 207151) | Soil microbial communities from Loxahatchee National Wildlife Refuge, Florida, United States - Lox_Sample_3.1 | ecosystem: Environmental > Terrestrial > Soil > Wetlands | place: USA... | reverse complement strand
TTGCAAACCAGGCCGTCATCGCCATCGAGAATACCCGGCTGCTCAACGAGCTGCGTGACTCCCTCCAGCAGCAGACCGCCACCGCTGACGTGCTTAAGGTTATTAGTTCGTCTCCGGGCAATCTTGAACCGATCTTCGGAGCTATCCTTGAGAACGCGACGCAAATTTGCCAAGCCGGTTTTGGTACCCTGAATCTTTACGAAGGCGACGGTTTTCGTACTGCCGCACTACACAATCCGCCGCCTCAATTCGCGATGCGGCAAGGTGTTATGATTCATCCTCATCCGGAAAGCGGCCTTGCCTATGTCGCCCGGACCAAATCCGTTGCGCACATCGACGATATTCGAACCCGCAAGCCTTACCTTGAGGGGAATCAGGCTGTCGTCGATCTTGCGGATCTTGCAGGCGCTCGCACACTGTTAACCGTGCCCATGCTCAAAGAGGGCGAACTGATCGGCACGATTTCCATTTATCGTCAAGAGGTCCGTCCGTTTTCCGACAAACAGATCGAGCTGGTAAAAAGCTTCGCCGCACAGGCGGTCATCGCCATCGAGAACGCGCGGTTGCTTAATGAGCTGCGCGAGTCGCTTCAGCAACAGACTGCGACATCAGAAGTGCTGAAGGTCATCTCTAGCTCGCCCGGCGAGCTTGAGCCTGTGTTCAACACCATGCTGGCGAACGCAGTACACATCTGCGAGGCTAAGTTCGGATCGATGCTGCGAGCGGAGGATGGCTGCTATCGCGTGGTGGCTATGCACGCGCCGCCACCGGCCTATGCTGCAGAACGGCGGCGCGACCCAGTGCTCCGCGTCGGACCAACCAATCCACTTGCCCGCGTCGCCGCATCAAGGCAGCTGCTACACATTACCGACGTTAGGTTGGACCAGGCCTATCTCGCCCGGGACCCCGCGTTCCTTGTGTTGGCCGATGGCGCCGGCGCGCGGACGCTGCTCATGGTCCCGATGCTCAAGGAGAACAAGCTAATTGGCGCCATCGCCATCTACCGCCAAGAGGTACGGCCCTTTACCGAAAAGCAGGTTGAGTTGCTAATGAACTTCGCCGCCCAGGCAGTCATCGCTATCGAGAATGCGCGGCTGCTCAGTGAGCTGCGCGAGTCGCTTCAGCAGCAAACTGCAACGGCCGATGTGCTCAAGGTGATCAGCCGCTCGACTTTCGATCTGCAGACAGTATTGCAAACCCTCGTTGAATCAGCTGCCCGACTATGTGATGCCAACAAAGGTAACATTACCCGTGAGAGGGATGGAGTTTTCTACCGCGCCGCGGAGTCCTATGGCTTCTCACGCGAGTTTCTAGATCACATCAAAGACGTGCCACTCAAGCCCGACCGAGGCAACGCGACCGGACGTGCGCTACTTGAAGGTCGGGTGATTCATATCCCCGACGTAAAGGCCGATCCGGAATACACCTTGGTCGAGGCGCAGAGATTGGGAGGTTACCGTACGATCCTTGCCGTTCCGATGCTGCGCGAGGGTGTCGCGCTCGGCGTATTGACCTTGTCGCGTTCAGAGGCGCGCCCGTTTACTGACAAGCAGATCGAACTGGTCACTACCTTTGCCGACCAAGCGGCGATTGCCATTGAGAACGTGCGGCTGTTTGAAAGCGTAGAGGCACGCACGCGCGAACTGGCGAAGTCGCTTGAGGATCTGCGGACTACACAGGATCGGCTGGTGCAGACACAAAAACTGGCCTCGCTTGGTCAGCTTACGGCGGGCATAGCGCACGAGATCAAGAACCCACTCAATTTCGTCAACAATTTCTCCGGGGTCTCTGCCGAGATGATCGATGAATTGCAGGAAGCCTTGGGGGGCGTGAGGCTCAACGAAAAGAAGCGCAGTGAGATCACCGAACTGATGGACACTTTACGGGGCAATCTCGACAAGGTCGTCCAGCATGGCAAGCGTGCGGATGCCATTGTCAAGAATATGCTGCAGCACTCGCGTGAAGGCTCGGGTGAACACCGGCGTGTCGATATCAATGCTCTCGTTGAGGAAAGCCTCAATCTCGCCTGGCACGGGGCGCGAGCCGAGAAACAGGGCTTTGAGATTACGCTCAAACAATCCTTTGATCCGTCGGCTGGCGAGGTTGACCTCTTCCCGCAGGACATCACACGGGCTCTATTGAATTTGATATCGAACGGCTTTTATGCAGCGACCAAACGCCAAGCGGCAACAAATGGCGGCGACTACGAGCCGACTATTGCTGCCTCGACGAAAGATCTTGGCGATCATGTGGAAATCAGGATACGTGACAACGGCACCGGTATTGCGCCTGACGTTAAGGAAAAAATGTTCAACCCGTTCTTCACGACCAAACCGACCGGAGAAGGCACCTGCCTTGGCCTCTCCATCAGCTACGACATCATCGTCAAGCAACATGCGGGCTCAATCGACGTCGATACGCAGCTGGGCGAGTTCACTGAAGTCAGGATTATCCTGCCACGGACTGCCGTGTTCCTCTGAGATCCACGAAAGGGCGCAGTCCAAGCAAGGCTCAAATTTGCTAGTGTGAGGCAACAGAATTTCCTTACCGAGCCTCGGAGTGAGGCATGAGGCGGCGCGAATTCATCAAAGTCATTGCTTGTTCAGCGGCCATATGGCCACTCGCCGCGTACGCACAGCAGTCGGCGTTGCCGGTCATCGGATTCCTCAGCGGGGTGTCGCCTGGGCCGTTCGCGCAACGCCTTGCTGCATTCCGTCAAGGACTGAACGAAACCGGCGTCGTCGATGGCCAGAACGTGGCGATCGAATACCGCTGGGCAGAAGGCCAATATGATCGATTGCCGGCTCTTGCCGTTGATCTTGTTAGCCGCAAGGCCGTGGTGATCGTTGCCTACACCGATGCCGCAGCCCTCGCCGCCAAAGCAGCATCAACGACCATCCCCATTGTCTTCCTCAACGGCGACGATCCGGTCAGGCTTGGTCTGGTTCAGAGCCTCGCCCGGCCAAGCAAGAACATCACCGGGGTGAGCTGGTTCGGCGTCGATTTGGTGCCGAAGCAGCTATCACTGCTGCACGAACTCGTGCCAAATGCAGCCGTCATTGCGCTACTCGTAGACCTGAACGTTCCGGATGCCGTGTCACAGGTGCCCGCGGTGCAAGAGGTCGCGCACACCCTTGGCTTGCGACTTGTTGTGCTGAATGCCCGCACCGCGAGTGACATCGACATGGCTTTTGCGAGCCTTGTGCGCGAGCGAGCCGGTGCGCTGGTTGTGGGCGCGGGTGCTTTCCTTCTTAGCCGCCGCAATCAAATCATTGCTCTTGCGGCGCGCCATGCGATTCCCACGATTTACGGATTTCGTGAGTATTCCGCCGACGGCGGTTTGATGAGTTACGGCAATGACATTGCAGATGCATTTCGCCGGGCTGGCGTCTATACAGCGCGAATCGTCAAGGGCGACAAGCCGGCTGATCTGCCCGTCGAGCGGACGACCAAATTCGAGTTGGTGATCAATCTTAAGACCGCCAAAACGCTGGGCCTCCAAGTGCCCTTGCAAGTTCAACAGCGCGCCGACGAGATGATCGAATGAACCCTATGTCCGCTTCTGATGCGCGGGCAAAAGCCCGCAACCGAAATTGGCGAGGGCATGACGACGAATGCAGATACGGTCGTTCCGGGGATCGGGAGAACCCGTTTGGATCAGCGCACATTAAGTGCGTGTTTTTGATTGGGACCCTATCCGCGCAGAGCATAAGGGCCAGCGGCCAAACCGGCCGCACAAATAGGCCGGACACATGACCGCACCGACCAATGCTGCAGCTGCGTCAGAAAGTTCTTGCCAAGGCGCCGTCCACACATGAACTCAAAGCGGACACTACCGGCCCTCCGTTTGACCCCTTCCAGAGTGCCGGCGCGGATGGTTACTATGACGTGTCTCAGCCTCGGGGGCGACGATGAGGCGGCGCGATTTCATACAGATAATTGCTGGATCAGCAGCCGCGTGGCCGCTCGCGGCAGGCGCGCAACGGACACCAACAAAGGTCTTTCGGATCGGATACTTGAGTACGGTCTCGGCTAATGGTCTTCCCAAACGCATGGAGGCCTTTCGCGCGGCACTTCGCGACCTCGGTTATCAAGAAGGACGGGATTTTATCATCGAGTACCGCTGGGCGGACGGCAAGTATGAACGGCTTCCGGACCTGTTTGCTGATTTGGTTCGTCTCAAGGTCGATGTGATCGTCACTCACGGCACGCCGGGGGTCTTGGCCGCCAAGCACGCCACTACGTCAATCCCCATCGTCATGGCGGTTGTCGGCGATGCTTTGGGATCAGGCGTTGTGTCTAGCCTCGCGAGACCGGGCGGGAACGTGACTGGACTCACGTTCTTCAACCCAGAACTCGCGGCAAAGCGACTCGAATTGCTCAAAGAGATAATCCCGAACCTGGCGCGCGTTGGTGTCTTGTTAAATTTGGCTAATCCCATGAATGAACCGACCCTGCCTCAAATGAGACGTGTCGCAGGACCGCTCAAGCTCGAACTTGAGCAATTTGACGTGCGCGCAGTCGCCGACTTCGAGGGAGCTTTTGCGGCAATGATCGCCAAGCGTATTGAGGCGCTGGTGGTCATTGACGATGCGGTGCTGCTCGCCAATGCTCAGAAAGCCGCCGCGCTCTCTTTGAAACAACGTCTGCCGTCGTGCGGATGGCCCGATTTCGCCACCGATGGAGGCCTGTTGGCCTACGGTGTCGACTTTGTCGACATGTACCGACACGCGGCTACGTTCGTCGATAAGATTTTGAAAGGTGCCAAGCCAGGGGACCTGCCGGTGGAGCGATCGACGAAGTTTGAAACCATTGTCAACCTCAAAACCGCCAAAGCGCTCGGTCTTGAAATTCCCTACAATTTGCTGGCCCGCGCGGACGAGGTGATCGAATAGTGAATAGTGGACACTTCGCTCGCTTCGCGAGCTACGGCTCGGCGAGCTAACGGTAAGCGCGGCGAGCCCTAGACCATCCCCTCCTCGCCGGCTTTTGCTCGAAAGTCGAGAGCTGCATTTTCCAGCGGGACTTCAATTTGGCAGTGGAGTCCTTGCGGCTCGAATGCAAGCCGCGCCGTACCGCCCAACTCGGCGGCGATACTGCCCTCAATCAGTTTCGAGCCGAAGCCGCGCTGATCCGGCTCGGCGACCGGCGGCCCACCTTGCTCGAGCCAGTCGATGCGCAGAACCGGAGAGCTGTTGCCAGCACGGACCGGCTGCCAATGAATTTCGATCCGCCCCCCGGGCGCTGATAGAGCGCCATATTTTGCAGCATTGGTGGTGAGTTCGTGCACCGCCATCGCCAGCGTGAGCACCGCGCGTGGCCGCAGTACAACGTCCTCGCCACGAAGTACGACACGTTCCGCACCAGCTCCGCCATAGGGTGCAAGGCTGCCCGACAACAGTTCGCGCAAATCGGCGCTCTCCCAATGGTGAGTGGTGAGCTGATCATGCGCCTTTGATAGGGCTATCAGCCGGCCTTCAAAACGTTCACGAAAAGCCGCCGGCGTATGTGTCCCACGGGCGGTTTGCGAGGCCAGCGATTGCACTGTTGCCAGTGTATTTTTTACCCGGTGGTTTAATTCGTCCATCAACAGCTTCTGGCGCTGCTCCGCCGCCTTGCGCTCGGTAATATCCTGCACCACTCGCACCACGTATCGCAGTCGATTGCCCGCGCCACGCACTGGCGAGGATCGCACCGAAAGCCAAATGACGCGGCCATCCTTGCGGACAAACCGTTTCTCCACCGAATAAAATTCGAGCTCCCCGGCGACCTGTTTGCGGAACCCTTCCCGATCGGGATCGGCATCGTCCGGGTGTGTGTATAAAAACAATTTGCCTGCCAGGAGTTCGTCGCGGCTGTAGCCGGTGATTGCGCAAATCGCCTCGTTCACCCGCAGAAAGCGGCCATCGGGATCGACTTCAGAAATGCCGATAGCGGCATGTTCATACGTCGCCGCAAGCCGCTGCTCCTGTTCAAGCGCGTGCAGGTGCGATTGCTCGAGTGCCGCGTCGGCCCGCTTGCGGTCGGTGACGTCGAGAAAGCAGTTTACCGCCCCGACCAATTCGCCCTTCAAATTGCGCAACGGATCGATGTTGACGGATACCACCAGGCGTGTGCCGTCGGCATGTTCGACAATACGTTCCACGTCGCGTACCGGCTCGCCGGTTTCCAGAACCTCGGAAACCATCGAGCGCGCAACCGGCGTTCCATCCAGTTCGAAGAAGCGCATACTTTCTCTGAATTGATCGTGCGTCTGGCCGGGGCCTGGCTTCGCACCCCAGACCGCAACAGCATGCCGATTGTATTGAAGGATCGTGCCCTTGGCGTCGCAAATGAAGGTTGCAATCGGTAACAGCTCGAGAATGCCGTTGGACGCCCGCAACATCGTGCTCAAGAGAGACGGCACCGTTCGCGCGACAGAATGGCTGTGCTCGCTGGAATCAACCATCCGCACGCCTCCGTGTGGGCACTGATCCCCGTCGCCCAGATGAAACGATCAGCTTGAACGACAATTTGTCAATGGCGCATCTGCACTCGAATCAACCTGCGCAGCCAATGCCGGTCAGGTCGCATTTTACGCGGTTTGATTGGCCGGTGCGCCGCTGATCCAGTGGTCAATAAAAGCGCTGAGCCAATTGCGCGAAGCCAGATCATGCACGGCACGATCGGCGATATGCTCGTGGCGTTGCTTGGCCCCTGGTAACTCCATCCGGTGCGCACCGCGTACGAGCCACCGATACATCATCGCGTGCGTCACTTCAGGATGGAATTGCAGGGCGTAACCGGTACCAAGGCGGAACGCCTGCACACAAAAGGCATCGCCTTCAGCCAACAGTTCGCTGCCGGAGGGCAGATCAAAACCTTCGCGGTGCCATTGATAGACGTGGTCGGGCCAATCCGCACAGACCTGACGCCCGGCTTCCGTCGGACGAATCGGGTAATAGCCGACCTCGGCGTGGCCCTGCGGATGCGGATAGACGCGAGCACCGAGATGGCGCGCCATCATCTGCGCGCCGAGGCAAATACCGAGATACGGTTTTTTGTCGCGCAGCGGCACTCCGATCCAGTCGATCTCCCGGCGCACGAATTCTTCATTGTCATTTGCGCTCTGCGGGCCGCCGAAAATGGCAGCGCCGGCATGCCCGTCCATCGTATCCGGCAGGGGGTCGCCGAAACGCGGCCGCCGGATATCGAGCGGATAGCCGAGCTTCGCCAGAGTCTGGCCGACGCGACCAGGCGACGAGTGTTCCTGATGAAGAATAAGAAGAACGGGCTTCAACATGGTGATTCCGCGCGTGACTACTAACGCCTTTGCCGGCGTTTGCAATATCGGCAGCAGGGATAGGGCTATGTCCGCTGTGCGGACCTGCGCCGGCTCTGCCGTCTGTCGACGACCCACAGGACTAGGCGGCGGGGAATTATACGAATCAACAGGGTAACCACTTTATTGAGCACGCCCGGCACTATTGTCCGGTGCCCGCCCATCAGACCGCGGTAGCCCGCCTCCGCCACATAGTCGGCAGATTGGGTCAAGACCCCAGGCGCCATGCCGGACTTGAGGCCGGCGCGCTCGGCAAATTCGGTAGGCACCGGACCCGGGCATAGAACCGCAACGCGCACGCCAAGCGGTTTGAGTTCGCTGTGCAATGCCTCGGTGAACGACAGGACATAAGCCTTGGTGGCGTAGTAGACGGCCATGCCCGGACCGGGCAGAAAGCCGGCCATTGAACCAACATTGAGCACGCCGCCGCGATGGCGGGCGAGGCTGTCGACAAAGGCGAGCGACAATTCGGTCAATACCGTCACATTCAGATCGATCATGTCCAGCTGTTCGTTGCGGTCGCGTGCGCTGGCGAGCCCGACCAGGCCAAATCCGGCGTTGTTGACAACGAATTGCGGCTCCGCGCCCTGTGCCGCCAACGTCTCGCCGACCAACCGCGCGACGCCGGCGTTCAAAAGATCCGCTGCAATGACAATTGGCCGGCGGGCGCCAGTCGCAGCGATTTCATCGGCCAGCGCGCGCAATCTGTCTTCGCGCCGTGCGATCAATGCCAGTTCGTGGCCCTCTCGCGCGAAAACGCGCGCCAGCGACTCGCCGATCCCCGCAGAGGCGCCGGTGATAACCGTGACTGGCCGCATATTGCTCATGCGAGGTGATTATCCTCATGAAACCGGCCGCCCGGCACTCGGGCGGCCGATCATAGCGTAAGACTGGTCTGATTAGGCGAGCTTGGGATCGAGCCCTTCCAAAGAGCGCCTTGCCGGTTCGACACCCCAGAAGAACACGGCGAGGATCTGGACGACAAGCAAGCCGATCATCAGCCAGACCACCCCGGGCAACTGATAGTTCACCATCAAATAACCGACGATGAATGGCGAAACGACGGTCGCTGCACGACCGAACGTATTGCAGATTCCGTTTGCACGCAGGCGAATCTCGGTCGGAAAAAGCTCCGGCGTGTAGACACCGAACAGGATTGCAGTCTGGATATAGATCGCAACAATCAACACCGCGCCGACGCTCAACACGATCGCCGGGTCGGATGCGGCGTTGAAATGCGCGTACACCCAACCGGCGGCGATGGTGAGAAACGACGCGCCGATGATAGTCCAGCGCCGTCCGACAAAATCCGACAGTACGGCACCACAGGCGCAGCCCACCAGCGATGCACATGCGAGCACGACCGTGTAGCCGAGCGAGTTGGTGATGGTCAGCCCTTGCCGCAAGAAAAATTGCGGCAGGAAAATCACAAATCCGAAGATCAGCGTGTTGATCGTGATGAGGACCCAGCTTCCGACCAGCAGCCGTTGCAGGATCGGCGGCCGGAACATCGAAGCGGCGGTGAGTTGCGGCGGAGGCGCCGAAATTGCAGGCGCCGGCAATGCACCGGCCGTCGCGGCTTCCTGCTCGATTTTTTGCATCAAGCTTTCTGCTTCGGCGGTGCGCCCCTGCGCTTCCAGCCAGCGTGGCGACTCAGGTAAATTCTTGCGCAAATACCAGACAATCAACGAGCCGATGCCGGCGATGATGAACATCGGCCGCCAGCCCCAGGTTGGAATAATGAGATATCCGAGGATCGAAGTGACTGGAAATCCCGCGACCACAAGAAAGGCCATGAACGCCAGCCAGCGCCCGCGCGTCCTCGGCGGCACGAATTCGGTCAGTGTCGAATAGCCAACGACAATTTCGGCGCCGAGACCGAGCCCCTGCACGAAGCGGCAGATGATCAGTTGGGTCATGTCCTGCGCGAACGCAGCGGCCAGCGAGGCAAGTCCGAAGATCAAGAGGTTGACCTGGTAGGTGAAACGCCGTCCATACTTGTCGCCGACGAAACCGGTGATCAACGAACCGATCGTCATGCCGACAAAGGTCAAGGATATAAATTGCAGGTTCTGCGGCAGCGTTGAAAACTTGGTCTGGGTCGTTGATGCCAGGACGCTGGCCGCGACGTAAAGATCATAGCCGTCGAAAAACATGCCGGCGCCGACCAGCCAGAAAATGCGATAGTGGAATGAAGAGATCGGAAGCCGGTCAAGACGCGCGCCGGCGTTTACTGCAGTCGCCATTGGTTCCTCCCCTTGGGACGTGACCGGTCTGTGCCGGTTCGCGCGGGATGGTAGTCGAGAGGGCGTATGGGCGCCATGGCCCTCTGCGCCCGCGACGAAGTTTTCGCCGCGCCCTTCGATAACAATCGATTGCGAAAATTAGTCCATCCATGACAGACGGGATTGCCGTCGATTTTACTATCGTCCGAGGCCTACTGGATGGCCTTGCCTTTACGATAGCTTTCCTCGAGAAGGCGCAGGTTGTTCTGGACGTATTTGTTGGCGGGATCTTTGCGCTGGGCGGCTGCAAGGGCTGCGTGCGCGCGCTTGTAGTCGCCGCGCAACATATACGAGTATCCCTGATTGTTGAGGATCTCGACCGTCGGCCCGAGGATACCAACAGCCTGACCATAGGCTCGGTCGGCAAGATCAAACCGTCGCAAGCGATCATAGGTCGCCGCAAGACCAAGCCACGCCTCGGCGTCGCGCGGATGTTTTTCGACGGCGCGGCGGAAATGTTTTTCGGCAAGGCCAAAATCGTTGGCGCGATAGTATTTCTTGCCGAGGCTCAACTCATCATTTGGATCGCTGCCGAGAAGGCCCGGCTCCGATACGGCCCTCACGCCGAGCGGCGCCGGTACCGTTCCGGTGGTTTCGTCGCCGGGCGGGTCGGACGCGGTGGTAGCCGCCTGCGCCGCTGTCGCTTCGGCAGGCAACGCTTTCGATCCGAACAAGTCGGAGAGGTTGTTGGATGTCGAGCAGCCTGCCAGCCACAGGCCTGCGGCGGCGATGGTCAATCCTCGGGCAATTCCAGTAAGCATGCCAACGCCTTGCGGAGTCGCCCGGTAACGGGACGCCGTCAGGCTATGGGAGGATAGTTAAGAAAATCTTCACCGTATCGGCACCCCGGTATGGGTCCCCGAGCGGCAAAGCCGGCACTGTCGGGAATAAAATGCCCAAAGGGCACCGGTTGTCAGAAATACCCGCCCATATGCAGGCGTACGACAACAGGTAACAGGATGACGACGAACAAGACGGGGAAGATACACACCATCATCGGCACCGCCAGCTTGGCAGGCAGGGCGTAGGCTTTTTCCTCGGCGCGCGAGAGCCGCTTGTGACGCATGTCATCGCTGTACACGCGCATTGCGTCGGTAATGCTCGAGCCCAGATCGATCGACTGGTTTATCAAGGTCGCGAATGCGCGAGCCTCTTCCAGTGCCAGACGTTCCGCGAAATGTTCGAGGGCGTCCTTGAGCGGACGGCCTGCGCGGATTTCGAGATTGGTCAAATGGATATTGGCACTCAGTGAAGGGTAACCGTGACCGAGCTCACGCCCCACACGTTCGAGCGAGGCCTCCATCGACAATCCTGAATCGGCGCACACCACAAGCAAATCCATGAAATCAGGGAAACCGGAGCGGTGCTCGAGCGTACGCGCGGAAATTCGCCTGTCGATGTACATACTCGGGCCGACGTAGCCGGCGAACCCACCGGCGACCACCATCAGCCAAAACATTGTACCGCCGGTAGATGGCCTGACGATGGGCAACAACACGAACATGGCAAAGGCCAGACCGACCGCCAAAGCCGTGCGTCCGAGAAAGAAGAAAGCAACGCCCCGTGAATCGTAAATGCCGGCCTGAATCAACCGCCGGCGCAGCACCTTCATGTTTTCTTCGTTCGACGTCGAGTAGTGCTTGGTGGTGTAGTCGATGAGTTTGCTCATCGCCCGCGCGCTCGAATACTGGAGTGAGCGCCCGTGATGCGCTCGCTCCTCGTCATTCATGATGCGCGAAGTACGCTTTTTAACAGCGCCGCGCACGCGCACGGCCGCCATCAGCGAGAACGCCAGTGTTCCCGCCGCGAGAAATATCAGCAACACCATGAACATGGTGTTGCTGTCACCAAGCATGTTGCCGAACACCTCGAGGATCGTGTCCATCATCGGTCAGATCCTGAAATTGACCATGCGGTACATGATGAAATTGCCGACCCCCATCCAGCATCCTGCCAATGCAAGAGCGATTTTCGTGAGATCTTGATCCCAAACGCTTGCATAAAAGGTCGGTACCAGAAACTGGATGACCGCAAACATGCCGATCGGCAACGAAGACAGGATCAGGGCGGACGCGCGGCCTTCCGCGGCCAGCGCGCGAATCTTGCGACGCATCTTGAAGCGTTGCCGGATGACGGACGAAAGATTCTCAAGAATTTCGCCAAGGTTGCCGCCGGTCGATCGCTGAATTGCGACCGCGGTAACGAACAAAGGCAAATCATCGGTGCCGATGCGGAAATACAGATTGCGCATGGCGGTTTCGAGATCCGAGCCGTAAGTGAGCTCATCGGAGACAATACCGAATTCGGTGCCGATCGGATCCCGCATCTCCTTCGCAACCATCGAAATTGCAATTGGCACCGGGTGTCCGGCGCGCAATGACCGGACGATAATGTCGATGCCATCGGGAAACTGCGCGCTGAATTTCTTCTGACGGCGCGAGCGCAGGAATTTCAGCACGAACGGGGGCAAAACGATCCCGCAAAACAGCGCCGCAAGAAAAGCATAAAAGACACTGCCCTTGATGGTCAGCACGGCCGCAAACGCCACGGCTGCTCCGATCACAATAACAAGTATCAGCCGGCCAAAGCCGATGGTGAGTCCGGACTGCAACAGCAGCTGGTTGAGACTGACGATCGGTAACCGATAGTCACCGGCGCTGGTCAAGCCGCGTTCACGCCGCAACTGCACGAGCACGCTTTCGCGGTCGGTCTTCTCCGACATCACCTTGAGCCGGCGGTTGATCTTCTTGCGATAGGAGGCGTTGCTATAGACGAGCAGATAGACGCCTTCCGCGAACATCGCCGCGGACAAGCCGATCAGCGCGTAGAAGAGGTAAATTGAGTTGAAATCGAACATGGCCGTTCAGAGCGGCTGCGAGGGATCAAAATGGCTGCCGGGAATCTTGATGCCCTGGTGCGCAAGCTCGGCCAGGAAGCGCGGCCGCACGCCGGTGGCCTGGAAATGTCCCTGCACGGTGCCGTCAGGCGCAGTGCCGGTGCGAACGAACTTGAAGATTTCCTGCATTTGAATGATGTCGCCTTCGAGACCGGTGACTTCGGCAATCGAAGTGACTTTGCGCCTGCCGTCCGACTGGCGCTGAAGCTGCACAATGAGTTGAATGGCATTGGCAATCTGGCTGCGAATGGAAGCCACCGTCATCGGCAGGCCGGCCATTCCGATCATCTGCTCCAGGCGCGAGATCGCATCGCGCGGGGTATTGGCGTGAATCGTCGCCATCGAACCTTCGTGGCCGGTGTTCATCGCCTGCAACATGTCGAAGGCTTCTTCGCCGCGGCACTCGCCAAGGATGATGCGGTCAGGCCGCATACGCAGAGCGTTTTTCACCAGCTCGCGCTGCCGAATTTCGCCCTTGCCCTCGATGTTCGGAGGGCGTGTTTCCATACGACCAACATGCGGCTGTTGCAGTTGCAGTTCGGCCGCGTCTTCGATCGTGAGCAGGCGCTCCTTTTCGGAGATGAACGCCGAAAGCGCATTGAGCATGGTCGTCTTGCCGGAACCGGTGCCGCCGGAAATGATCGTGGTGATGCGTGACTTAACCGCAGCCGCCAGCAGCTCGGCCATCGCCGGACGCAGTGCGCCGATCTCGACAAGCTTCGTGAGATTGAAAGGCTTCTTCGAAAATTTGCGGATCGAGACCAGTGGGCCGTCAACGCCGATTGGCCGGACCGCAACGTTGACACGCGAGCCATCTTGCAGCCGGGCGTCGCAAAGCGGATGCGATTCATCGACGCGGCGGCCGACCGCCGAGACGATCTTGTTGATGATACGCAAAAGATGCTGCTCGTCCTTGAAACGCACCGACAGCGGCTCAAGCACGCCCTTGCGCTCCACATAAACGCATTCGTGTCCATTGATCAGAATATCGTTGATGCTCGGATCCTTGAGCAGCGGCTCGAGCGGGCCGAGGCCTGTCATCTCGTCGAGAATTTCAGAAACGAAATCGTTTAGTTCCTGGGTATTCAGAGCGAGGCGCTCGACCACCACATATTGCGAAACCAGCTGTTGGACGTGGCGGCGGATTTCTTCTTCCGGCACCTTGTCCAGCGCCGAAAGATTGATCTCCTCGATCAGCCGGCGGTGCAACCGCACTTTTGCATCGAGCAGCCTGTCGCTGAGCAACGGACTTTCGGCCTGTTGCGCGGGCTGCATCGGCTCCGTTGCCGGCGCCTCGGGGGACACCGTCCAGGATACGCCTTCGAGCGCGGACGGCGACGGCTCTTCCGCAACCGGAAGATCGGATGTTGCGGCACGCCGGGCTGTGAATCGGCCGACCATCTTAGCCGCCCACGGAAAGCTTGAGTTTCTTCATCAACGGCATGGGCTGAGCATCGGCCGCCGTTTTCGATGCGGCCGGATCAAGCACCAACTTCTTGAGTTCGGCAGTGATCTTGTTGCCAGGTTTGACCTCGTCCAGCGGAACCCCGCGGTCGATCGCCTCGCGAACAAGCGCGTAGTCGTTGGGAATAGCGCTCAGGAAGGCATCGCCCAGCGTATGCGCAAGATCGCCGCGGCGCAGACCGGAATCAAACATTCGCTGCGTGAACCGGTTGACGATGACCTGCGGATTGGGCCCTTCGCCCAGCCTTTCCTTGATTGCCGCCACCAATTGCTTGGCGTGGCGAAGACCCGGCACGGTGGTTTCGCTGACGATGAAAAGTTTGTTCGAGCCCAGGAGCACGCTGTCTGTCCAGGAGAACCAGGTGCGCGGCATATCGAATACGACGTATTCGAAATTGCTGGACACGAGATCGAGCAGGCGCGTCACCACATCGGGATCGAACGAGCGCATTTCCGCCGGCCGATTGGGCGCGGCAACGACGGCGAGACCCGAGGCGTGATACGAGAGCATGACTTCCAGCAATTGCCGGTCCAGCCGGTCTGGTCGCGGTTCGATTTCCGCCAGATTGAGGCGTGGTTCGAGATCGAGATAATCGGCGACCGAGCCATGTTGAAAGTCGAGGTCCACCAGACAAGTCGACGGTTTTGTGCGCAGACCGCCGCTGTTGAGCAGAATCATCGCGCTTTGCACAGCCAGTGTCGTGACGCCGGCACCGCCCACGGCAGGCAAAAAGGTGTAGATCTTCGCGTCTGTCGGCGCGGCGTTCGCGCCGGGTCCCTTGGCAACGCGGGCGCAGGCGCGCACCAGATCGATAGGCTCGACCGGTTTCACCAGGAAATCAGCGGTCCGCATCTGCAACAAAGTGCGCGCGACATTCTCATCGAATGTCTGCGTGACCGCCACCACAGGCGGCCATGTGCCGACACGTGCCATCAGCCGCGCGAGCGCGGCCATCTCGTCGGCACGGCCGGCATCGATGTCAACCACGACAACAGTGGCGTCCGCG
>Ga0335077_10005993_pt1 | contig 14973 bp, 11 predicted proteins | sample Lox_Sample_31_FD_207151 | JGI IMG/M metagenome (GOLD analysis project Ga0335077, IMG submission 207151) | Soil microbial communities from Loxahatchee National Wildlife Refuge, Florida, United States - Lox_Sample_3.1 | ecosystem: Environmental > Terrestrial > Soil > Wetlands | place: USA... | reverse complement strand
GTGCAGGTCGTCCAGCACGAGCAGGACGGCCGCCCGGGCGGACAGGGCCGCGAAGAACTGCGCCGCCGCGTCCAGCAACCGGAACCGTTCCTCGTCCGGCTGCAGGGCCGGGGGCGGCTCAAGCTCGGGCAGCAGCTCGGATAGCCGCGGCGCGATACGGACCAAGGCCGGGGCGAGGTCGGCCCGCAGCCGCTGCGGGCCGGCGGATTCGGCGTATCCGGCGATCGCCTCGGCGAACGGGCGGAAGGGCGGCACCCACCCACCCTCGACGCAGCGACCAGCCAGGACAATGGCCGAGCCGCGCCGGGCCTGCTCGATGAGCTGCCGCAAGGCGTGAGACTTGCCGATTCCGGGCTCGCCCGCCAGCAGGACCACGCCGCCGCGTCCCGCGGCCGCCTTCTCCAGGCTGGCCAGCAGGCGTGACATCTCCGCGGCACGCCCGAAATATCCCGGGGCATCCCCGGCCGGAGGACGCCAGGCCAGCTCGGGAGAGTGCCGCAGGATGGCCTGGTGCAGCTGGCTCAGTTCCGCGCCCGGAACCACCCCCAGGTCCTCATCGAGGACCTGGCGCAGCCGGTGGAACGCCTCGAGGGCCTCGGCCTGGCGCCCGTCGCGGTACAGCGCGACCATCAGCTGGCTCCAGCGCCGCTCACGCAGCGGACCGCGGGTCACCAGGCCCTCGAGCCCGGCGACGACCTCATGGTGACGGCCGAGCGCCAGCTCGGCGTCGAACAGATCCTCGAGCGCCGCTTCGCGCAGCTCCTCCAGCCGTGACGCCTCCGCCCGGGCGAACGGGCGGTCCGCGAACTCCTGCAGCGCTGGACCCCGCCACAAGTCCAGGGCCTGGCGGAACCGCCGCGCCGCGGCGGCCGGGTCCGCGTTCCGGCGGCCCGTGGTGATCAGGCTTTCCGCCAGCCTCGCGTCGACCGTCTCCGGCGGGGCCCGCAAGCAGTACCCGGATGGCTGGGTGACGATGCTCAGGCCTGCCATCCCGGCCATCGCGCGGCGGACGTGCAGCACGTAGTTCTGCAGCGTCTTGGCGGCCGTCCGGGGCGGATCGTCAGCCCACAGCGCATCCACCAGGGACTCCGCGCTGACCGCCTCCCCGCAGCGCACCGCCAGCGCGGCGAGCAGGCAGCGCTCCATAGCCCCGCCCAGGTGAACGGGTCCCCTCAGCTCGACCGGCCCGAGGATCCCGACCCGCCAGCCCCCCTCTGGCCCGTTCATCTGATCAGTTTGACGCGCCTACGACCCCGGCGTACAGGCCTGACGAGTCACCGTGTGCCACGGGCGGGCCCGGCCTCCGGCCACGGCGACGAGCCTTTCCAGCCGCGGCAATGCCACAGAGGTGAGAAACTCTTCGCGCGGCCGGCCGACCAGGCTCACCACTTCGCGCCACACCGAGCGGCCGGCGATGAAGCCCGAGGCGCCCCCCTCGTCGCAGGCCATACGGATGATGTCGGTGAACTGGCCGAAGGGGACCCCGGCGGACAGGACGGCCCACGGCCGGTGCAGGATCGCGGCCAGGCGCCGGCAGCCTTCCGGAGAACCGGGATATTCGAGCTTGAGCAGATCGATGTCCAGGTCGTTGAGAGCCCGCGCCGCCTCGACGATGGCGTCCTCGCGGACGCGGCCGGTCAGGTCTTCCCCGGGGAACGCGTAGACGAGGTTCTCGATGACCACGGGGACCCCGGTGGCGCGGCAATCGTCGATTATCTCCTGGCATACGCTCAGCGTCTCGGCGACCAGGTCCGGCTCGCCGGGGCCCGAGGCCGGGCGGTCGGCGCGCAACTGGACGAAGAACTTGAGCGCGTCGCCACCCTGGTCAAGGACCCATCGAGCGTTCAGGGCGGGGTCCCGGTGCGTGCGCGGTTCGCCCTGGTAACTTCGCCGCTCGGAGGGTTCGGCGGCGACGAGCAGCCCGCAGCCTGGCGCCAGCGCCTTCGCCTCGGCGATGGCCGGGACGCCGTAGGTCGGGTCGGACAGCAAGCCGGAGGCGGCGGGCGTCAGGACGCGGGCGACGTCGGCCTTGGCCGTACGCAGATCCTCGTCACTCGCATCGAGGCCGACGGCCGTGAACATGCGGCGCAGGGTGTTGCGCTGGTCCATGGCGATGATGGAGAACACATGGCCGTCCGTGGCGATGTCGTCCAGGGTTCGGGCCCTGGTGGCGTGGGTCATTCCATTCCTTCCCGGATGAAGCCGGCGAGGTCTCTGCTGGCGAGGTCTGGGCCGGCCAGGGCGTATGCGGCCAGCAGGGCGGCCCCGGTAGCCCCCGGTTGCGCCACGGGTGAGAAGCTCAGCGCGTCGATGACGGCCGCCTTGGCCGCACGCACGCTGGCCATCTGCGTCCAGCCCCCGGCGGCCACGGCGCGGCGGTGCGGGCCGGCTGCCTTCTCGATGCCGTCGAGCAGGAGCCGGGCCGCCTCCGCCGTGTAGCGGACCGCGGCCGCCCAGATCGACGCGGGCGAGGCGCCGTCCTGGACGCGGAGGACGACGTCGTCCTGGGTGCGGCCGTCGCCGCTGACCGACAGCCCGGCCGGCAGGTCACCGACGCCCAGGCTGGCCTGATCGAGCGCCGACCGGGCCGGCTCGGACTCCGCGCCCAGGGCCGCCAGCACGCGCCGCAGCAGCAGCCCGCCGCTGACCCCGGCCAGGAGCAGGCTGGTGCCCGGCAGCACGTGCCGGCCGATCGACCAGCCGGCCGTCACGACCTGCTGCCGTTTGGCCTGCGGCAGCGTCCCGGGGATGGACCGGGCCAGCACGTCCGCGGTGCCGGAGGAGTTGAACAGCTCGTCCGCCCCGACCGCCCCGACGCCGACGGCCGCCACCGGGTGGTCGTGGCCGGCCACCGTCAGGACGGCGCCCGCGGCGCAGGATACGACGTCGTCGTGCCGCAGGTACCCGGCCGGGGTGCCGGCCGGCCGTTCCTCGGGGAGGAAACGGGCGGGCAGCCCGGCCGCCGCCAGCGCCTGCGGCCAGACCTGGCCGGTGTCCTGGTCGATGAGACCGGTCCGGGAGGCCAGCGACGGCTCACGCACCAGGGCGCCGCCCAGGGCGAAGACGATCCATTCGGGCACGCTCAGCCAGGTCGAGGCCGACCCGGCCGGATGCCCGCTGGCGCGCAGCCAGAGCAGCTTGGCCAAGGTGGCCTGGCTCGACCAGCGCAGGCCGGTGGTGCCCTCGAAGGCGGCGGCGAATCCGGGAGCCTCCCGGGCCAGTTGCCCGAGCTCGTTTCCGCCGCGGTGATCGAACCAGGCGATCACCGGTGCGGCCGGCCGCCCGGCCGCGTCGAGCAGCACGCCGCTCTCGGCCAGCCCGGTCACGCCGATGCCGCGTACCCGGACGGGTCCCCAGGCGGATTCGGCCGCCCGGACAGCGCTTCCGATCAGGTCCACGGCCACGTCGACGAGACGGTACGCGTCAATCTCTGTCCGGCCGCAGCCGCTGGTGCGCCACGGCGTCGGCTGCTCGGCGCACGGGCCGCCGCGCCGCGACGCCGGCTGCTCGGCGCACCGGCCACCGCGCCGCGACGCCGGCCAGGCCACGGCCTTGGACGAGGTGGTGCCGATGTCGAGGCCGAGGACGACGCTGGCGGTCACGGGCCCGGACTCACGGGTACAGCTCCCCGGAACCGCGCTCGATGAGCCTGGCTGGCACCTGGATGCGCTCCACGGGCAGGCCGGGCTGGCCCAGGCGGGCCAGGAGCCGTTGCGCGGCGGACCGCCCGACCTCGTGACCGGGGTGATCCACCACGGTGACGGCCGGGCGCAGCGAATCGGCCATGGGAAAATCGCCGAACGAGACGAGGCCTACGTCCGTCCGCCCGGCGGAATGCAACGCCGGGACGACGCCCAGGGACGCGCGGGTGGTGGCGCTCAGCATCGCGGTCGGCGGGCGGGAGCCGCCGAGCAGCGCCGATACCGCCTCGGCGGCGTCCTGCCTGGCCGGGCACGCGCAGTTGACCAGTTGCTCGTCCGCCTCGATCCGGTGCGAGGCCAGGGCGTCGCGGTAGCCGCGCAGGCGGGCGGCCGAGGTGGGGATGGCCGGGGTGTCGCCGATGTACGCGATGCGCCGGTGCCCGTGGGCGATGAGGTGAGCCACGGCGTCGAAGGCGGCGCGGTAGTCGTCGATCTCGACCAGGTCCGCGGTCAGGCCGGGCGCGGGGCGGTCGACGAGGACGACCGGGACCCGGGGGTCCAGCCAGGCGTGGTCGCCGCCGGTCGGGCAGAGCAGCAGGCCGGCCACCCGGCGCTGCATCATGCGGCCGATCACGTCGCGTTCCCAGCCCGGGTCCCGCCGCGTGCTGGTGACCAGCACCGACCGGCCGTGCCGCGACATCTCCAGCTCCACCGCGTCGATGACCTCGGCGAAGAACGGATCGGAGATGGCCTCCACCACGAACCCGACCGCGGTATCCGTGCCCGCCCGTAGGGACCGGGCCATCGCGTCGGGCTCGAACCGCAGCTCGAGCATGGCCGCCTGGACGCGCTGCCGGGTGACGGACGCGACCCGCGGATCGTCGTTCAGAACGCGCGAGGCGGTACGCAGGCTCACCCCGGCCGCGTTCGCGACGTCAAGGAGCCTGGCCGATCCGCCGCCAGGACGCTGTTCGGCGGGGCGCTGTGCCATCGATGGCATACGGTCATTGTCCCCCACGTTGCCATCGATGGCAAGCGCGGGGGTGGTCGAGAGCCATCAGGAACGACGCGCGGCGAGTCTGGTCAGAGCCGGGCCAGCGCGACGGCCGCGGTCGGGCTCAGCGGCAGCGACGGGAGCAGGAGGGCCTGGTAGGAGTGGTAGAGGTCCGGCTTGCCTGACCAGGTGGAGCTGGCCGGCGTCATATCGGGAGCCAGCTCCTGCCACCAGCCGCCGTGCTGGCGGTCCAGGAAGTAGCGGTCGATCTCGTCCCACCACCGCGCCGCGGCGGCGGCGAAGCGTTCCTCGCCGGTGCGCCGGTGCAGCGCGTCGGCCGCGAGCACGGCTTCGCAGGCCACCCAGTGCATACGGGCCGTCACCACCGGCTGACCAACCGCGTCGACGGTGTAGATCAAGCCCGGGTGACCGTCCCGCTGCCAAGCATCGGCGACAGCGGTGTCGAACAGTGCGGTCGCCGCTTCGAGCAGCCAGGCCGCGGGCTGGGCCGCCTCGAGGGTCAGCAACAGCCGGGCCCATTCGAAGGAATGGCCCGGGGTGGTGCCGGGCGGCCGGAACGGGTCGTCGGGGCGGTCGGCGTTGTAGTCCGGGAGAGGCTGCCAGTTCTGGTCGTAGTGCTCGGGTATCCGCCAGGCGTGCGCCCGGGCCTGCACATTGATCAGGTAGCCGGCGATCGAGGCGGCCCGGGCGGGCCAGACGGGATTGCCGGTCACGTCGCCCGCGGCGAGGTACGCCTCCACGGAGTGCATGTTGCTGTTGGCGCCGCGGTACAGCTCGGTTTCGGTGAAGCCGGCGTTCCAGCTCTCGAGCGCGAGGCCCTCCGCGTCGGACCAGAAATGCCGGCCGATAGCGGCCGCGGCGGCCTCCAAGGCGGCACTGGCCCCCGGGATGCCGGCGGCCAGTGCGCTGGAGGCAGCCAGCAGGACGTGGGCGTGGGCGTAGTTCGCCTTGGTGGTATCGAGGACGTTCCCGGCCGGGTCGAGGCTGGCGAACCAGCCGCCGTGCTCGCCATCGGCATAGCGGCTGGCCAGGGCGTCCAGGCCGGATACGGCCAGGGCGCCCGCGCCGGAGGCGCCGAGGGTGTTCAGGCCGGCCACCCCCGCCAGGTGAGCCAGAGCGAACACGTACGTCATGCGCGCGTTGATGTACAGCGGGCGGGGCTGCGTCTCGTCGATGCCGCCGTTGACGTCCAGCCAGCCGAAACCGCCGTCGGGCAGCGCGGCCGCTCGCCCGAAGGTGAGCAGCCGGCTCGCCTCGGCCTGACGCCATGGGGCTGTCCCTGGTTCGCTCATATTCGTGCCTTCCTGGTCACGCGCGAGACGGAGGCAGCTCGCCGGATCCTCTCGGGATCAGCCGGACCGGCAGGACGGTCTTGCGGCGCACCGGCGCACCGGGATTCTCGATGCGCTGGAGGAGCCTCTCGACGGCGATCCGGCCGAGCCCGGCCGGATCCTGATCCACGACCGTCACCGCGGGCGACAGGGCCGCGGCCATGGGGAAGTCGCCGAACCCGACCACGGCGATATCCGTTCGCCCGGCCCGCTGCAGGGCAGGAACGAGCGCCATCGTGCACAGAACGTTCGAGGAAAATACGGCCGTGGGGGCGTTCGGCTCCTCCAGGCGCTTCACCAGCCCGGCGGCGGCTTCGGCGGGCAGCTCGGCTGGCATGCAGACAAGATCGGCGCTGTCGAGCAACCCGGACTCGGCCACGGCCGAGCGGTAGCCCTTCAGCCGGCGGCGGACGGTCGCGATAGGGGTGGATAGGCCAAGGAAGGCCACCCGCCGGTGCCCGTGGCTGGCCAGGTGCGTGACGGCCTCGCGGGCACCGCCTACGTCGTCCTCGATCACGTAGACGCCGGGGAGCCCGTTCGGCGGCCGGTCGACGAACACCATCGGCGTCCGCTCTTGCCACGGGGCCAGATAGGACTGGTCCGCGCTCACGCAGGCTACGATCAGGCCGCTGATCTGACGCCGGAGCAGGGCCTCCAGGGCAGGGCGCTCGCGTTCGCTAGCGCCCTGGCTCAGGCTGGTCACCACGACCGCCATGCCGCGGCCGACCAGGTCCTCCTCGATGCTGCTCGTCATCGCCGCGAAGAACGGATCGGCGATGTCGGGGATGGCTAGGCCTACCGCCGCGTCCGCGCCCGCGCGGAAGCTCCGGGCCAGCAGGTTCGGCACGTAGTGCAGCTTCTGCATCGCCCAGCGGACCCGTTCGCGGGTCTCTTCGGTGACGTGGGGATCATCGTTGAAGACCCGGGAGACGGTCTTGGCGCTGACGCCCGCGACGCGGGCGACATCGCGCATGGTGGTCATCGGGATCCCCTCCAGGGTGGTGCAGCGCCGGCGGGCGAATGGTCCCCCGGTTAGCGCCGGGGGACCATTCTGCCGGACCGGGTATCGCGGTCTGCGATCAGCAGCTGGTCTTGTAGATCGCCGCCTGGCTCTGCGGCGACGACTCGTTGGCCTGCGTGATGATGGTGAACTTGGTGCCGATCTTCGCCGTGGTCGGCTTGCCAGTCAGGGCATTGAGCGCCTGCTGTACGGCGTTGGTCCCGATGTCGTACGGATGCTGGGCGATGAGCGCCTGCACGGTGCCCTGCTTCAGCGCGGTGACCTCGTCCGGCTCGGCGTCGAAGCCGACGATCTTGACCTTGCCGGACTTGCCGGCCTGGCGGACACCGGTGGCGGCGCCCTCGGCGGAGAACAGGTTGGCCGCGAAGATGCCGACGATACCGGGATTCTTCTGCAGCGCCGCCAGCGTCACCTGCGCGGCCACGGACGCGCTGTCCTGGTCATACTGCGTGCCGACGTACTTGAACTTCGGGTCGGCCTTGGCCGCGTTCGCGAAGCCCTGCTGGCGCTGGTCGGTGGTGCTGATGCCGGGCTTGACGTTGACCACGAGCACTTCGCCGCCGCCAGGCACCAGCTGCTGGATCGCCCTGAAGGCGTAGGCCCCGCCGGCCACGTTGTCCGAGGAGATCTGCGAGACGGCCCCTGACGGGTCGTTCAGTGTGGTGTCGACGAGAACCACCTTGATGCCCGCTGCCATGGCCGCGGCGATCGGAGGCCGGCTGGCCGTCACGTCGTTGGGAGCGATCAGGATCGCGTCAGGCTTCGCCGCGGTGACCGACTCGATGATCGGGTTCTGCAGCGTGGCATCGAACTGTGTGGGCCCCTGGATGTTGACGGTGACGTTGCCGAGCTTGGCGGCCTCGGCCTTGATACCGCAGCCCATCGTGACGTAGAACCCGTCACCGGCCACGCCCTGGATGAACGTCATCTTGTAGGTCTTGCCGCTGGTCGAGCCGCCTGCCGTGGACCCGCCTGTGGCGGTCCCGCCGGACGCGGGCGAGGACGTGCTTGAAGAGCACGCCGCTGTGAGGGCCAGCAGCAGGACTGCCGCCCCCGCGGTTGGTGCCATCAAAGACCGTTTCATACCTGCTCCTTCGCGTGAAACTGGGTCGGCTGCCGACCCGGAGGCACCGAGACCGTCTAGACGCGCGGCGCCGGGCCTTGCGTCTCGCGGACCGGCGTGTTCAGCTGTTGGCAATCTTCTGGAAACATGTCGGGTTGATCTTGCAGCAGTTATGACACCGATGTCAATACTCTTGCCAGCTATTCTTCCTCTTTGCTGGTTTAGCTATGCTAACCAGCAGATATCGTTTTGGCTTCAGGCCTTGACATCGATGACATGTCGCGGCACTCTCTTCGTTAAACATTGCGGCATGATTACGGCAGCGTCACAGGACCGTAGCTGGACGGCTCCGCCGCCTCAGCAGGTACCGGGGTCGATAAGGAGTTGATCTGATGAGCGTTGCGCTGGAAGCACGGGACATCACCAAGGTGTACGGTCACGTCCACGCGCTGGAAGGCGCCGACTTCGACGTCAAAGCCGGCGAGGTGACCGCGCTCATCGGGGACAACGGCGCGGGCAAGAGCACGCTGATCAAGATCCTCTCCGGTACCGAGACGCCGACATCGGGCGAGATCCTGATCGACGGCAAGCCGGTTACGATCTCGGGACCTCTCGCGGCGCGCCATTACGGGATCGAGACCGTGTACCAGGATCTGGCCCTGGCGCCGCACCTCAATCCGGTGCAGAACATGTACCTCGGCCGCGAGGTCATGCGCTCCGGGGTCATGGGCCGGCTGGGGTTCATGAACAACGCGGAGATGCGCGCAGGCAGCAAGAAGGCATTCGACGAACTCGGCGCCACCGTACGCAACTTCTCCGGCAGCGTCGGCGCCATGTCCGGCGGCCAGCAACAGGCGGTCGCGGTCGCTCGCGCGGCTGCCTGGGCCAAACGAATCGTCCTGCTCGACGAGCCCACGGCCGCCCTCGGCGTGGTGCAGACCAAGAGCGTCCTGGACCTGATCCGCCGGGTCCGCGACCGCGGGCTCGGCGTGGTGTTCATCAGCCACCAGATGCCGGCCGTGCTCGAGGTCGCCGACGAGATACAGGTCATGCGGCTCGGCCGCCGGGTAGCCATCTACAAGGCGAAGGACACGACGATGGAGGAGCTGGTCGGGGCGATGACCGGTGCCGTGACCCAGGATGACAGGACGCAGGAAAACGGGATGCGGGAGATCCAGTCATGACCGAGCAGACGACCGTGCCGCCCCCTGTTCCTGATGGCGCTGCGCCGGCCGGCGCGGCGCCGACCGAGGAAGAACCGACCGGCCGGCTCGCGCGGCTGGCCCGGCTGCAGGCGCTGCAGATCATCATCGTGCTGGCCGTGATCGTCGTCATATTCTCGATCCTTAAGCCCAGCGCCTTCCTGACCGTGTTCAACATCCGCGGGATCGTGCAGAACACCGCCATCCTGGCGGTCCTGGCCGTCGGGATGACCTTCGTGATCATCACCGGCGGCATCGACCTGTCGATAGGCAGCGTGCTGGTCTTCAGCGGAGTCGTCGCCGACAAGGTGATGGCCAACGTCGGCGGCGGCCAGGGCTGGGGCACGGCCATCATCGGCCTCCTGGTGGCCATCGGCTGCGGGCTCGCCTGGGGCCTGCTCAACGGGTTCCTGGTGGCGCGGGCGAAGGTGCCGCCGCTCATCGTCACGCTTGGCACTCTCGGGATGGCTCTCGGCCTGGCCGAGGTGATCACCGGCGGCGTGGACCTGCGCAACGTGCCGACCGTCATGGTCAACTCGGTCGGCTTCGGCAACATCGTCGGGGAGATACCGTGGCTGGCCGTCATCGCCGCGGTTATCGTGGTGCTCGGGATCGTGCTGCTGCACCGGACCCGGTTCGGGCTGCATACCTACGCGATCGGCTCGAACCCCGAGGCGGGCCGGCGGGCCGGCGTCAACGTCCCGCGTCACCTGGTCATGATCTACGCCCTGTGCGGCCTGCTGGCCGGCTTCGCCGGCTGGCTCAACCTGGCGTTCTTCCAGTCAACCACGATCGGCGGGCAGACCTCGACCAACCTCAGCGTGATCGCCGGCGTGGTCATCGGCGGCACCAGCCTGTTCGGCGGCTACGGGTCCATCCTCGGCAGCGTCATCGGCGTGTTCATCCCGGCCACACTGCAGAACGGATTCGTGATCATCGGCGTCCAGCCGTTCTGGCAGCAGGTGGTGGTGGGGGCCGTGCTGATCGCCGCCGTCTACGTCGACCAGCAGCGGCGCGCTGCCGCGCTGCGGGGTGGCAGCCCGAGGATGAGCGGCCTGCTGCGACATCTGACCACCAGAGGAGAGGCGGCGGGGGCAGAAGCAGCGGCAGCGCGAGAGTGACCCGGACGGGGCGCTTGACCCGGCCAGGGCCCGCGGGCGCGGGTCCTGGCCGTCGGGGCCTCCCATGACCACATGGCCCATCCGCCGAAGGAGCAGCTTGACATCCTCCACCCGCCTGAAGGCCGGGGATTCCAGCCGCGGCTCGCGCCGCGCTGTCGGTTCGCGGTTCACAGGCCGGGTAGTCCCGTCGCCTCCCCGCGCAGCCACGGCATGCCCTGCCGCGGATTCATGCTGGATCTTGCAGGTGCCTGCTTGGCTATCGCAGACATATTCGATTATAGCACAATGCGGAGGGAGGAAGCGGCGTTTCCTCCCGGCCAATGCCGAGGACTGGCCGCCGCGACCCTTATGAAAGCCGTCGTCTACGACGCCCCGGGCAGTTTCACGATCGCGGAAGTCCCGACGCCGGATCCGAAACCCGGCGAGGTCCGGGTCCGAGTGCGGCAAACCGGAATCTGCGGCACGGACCTGCACATCCACAACGGGAAGTTCTTCGCCGAGTTCCCTCTCACCCCCGGACATGAACTGATCGGGCCGGTGGACGCGCTGGGCGAGGGCACCGAGGGCTTCCGCGTCGGCGAATACGTCTCGGTCAACCCCAACATGAACTGCGGGCACTGCGAGTACTGCCGGACCGGGCGCACCTTGCTGTGCGCCAACCTCAAGGGGCTGGGCACGAACTGGCCAGGGTCATTCGCCGAGTACGTCAGCGTGCCCGCCAGCCTGGTCTTCTCTGTGGACGGGATCGACCCGGACACATCGGTGTTCACCGAGCCCACGGCGTGCGCTATGCACGGCGTGGAAACGCTGAGCCCGCGGCCGGGGAGCACGGCCCTGGTCTTCGGCGCGGGCCCGACCGGCCTGCTGCTCTCCCAGCTCATCGCGCGTGGCGGCGCGGTCAGCGTGACGGTCGCGGCCTCATCGGCGTTCAAGCTGAAGCGAGCCGAGGCCCTCGGGATCGACACCACGTTCCTGATGGACCGGGCGGATCTGGCCGGAGATGCGGCGAAGCTGATGGCGGCATCGGGCGGTGGTTTCGACTCCGTGGTGGATGCCACCGGTTCGGCGGCGGTGTCGGAACAGTGCGTCCCGCTCACCCGGAGCGGCGGGACCGTGATGTTCTACGGCGTGACCGATCCCGAAGACCTCGTACGGGTCAGTCCGTACGATGTGTTCCGCCGCGAGATCACGATCAAGGGCTCCTTCGCCGAGATCAACTCCTTCCCGGCCGCGATCGCGGCGCTACGGACCGGCCGGGCGCGTACGGACGGCCTCATCACCCACTGGTTCGCACTCGATGACTATGCCGACGCCCTCGACGCGCTCCGCGGCGACCGGACGGTCCACAAGATCATCATCGAGTGCTGGCCGCAGTGACCGCGGCCTGCACCCTGGGTCTCGACCTCGGGACCAGCTCGGCCAAGGCGGTGGTGACCGACACCGGGGGCAGGGTTCTGGCTCAGGCGACCGCCGGTTACGCGGTGACCTCGACGACCCCCGGCTACGCCGAGAGCGATCCGGCCGAGTGGTGGAGCGCGGTGACCGCCTGTGCCCGCGAGGCCGTGGACACGGCTGGTCACATGGCCGGCGTGCGGCCTTCGGCGATCGGGCTGTCAGGGCAGATGCACGGCCTGGTGATGGCATCAGCCGACGGCCGGGCTCTGCGCCCGGCCTTGCTCTGGGCCGACAGCCGCGCCACCGGGTCGCTGCGCGCGTACCGTCACCTCGGCCCGCAGGCGCTGGCCAGGCTCGCCAATCCGCTGGCGCCCGGGATGACCGGGCCGCTGCTGATGTGGGTGGCCGAGCACGAGCCTGGGACGTACCGGGCCGCGCGCTGGGCGCCGGCACCCAAAGACTGGCTGCGGGCCCGCCTCACCGGCGAGATCCACGCCGAGCCCAGCGACGCGTCCGCCAGCCTGCTCTACGACGTGCCGGGTGACCGCTGGGACCTCGAGGTGGTCGGCGCGCTCGGCCTGGACGCCGGCCTGCTGGCCCCGTTGCTGCCCTCGGCCGGCGCGCCGGCCGGGCACCTGACCGCCCGGGCCGCGGACGAACTGGGGCTGCCTGCGGGCATCCCGGTCGCGGCCGGGGCCGGCGACACGGCGGCGGCGACCCTCGGCAGCGGCATCGGCCTGGGCGAGGTCCAGGTGACCATCGGCACCGGCGCGCAGGTCATCCGGCCGCTAGCCAGAGCGGTCAGCCGGGCGGACGACGGGGTGCACCTGTACCGGTCGGCGACGCCGGCCGGCTGGTACCAGATGGGCGCCACCCTCAGCGCCGGGCTCAGCCTGAACTGGGTGCGTGAGGTCATGAACGCCAGCTGGGCGGAGCTGTACGCCAGCGCCGACCCGCCGGGCCGGGCAGGCCAGGGCCCGATCTTCGTCCCGCATCTGTCCGGGGAACGGACACCGTATTGCGACCCGGCGCTGCGCGGTTCCTGGACCGGGTTGTCGCTGGCCGACGACCGGGCGTCGCTGTTGCGGGGCGCGCTCGAGGGAGTCGCGTTCGCGATCCGCGACGCCCTGGATGCGCTGCTCGGCGAGCTCCCGTCCAGCGAGCAGGGCCCGCCGCATCTGCGGCTGGCGGGCGGGGGCACCCTGGCCGTCGGCTGGCGGCAGCTGCTCGCGGACGTGCTGGGGTTGCCGCTGTATGCGGTGGACATGCCGGCCGCGTCCGGCCGGGGCGCCGCCCTCCTCGGAGCTGTCGCCGCGGGCCTGCTGAGCTTCGACGACATCGCCGGACCGCTAGCCCCTCCAGCCAGCCTGGTGGCCGAACCCGACCCGGCGACTGCCGCCAGCCACGCCGAACGCTACGCCAGGTTCCGGCACATCGTCTCCGCCCTGCAGTCGGAGGAGGAAGGAGCAGCATGACCCGCGTGACCGGGGACACACTGGCGGAGCTGAACGTGCCGGTGCCTGGTTATGACCGCCGCCAGGTGACGACCGGGATCGTGCACATCGGCGTGGGCGGTTTCCACCGCTCGCACCTGGCCATGTACATCGACACGCTGATGAATCGCGGCGCGGCGATGGACTGGGGCATCTGCGGTATCGAGGTCCTGCCGTCGAACACCACGATGCGCGACGCGCTGGCCGCCCAGGACGGGCTGTACACCCTGGTCCTGCGGCATAGCGACGGCACCTGGGAGCCCCGCGTGATCGGGTCGATCGTGGAGTACCTGTTCGCGCCCGACGATCCCGGGGCCGTGATCGAGAAGATGGCCGCGCCGGCTACCCGGATCGTGTCGCTCACCGTTACCGAGGGCGGTTACCACCTCGATGCGGTCACCGGCGAGTTCGACGCGTCCGATCCGCCGGTGCTGGCCGACCTGCGGCCGGGAGCCGCGCCGCGCACCGTTTTCGGGCTGGTGACCGAGGCGCTGGCCCGTCGCCGTGACCGGGGCATTCCCGCCTTCAGCATCCTGTCGTGCGACAACATCCAGGGCAACGGCCACGTGAGCCAGCGGGCGTTCACCGCGTTCGCCCGCTTGCGCGATCCCGGGCTGGCCGACTGGATCACCCGCTACGTCCGGTTCCCCAACTGCATGGTCGACCGCATCACGCCGCAGACGACCGATGAGGACCGAGCCGAACTCAGCCGGCGGTTCGGCGTGGAGGACCGATGGCCGGTGCTCTGCGAGCCGTTCACCCAGTGGGTGCTGGAAGACAACTTCGCTGACGGGCGGCCGCCGCTGGAAGACGCCGGCGTCCAGATCGTCTCCGACGTGGAACCCTACGAGCTCATGAAGCTGCGGCTGCTCAACGCCAGTCACCAGGCCCTGTGCTATCCGGGCTACCTGGCCGGGTACCGGCTCGTGCACGAGGTAACCACGGACCCGCTGTTCGCCCGGTTCCTGCTGGACTACATGACCACCGAAGCCATTCCGACCCTGCGACCGGTGCCCGGCATCGACCTTCACCAGTACGCCCGCCAGCTCATCGAGCGGTTCTCCAACCCGGAGGTGCGCGACACCGTGGCCCGGCTGTGTGCCAACACCTCCGACTTGATCCCGAAGTTCCTGCTCCCGGTCATCCGGCACCAGCTCGCGGCCGGCGGCCCGGTCACCCGCTCGGCGGCGGTCATAGCCAGCTGGGCCCGGTACGCCGAGGGCGTCGACGAGAACGGCGAGACGTACGAGATCGACGATGTTCTCGCGCCTGCGCTGCAGGCCGCGGCGAGACGGCAGCGCGGGCAGCCGACCGCGTTCCTTGAGGACAACCGGGCGGTCTTCGGCGATCTGGCCGACGACCCCGCGTTCACCCAGGTGTACCGCGCGATCCTGACCTCGCTGCTCGACCAGGGAGTCCGGAAGACGCTCGCTGATCTTGACCACTACAGGGAGGACTCGCCGTGACCACCATGCGACGCGTCGTCGTCTACCCGGGCCGGATCGCCGTCGAAGCAGCGGACATTCCCGCGCCCGGCCCGGACGAGGCCCTGGTCCGCACGCTGGTGGCCGGCGTGTGCGGATCCGACCTGCACGCGGCCCGCGGGCGCCACCCGTTCGTCCAGCTCCCGTACCGGCCGGGCCATGAGGTCGTCGGGGTCATCGAGGCGGCGGGCTCCAGGTGGGCGCCGG
>Ga0335077_10005991_pt1 | contig 14973 bp, 14 predicted proteins | sample Lox_Sample_31_FD_207151 | JGI IMG/M metagenome (GOLD analysis project Ga0335077, IMG submission 207151) | Soil microbial communities from Loxahatchee National Wildlife Refuge, Florida, United States - Lox_Sample_3.1 | ecosystem: Environmental > Terrestrial > Soil > Wetlands | place: USA... | reverse complement strand
ATGCCGAAAAGGCGGAAGAACTGGCGGAAGGGACGACGGATCCCGCCCGCAAGTCGGAATTGCTGAAGATCGCAGAGGTTTGCCGCCATGTACCGGCTCATGCGCCGCGCGATTTCTGGGAGGCGCTGCAGGCGTACTGGTTCACGCATATGGGCGTGGTCACAGAGTTGAATACCTGGGACTCCTTCTGTCCCGGACGCTTTGATCAGCACCTCTATCCCTTTTATCGCAAAGGTATGGAAGAAGGCACGCTGTCCCGAGAGGAAGCGAAAGAGCTGCTCGAATGCTTGTGGATCAAGTTCAACAACCAGCCCGCGCCTCCGAAGGTAGGAGTAACCGCAGCCGAGAGCGGCACCTACACTGATTTCGCGAACATCAACAATGGTGGACTGAAGCGCGACGGATCTGACGGAGTGAACGAGGTCAGCTACCTCATTCTCGAGGTGATCGACGAGATGCACTTGCTGCAACCCTCTTCGAATCTCCAGCTGAGCAAGAAGAATCCCGACGCCTTTCTGAAACGCGGACTGGAGATCGTTCGACAAGGTTGGGGTCAACCCTCAATCTTCAATGCTGACGTGGTAGTTGAGGAGCTGCTCAGGCAGGGCAAGGACCTCGAAGACGCGCGTTGCGGAGGAATCTCTGGCTGCGTGGAAACCGGCGCTTTCGGGAAGGAAGCCTACATCCTGACCGGCTACTTCAACCTGCCCAAGGTGCTCGAAGTCACGCTTAATAATGGAGTAGATCCAGTCACCGGAAAGAAGATCGGAATAGAAACTGGGGCAGCTCGTGATTTCACTTCTTACCAGCAGCTGTTTGACGCATTTCGTAAGCAGTTGCACCATTTTGTCGATGTCAAGGTGCGGGGCAACAACGTCATTGAACGGCTGTATGCGGAATACATGCCCGCGCCCTTCCTTTCCATTCTCATCGACGACTGCATCGCGAAGGGTAAGGACTATAACAACGGCGGCCCGCGCTACAACACCACCTACATCATGGGAGTCGCGCCGGCCACCTGTACCGACAGCCTTGCTGCGATCAAGTATCACGTCTTTGATCGCCAGACCCTAATGCTCGATGACTTGCTCGAGGCTATCGCTCACGACTTTGAGGGACACGAAAAAACGCGCTTGCTCTTGTTGAACCGCACACCCAAGTTCGGGAATGATGACGATTATGCCGACGGCATTTTGCAGGATGTATTTAATGCCTTTTTCGACGAGGTGAATGGGCGACGGAACACCAAGGGCGGCTATTACCGAGTTAATTACCTTTCAACGACTTGCCATGTGTATTTCGGATCGATGACGGGAGCCACTCCAGACGGGCGCAAAGCTGGCGAGCCCCTTTCCGACGGGATTTCTCCGGTACAGGGCGCCGACCGGCACGGCCCGACGGCAGTCATCAAGTCAGCCGCAAAGATGGATCACCTGCGAACCGGAGGAACTCTTCTCAACCAGAAGTTCACGCCTCAATTATTGAAAGAGGAGAACGGGCTGAACAAGATCGCACAGCTGGTCCGCTCGTACTTCCGCTTGGACGGACATCACATCCAGTTCAATGTGGTCACCGCTGCGACCCTGCGAGCGGCACAGGCGGAGCCTGAAAAGTATCGCGATCTCATCGTACGCGTCGCAGGATACAGTGATTACTTCTGCGATCTAACCCGTGCCTTGCAAAACGAGATCATCGCCCGCACTGAGCACGAAAGCTTCGCACATAGTATTCCCGAACTCACCAAAGTTTGAGTGGGAGTTCATGGCCTTGCTTTCAAAAAGAGGGTCTCACTTGTCACGACTGGCATGTTGAAAAAGCCCGGTTTCGCGTGGAATGCACCAAAATCTGGGGACAGGATGATGTCCAGACAATTGAGATCGTCGTTTGTGAGGCGTCCCAGCGCAAAGTCTTTCTGACCGTTTTTCCGGTTCCGCTCGTCGAAGCGGTCAGGCAGTTTTCCTGCATCCCGCTGTTGGAAGTCCGGCCGTCAGCCCTTTGATTTCCGACTCTCCTTGATTGACCTTCATCGGCCTCCTGCGATTGCAATGATCAAGGAATCATTACAGCGCCAACTTTGCACTGCCCGGCAGTAGCGATTCTCAGCCACTCTTCCCCACTGATTTGAAATGAGCCTGATTGTCTTCAACAGAGAGCGCGTTCTCGACGAAAGATGTTATGTATCCCCGTTCACTGCAGCTCATCCGGCCATCGATACGCAATAGGACTGTCACTTGTGCCAGTCGAGGCTCACCCGGGATTTCTCTATTCTGGTGCCACTAGCTCTGTGGGCTTATGGGTGTCACGAACAAAAGGCCGGTATGGTTCGTAGTGTCTCGACACTGGTTGAGTCTTTTGGGCTTGGCCCTACTGGCAACAGCATTGATTTCCTCACTCTTTGTTTTTCCGCAACAAATTCATGGCAATTTTCAGAACCCCTACCTTGGGATCATTGTCCTGCTTGTTCTTCCAATCGTCTTCTTCTCGGGGCTGGCCTTTGTTCCCATCGGCATTTATTTGAGCAAACGCCGAATTCGCGAAGGTATAACGGAGGCCGCGTTTGATCGCAAGGCTGCTCTGCACCGGCTCGCTTGGTTTTTCGGGGTCGTAACGATTGTGAATGTGCTGATCGGAACGCAGATCACCTATCGTGCCGTCAAGCACATGGAGACCCCTCAGTTCTGCGGCGGATCATGCCACACCATGAACCCGGAATTTGCCGCATATCAGAACTCACCTCATTCCAAGGTCGAATGTGTCGAGTGTCATGTGGCGCCAGGAGCGGCAGGCTGGATCAGCAGCAAGACCAGCGGGATTCGTCAGTTGTTTGAGACGGCGCTGAATACCTATCCGAGACCCATTCCTTCGGCTCTGGAGAGCAATCGTCTGGTGCCGGCAAGAGAAACGTGTGAGAACTGCCACTGGCCGGAGAAGTTTGCCGGCGTACGTCTGCGGATTTTCAGTAAGTATGCCGATGACGAAGCCAATACCCGCACAGATACGGTTCTGCTGATGCTGATTGGGGGAAATCGAATCTCCGGGATTCACGGCGCACACTTCGGACCGGGAGTTCACATCCGGTTTGCGGCCGCAGATCCCGCCAGGCAGACCATTCCGTGGGTGGAATACCGGAACACGAATACCGGTGCGGTGCGAACTTTCATCGGCTCCGACCCGCCTGGCAATTCGGCCAAGGACCTGCCGACATTTGAAATGCAATGCGTGGACTGTCATAACCGTCCGACACATACTTTCGAATTGCCCGAACGTGCGATGGACAAAGCGCTTGCTTTTGGAGATATTCCCGCGACCTTACCCTTCATCAAGAAGGAAGCGGTGCAGTTACTGAGGGCAAAGTACGCCACTACGACGGAGGCAACTGAGAAACTTCCGGCTGCGCTCGTCAGCTTTTATCAGCAGGCCTACCCTGAACTTTATTCGAAACGTCAGGAAGACATCCATCACGCCGGTCGTGCAGTTCTCGCGATTTATCAGCGCAACGTTTTTCCGGAACTTCAAGTTTCGTGGGGTACTTATCCCAACAACCTCGGCCATACCGACTTTCCGGGTTGTTTCCGATGCCATGACGGCTCCCATGTGACCACCGATGGTACAGCCATTAGTCAGGACTGCGGCAGTTGTCACGAGCCACTTGCGATGGACGAGGCCTCGCCCGAGATCCTGAAAACACTCGGAATTGCCGAGAGAGTGCAGAAACTCCAGAAACAATGAATACAAGAATCCGATGGCGACAGGCAGTTTGGTACGTACACGTTCGAAAGATCAATAAGGAGAATAGAGATGAAATCCAAATTTATGCTAGTGCCCGCATTCCTTGTAATTGCGTCAGTTGCTTCCCTGGCGGCGGATGAAGGGGATGCTCTTTACAAAAAGAAATGTTCTGGCTGCCATGGCGCCGGCGGCGAGGGTAAATCAGCAATGAAGGCGCCCGCACTAAAAGGAACGGCTCTCGACGTGACTAAGATAGTGGATCACCTCACAAAGGGTGAGGCCACAAGCAAACCTCCGCACAACAAGGGCATAGCTGGTCTCACCGGTGATCAGGCAAAGGCTATTGCTGAATTCGTCAAAAGTCTGAAGTGAGTCGCGATAAATTCTCGCGGGGAATAGCCACGTTTAGCACTGTGAGGAAACGGTGACCGTGTCACCGTGCCCTGAGGAGTCTGACTGTGAAGACGAGAAGAGCTTGCAAGCAAATCGCGTCGTGTGTGATTAGCATGCTTTCAATGATGCTGATCCATCCAAGCTTCGCTGCGGGACAACAGGAAAAGGCGGCTGTTCCTCAGCAAGGTGAACCCGCGAAGTACCTGGGAAGCGACACCTGCAAGACCTGTCACGAGGAGATCTATCAGAAGAAGTTCGAGAACACTCCGCATTTCAAAGCTGCCCTCGATGCGGCACACGGATGTGAGGCGTGTCATGGTCCCGGCTCGGCACACGTAGAGGGCGGGGGGGATGTGAGCAAGATTGTCAGCTTCAAGACGATGTCGAGGAAAGAATCAAGTGCGCGTTGTCTCACCTGCCATGGTGAAAAACATGAGCAGCGACACTTCAATGCATCGGCACACGCCAGCAATGACGTTGGCTGCCTGGACTGCCATTCGCCACACAACGCCAAAGAGTCCGAGCATCTGCTCGTTCGAGCGCAACCCGATCTCTGCTATGGGTGTCACACCGCCGCCAAAGCTGATTTTGGAAAACCGTATCACCACCGCGTGGACGAAGGCCTTATCCGATGCAGTGATTGCCACAATGTGCATGGAACAACGACACTTCGCCAGGTAAGGGCGATGCCGAGCGGAGACGCCATCTGTGCCAAGTGTCATGCCGACAAAGCAGGGCCGTTCGTGTATGAACACGTTCCGGTGAAGACGGAAGGATGCACCAGTTGTCACACGCCGCACGGATCGACCAATCCCCGCTTCCTGCGTGTAAGCCAGGTGAACTTGCTGTGTCTGCAGTGCCACTCGTTTCCTGTACAGGGGCCGGCCGGGCCCGGGCATAACCAGTCCACCAAATACCAGGCGTGCACCATGTGCCACGCAGCCATCCACGGATCGAACGCGAGCGATGTGTTCTTCCGATAAAGAGGCAAGTTATGAAGTTGAAAAGCCCTTCCTTAAAACATCCGTTCGTACTTATGATTCTCGCGGGCGTTGCCGCGACGGGGCAAGGTCAGACAAGCAACCCGAATCAGAATTCTGCGCCCGAAGGCTGGGAAGGTGGTGGGTACGCCATTCACCAGTCCGTCGAATTCGGCTACAGAGTGTCGGATGTGACGGGCAGCCAGCAGATGTACAACACACTCGTGAACCTGCGCACCGGGCCGCGTTTGCTGGATCAAAGCTTGTCGATGCAGTCAAAGAACCACGATACGCCTCTGTTTGACAACCTGTTTCTCAACAGCTTCGGCTGGGGGGGCGACCCGAACAATGCCCTCCGTTTCCGGGTCGACAAAAACAGATGGTATGGCTTTCGTTCCGCATTCCGCCGGGATCAGACGGATTTCGACTACAACCTGCTGGCCAATCCTCTCAATCCCGCAACCTCGAGTCCAAATATTCCGGTCACGGCTTCACCACATCTTTTCGCGACGCGACGCCGGATCAGCGACTTTGATCTCACGCTGTTTCCGCAATCCATCTTTGATGTCCGCCTCGGCTATTCACACAACAATATGACCGGTCCCTCCTACTCGAGCGTTCATGAGGGGACCGACGCCTTGCTGTTTCAGGACTGGAATACCACGCTCGACTCTTACCGCTTTGGTGCAGATTTGAAGATCTTTACGCACACGGTCCTGAGTTACGATCAGTTCTTCGATTACTACAGAGGCGACACCACTTGGCAACTGGCACCGTTCGCACAAGCGCTTCTGCCGGGCGGCGCTGGGACAGTAGAGCTTGGGCTACCGATCAACACCGTAAACAAGAATCCCTGCGGCATTAATCCTCCCGCAACCAGTCTGATCGATGCCACCGGAACACTGACCAACCTGACCTGCAATTCGTTTCTTGACTACAGCCGCTCAAACCGCATTCGAACGTCGTCGCCGACTGAGCGCGTGAGCCTGCACACCACCGATCTTGCCCGCTTGGAGCTGAACGCATCGTATGCTTACAGTTCGGCAGATATGAGCGCTCCCTTCAATGAATTCTTCAATGGGTTCCAGTCCGGACGGAACGGTTCACCGAATACCCGTCAGTCGCTGGTGACCGACACCCCGGGTACAACCACCGGCGCGACACGAATTTCGAATGTCGCCGACTTTAGTCTGACGGTGCATCTTACGAAACATCTCCGATTGGTCGATACCTTTCGCCTCTGGGATTACCGCATACCGGAGCGGGCCCTCTTCAGCGAGCAAGACTGGACGTGCACCAGTTGCACATTGTTGACGCCAATCAGCGGCACCACCACCACCGGCCCAGCACCGTCAACTACCGATGCGTTGTCATTCAATCAAGACTGGAAGAGAAACGAGATCGATCTTGTTTGGGATGCTGCCAAGCACTTCGGCGGCCGAGTTGGATTTCGGTACGGCGATAGGGAATTTCACCATGTCCTTGATTTCACAACTGGAGATGAAGATCGGATCACAGTTCACGAATACACGCCCGTGTTTACTTTCTGGGCCAGACCGATGCAGAGTTTGAGGTTCAACTTCGATTGGGAGCACACCAACAATGACGACACCATCGTGCGCATCGGACCGCGGAAGGAAGACAAGTACCGTGTGCAGGCCAACTACACACCGGTATCGTGGGCTGTGTTGGGAACGTCGGTCAATCTTTGGGACGCCTCAAATGCCGATACGTTGATCAACTATCACGGGCATAATCGAAATTACGGATTTACTGCAAACCTTAACCCGCGCCAGCGAATCGGATTTGACTTAGCTTACAACTACAATGACTACCAGCAGAACACTTTTATCTGCTTCAACAACTCCGACACCTCCCTGGTAGTCGTCGCAAATGCCGGCAGTTGCACTGCCAACGGATATAGCGACAGCGGCAATCCCCTTCTCACCAACGGAATCTATACCAGCAGGACGCATTACGGCATGGGTTCGGTGACCGTGAGGCCAGTTTCCAGGGTATCCATGCTGGCGGGCTACAGCATCACCAGCGTCGGCGGCGAGACGCCCCAACTCAACAGCCTCCAGCCCTTTGGATCACTCCAGTACAACTATCACCAGCCTCTGGCAAATGTCATTGTCGATATAGGGCATCACATCTCGTGGAAGGGCAGTTGGAACTATTACCAGTATGGAGAGAAATCATTCGTGGGTCCGACGGATCCCCGCTATTTTCATGCCAATAATGCGACGTTCTCACTGCTATGGGGCTTCTGAGGAGCATCAGCGGCAAAGCGCAGAATTTCAGCGCTCGTCAAACATCCTCTTAAAACTGACAACCTGTGCGTAGGAAGCTTTCTCTAACTCCCAAGGAGGAATGCATGCCTCGAACAAAGAAGTCATCGGGTCGCAGAAAATCGTCCGGGCGCAGGTACGGCAAGGCCGCAAGCAAGAGCGTCGAGAGCGCCATGCGGCGAAAGGAGAGCGGGACGTTGCGCTCGGGTCGGGGTGGTAAGGGCGGCAAGGTGAACAGCCGCAAGCAAGCCATCGCCATCGGGCTGTCCGAAGCGCGGAAGAAAGGTGCTAAAGTGCCTAGGAAGAAAGCGGCATAAAAATGATTCAGGGGAGCCGCGATCTGCCACTTTCCGCGCACGTCTGATGAATTCAAATCCGGCTGTGATCGTGATTGGCGCCGGCGTGGCAGGACTGGCAGCGGCATGCCAGTTGGGTCGCGCCGGTTTCGCCGTCCATATTGTGGAAGCCCGTGATCGTATTGGCGGGCGCGTGCTCACCCACATCGATACGGGATGTGAATATCCCATTGAATTTGGCGCCGAATTCATCCACGGCAAACCCCCGGAAATCTGGGAACTTCTCCGCAAGGCAAGCGCCGAGATCACCGAACTGGAGGGCGATGCCTGGTGCGTCGAGGACGGCGGGCTGACTTCATGCGGATTTTGGGAAGACATCGATGACATTCTCGACAAGATGGACGATCGAAAACCGGATAAATCGTTCGCTGATTTTCTCGAGCAGTGTTGCCGATCTCCGAAAACGGAAGCCCGCCAACGCGCGAAGCAGCGAGCGTTGGGGTACGTCTCCGGGTTCAATGCCGCGGACCCGGCGCTGGTTGGAGTTCACTGGCTGGTGAAGGGAATGCGCGCTGAGCAGAAGATCGAAGGAGACCGTGCGTTTCGAGCGCGCCATGGATACAAAGATCTGCTCGATGTGTTCCAGCAGGCGTTGCAGAACTATAACGTCAGCGTGCAGCTTTCCACGGTGGTCCGGCGGCTGCGCTGGCATGCTGGGAACGTGGAACTCAGGGTTACCGATCCAAAAGGCGAATCGACTTTCGAAGCTGCGCGAGCGCTGATTACCTCGCCACTTTCTCTTTTGAAAGCGCCGGCCGGGGAACCGGGTGTGATTAAGTTCGTCCCGGAACTGCCCACTCGGAAGAAGAATGCGCTTGACCGGCTCGAAATGGGGAAAGTAATCCGTGTCAGCTTGCGTTTTCGCGAACGCTTTTGGGAGGCAATGAAACCGGCCGGGGCAACGAAGCCGCTCGCGGACATGAGTTTCCTTTTCAGTCAGGACGACTGGTTTCCTACGTGGTGGACTGCACATCCGGAGAAATCGCCCATCATCACGGGATGGGCGCCCTTCCGCGCCGGCGAACGTCTCTCGGGACAGAGCCGAACGTTTGTCGAGGATCGCTGCCTGCAGACTCTGAGTACATTGTTGCGCGTAAGTCGGTCAGCGCTTGAGGTAATGTTGGAAGGCGCCTACTTTCACGACTGGCAAACGGATCCGTTTTCGCGGGGGGCTTACAGTTACGGCAAAGTCGGGGCCGATGGAGCGCAAGAGGCTCTGGTCGAGCCGATCGAAAATACCCTCTTCTTCGCGGGTGAGGCCACGGATACGACCGGACACAATGGAACTGTGCACGGCGCCATCGCGAGTGGATACCGGGCCGCTTCGCAAATATTGCGTGCTCCGAGGTAGGGTCTGCACGATTCCAACGTGGCGCCACGCTGAATAGTGGAGTCTGTCCCTGCGAGAGCGGAAAAAAGGTTCAAGGTACAATAGGCGAACGCACGCCGGCCCTGCATGTCCTCGACTGGGAAAGCCAACACCGTTCTCGCCGCGGCAGTAGTCTTTCTTCTGCTGGCGAGTTGTGGTGCGTACCTTTCATTTTCGCGACTGCAGACCAGCCAGCGATGGGTGCGCCACACTCTCGATGTGCAGCATGCGTTGGATCATTTTTCCACCGCGTTCTCTCGCGCGGGTCGACTGCGGGCGCAGTATATAGATTCCGGTGATGCGTCCTTTCTATCGCCGCAGGCCGAAGGCGCGGTGAACGTTCGTCATGCGCTGGCAGAGATTCGGCGCCTGACCACAGACAACGCGACGCAGCAGGCAAACTGGGAGAAGCTCTCTCAGATCACGGACCGGCGTCTGGCATTGATGGAGCAGTCCATCGAGTTGAAGCGATCTGGGAAATTGAGCACTGAACCCCAGGCCTCGATCAATCGTGAGCTACTGGCGGCGGCCGACTTCACCGAAGCCGCGGTCAACGTCATGGAAGAAGCAGAGCAACGGCTTCTCTCGGAGCGCCAGAGCCGTGAAACTGTCTCCTTCTCGGTGATCGCGGGTGTCCTGATTACCAGCTTGTTTCTCGCTCTGATCTTTTTTCTGATTCACCATCACATGATCATGGAGCAGGTGAGCGAACGATCGCGTGCAGAAGCGGCGCAACGCAACCTGAGCGTCCGGCTGCTGAACCTTCAGGACGAAGAGCGACGAAAGTTCGCACGCGAACTCCATGATTCTGTCGGACAGCATCTCGCCGCCATGAAAATGGGACTGTCCATTCTTCAGCACCGGTTACCGGCTGACCCGATCGTTGCGGACTGCCTGAAGCTGGCAGATGATGCAATCGCCGAAACCCGCACCATATCTCATCTTCTCCACCCTCCGCTGCTCGATGAAGCCGGCCTGAGTTCTGCCATTCGCTGGTTTGTCGAAGGCTTCGCCAACCGCAGCGGCATCAAGGTTGATCTTCACGTGCCCGATAACAGCCTGCGTTATGAGGATTCTGTTGAGCTGGGACTATTCCGTGCGCTGCAGGAGAGTCTCACCAACGTCCACCGGCATTCCGGAGCGGAACATGTCGATGTGAGCTTGGCCACGGATGGGAGTCGAATCACTCTGACGGTTCGAGATTACGGAAAAGGCATTTCCCCGGATGTGCTAGAGCACATGAGGGAGAACGGAGTGGGCGGCGGCGTGGGGTTGGCCGGAATGACCGAGCGGCTTCGCGAGATCGGAGGGCAGTTCCAGGTGAAATCGAGTGCCGGCGGTACGGAAATCATCGCGCAGGTCCCGGCTCGCCCACGAGTCGTGCTTCCGTCTGATATCTTACCGACCCCGGCGCAAGAGGTGAACAGGTGAGGCGTAACCACATATTTCTGTACGTGCTCATAGTTTCCACTGTCATCGCGATGGCCTGCTCGAAAAGAAACGCGACGCCTCACATTGTGATAGAAATTCCGGCGGGTTTCACCGGCAACTTCGTCCTCGAGATGGGCGTCCGGGGCGCCTCTCCTCTGCCCCAGGACGCGCAGACTTACGTTCTTACTGTTCCGAACTCCGGGAAACTGCAGACTTCCACGCTGCTCGACCATCCCGACGTTGCGTTTAAGAACCGCGCCCAGGGACGGGTCTGGGGCTATTCCCAGAGAGTCTTCACTACGGGTGACGGAATTGCCGTGGGCGGCAAAATAGAATTTTTCGTGGGAACCCAGAAGGAGTTCGAGGCGGAGCAGAACAAGAAGAACACGTCGGGCGGATTCTCCCAACTCGAGCCGGTGTCCGCGGGAGCTTGAACAACGGTTCTAGTTACACGTGGAGTGCTGACCCACCCTTCGCAATCTCTGAAGGGTGGGACTCGGACTCCGGAGCGAGGTTACGCCTGTGTGGTCTTCTCGACGTCGCGCAACCGTGCAGCCTTCCCGCGCAGTCCACGCAGGTAGAAGAGCCGTGCACGGCGAACTCTCGAAGAGCGCACGAGATCGACCTTGTCGATGACCTTCGAGTTGATCGGGAAAATACGCTCGACGCCCTGACCGAAACTGATCTTGCGCACGGTGAAGCTGGCCTGCGGGCCGTTGTCGCGTTTGATCACGACGCCTTCGAAAGCCTGCACGCGTTCCTTGTCGCCTTCTTTAATCTTCACGTGGACACGCACGGTGTCGCCTGGACGAAACGCCGGAATGTCGGTGCGCTGGGTTTTCGCGAGCAACTTTTCGATGATTAGGTTTGACATGTGATTACCCTTTGTTAAGTTCCAATTTCAACTTTGTCATCCTGAGCGAAGCCAAGGACCTATCTAATTCTCTTCTCGCCTGGACTAGCCGTTAATTCGTTCTAGAATCTTCTTGTCTTCCTGGCTCAGCTCAACTTTTTCCACCAGATCCGGCCGATTCCTCAGCGTCTTTTTCAATGCCTGTTCGCGCCGCCATCGCCGGATTTCCAGATGGTTGCCGTTGATCAGCACTTCCGGAACCGTCATACCGCGGAAATCCGCCGGACGTGTGTAATGCGGATAGTCCAGCAATCCTCCCGAGCCGCAGGTTGAATCCGGCCCCCCGGTGTCCCCGGCGTTCCCCGCGGACGTAAACGACTCCTGCCGGGTCGATGCCTCGTTGCCGACGGCTCCGGGCAGCAAGCGCATCACAGCTTCCACGATGACCGCCGCGCCCAACTCACCGCCGCTCAAGACGTAGTCGCCGATGGAAAGCTCGCGATCCGCAAGAAATTGCGTCACCCGCTCATCCACGCCTTCGTAGCGTCCGCAAATCAGCACCATGCGATCGAGTTGCGCCAACTCTGACGCGATCGTCTGTGTGAACTGCTGTCCTTGCGCGGAAAGCACGATCACGCTTTCTTTCACCGTGCTGGATGAGCGCTCCTCGCGCCGAGCCAGCTCCATACGTTCCAAACAATCAAAGATCGGTTCCGGCTTCAGGACCATGCCCTCGCCGCCGCCAAATGGACGGTCATCCACGGTGCGGTGCCGGTCGTGCGTGAACTCCCGCAGGTCATGAACCTTGATTTCCACCAGGCCCCTCTCCGCGGCCCGGCGCGTGATTCCGTAATCCAGAGGCCCGCGAAAGAAGTCCGGAAAAATCGTGACGATGTCGGCCTTCATTTTGCGAACCTGAAAACCTGAAAGCTATTACCCAGAGTACGCCGGGACCTACTTCTTTCCTGGCCTCTGCTGCTTCTTTTCCTCCGGCGTCAGCGGTGCGTTAACCTCCAACATGCCTTCGGGAAGTTTCATCAGAAGCTGCTTCCCGCCCAGATCTACACCTTCCACGTACGCTTGAGCGAACGGTACGTCGTATTTCTTGCCTTCTGCGCCGGCTATGATCAAAAGCGGCGCTTCGCCGGCTCCAAACCGCACGTCTTCAATCCGGCCGATCTGTTGGCCTTGATCAAACACCGCGCAACCGACCAGATCGCTGACGTAACTCCAGCCTTCCTCGAGCTGCGCCCGCTCGCCCCGTGGCACCTGCAACTCTGATCCAATCAGCGCCTCGGCGTCTGAAATCGAATCAATTCCTGCGAACTTCACAACCAGCAGGCCCTTGTGCGGCCACAGACCTTCGATCTCAACTTCGCGTCGCAACTGTCCAGCTTTGTCGAGCGCCGACAGCTTCATGCCTACGGAAAATCGATCCGGAACGTCGCTGTGAACCTCGACGGCCACTTCACCGATGCGCCCTTGCGTTTTTACGACACGGGCCAGGGTGATGAAGTTACCACTTGAATCCGGGCTCAATTTGCCCTCAGGGGCTAAACCCAAATTGCGTTCGCCCTAACGGCACGGCTGAAGCCGTGCGCTTCCCAAAACCTTACCTACTCGATGATCTCGAGCTGATACCGCTTGTGTGCCCGATGTCCCGCCGCGTTCAGCAGCGCTCGCAGAGCTCGCGCCGTACGGCCCTGGCGCCCGATCACCTTGCCCACATCGTTCTCGGCCACTTCCAATTCAATGACGTCGTCGTCGAACTTCTCGACAAATACTTCATCCGGCGAGTCGACCAGCTCTTTCGCGATCAACTCAATGAGCGCACAAATGTTTCCAGACGGCTCAGGCATAAATTCTCACTGTGGAAACGAGATTTGAACTCGGAAATCCGCGGACAATCTAAGCGGCGGGAGCCGGCTCGGCGGCTGGGGCCTTCGCGTACAGCTTGTTCACCCGCTCCGACATCTGCGCGCCCTTCGATACCCAGTAATCCACCCGGTCGCGCTTCAACTCGATGGTTCCCGGGTTGGTGCGGGGATTATACGTCCCCACCACTTCCACCGGACGGCCATTGCGCGCCCGCGCCTTCTCAATCACCACAATGCGGTAATGCGGTTGTTTGCGCGCACCAACGCGCGCCAGTCGAATCATTAACACGAGACGTATATCCTTGTTCCGGAAGAGTCCGGCGAGGTCAAGACAAACTATTATTATGCAGGAGCTTAGCCACGAAAGCAAGCCTGTGTAGGGGCGGACGCCCTCGTCCGCCCCGAGTCGCGAAGCGACAAGTATCTTCTCTCCCTTGTCATGCCGAGGAGGGCGCTGTTGGCCCGACGAGGGACCGTACGAAGGCCGACGTCTCCCGTGCAGTCGCCAGGAGTCGTTTCGGATCTTGACCGTGCCGACGCCACCGCACTGGAGCGCCATGCCCGAAGGCACCGTCAACATAGGTGCAGTCCGCTATCAAAACCAGGGCTGCCTGCATTTCATCACGTTCAGTTGCTATCACCGAATGCCGCTCCTCGATGTCTTGGCGGCAAAAGAGACGTTCGAGACAGAACTCGAGTGAGCCCGCGTCTGGTACGGATGCCACATCACGGGTTACGTAGTGATGCCGGAGCACGTGCACCTTCTAATCGGCGAACCGGAACGCTCGAAATTATCCGTAGTGATACAGATGCTCAAGCAGATCACGTCACAAAAGCTGCGTCCAAAACATCCTCCGCATTTTTGGCAGGTCCGCTATTACGATTTCCCGGTATGGACTGAAGCGAAACGCATCGAGAAGCGCGCTATATCCATCGGAATCCCGGTAAAGAGAGGACTGGTGGAGAGACCAGAGGACTGGAAATGGAGCAGCTTTGTTCACTATGCAACCGGGGCGGAAGGGATCGTCGAGATCGAATCGCAATGGACCGCGCGCAGACGAGAGCAGATGGGTGTCGTGCTCCTGGCCAGAGCCCACCCTCCCGCCAAGAACGCGGGAAGGGTGGGGCAACCTCGCGTGGAAGGCTGATCCGAACAGGATGGCCAGCCCCCTGTATTGTCCAAATCCAGAGAATAGATAACCGAACAGAAAAAGCGTATTCTCACATGACACCCGGAAAGAGTCTCAGACGTGAGTGACATTTTTGTCAGCTACGCGAGTTCGGATCGACCGAGGATAAAGCCTCTGGTGGATGCGTTGACGCAAAGGGGCTGGTCCGTTTGGTGGGATCGAACGATCCTAGCGGGGAAAGCCTTTGATCGGGTTATCGAGGCGGCACTAAAGAATTCCCGATGCGTCGTTGTGCTCTGGTCGAGGGCTTCCATCGACTCGGACTGGGTGTGGACTGAGGCCGACGAAGGGAAGCGCAGGAAAGTCCTGGTTCCCGCAATTCTGGATGATATCGATATTCCACTTGCGTTTAGGAGAATTCAAGCGGCTAACTTGATTGGCTGGTCGGGTGAATCGCCGAGTGAACAATTCGATCAACTGGCTCGCGCAATCTCTGAAGTTCTCTCAAGCAAGGATAGTTGGCCCCCAGAGGTCAGATCGGCAGAGGAGACAAGGGAATCTGGC
>Ga0335077_10005990_pt1 | contig 14975 bp, 12 predicted proteins | sample Lox_Sample_31_FD_207151 | JGI IMG/M metagenome (GOLD analysis project Ga0335077, IMG submission 207151) | Soil microbial communities from Loxahatchee National Wildlife Refuge, Florida, United States - Lox_Sample_3.1 | ecosystem: Environmental > Terrestrial > Soil > Wetlands | place: USA... | reverse complement strand
CCACTATTTCCACCCATGATGTCCTACGGCACCCCTGATCTCACCCAGCACCCTCCGCGCAGCCCGCGCGCCCGCCTTGGCGGCTACGTCCACCTGCCGCGCCTGCTCGACAAGGCGCGCGCCTTCGCCGCCGGCAAGGTCGGCGAATACGTCTACCCCTGCCCGCTCGACAAGCGCTTCTTCGGCTTCACCGGGATCGATCCGGACGCGTTCCTCGCCGCGGTCAAGAGCGGCAAGGGGGACGTCGCCATGCTTGCGTGGGTGACCGAGAACACCAAGCCGGTCCGCACGGCGTGGGAGATCGAGGCCTTCTCGCGCTGGCTGGAGGCGCTCGGCCCGGGCGACGCCAAGCGCCACGCCGGTTTCGCCGAGGACATCACCGAACTCGCGCCCGGCCGCGAGGACATCCGGACGAACTTCGACCGCCTGGAACTGGACGACTACATCAGCTTCGGCGGCAAGGGCTGAGCACCGCGCCGGCTAGGCCGGCTCCTCGTCGTCCATGTCCCCGCCCTTGGACTTCCGGTCCTTTTCCGCCGGTGGCGGATGGGCGGCGTCGAGGCGCCGCAGCTCCTGCCACGCCATCGCGTACTCCACGAAGTCGGTCATGCCCGTGCCGAGGCAGCTGTGCAGGTTGCGCCGCGCCTCGGCGACATCCCCGCGGCCCAGCGCCTGCTCGGCGAGGACGAAGTAGAGTTCACATTCCTCCTCCGAGTAACGCAGCCCGCCCTGCGGCTCGAGGCGGCTGAAGAGGGTCTTGCGGTCGATCCGGCCGGCAACGAAGCCGAGGAGACTCGCGCCCCACGGGTCGTCCCTGGCCATCCGGGCCGTCGCCCGCACGCTGCCGGTCTTCCCCTGCCGGAGCTGCGCCAGCCGGCGCATGATCTGGGCGTAGGCGAAGTCGGGGTCCAGTTTGGCCGCCTGGGCGTAGGCCGCCTCCGCCTCGCTGAAGCGGCCCTGTTTGAAAAGATGGTTGCCCCAGGCCTGCGTCTGCTCGGCGTCGCGCGGCGCCTGCTTCGCCGCCTCGGCGAACAGGACGTCCGCCGCCTTGAAGTCGGCGCTGTCGCTGAGGGTCACCGCCAGGCCGTAGCGGAGGCTGTTGTCGTTCGGGTTCAGCGCCAGCGCGCGCCGTTGGTCGGCCAGCGCCTCGGTCGGCTGGAGGAGCTGGGCCCAGGCCCCGCCGCGCTCGGCGTAGTTGTCCGCGAGTTCCGCGCCCTGCAGGAGGCCGGATTCGATCCAGTACGAGGTCTCGGCGATCTGCACCAGGAGCCGTTGCTCGAGCTGCGGGTGGACCGTCAGCCCTTCCAAGTTGGACGGCGGCGCGTCGTTTTCGCCGCCGAATCCGACCCAGTCGCGATCGGTGGCAAACGCATCGTCGCAGACCGCGGTGCTCGCCGGCGCGCCCAGCAGCCCCTCCAGGCTGCGGCGGACGAAGGTTTCGTCCAGCGGCGGCAGCCCGGTGTTCCGGCCCGCCAGGAGGCTGCGCGCGGCCAGGGCGGCCTCGTCATCCCCCGCGGCCTGGGCGGCGGCGGCGAACTGGGCGAGCACCTGTTCGTCGCCGATCGCCTTGTCGTCGTTGATCAGCAGCCACAGGCGCCGTGCCTCCATGGTCGCCGCCGGTTCCGGGCCCGTCACCGCCGGGTCCAGGGCGAAGAACGGATCGGCGGCCCGCAGCGCGGCCAGACTTTCGCCGGCGGGTGAGCCCGGCGCGAGGCGGACGGGCTTGCCGGCCAGGCCCCACCGGGCGCGGGTCAGGTCGGCCAGGGCCGCGGGATTTCGCGGCCAGACCCGGAGCATGGCCTCGGCCTTCACGGCCAGCGCCGCGTAGTCGGGCGGAACCCCGTGGCGGGTCTCCGCCGGGGGCGCGGTCTGCCCGCCCTGCAGCAGGAGGTCGGCGTAGGCGTCGAGGCGCACCAGCTCCTTCCGGTAGTCGAGACTCATCCGCCCGAAGTTGATCGCGAGGGTGGCCACGGCGTCCGCCCGCGCCGCCTCGCCGGCGGCGAGAAGCAGGCCCGTGTGCAGCATCGCCATCAACGGGTCGCCCGGCGCGATTTCGTAGTAGGCCCGCCAGAAATCCGGATTGTGGTCGACCACCCGCTCGATCGCGAGCGGCGGGACGCCGCGGCCGCCGTGGGTGGCGGCCGCCAGTGAGTTGAGCTCGCGGGTGAGGGCCGCCACGCCGGGGTAATCCGTCTCGGGCTGCTCATCCAGCGCCGGCAGCAGGTCGAGCACCTCCTGCCAGCCCTCCTGCCGGGCCAGCCCGAGCACGGCCGCGGTCTCGTCCTTCGCCGGGGCCGGCGGCGGGGCGGACGGACGGATGGTCGTGCAGCCGGCGACGCCAAGCCCGGCGGCGACGGCGGCCGCCAGCCAGACTGCGCGTGCGCTGCCGCGGAGACTCAAGCCCATGATTGCAGGAACGTACCTTGACCGCCGGGGGGCGGCAGGCAAGCCGGCGCCGCCGGTGGCCCGCTTGACCCCGGCGGCGCGGCGCTATTGGTTAATCCGGTATGTCCCCCACCGCGAGCCCCGGTTCCATCGACCCGCCGGCCCTCGTGGCGCTGCTCGCCTTCAATCCGCGCAACCAGCTCGCCGTGCGGCGGGCCGGCAACCGGCTGGGCCTGGCGTTCGCGGGGCCGACGCTCGAGGTGGCACTGGAGCGGTTGCGCTTCCATTTTCCGCATCCCACCCCGCCGGCGGAATATTTCACCGCCGAGGCCGGCGCCGTCCGCTACCGCGTGTTCTTCACCCAGGTCGACGGGGCGCCGGCCGACGCCGAGGTGCTGTTCCGGTCGCTCGACGACCTGGCCGCCCGGCGCGGCGACCTCGCGCCCTCGCTGGCGGCGACGGTCGAAGGGCTGGAGCCGCATCTGATCGAGATTCCCTACCTGCATCTCGGCGAAAACGAGTACATCTACCGGTTCCGCGTGGAGAAGGAGCGCAACCACGGCATCTACGCGCAGGACGCCGCGGCCCGGGCGCTCTATCAAAGCCGCCTCTGCGAGGCCATCAAGACGCTCAACCGCACCCACGAGCGCTCCGCCTCCCGGCCGGCGGTGCTCGATTTCGGCGCCGTGCGCTACGTCATCCCCAGCCATTTCGGTTTCTGCCTCGGCGTCAAGAACGCCATCGAGCGCGCCTACGAGACCCTGGCCGAGAACCCCGGCCGGCGCGTCTTCATGCTCAGCGAGCTGATCCACAACCCCTTTGTGAACGAGGACCTGCTGCGCCGCGGCCTGCGCTTCCTCCAGACCGACAAGGGGCGGCCGTTCGCCGTCAGCGGCCGGCTGGCCGAGGCGGACCGCGCCGAGCCGCTCCTGTGGGACACCCTCACGAGCGACGACATCGTCATCATCCCGGCTTTCGGCGCCACCGACGAGGACAAGAGGAAGCTTGTGCGCCGGGGCATCGCGGTGGCCCAGTACGACGCCACCTGCATGCTGGTGGAAAAAGTCTGGAAGGCCGCCCGCGCCTTCGGGCGCGACGGCTTCACGGTCGTGATCCACGGCAAGGCGGAGCACGAGGAGACCAAGGCCACGTTCTCCAACTCCCGGCGGTGCGCCCCCTCGCTCATCATCCGCGACCTGGCCGAGGCCCGCCTCATCGGACGGCTGATCCTCGAGCCGACGGCGGCCCGCCGCGCCGAATTCGCCGAGCGGTTCGGCGCCCTCTGCACGCCCGGCTTCGACCTCGACCGCCATCTGGTCCGCATCGCGGTGGTGAACCAGACGACCCTGCTGACCAACGAGACGATTGCGATCATCGACTACTTCCGCAGCGTCTACCGGCGCAAGTACGGCGAGGCCGCGGGGGACGCGCACGTCGGCGGCAGCGGCAAGAAGGACACGCTGTGCTACGCCACCCAGGTCAACCAGGACGCCCTCAGCCGCGCCCTCGCCGAACCGCTTGACGTCGCCTTCGTGATCGGCGGCAAGAACAGTTCCAACACCTACCAGCTCTTCCGCCTCTGCGAGGAGAAGATGGGCCCCCGCGCCTACTTCATCCAGTCGGAGGAGAACATCCGCGGCCGCGACGAGGTGGAGCACTATGTCTTCCCCACCCGGAGCCGCGCCCGGGCCGGCGGCATGGAGCGCCGGCCGCTGCCGGCCGGCGGCACGCCGCTGCGGGTGCTGATCACCGGCGGCGCCTCGTGTCCCGACGGCCTGCTCCAGCAGGTCGTGACGCGCATCAACGGCTTTTTCCCCGCCGGCCGGCTGCGCCCGATCGAAGCGGTGCTGGCCGACCTGCCGGCGGCGGACCCGCCGACCTGAATCCGGGCTCACGCCCCCCGGTCAGGTCGGAAGCAACGGGACGAAACGCACCGGCCAGAGCTCGCGCCAGACCAGCTCGCCGCGGGGCGGGCGCTCGACCAGCATGAGCACCTGGGCACCCTCGGGATCCCCCACGGGCATGATCAGCCGCCCGCCCACCGCGAGCTGCGCGACCAGCGCCGGCGGGATGTCCGCCGCCGCCGCCGTGACCATGATCGCGTCGAACGGGGCGGCTTCCGGCCATCCCCGGGTGCCGTCGCCCGTCCGCACCTCGACGTTGCGGTAGCCCAGGCGGGCCAGGCGCGCCCCCGCCGCCTCGGCGAGTGCCGGGATGCGCTCGATGGTGTACACCCGGGAAACGACCTCCGCCAGCACCGCGGCCTGGTAACCCGAGCCGGTGCCCACCTCGAGCACCCGGTCGGTGCGCTCCAGCCGGAGCTGCTCGGTCATGTAGGCCACCACCGCCGGCTGGGAGATGGTCTGGCCACAGGGGATCGGCAATGCGCGGTCGTCATAGGCGGCGGACCGGAGGGCGGCGGAGACGAACTCCTCCCGGCGGACGGTGTGCATCGCCCGCAGGACCGCGGGATTGGAGACCTCCTCCAGCCGGAGGTGGCGCTTCATGCCGCGAGTCTGTCCGCCCCCGTCCCGGTTGTCGATGCCGCGGCCGCCGCGCGCTCAGAAGCGCAGCGTGATGCCACTCTGGAAGCCGTAGGCGGAGCCGAGGTCGATGTTGGCCGTGCGGCCGAAATCGACCTGGTCATAGCTCCCGCTCTTCTGGACGCTGGCGCCCAGGTAGAGGCCCGTGCGCTCGGTCAGCCAATACTCGGCGTTGGCATCGGCGAAATAGGCCGGCATGGCGAGCGAGTGGTTGGTCACGGCAGTCACCTGCAGCGGGGTGTTGACGTCCGTCAGATCGACCGACTCCTCGGCGGTGTACTGGGTGCCGACGTAATTCAGGGCGGCGCCCACATCGAGGCTGACCTTCAGCCGTTCGGTGATCGGCACCTTGAGCATGGGCCCGAGACGTATCGAGTAATAGCCGCCCCGGATCTCCCAATGGCCATTCACCGTGGTCGGGCTCGTGGTCGTCGTCCGGGTTGGCTGGGTTCCCAGCACCGTGCTCGAATCGACGGACACCGTCTGGGCGGACCCGTCCGAGCCGAGCACCGGGTTGCCGTTGGCATCCAGGACGGTCTGCGACGAGTAGGAGGGGGCGCTGTAGGGCGCCGTGGGCACCGGCTGGCCGTAGAGCGGGTAGACGTCGGTCACCGTCGTGAGGGTGGCGGGCACGCTGGAGGTGATCTTGGCGTCCACGGAATTGAAGCTGAAACCGGCGACCAGCTCGAACTCCACCTTGCCGGCGATCTTGCCGAAACTGTGGCCGATCTGGAGCTCCCAGCCGTCGGCGCTGTTCTTCTTGGCGTTGATTCCCGCCCCGGAAGTGTCGGCGCTGTAGCCGTGGAAGGCGATGTCGCCGCTGGGGGTGACCTGTGAGGTGAAGGTGTAGCCCCACGTGTTGGTGAGGCCGTCGTTGACCGGGGCGCCGTTCGAGTCCACGCGCGGATCGAGCGAAACCGACCCGTCGTCATAGGTGCGGGTCTCCGCGCCGGTGGGATCACCGAGCTGGGCCGTCCCCGGGATGACGCCGAGCTTCCCGAACGACACCTTGGGCCCGCCGAGGTGGCGCAGGCCGAACTGCAGGGTGTTGCCGGTCGGCGCCAGCGGGAAATAATCCATCGAGTCCTCGTCGTCGTCGTCGGACTGGGCCCGCAAGAGGGAGACGGCCGCGGCCAGACCGAGGGCGAGGAAGAGGGCTTTTCTCATGGATGCGGGCAAGGGAAGCATTGCGGGCGACGGGGGAGCGAGCAAAAAAAACGGGCCGCGGGGGCCAACGGACGGCCACACCGCCGGCTCCGGCCATCCTCCGACCCGGCCGCGGGCGGCCGGTTCCGGCAAACTGGACCGGGCGCCAGCCCGGCCCGGATCACTCGCTGAACTCGTCGAGCTTGCGGGCCGCCTTTTCGGCCTTGAGGGCCGCGGCGGCGGCCGGGTCGATGGCCGCCTCCCGCTCCTTCAGGCGCCGCTCCATGCCGCGGAGATCCTCGAGCTTCTGCTCCAGCTCGGCCTCGCGCTCCTGCTGGGCCTGGATCTTCTCGAACAGGCGCGTCTCGTTGTCCTCGATGAACGTTTCGCGCTCCTTCAGCGCGGCCCGCTGCTCCTTGAGCGACGCCTCCTGCCGCTCGAGCTCGCCCTTGAGCTGGTCGAGCGCCGCGCGCTCCTCCTTGGTGGCCGGGGCCGCGGGCGTCGCCTTGCTCGCGGCGGCGATCACCTTCTCGCGCGCCACCAGCAGCGCCTCGACCTCCGCGATTTCGCGCTCCTTGTCGGCCAGCTTGCCGGCCAGGTCGCCCACCGCATGCTCGCGCTCCTCCAGCTTGCCTTCCAGCTGGCGCAGCGCCTTCTGCAGTTCGGCCACCTGCTGGGAGGTGAGGGTCTTGACCTCGCCCCAGGGCGTGCGCGTCGCCGCCATGATCGCATTGATCGACTTGCGCGCCTCGGCGGACTCCGCGGAGGGCTCCAGCGACAGGCGGCGGCGCAGCGAGAGTTGCTGCGCCATCGGCGGGCGCGGCGGAAACTTGATTGGGCCGGGCGGACCCGGCGGTCGGGGCGGAGGGGGGGCGTCGCTCATTTCTTGAACCAGCGGGTCGGAAAGCTCCACCAGTGCCGCGCCTCGGCCGGCGCCTCGGCCTCGGCCTCGACCGCGCCCCCCGCCCCGGCCAGCAGGTGGGCCACGATCTTTTCCCGCACCGGATCGCCGAGCACCGCGACCTGCCGCTCGTACGGCTCGTCCTTCGCGAGCGCCGCCTGCATCGCCCGCCGTTCCTCGGCAAAGACCTCGAGCAGCGGCGCCGCCCGTTCCTGCAGCCCGGCTTCGAGCTGCTTCAGCTCCACCTTGTCCATCGACGCGGCCTGGTCAGCCTCCGGCGCCTTCAGCTTGCCGCCGAGACGCTTGTAGAGCGCCAGGCGCTGGCCCGCCGGCAGGGTGCCCACCAGCTGGCCGAGGGCCTCGGCGAGGTGCACGCCCTTGTTGCCCGCCCGGTAGGGCAGCATCGTGGCCAGGACCTCCTCGTTCACGTGGGCCAGGGCGTTGAGCAGCGTGCGGAAGTCGCCGCCGACGATGACGTGCGGCGGCATGCTCTGCGCAAACTTGGCGAATTCTCCCAGCGTGGTGATCTTCTCCAGGGCGCAGAACTCCTTGGTGTCGGCGGACACCATGGTGTGCGCGATGGGGTAGTCGGCCGGAATGCCCAGCTTGCCCATGTTCTTCAGCAGGGGATTGTCGCGATCCGCCGCCTCGGCGGTCTGGGCCACCATGTCGCCGAACGGATTGTCGAAGGTCAGGGTCTCGCGCAGGATCGCGACCAGCTGGTCAATGCGCTCCGGGTGGTCGTTGAATCCCGGCTGGAGCCGCAGATCGTCGAAGCTGAGATCCACGTACTTCGCCGGCGTTTCCTCCCGGCCCGGCAGGGGCCAGTCGGGGGCATCGAGGTTTTGCGCCAGGCTGCTGAGCGGGGTGTCGACCATGATCGAGGTCTGGAAACCCATCCGCACCTCGTCCCAGTCCTTGGCCGTGCATTTTGTTTCGGGTGTGCTCATGGCGGGCGGACCGGCGGGCCGGTCATCCGATGATCTCGCCGTGTTTGATCAGCTCCTGGGCGACCCGGCGGTAGTCGTTCAGGACGTTGTCCGATTCCTCAAGGCCCTGCTGGCCGACAAAGTTGACCGGCAGCCCGAGGGCGACCGCGCGGTGCACCACGGTGGCGTCGCGCACCTGCGCGTCGAACATCTTGGCGGTCGAGGCCACGCGCCGCTGGGTCTTGTACTGGTTCAGGCGAAGCTGCATGCGCATCTTCGGCACCTCGATGTCGACGCCGGTCTTGATGGCGTTGAAGATGATGCCCTGCACGGTGGACGGCACGCCCATCGCCGCGGTGCGGAAGCTCGCCGACAGCTGGTGGAATTTGAAGAGCTTTTCCACCAGCAGCGTGAAGCCGATCAGGCTGAGCGCGTCCGGGTTGGAGGGCACGTAAACCTCGTTGCCGGCGAAGGCGCCGCACTGGGCGGCGCGGAGGATGTTCGGCGGGCAGTCGAAGAGGACGAAATCGTAGTCGGCCTCCAACTCGTGCAGCTGCTCGTAGAACAGCAGATAGGGCGGCTTGCGCGGATCGGCCTCGAACTCGTTCTCCAGGTCGACCAGGTTGAACGCGGTCGGGATCAGGTCGAGCCCGGGCAGCAGCTTCTCACCGCTCTTGCCCTCGACCACGTCCTTCACCAATAGATCCTTCAGGCGCGCCTGGCCCGGCGAGAAGATGGAGAAAAGCGCGCCCACGCCGGTGCTGTTGATCTTGTTCCACCGTTCGAGGCGCAGGAGCCAGATGCTCGCGTTGGACTGCGTGTCGAGGTCAAACAGCAGCACGCGCTTGCCCAGTTTGGCCAAGCACGACGCCACGTTGACGATCAAGGAGGTCTTGCCGACGCCACCCTTGTAGTTGATGAACGCTATCTTTCTGGCCATCGCGTAGATGGATTACCGCTTGCCGACCCAAGAAGGCAAAAATGGGGAGTTGGACAGTCCGCGCGAGTAAAAAAAGGGGGCGGAAAGTTTTGACCGATTTTTCGCGGCCCCGGGGCGCCGGTTTCACCCCGATGTGACGCCGCCGTCATCGGGCCGCCACGGGCGTCGGCTACCTTGCCCCATGCCCCTCACCGTGCTGAGCGTCGACGACGAGCCGGACATCACGGACTTGGCCCGCTTTCATCTGCGTGGCGCCGGCTACGAGGTGCTGACCGCCTCGAGCGGCCGCGAGGCGATCGAGACCGTCCACGCCCGCCACCCCGACCTGGTGCTCCTCGACCTGATGCTGCCGGACATCGACGGTTTCAGCGTCTGCGAAATCCTGCGCCGGAATCCGGCCACCGCGGCAATCCCGATCATCGTCGTGTCGGCCTGGAGCACGGCCGAGGCGCGGGACATGGGCTTCGACCTCGGCGTGCTGGACTACGTCACCAAGCCGTTCAGCCCGCAGGACCTGATCGCCCGGGTGAACAAGCTGCTCAGCCTGCGCACGGAAAAGGCCTGAACCGCGCGGGCGGCGGGGTCACTCGTCGACGCGGAATTCGATCGGCACGACCATCCGGAAACGCACGGGCCGCCCGTGACTGGTGCCGGGCTCGAACTTCCAGCGGGCCACCGCCCGCAGCGCCGCGTCGACAAACTCCGGCGAGGTCGCGCTCCGCACCACGGGGGCACCGACGTTCCCCGTCTCGTCGACCAGGAACTCGATCACGACCGTGCCGTCCAGTTTCCTGCTCCGCGCCTCATAAGGGTAATCCGGCGCGACTTGGACGCGGGCGCGCGGCGCATGGTCGAGGTGCCGCCAGTCGATCACTTCGGGGCCATTGCCGCCGCCCAAACGCGGCCGGTCCCAGTTGGCGGGGATCGCCGTCAGGTTACCAGGGCCGTCGATCTTCGCGGAGGGCCGGGTGAAGAACTCCCCGGTGACGGGGTGAACGACGGGTATGTCCTGCAGGTTCCGTGCACCCGCCGACCCGGCGCCGCCCGCGCTCGGATCGTCAGGCTCGCCGGGCGCCGGCTCGAGTGGATCCAACTCAATGATCGTCGTGCGCGGTGTCCAAATCGCGGGCTCCTCACCCGGCGTGGCGGCGGACACCGGCGGTTTCCCGGTCAGGCCGAACAGGAGGAATGCGTGCACGGTCGCGGCGAAACCGGCGGGCAGAAGGTATTTCGTGTTCATGGGGTCCTCCAGGTTGGGGTGGCTGCTCACCGAGCAAGACGCGCCACCGCCGGTTTTCTTAGTGGAACGGCACAGCCGGCGCGTCCGCGCCAATCGATTTTCCTGTCGCCGGGGGCCGGCCGCCCCTACCCTCGTTCCATGGTCACGACTTGGCTGGCGGATGCCGATCCGGAAACCTGCTGGGCGCACCAAACCTGGACCGATCTGGCCGCGCTGCCGCGGAAGGAATACGCCGTGGCCGTGCTGCCGGTGCACGGCTTCGCCGACTACGGCGCCGACCGGCCGGTCGACGCCGAGGAGGTGCTGGGCGGCCTGCTGCTGCGCACCGCCGTCGCCGCCGTCAAGGCTCGCCTGGCGGTGCGCGTCCTGCCTCCGCTGCGTTTCGTGGCGGGCGCGCCGGGCGGATTTTTTGGCGTCGATGTCGCCACCGCCCACGACCTCCTGCGGGCGGTCGCCGCCGGCGTGAAGGCGGCCGGCTTCCACAAGCTGGTTCTGTTCAACACCAGCCCGTTCAACGAACCGGTCGTGGCCGCGGCGGCCTTGGATATCCGCGTCGATCTCGGGCTTCGGGTCTACCTCATCCACGCGCGGGCGCTGGGCCTCGCTTGCGCGCGCCAGCAGGTCGGCGACCTCGGGCCGTCCGCCGCTCACCTCGCCGGGCTGCTCACCGAGATCCGTGAGCACCTCGCCCCGCCGCTCGACCCCGCACCCGACCCGGCTTCCGCGCCGGCACCCGCCGAGTCCGGGATTCATCCCGCGTACCGCTCCCGCTACCTTCCCGCCCTGCCGGCGGCGCAACTGGCGGCAGTCGCCGGCCGCGACGTCCTGGCGATCCTGCCGGTGGCGGCAATTGAACAGCACGGACCGCACCTGCCGCTGGGCGTGGACGCGATCCTCGGCCAGGCCCTGCTGGCCGCGACCCTGTCCCGGCTGCCGCCCGCGCCGCCGGTGCTCGTCACGCCCGCGATCGCCTACGGCAAGAGCAACGAGCATCTCGGTTTCCCCGGCACGATCACGCTGCCGGCCCCGACCTTGCGCGCGGTCGTGCTCGCCGTGGCGCGGCAGTTGCACGCAAGCGGGGTGCGGCACTTGGCGGTCCTGAACACCCACGGCGGCAACAGCGCCGTGCTCCCGCCCGTGTTGCAGGAGGTGCGGGACACGCTCGATCTCGAGACCCAGGTGCTGCGGCCCGGTTCGCCCGCGGAGCTTTCGCCGCAGGAGGCCGCGTGGGGGTTTCACGCCGGCGAGTGGGAAACCGCCCTCATGCTGGCCTGCGCCCCCGAGCTCGTGCATCCGGACCGGGCCGTCGCCGAGTACCCCGCGCGGCTGACTGATGCCGGCAAGCTGCGTCCCGAGAACGCAGCCGCCACGTTCGCCTGGATGACCCGCGACCTCTCGCGCAGCGGGGTCATGGGCGACCCGACCGGCGCGACCGTCGAAAAAGGGCGTCGCTGGCTGGCCGCCGCCGCTGCGGACTTGGCGGCCACGATCACCGGCTGGCGGCGCGGCTGATGCGATCCTTCCCGGCGTTTAAAACATTTGTTAAGCTTAACTCGTTGATTGCCTCAGATTAAACGGATTTGACAATTGACGTTATCGTTGGAATTTCTCACTGCGCCCACAATGGGGAATCGTGACTTTTGCACGGGGAAAGATCATGATCGAGCCACACGTCGGGCAGACGGTGGGTCGAATCAGGCCTCTCCAGTGAACAAACTCCATGGAAAAAGCTGACCGGTTTCACCTGCCGTTTCGCTGGAAGCTGACCCTGCTGATCATCTCGATCTGCGCCGCGTCGCTGCTCGCGGCTTTCACGAGCTACTACGTGTACGAGGTGCTGCGGTTCCAGAATGAGGTCAACCAGCGCATGGAGTCGACGCAGCGGTTGTTGCGCGAAGGGTTGGTCGCCAATCTCGATTCGGATCCCACGGGGGCCACGCTTTCGCTCGCCGCCCTGCGGGCCGACGACACGATCGTCGCGGCCGCGGTCTACGCGCCCGACAACAAGCTGCTGGCGAAATACATCAAGCCGGGCTCCAACGAATTCATCCCGCTGCCGCAGCGCGTCAATTTCAACCTCTCGACCACCCGGGTCGTCACCTTCCAAGAGCTGCGCAGCCAGGACGGCCGCCTGCTGGGCAAGCTCTACCTCAAGGCCGACGTGACCAAGCTGGCCGCGGAGCGGTTCGGCGACGCCCTGCGCGGCATGGCCCTCATCTTCCTTGCCTCCTGCCTGCTCGCCATGCTCGTGGCCCAGAGCCTCCAGCGCGGCCTCTCGGGCCCGATCACCGCGCTGGCCCGGGCGGCCGGCCGCGTGGCCGAGCACCAGGATTTCGGGGTGCGAGTGCCCGAGCACGGGCGCGACGACATCGGCACCCTCACGCGCTCCTTCAACCTGATGTTGCAGACCATCCAGCAGCGGAACTCCGAGCTGGTGGTCGCCCGCAAGAACGCGGAGGACGCGCGCGAGAGCCTGCGCGAGATCAACGAACAACTGGAACAAAAGGTCGCCGAGCGCACCGCCGAGCTGGAACGGGCCGTGACCGCGGCCAAGGAGGCCAACCAGGCGAAGAGCTCCTTCCTCGCCAAGATGAGCCACGAGCTGCGCACCCCGATGAACGCGATCATCGGCTACAGCGAGATGCTGCTGGAGGACGCGACCGACGCCGGCGAGGAACGCACGGCGGAGGACCTGCGCAAGATCCTGAGCGCGGCGCGGCACCTCCTCGGCCTGATCAACGACGTCCTCGACCTGTCGAAGATCGAGGCCGGCAAGATGCAGCTTTACCTCGAGACCTTCGACCTGCAGACGCTGGTCCACGAGGTCTCAAGCACCATCGCGCCCCTGGTGGAGAAGCGAAAGAACCAGCTCGTCGTGACCTGCGCGCCGTCCATCGGCTCGATGTACGGCGACGCCACCAAGATCCGCCAGACCCTGCTCAACCTGCTCAGCAACGCCAGCAAGTTCACCGAGAACGGGCGCATCGAGCTGAAGATCGACCGCGAGGTCGCCGACAACCAGGTGTGGGTCCTCATGCAGGTGACGGACACCGGCATCGGCATGAACGAGGAGCAGATGGGCCGCCTCTTCCGCGCGTTCACCCAGGCGGATGCCTCGACCGCGAGCAAGTTCGGCGGCACCGGCCTCGGCCTCGCGATTTCCAAGCAGTTCGCCCAGATGATGGGCGGCGACGTCACGGTCAAGAGCAAGCCCGGCGCCGGCTCCACCTTCACCGTGCGGGTGCCCGCGCGGGTCAAGCCGGCCAAGTCGCCGTACGCGGTGGTGGAGAAGGAGGCCGCCCAGCAGGCGCCCGCCCCCAAGGGCCGCGTCCTGATCATCGACGACGACGAGGCGGTCCACGCGGTCCTGACCAACATGCTGACGCGCGAAGGCTACTCGACCCGCGACGCCCGCGACGGCAAGGAGGGCCTGCGGCTCGCCCGGGAATACCATCCCGACATCGTCATCCTCGACATCCTGATGCCCGGGATGGACGGCTGGACCGTGCTGTCCCAGCTGAAGGCCATCCCCGAGTGTGCGACCATCCCGATCATCCTCCTGACCATGCTCGAGAACAAGGAGATGGGCTTCGCCCTCGGCGCGGCCGACTACCTGACCAAGCCGATCGAGGCCGAGAAGCTGCTGCCGGTGCTCGCGCGGCACGCCGCACCCCACCAGCGCGCGAGCGCGACCGTCCTCGTGGTGGAGGACGACCCGCCGTCGCGGGAACTGGTGGTGCGAATGCTCACCCAGGAGGGCGTGGCGGTGAAGGAGGCGGCCAACGGCAAGGAGGCGCTGGAGGCGCTGCAGGCCGGCGTGATGCCGGTCATGATCATCCTCGACCTGGTGATGGCGGAGATGGACGGCTTCGAATTCCTCCGCCAGATCCGGCCCCACGCCGAATGGTCCAAGATCCCGGTCGTGGTGGTGAGCTCGCTGGACCTGAGCACCGACGCCCAGCAGGCGCTCAAGAGTCAGGTCGAGCGCATCTTCGAGAAGGGCCGGTTCGCCCGAGAAGACTTGCTACGCGAGGTGCGCGAATCCATTAATCAGCACATGCTGAACCGGCCGCCCGCCCCCGGCTCCGCGCCCGCCCCGGCCGCCTGACCCCGCCCCGCCATGGCCAAGATCCTGATCGTCGAAGACAACGAGATGAACCGGGACATGCTTTCCCGGCGGCTTGAACGCCGCGGCTACGCCGTCGCGATCGCGGTGGACGGCGGCGATGGTGTGGCCAAGGCCCACAGCGAGGGACCGGACCTGATCCTCATGGACATGAGTCTGCCGGTGATCGACGGCTGGGAGGCCAGCCGGCAGCTGCGCGCCGATCCCGCCACGGCGACCATCCCCATCATCGCGCTGACCGCGCACGCCATGACCAACGACCGCGACATGGCCCTGAAGGCGGGCTGCAACGATTACGACACAAAACCAGTCGACTTGCCCCGGCTGCTGGGCAAGATTGAGGCTTTGCTGCCCAAGTCTCCGACTCCCCCGCCCACGCCATGAGCGAGCCGCCCATCCCCGACAGCGGCAAGAAGCCCCCGGCCAGCACACAGGGCACGCTGAGCCCCTTCCTGCAGGCGCTCCAGTCCAACGACCTGGAGACCCTGTCGCAGCTCCGCCACGCCCTGCGCACCCCGCTCAACCAGATCATCGGCTACAGCGAGATGCTGCTCGAGTCGCTCGAGGGCCTTGAGACCGAGCGGCTCATGCGCGACATCAAGAAGATCCACACGGCCGGCGGCCAGCTCCTCGCCCTGTTCAACGACGCCCTCGCCCCGTGGAAGATCGAGACCGGCAAGCTCGACCTGCTCGGGATGAAGCGCGACATGCTCGGCCCCCTCAACGCGATCGTCGGCTACAGCGAGATCTGCCAGGAGGAGGCCA
>Ga0335077_10005988_pt1 | contig 14978 bp, 12 predicted proteins | sample Lox_Sample_31_FD_207151 | JGI IMG/M metagenome (GOLD analysis project Ga0335077, IMG submission 207151) | Soil microbial communities from Loxahatchee National Wildlife Refuge, Florida, United States - Lox_Sample_3.1 | ecosystem: Environmental > Terrestrial > Soil > Wetlands | place: USA... | reverse complement strand
GCGCACGAATTTTTCGTCCATGACCATGTTTTCGGTTTCGATCAGGAGCCGGCCGCCGGAAGGCATGGCGTCGCGGGCGTTCACCGCCAGGTTCATCAGGACCTGCTCGAGCTGTCCCTGATCGGCCTTCACGCGGCCGAGATTCGGACTGAGGAGCGTGGTCAGCTCGATATCTTCGGAGATCAGGCGGCGAAGCATTTTTTCAATGTCGGAAACCGTGGCGTTCAGGTCGAGAACCTTGGGATCGAGCACCTGCTGCCTGCTGAAGGCGAGCAACTGGCGGGTGAGCGAGGCGGCCCGCTTGCCCGCTTTCAGGATTTCATCCACGCTGCCCCGGAGAGCGTTTTCCGCCGGAAGGCTTTCCTGGAGAAATTCCGCGTAGCCGATGATCACGCCCAGCAGGTTGTTGAAGTCGTGCGCCACGCCGCCGGAGAGTCGGCCCACGGCTTCCATTTTCTGCGCCTGGCGGAATTGCTCTTCGAGCTGCCGGCGCTCGCTGACGTCGCGATTGACAATGACGAGATTCGAGATTTTTCCCTGCGCGTCGAGAATCGCGCTCGCGCGGGATTCGACCACGCGCCAGCTCCCGTCCTTGTGGCGCATGCGGTACTGAATGGTGCGGCCCCCGCCGCCGCGCGCTTCCGCCTCGGCTTCCTGCACAAGCTTGCGGTCGTCGGGATGGACCTGTTCGAACGAAGAGGTGCTTTGAAGCTCCTCAGTGCTGTAGCCCAAGACGCGCCCGTACGCGGGGCTGTTGTAAAGGCGCTGCCCGGCGGCATCGACGACGGCAATCATGTCCGCGGCGTTTTCGCTGATCAGGCGGAAGAGCTCTTCGCGCTGCACGAGCTGATGGCGAATCCGGTAGATCTGGATCTGCTGGTAGATCGTGTAAATGTCGAACAGCAGCACCAAGCCGACGAGGCCTCGAATGGCGACGCTCAGGTGGAGCGTGTCGAAGTCCGTGGTGTATTCGCGAAGCGCAGGCAGCGTGAACGAGAGGATCCCCAGCGTCAGGAGCAGAGTGACAAGGATCGCGGAGGACCACAGCAGCCACTCGCGGCGCTCGATCCTGCGCATTCCCAGCTGAATACTATTGGCCAAGGGCAATCTCATTGTGGTTGGGCCCAGTATCGCGTGGGGCCCAACGCGATCCAAATCGAGAGGTGGCTGCTTACATTTCCGCGCAGGATCACTGCTGCGGCGGAAAATTGCCGTAAACTACAGTCTCTACGTCTTTTAGCTTAGCGAACGGGCGGGAAAGCGCGCCAGAAACCTCTGAGCGCGTGCGTAATCCGTAAACTGTTTTTCTTCGCTGCGGAATTCCGCGGAGTGAGATTCGCGACGGCAGCGCGCGAAGCGGATCGGATGCTTGAGGTGAAGCATCTCGTGGTAGAGGACGTAGGCCACGACGTATTCCGGAACATTTCGATGATCGAGCTGTCGGTTGACGATGATCTGCTCGAGCGCGGGATCGAAGCAGCCGAGTTGCGTGCGCCAGGCGCGAGTGCTCCATCCGAGACGCGGCTGCGGCAGGGAACTGCCGAAGTAGCGCTGATTGAGGCGCTCGAAAAGCGGGGCGAGATCGTGGTGAGCGCCGGCAGGGCGGTGCTCCATTTTGCGAGCGCGGCGGCGCCGCTGGAGCAGCAGGCGCCGGCGAGTGGAGCGCGCGTAGGAGAACCGGCGGTAAGTTTCGATCAGGTCGGCGGGCGGGCGCCTGCGGTACAAGCGCCCGAGCAGAATTGCGGCCGCGGCTTCCACGACGGCGCGAGGCGCGCGGCCCAGCGCGTCGGAGAGGCGGACGTGCGCCGTGTCTTCGCGCAGGCGGATCGTGTGCGTCAGATCCGCGTACGGGTGATATTCGACGATGAAGTTCGGTGGGCGGCCCTCGCAGCCGAGACGCGTGTAGATGCGCTGAAAGAGGCGCTCGCCTCCGGGGACGGCGCGCCCGAGCGCGCTGCGACGGCGCGCCGGGCGGCTCACGGTTTCCTCCGCACGGGCGCGGGCAGCATTTCTTTGAGGGCGTCCTGGGCGTCCGCCAAGGCGTCCTTCGTTCCATCGATCGCGTCTTCGAGCGTGTCCTTGTAGGTGTCGAGATCGGGGCCGTCCTTTTCGTATTTTTCGAGCGCGTCGAGGAACTCCTTGTCCTTCACGAGCATCAGCTTCAGGGCTTCGCGGATGTCCTGCTGCTTTTCGCGCGCGAGGGCGATCTGGTCGGCGGCATCGTCCACACAGCCGACGTAGCCGTTGAGCAGGCCGTTGAGGATTTCAGTTCGGCGGCGCTCGGGGACCGTGCGATTGAGTTCGTAGTCGAATTTCTTGAGGCGGTCTTCGGCGAACAAAATATAGAGTTTGATGCGCTCGTTGGAGGAGCGCTCATCGCGGATCTTGTCTGCTTCTTCCTGACTCAGATAATCCTTCAATTGCGACTGGGCGGCTGCGAGCGTCGCGGCGGTTCCCCCGAGCGTCCAGGCTGCGAGGAGAGCGAACGTGGCGATGCGCCGATGCGTGGGAACTTTCAATTTGCGTCCTTGCCGGATTTGGCCGGCCTCGGATCCTCCGGCGGCTCGTGCGGGAAAAGCTTCTTCATAAGGCGCTGGCTGACCTCGCTCAACTCCTTGCGAGCGTCGATGAAAGGGGCCTGCTCATCGCCCGGGAGGCCGACGATGATCTCGTCGAGATCGCGCTGCGTCTCGCGCAATGAAATTTCGAGCTGCTTGAATCCGGCGGAGTGCTTTTCGGCGTCGATGCCGGAAGCGTTGAGGCCTTTTTCGCACGACTGCACCTCTTCGCGATACTTTTTAAGAATCGCGACAGCATCCGGCAGGCGCCCAGCCGCCACCGCCGCGCTGATCTGCCGGAATTCCTCGTCGCCGAGCTGGGGCATGAGCCTGGCTCGCTGCACGGGATTCGATTCGCGCGCGAACCGGGCGCGCAAATCGTCCAGCCGGCCTTGTGAAAGAACCGGAAGCGACAGCAGCGCTGCCGTCAAAATGAGTCCCCAGAATCGCAGCGTCCGTAACAAGCGATTACCTCTTCTTGTTCTGAAGTTCCCGCGTCAGCACGCGCACGCGCGCGGTGGAAATGAAATACATGTCGCTATTCTCGTCCTTATTCATTTGGAGAAACTTCTGATACGCCTCGAGCGCGTGAACGGCGTCGCCCAGATTGTCGTAGCAGGCCGCACGGGTGTACCAACTGGTGGCGGGCAATTCCTCGTGCTTGGAAAGGAGGTCGAGGGCCTCGAGGGCCCCAGAAAAGTTCTTGTTGAGATACGCCACATCGACGAGCTCCGCCAGCAAGTCGGTCGCGCCGGGATTCATATTGTACGCGAGCGTCAGCCAGTGCGCCGCGTTCGGGTAGTCCTTTTTCTTCAGATACACCTGGCCAAGCCGCGCGGGAATATCCGGATCGTTGGGCGCGATGGCGGCCGCTTTCAATAGCACGGGCGCGTCGTCGTCGTATCGTTTCTTGCCCCAGTAGATTTGCGAGCGCAGCTTCAGGGCGCGTAAGCCTTCGGGCGATTGCGCGGCCGCGCGGTCGAGCTCGGCCAGCGCGTCGTCGGGTTTGCCGGCGTCGATGAGGATAGAGGCCCGCTCGACGCGGGTGGCGGAGTCATCCGGTTCGGCCTCGAGATACGCTGACAGCTCCGCGGAGGCATCGTCGAGCTTCTTCTGCTGGAGCAGGCTTTGTGCCAATCCTTTTCGCGCCTGAGCCGATGCGTCATCCGGCGGATGCAAAGCGAGCCCCGCGCGGAACTGCGATTCGGCGTCGGCCGCGCGGCCGGAGGCGAGGAGCGCGAATGCGAGGGAAAGCCGGATGTCGGGATCCTTGCCGTCCAGCTTCGTCGCAGCCTCGTACTGATCGAGTGCGGGCTGCAATTTTCCGCTGCGCTCGAGCGCAGTGCCGAGGAGCCATTTGACATGCGCGTCGTCGGGCTTGAGTTCCGCCGCATGTTGCAGCGGTTCGATCGCCGCAGAAGGTTCGCCGGGCAGAAGAGTGAGGCCGAGGTTCAGATAGGCCGCGGACATTTTCGGGTCGAGCGAAATCGCTTTTTCGTATTCGCCCTTTGCGTCCGCGGGCCGCTTGAGAGCCGTGTACACGTAGCCGAGGTTGTAGTGCACGCCCGCGTCGTCCGGTTTCTTCGCGAGGTAGCCCTGATAATTTTGCGCCGCGGTATCGTAATCCTGGCGGTCGATGGCTTCCTGAGCGGCGGTCAGAAGGCGATTGAGAGCCTGCGCGGCGGGATCGGCGGGAACGCGTTTTTTCGTTACGCCGACCGTCTGCGCGGAAACTCCGAGGGCGGCGCCGGACACCAGACACAGCGCGCAACTAGCCGCCGCCCTCCATAGGAATCTCATGCCGTGGACCGATTCTCTCCGTGCGTTTTGGATTTTGCCGGAGAGAGGTGAGCCTCGTGAGTCCCGCCGTTGCGCGAATTCAGCACGCGAGCCAGGAATTTTCCGGTGTGCGATTGCGAGTTCCGGGCCACCTGTTCCGCCGTTCCCACGGCGATCACGCGGCCGCCGGCGTCTCCGCCTTCCGGGCCGAGATCGATGATCCAGTCCGACGATTTAATCACGTCCAGATTGTGTTCGATGATGAGCACGGATGCCCCGCCTTCGAGCAGCTTCCGGAACGCCGTCAGCAGTTTCTGGATGTCGTCGAAGTGCAGACCCGTGGTCGGCTCGTCGAAGATATACAGAATCCCGCTGTTGTCCTGCCGCGTAAGATGCGCCGCGAGTTTCAAGCGTTGCGCCTCGCCTCCCGAGAGAGTGGTGCCAGACTGCCCCAGCCGCAGGTATCCGAGGCCGACTTCTTCGAGCACGCGCAGCTTGGAAGTCACCCTGGGGTGCGCGGCGAAGAAAGCGAGCGCCTCACGCACCGTCAGTTGCAGCACGTCGTGGATGTTCTTGTCCTTGTAGCGCACGTCGAGCACGCTGCTTTTATACCGCGTGCCGCGGCACTCCTCGCAGATCAACTCGACGTCCGCGAGAAAGCGCATTTCCACGGTTACGGTGCCGTCTCCCTGGCACGCTTCGCACCTGCCTCCCGGAATATTGAACGAGAAGTGTCCCGCGCCGAGGCCGCGCTTTTTCGCCTCAGGAGTCGAGGCGAATACCTCGCGGATCGAATCGAAGGCTTTCAAGTACGTGGCCGGGTTCGATCTCGGCGTCCGGCCGATGGGGGATTGATCGACCATCTCGACTGCCTGAATCGCCGCATCTCCTTCGATGCGGTCGCAGCATTCGCGCCAGTTGCCGCCCGTGCGCTTCGCCTCGAGGGCCTTGTACACCACGTCGTACACAAGGGTCGATTTCCCGGAGCCGGAAACGCCCGTGACCGCGACGAGCATTCCGAGGGGAATCGTGAGATCAACGCCCTGAAGATTGTGGCTGCGCGCGCCCGCGATCTTCAAAAACCGTCCATGCGGCTTTCGGCGTCTCGGGGGCACTGCGATTTTCAGGTCGCCGCGAAGGTAGCGGCCCGTGAGCGACTGCGGATCGGCCAGCAGCTGCGCCCGCGTTCCGGCGAAAATCAATTCGCCGCCGTGCTCGCCAGCTCCGGGACCCAGATCGAGAATATTGTCCGCCGCCAGGATGGTGTCGGGATCGTGCTCGACGACCAGCAGCGTATTTCCCAGGTCGCGCAAGCCCTTGAGGATTTCAATCAGCCGGCTCGTGTCGCGAGGGTGCAGGCCGATGGACGGCTCGTCGAGCACGTAGAGCGCGCCAACGAGTTGCGAGCCGAGCGACGTGGCCAGCTGGATGCGCTGCGCTTCGCCGCCGGAAAGCGTGGAGGTGAGCCGGTCGAGCGTGAGGTAGTCGAGTCCCACTTCATCGAGAAAGCGCAGCCGCTGCTGAATTTCCTCGAGCACCTTTTCAGCGATCACCATTTCCGCAGGGCTGAGTTTCAGGCCGTCGAAGAAGGGCCGCGCTTCCTTCACCGTCATCTGGCAGACTTCGGTGATCGAGCGCCCGGCAATCTTCACCGCGCGCGCTTCGGCGCGGAGCCTCGTGCCCCCGCAATCCGGGCAGGTGGCGTAACCGCGGTAGCGGCTCAGAAACACGCGCACGTGCAGCTTGTATTTCTTGCGCTCGAGCCAGCCGAAGAATCCCTTCACGCCGGGAAAGTCGTCCTTCTTATCGCCATCGAGGATGGCGTTGCGCTGCGCGGCCGTGAGCTCGCGGTACGGCACGTCCACCGGGATCCCTCTCAAGCGCGCGAACCGGCGCATTTCCATGGCCAGCTGCCGGTATCGCGGTTTCGTCCACGGCTCGATGGCGCCCTCGGCGAGGGACTTGCCTTTGTCCGGAATCACGCGGTCGAGATCAAAGTCGATCGTGTTGCCGAATCCCTGGCAGCGTGGGCACGCGCCGTACGGATTATTGAACGAAAAGAGCCGGGGCTCGGGCTCCTGATAGGACGCGCCGCACTTCTTGCAATCGAAGCGTTCGTTGAAGACGAGCCGTTCCGCGGCAGGGCCTTTCGGATCGTCGGCGACAAATTGCAGGATTGCTTCGCCGCGGCCTTCCCGGTAGCAGATTTCGATTGAGTCCATCAGGCGCGAGCGTATTTCTTGTGAAAGCGCGAGGCGGTCCACAAGCACGTACACCGGCTTCGCGAAATCCACGTCGAGCAGCTCTTCCGGCGTCGAGAATTCGAATACACGCCCCGCCTGGTAGAGGCGATTGAAGCCGCGCTTGCGCAGGCTTATGAGGCTCTGGCGAATTGTTTCCGGAGTTGGGCGGGAGGCTTTGCGGGGCCGCGTGGCCGCCGCGTCTTGCGCCGCACCTGGAGTCGGCTCGAGCGACAGTTGGTATAGGACGTAGAATCGGCGTCCTTCGGGGAGAGCCAGCACGCGCGCGGCGATCTCGTCGAGCGTGTCCTTGCGAACTTCCTCGCCGCAACGCAGGCAGAATGTGTGACCCGCGCGCGCATAGAGGAGGCGCAGATAGTCGTAGATCTCGGTGGCGGTTGCGACGGTGGAGCGCGGATTGCGCGTGGAATTCTTCTGGCGGATGGAGATGGCCGGAGCGATACCCGTGATTTCGTCCACGTCGGGCTTCTCGATGCGCTCGAGAAACTGGCGCGCGTAGGCGGAAAGCGACTCGATGTAGCGCCGCTGGCCCTCGGCGTAGAGCGTGTCGAACGCCAGGCTCGATTTGCCGGAGCCGGATACGCCGGTCACCACGGTGATGGCGTTGTGCGGGATGGAGAAATCGATGTTCTTGAGGTTGTGGACGCGCGCCCCGCGGACGCGGATTTCCTCGGCATCGTCCGGGGCGCCCGCTGCGGACGCCGGGCGCTGGGGAAGGGGATTCCCGGGAGCGGCCTTCTCAGTGCGTTCCGTCGGCATATGCTTAAACGATTGATTATACGCTGGGGCGCAAATCGCGGCAAATCCCAGAGAGGACCGCGAAACTCATGAGAAGCGATTGCCAAACCACCGTCGTGTATGCAATAAGCTGACGTATATGCGACGTACTCACATCCTGGCCGCTTGCATGCTCCTGGCATGCCTCTCCGCCGAGGCTGCCGACAAGATTTCACTGGCCGACCTCCCCAAGCATGCTATTGATGAGTCCCAGCTCACGGTTTCCGGAGCCTCGCCTTTCCATCTCAAGGCCAGAGTTTTCGAGCGGACCGACCGGGATAACGACAGCCATAACGCCGAGATCGAGGAATTCTGGGTAGCGCCGGACAAGTGGCGGCGGACGATCAAGGCGAATGGATTTGCAGAGATACTCGTTACAAATGGCGACAAAGTGACCGAGCAATTGGATGGCGACTACTATCCGAATTGGCTGCGTACATTCGTAGACGCGATTTTCGATCCGGGGGCGGCGCTGAAAGGTGTCGATTTGACAAAGTCGGACGATACGGCCAGGGTGCAAAGCACCCCGCAGGGCACCATCATCCCCGCGGCGGTCTCTGGGCCGCACGTGTGCCGGCGATTTACGGTGCTGGCGGCGAATCCGCCGGTGACAAACAAGGTCTTTTCGACGTTCTGTTTTGACAATGGTCTACTGGAATCGGTTTCGGAGCCCGGATACGATGCCTCCTACTCGAGCTATAAGAAGTTCGTCGATAAGCAGGTAGCTCGCACGATCGGCGAATATATCGAACCCGGAACGGAACTTGAGGCGCGCGTCGAGGTACTGGAGGAATTGGCATTACCCGACGAAGCCCTGTTTGCGACGCAGCAGTCGGGCGCCCCGGTGAGATCGCTACTCGTCAGCGAATCGACTATGCGTAGTTTGATCGCGGATGCTCCGGAGATTCAGTGGCCTCCGATGGCAGGAGGGCGAAATCCAGGAACGCTCAGCATCTACGTCTGCGTGGATCGTACAGGTCACGTCCGCGAAACGTACTCGCTTAATTCCGATAGCCCCGACATGGCCCAGGCCGCGCGCGAGCAGGTAATGAAATGGTCTTTTAAGCCCGCCGCCAACCACGGCGCTAGTGTCCAGGTCGAATCGATTCTGACATTCGGATATCACGCGCCGGAATTCCCGAAACGATAAGACAAGAGGAGGAGTCCAACGGAGTGAGGGAAGGGAACTAGTCGCCGGAGGCGGATTTCGGCGCGTAGTATCCGGTCCGGGTGCGCACAGAGAGCTTGCCGCGGCCCTTGGGCGGGATGACCTGCACCTGAAGCCCTCGGAAGCTGCCGTCCCGGGTGGTGTTCGACGGATAGTAGCCGAGCGTGTACTGATTGCGGATATCGCGCGCGACCTGTTCGCAAATCGGGGTCACCTGCTCGAGGTTTTCGGGGAAGTACGCGAGCCCGCCGGTGGCTTCCGCGAGCTCCGTCAGCACTTTTTTCGAGCGGCGGACCATTCTCTTGTCGTTCTTCAGATCGTCTTCGCTGTACACGCCGATGGTGTAAATCGTTGCATTCGACTGTTCGGCGGCCTTGATGGCATCCTCGAAAGACTTCTGGCTGGCGTCGTCATCGCCGTCGGTGATGAGCAGCAAAACCCGCTTGTCCTTGTGTCCCTTCTTGAGGTGATCGAGCGAACCGATCACGGCGTCGTAGAGAGCGGTGCTGCCGCGCGTCTCGATGCGTGAAAGCGCGTCGTTGAGGTTCTTCTGGTCGTTGGTGAAGTCGCCGTCCGTATCGAGGTAATACTCGTCGTTGAAGTTGACGACGAACGCCTCGTCCTGCGGGTTGCTGGTGCGGACGAAGGTCATGGCGGCGGCGTTCACCTGCTCGCGCTTCTCGCGCATGCTGCCGCTGTTGTCGACGACGAGTCCCATGGTGACGGGAATATCGTCGCGCGAAAACACGGCGATCTTCTGCTCGATCTTTTCCTCGAAGACGCGGAAATTCCCCTGCTTCAATTCAGGAACGAACTCGCCGCGCGCGTCCGCCACGGTGACGTGCAGCACCACGAGATCAACATCGGCCTTGATCCGGTGGTCGGAGGACGTTGCCTGGCCCGGCGGAGGCGGCGGGCCGGACGGAGCGATGGGCGGCGGCAGATTCTGCGCGAGAACGCACGGGCACGCCGCGAGCATTGCCAGAAAGAGGAGTTTTAGAAGACGAGCAGGCAGGCGCCTAGTGGCTCGGCGCGAAATATCCGCTTTTGGCGGACACGTTGAGCGGTGGCAGACCCTTGGGCGGGTGGAGCTTGACCTTGATCTTGCGCCACTTTCCATCGTGCTGACGCGCGCTTGGCCGATATCCGAGCACATACTGATTGCGCAACTCCATGCTGATTTTCGTCGCGATGTCCGGGAGTTCGTTCACGTTTTGCACGATGAACGTGCGGCCCCCGGTCATCATTGCCAGATCGTTCAGAAGAGCCGGGCCTTCCCGCTCTTCGACTGTCGGGCCGCCGTCGGGCTCGAAAAGTCCGATGGCGTAGATCTGAACGTCCGCCTCTCGCACGAACTTGCGGATTTCCGTTTCGCTGTACCTGCTGTGATTATCGCCTCCGTCCGATATGATGAGCAAAGCTTTCTTTGTGTTGTGTGCTCCCCTCATCTGGCTGAGGCCGAGGTAAACTCCGTCGTAGAGCGCGGTGAGGCCGTGCGCCCCGGTGTACATGAGCCGGTCTTGGAGTTGATCGACACTGCCGGTGAACGGGCTGATGAGTTGTGCGCGATCGTTGAAGTTCACGAGGAAGAATTCATCCTGCGGATTGGCCGTCCGGAAGAACTGCACGGCGGCCTGGCGCGACTTGTCGATTTTGTCCGACATGCTGCCGCTCATATCGAAGATCACGCCGATGGAGACGGGCACGTCCTGGCTCGAAAAGCGGATGATTTCCTGCTCGACGCCGTCCTCGAAGACGCGGAAATCCTGCTGCTCGAGGCCGGTCACGAGCCGGCCTAGCGGATCGGTCACGGATGCGCCCACCAGCGTGACTTCCGTTTCCGTGCGGATGGGCTGCCCCCGCTTGACCTTGGGAGTGTCGGAAGGAGCCGGAGTTTCGGGGCCGGCGGGAAGCTCTTGCGCCCGGACGGGCAAGGCGAGAGCAGAGCCAAGCAGGACGCCGAGGGTCGCGCATACAACCGCCCACGTCCAGTTGCGACCTGGCTGCGTGGCGCGGTAGTTCACAGTGCCCCCATACGCCCTACGTCGTGATTCTACCACCGGAGCCTCTCAAAGCAAGTGGCGGGTGCGTCACGGTGTAATCCGCCGGGGCGGCTCCTGGTACGTTCGGTTCCCCGTGCTAAGATGCCATCGACACGAGAGACGCGAAACTTTATGGCGCCGTCCGAGAAAACGAAAGTGCTGGCAGTGATCCCGGCGAGGCACGCGTCCTCGCGATTCCCCGGAAAGCCGCTCGCGCCGATCGCCGGCAAGCCGATGATCCAGCATGTGGTGGAGCGGGTAAGGCGCGCGGAGCTGGTCACGCGCGTCGTGGTGGCGACGGACGAGGCGAGCATCAAGGACGTGGTGGAAGGCTTCGGCGGGGAAGCGATTCTCACGCGGCACGATCACCGGACCGGCAGCGACCGCGTGGCGGAAGTCGCGACGCATGTCCAGGCCGAGATTTACGTCAACGTGCAGGGCGACGAGCCGCTGATCGATGCGGGAACGATCGATGCGGTCGTTTCGGCGATGCTCGAGGACGATTCGGTGCAGGTGGCGACGCCTTGCACGGCGATTTTGCAACCCGGTGACATCATGGACCCCAACATCGTGAAAGTGGTGCGCGATTTCGACGGCAACGCACTCTATTTTTCGCGCGCGCCGATCCCGTGGGTGCGGGACACTGCCGAATCGGTGGCCGCGCGCCACTGGAAACACCTCGGCCTCTACGGATTCCGACGCGACGCGCTGCTCGAGTTTCCGACACTTCCGCCGGGCGAGTTGGAGCGACTGGAGCAACTCGAGCAATTGCGCTGGCTCGAGAACGGCTTCCGCATTCGCGTGGTCGAAACGGATTACGATGCGGTCAGCGTGGACGTGCCCTCGGACGTCGAACGCGTCGAGAAGCTCATGCGCGAACGAACGTCCTGATCGCGCCGCGCTCGCGCGAATCGCTCGATTTCGGGGCAAAAAAGCGAAAATTTGACACGCGCGGACTTTCCCCGCATAATGCGTCGTACGCCGACTCCAGCGGAGGAACGCGAGCACCTTGGCGACCGGCCCGAAATACATCTTCGTCACGGGCGGCGTGGTTTCTTCCCTCGGAAAAGGCGTAGCGGCGGCTTCGATGGGCTGTTTGCTTGAAAGCCGCGGCCTGAAGGTCACCCTCCAGAAGTGCGATCCCTACCTGAACGTCGATCCCGGAACGATGTCTCCGTATCAGCACGGAGAAGTGTTTGTAACGGACGACGGCGCGGAGACCGATCTCGACCTCGGGCACTACGAGCGGTTCACTTCGGCGCACCTCACGCGCGACCATAACTGGACGACGGGCCGCATCTACGAATCGATTATCGCCAAGGAGCGACGCGGGGATTACCTCGGGAAAACGGTGCAGGTGATCCCGCACGTGACCGACGAGATCAAGGCCGCTTTCCGCAAGGTGGCGGACGAAGTGGACGTGGTGCTCGTGGAAATCGGCGGCACGGTGGGCGACATCGAATCGCTGCCGTTCATGGAAGCAATCCGCCAGATGCGTTTGGAGCTGGGCGCGGAGAACGTCGTGTTCGCGCACCTGACGCTTGTGCCTTTCATTGCCACGGCCGGCGAGCTGAAGACAAAGCCCACACAGCACAGCGTGAAGGAAATGCTGAGCATCGGAATCCAGCCCGACATCCTGATCTGCCGCAGCGATCGTCCGCTGGGCGCCGACCTGAAGGCCAAGATCGCGCTCTTCTGCAACGTCGCCGAAAGCTGCGTGATTTCCGCGCCCGACGTGGGGAACATCTACGAAGTGCCGATGACGCTCGCCTCCGAGGGCCTCGACGAACAGGTGCTACGGCTGCTGCATCTGGAGGCTCCGCCGCGCGACCTCAGCAAATGGCTGGCGATGCTCGAGAATCTGGAGCAGCCGCAGGGCGAGGTCCGCATCGGTGTGGTGGGGAAGTACGTTCAGCTGGAGGATGCGTACAAGAGCCTGCGCGAGGCGCTGGTCCACGGCGGGCTGGCGAGCCGGCAGCGCGTGGTGATCGAATGGATCGAAGCCGAGGACATCGACTCGCCCGCGTCGGCGGAGAAGATGCTGCGCCACGTGGACGGAATCCTGGTGCCGGGCGGCTTTGGGAAGCGCGGGATTCAGGGTATGGTCCACGCAATCACGTATGCCCGCGAGAAGAAGGTCCCGTTTTTCGGGATTTGCCTGGGGATGCAGTGCGCCACGATCGAATACGCGCGCCAGGTTTCGAAGCTCGAGCGGGCCGATTCGACCGAGTTCGATCCTTCGACGCCGAACCGCGTGATCTATAAGCTGCGGGAACTTCTGGGCGTCGATGAAATGGGCGGCACGATGCGGCTGGGCGCGTGGCCCTGCAAGCTCGAGCCCGGCTCGGCGGCCGCGAAAGCGTACGGCGCGACGGAAATCTCCGAGCGCCACCGGCATCGCTACGAATTCAATTGCGAATACGAGAAGACTCTCACGGACGCCGGGTTCCGCATCACGGGACGCACGCCGGACGGCACATACGTCGAGATCATCGAGGTGCCCGACCATCCGTGGTTCGTCGGCTGCCAGTTCCATCCGGAGTTCAAGTCGAAGCCGCTGGCGCCGCATCCGCTATTCGCGGCGTTTATTCGCGCGAGCCTCGAGAATCGCCATCGCCGTCACGGGCAGGATGTTTCCACGGAAATCCGGGCTCGCGCGGCGGACACTTCTTCCTAAGTTAGTCTGACTTCGTAATCTTCAGTTTGGAAAGCTCAGGACTTCGGCGCGGGGTATCCGCCACCGTTGGTGAGAATCTGGCCATCGGCCAGTTTCACGGAGATGAACTGGCCGCCCTTGTCGCCGTTCCTCAGCGGATGCATCCGGATGGTGACCTGATCGCCGGGCTTCAGCGTGGTGGATCTCCAGCCGAAGCGGGCCATGTTGTTGGGGCTGTTGCACTCGATGCTCCAGCGCTCGGTGGCGCCCGACGCATTGGGCGCGTCGATGGTGATCCAGCTATGAGGGTTGGACCAGCTGAAGTCGACGATCGTGCCGACGAGTTCGACGGTTTTGTCGCGGTCGAACATCGCGGCCGAATGGTGCGCGAATGCCGAGCCGGCCAGCGCAAGCAAAATCGCGCCGATGCATGTAACTCGCAGACTCTTCATGATTCCGCTCCTGCCGAATGATTTCCGAACAGCACCCAACCTCACCTATTGTCCCCCAATCGAGGCGCCTCGCGCAATCGGATGGATGATGCGGACGGCACGCTAGCCGGACGGCGCCCCGGCGGACTTGAACGTGAACGAGATGGCCCGGGACTCCTTTGGCCCGATCGTGACCGTTTGATCGAGCGTGCCGTAGTTTTCGTGCCAGGCCTCGATCGTGTACGTGCCCGGCGGAAGATTTTGCAGCTGGAACTGTCCCGTCTTCGGAGTGACCGCGAAATAGGGGTGATCGAAAACGAAGACGAATGCGCGCATCCATGGATGCACATTGCACAGGACCGGCATGGCGAATTCCGGCCGCTCGAACGTGGCCTTGAGCGCGGCGGAGCCTGCGGGCTGCGAAGTGCTCCACTGGCGATTGTGCTTCGGCATGGGATGCACGTTGTGCATGGTGGGGTCGTTGTTCTGAATCTGAAATGGCTGATTCGTCATGAGCGCGGACACGTGGGGCTCGTACATGCAGTTCTTCTGGCCGAGGATCGCGGGATCGGACGGCGGATCGAATCGGTAGCTTCCCAGGCCGTCTTTGACGAAGATGACGACGTTCGCGAGCACGCCGCGTTCTCCGACGACTACGATCGGGGGAACCACGGGCGATGGATTCGCCGCAGCACACGCCGGCGACGCGCTCATATCGATCGGCTTGAACGCGGGCGGCGCGCCCTCGAGAGTGACCGTGCCGGTGATCGAGCCGGCGGTGGAGGAATCGACAGTGGCCACCGGGACGGATGACTCGCTGCCCGGTTTATTGCCGCACGCAGCCAAAAGGAGAGACGCCGTTGCCGCGAGCGCGAGGTACGGGCAGCGCGTCTTCATTCTCACGAATGGGCTCACTAATGAGTGTCGTAATTCGGAATCGAGACGGCCGCGGTGATCACCGAGAACCAGACCAGGAGCTCCAGCAAGCCGAATAGCTTGGCGACCAACGGAGTTTCCTCGGTTTGGCCCCACGAGCTCGCCTTCACCTGGTTCACGATGTGCAGGATGATCCCGACAGGGATGAGGATTCCGAGCTTGAGGCGAAAAGCCGGATTAGGAACATACTTTGTCGCGGCGCTGGCGAAGAGCATGAATCCGCCGAGCACGGCCACGCAAAATCCAATCCAATTCCAGGCGAACAATGCCCGTGAAAACTCAGCGGCTGTGCGGCGCCTGGCGCCCACTCCCATTAGACGCAAATCGAGAGAAAGATTCGTCCCCATCCAGAGCGACAGCCCGGAGAAAT
>Ga0335077_10005986_pt1 | contig 14984 bp, 17 predicted proteins | sample Lox_Sample_31_FD_207151 | JGI IMG/M metagenome (GOLD analysis project Ga0335077, IMG submission 207151) | Soil microbial communities from Loxahatchee National Wildlife Refuge, Florida, United States - Lox_Sample_3.1 | ecosystem: Environmental > Terrestrial > Soil > Wetlands | place: USA... | reverse complement strand
TGCGGATCTCGGCGAGGCGGTGGGTGAGCCGGTGCGCCAGGGTGATGGGCAGAGGCATCAACTCCTCCGTCTCGTTCGAGGCATAGCCGAACATCATGCCCTGGTCGCCGGCGCCGCCCGGGTCCACGCCCATGGCGATATCGGGGCTCTGTTCGTGGATCGAAGAGATCACGGCGCAGGTCTCGTGATCGAAGCCGTAGGCGGCGTCGGTGTAACCCACCGACATGACCGTGCCGCGCACGATCGCGGGGAAATCCACGTAAGCCTTGGTGGTGATCTCACCGGCGATAAACGCCAATCCGGTGGTCATCAAAGTCTCGCAGGCGACCCGGCTATAGGGATCCTCGGCCAGGCAAGCGTCGACGATGGCGTCAGAAATCTGGTCGGCGATTTTGTCGGGATGACCTTCGGTAACGGACTCAGAGGTAAACAGGAAACGCTCTTGGGAACTCAAATTACCGCTCCTTCTGGTGGTCTACAGGGGCTACGCCGCACTTGGGATGGGGGCGCAGAACGTCCTTATCCGCAATAAATTAGCAGACTTGGGCGTTCACCGGCAATGATTTACAGTGAACGGGGAAAACCTTGGGGTCGGCGGAGATTACCCCCAACGGGCGGATCTGTTGTTTTTACGGGACGCCGGCAGCTTTGCGATGCAGCGCCCGCACCACCCGGTCGAGCTCGTTCACCAGCGGGTCGACCCGCGCATCGGGCGGCGCGGCCCGGAATGCCTTCACCAGCTCGTCGTAGTACCACAGCGTACCCTCACGGCCTCCCTTGAACCGGCTCCAGACCAGCTCGCCAACCTGGCGATAATCAGCCAGAATGGCGCGGGAGTTGTGCAACTTGTCGGCTGCGGAAACCAACCGGACGCCCGCGTCGGCCGTCGGCAAGTGGCTGATGTATTTCTGCTTGCGCTCCCGCCAAGGCGGTTTGGGATGGGTGTCGCAATCGGTGCAGCCGTCAACCAAGTGCGCTACCCGCGGGCCGAACTCGCGCAGAATTTCCTCCAGCACCGGCTTGCCGCCCTGATCTTCCACCACGTCGTGCAGCAGCGCAGCGATGGCCTCATCTTGCCCACCACCGTAGTGCAGTACTACCGAGCACACGCCCATCAGGTGCTCGATATAGGGGGTACGGCTGCCTTTCTTTTTCTGTGTGCGATGCTTGTGCAGGGCGTATTCGAAGGCGCGCAGAAATTCGGCATCGAGCAACGGATCGGGCAATTCGTCGGTTTTCATGACGTGAGTGGTCATCCCTGGGCGTCTGCTCGCCGCTGCTTCAGAAACGCGCGAACAAATATGTCGATGTCGCCATCGAGGACGCGGTCCACATCGCCCACCTCCTCGCGCGTGCGCAGGTCCTTCACCATGCGATAGGGCTGCAGGACGTAGGACCGGATCTGCGAGCCGAAGTCGATATCGAGCTTGGCGTCTTCGATTTTCTTGGTCGCGGCGCGCTTCTTCTCCAATTCGTACTCGTAGAGCTTGGAGCGCAGGATCTTCATGGCGCGGTCGCGGTTCTTGTGCTGCGAGCGCTCGTTCTGGCAACTGACCACAATCCCGGTGGGAATGTGCGTGAGGCGCACCGCCGAATCGGTGGTATTCACGTGCTGGCCGCCGCGCCCGCCAGAGCGGTACGTGTCGACGCGCAGGTCATCGGGCTTGATATCGACCTGTATGCTTTCGTCGATTTCCGGCGAAACGAAGACGCTGGCGAAGCTGGTGTGCCGCCGCGCTTGCTGGTCGAAAGGCGAGATCCGCACCAGCCGGTGCACGCCGATCTCGCTGGTCAGCAAACCGTAGGCGAAATCGCCCGAAACGCTGAAGGTCGCCGACTTGATGCCCGCTTCCTCGCCCGCCTGGTAATCGTTCAACACCGCCTCGAAGCCATGACGCTCGGCCCAGCGCAGATACATGCGCAACAGCATCTCCGCCCAGTCCTGCGACTCGGTGCCGCCGGCGCCGGGATGGATGGTGACGATGGCGTTGCGGGCGTCGTTCTCGCCGGAGAGCAGCGTCCGGGTCTCGAGCTCGTCAACCTTGGCGCGTAGTTCATCGATCTCGCGCTTGAGCTCGGCATCCACGCTCTCGCCTTCGCGTGCCAGCTCGAAGTAGGCATCTATGTCGTTGCTGCGGCGCTCCAGGTCGGCCTCGGTGGCCAGCGCTTCTTCCAGGCGCTTGCGTTGCCGCATCACCTGCTGCGATTGCTCAGGATTCGCCCAGAAGTTGGGATCGGAGACTTTCTTTTCCAGTTCGGCTAGCTGTGCGCGGACACTCGGCGCGTCAAAGATACTCCCGGAGGTCGTGGACCTTTTCTTTGATAGGGGCGTATTCGCGTTCTAACTCTTCAACCACTGCTGTCTTCCTTCCGCCGGCGCACAGCAAATCCCAGCAAGGAAATTATCGCACACCCCCAGGCGAACCAGTCGCCATGGCGGGTGTAGAAAGTGGTGCCGCCCTCCAGCCCGAAAGGCGCTTCCAAAGTGGTCCGCGCATCGCGCGACGCGCTCGAGACCACCCGGCCGTAGGGATCGATGGAGGCGGTAATCCCCGTATTGGTAGCGCGCAGCACCCAGCGCTGGTTCTCGATGGCCCGCATGCGCACCATGTTCAGGTGCTGCACTGGCGCGCCCCAGGCGCCAAACCACTCGTCATTGGAGATGTTGGCGAAGAGCTGGGCGCCGTTGCGGGCGAAAAGGCGCACTTCATCCGGGAACACCGACTCGTAGCAGATGAACACCCCCAGCTTGTAACCGCCGGCATTGAACACTGTGCGCTCCGTGCCGCGGGCAAAATCGCCAGCCTCCTTGGTGATCTTGTGTACGAAAAAGAAGACACCCGGCACATATTCCCCGAAGGGAACGAGGTGGATCTTGTCGTAGCGCGCGGCCCAGGCGCCGTCCGGGGCCACGACCGTGGCCGAGTTCAGCGGACGGCCGTCGGGGGTGGTACCGATCCCGCCGACGACCACGTATGAGTGCGTCTTCTCGGCGATGCCGCTGACGGTCTGCCGGAAGCGCGCGTCGTTGAAGAAAAACGGCGATGGCGATTCCGGCCACAGGATCAGCCCGGGCTCGGTGGCTGATGTCCCGGGCGGCGCGGCGCTCATGGCGGCCAGCTCGTTCAAGGTCTGGCGATAGAAGTCATACGTCCATTGCGAAGGATCGAGAATAGGCAGGTTCTGCTGGACGAGACTGGCGGAGTGCGTCGGCCGCGCCGGCGCCGGCTTCACCAGCACTCCCAGTTGTAAGACAACCGCCGCGCCGATCGCCGCCGCGAGCATGGTTCGTCGCCGTTCGCGCGGCACCAGAAACGCGGCAGCGAAGGCCGCATTCACCAGTGCAATCTCGAACGAGAGCCCGTAAACTCCAGTCCAGGTGGCAATGCGCGACATGGGAATGTTGTCCACCTGGGCGGTGCCCAGCGGCTGCCAGGGGAAGCCGACGATCTGCTCCCACAGGATTTCGACTGTGACCCAGAAGAACGGCGCCAGGATCAGAGCGCGGTTGCGGCCGAGATGGCGGGCGCTGGCAGCGCCGGCAAGCAACAGGCCAAAAACCCCGTGGTGCATTCCGGCCGCAAGCAGAAACAGCACCATCATCAACACCGCGAGCGCATCGCTCATACCGCCATAGACGTGAAGCGTATGGAAGATCCAGAAACAGGTGCCGGCGTAGAAGAGAACGCCGCTCACCCACGCCAGCAACACGGCCCGGCCCAGAACCGAAGTGAGTCGGGTACCGGGAGAGTCAAGCCGCTGGATCGACGAATCGAGAATGGCAACGATCAGCGGCGCCAGCGCAACCCAGCACAGGAAGTAGAGTGCCGGCGACGGAAAAACCAGCACCTGAAGAATGCCGGAGAGGCTCGCCAGCAGCCAGGCTCGCTTTGGGATTTTGGGCAACTTGGCAGCAGTGTAGCAAAGCAGCGCCCCCGCCGATCGCAGCGGGAAACTACAGCCGTTGGTCCAGGCTCTGCAGCTTCCTGCGCACGAACTCGACCAGATCGGCAGTCACATAATGCGGCGGGCGCACACGGAAAATGGGCTTGCGCATTACCTGCTCGAGCAATGCCTTGTCCCAGCGAAAACTGCGGCGCTCCGGCTCGTTCAGCACCACAGCGCTGGCCTGCTGCAGGAACTGGCGTGCCGATGACTTGAAGTCGGCGATCGCCGGATCCAGCACTGCCAGGTAAACATCGGGCTCCAGAAACTCCAGCACGCTGTTGGATTCCAGGATCACATCGTCGGCGCCCAACTCCCGCCGCAGGGCCGGGATGGCGTCGCCCAGACACCCGGGACGCGCAGTAAGAAGCAATGCGCGGCGCGCGCCCGCCCGCAGGTAGCGCGCAGTATCAGCATCGCCAGTGGCATCGCGTTCCTCGCGGATTGCGTAGCTGACTTCCGGCGGAACGACGTGCTCGTGCTGCGTGATCTTCACCGCCGTCCAGCGGCGCTCCGATACCGCCTTGATCAGATTGGCGACCAGGCTGGTCTTGCCCACGTTCCGCGACTGCCCACCCACGACCACGATCGCCATGCAGTATTCTCCGTTGGCGCTGGGATCGAGTTCGGGCGGCTCCGCGGTCTTGCTTACGGCGCGCTTGGCGCGCGCGGGACGGCTGGTTACAGACGCGCTCATGCTAGCGTTCCTTCTTCCCTAGCCGCGCCAACACGGCCAGTTGCTTAAGATATTCGCGGATGGGCCGCGCCGGCGTGCCCCAGAACACAATGCCTTTGCCACGAATCACCTTGTGGCTGGGCACTCCGCACTGCGCTCCCAGGATGGCGCCTTCGCGGATGTGCACATGGTCAGCCAGCCCCACCTGGCCCGCAATCACCACGTTGTCTTCGATGACCACGCTGCCCGAGATGCCGGTCTGGGCGGCGATGACAACATTCTTTCCGATGCGCACATTGTGGCCGACGTGCACCTGGCTGTCGATCTTCGTGCCGGAGCCGATCACCGTGGCGTCGAGCGCCCCGCGGCTGATGGTGACGTTGGCCCCGATCTCCACGTCGTCGCCGATCTCCAGCCGGCCGACCTGAGGAAACTTTTCGTACACGCCTGTACTCTCGTCGCGCACGTAGCCAAAACCATCGCTGCCCAGCACCGCACCCGCCTGCACGATCACACGATTGCCCACCGTGGTATCGCTGTAGATGCTCACGTGGGCCTTCAGACTGCAATCGTCACCAAGGACGACCCGTGGCGCGATGAATCCTCCGGCGCCGATACGAGTGCGGTCGCCGATGATAGTCCCTCCACCGATGTAGCAGCCAGGTTCCACCGAGACCAGCTTACCCATCTTGACCGAGTCGTGGACGAAGGCGGTAGAGGCGATGCCGGGCTCCCGCCGCCGCGGCGGAAAGATAACCTTGCCCGCGCGAACGAAAGCCAGCCGCGGCTGGCGCGCGATGAGCAAAGGTTTGCGGGCTTCGACGCCGCGCGCGAATTCTCCTGCCACTACCGCTCCGGCCGGCGACCGCAGCGCGGCCTTCAAGTGGTCTGCCGATTCCACGAACACCAGATCGTCTGCCGTCGCCGACTCCAGGCTGGCAATGCCACTGATCTCAGTTTTCCCGTTACCTAATAATTGCGCTCCGGCTGCTTCGGCCAACTTCTCCAACAAATGTTTCATTGCGCGGGAGATGCTACTAGGTTGAGGTGCCTATGCCAAGTCCGACAAGCTAATTATTGCCCATAAGTTAAGACGGCCTTGGCGAAGGGAGAGAAAGGTTGCGTGGTGCGCAAAGGAAGGACTACACCGAAGCTGATGGCAACTGGCGCGCCCGAAGGGACTCGAACCCCTGACCTATTGCTCCGGAGGCAATCGCTCTATCCAACTGAGCTACGGGCGCGCTCGGGCCAATTATAACGTCTGCCAGCGGATACAGATAGCCGGGGCTCCTTCGCGCCGTAACTCCATTTGCATGTTGACATTCGCCATGCTTCGGCATAGCTTGAAGGCGGAGCGAGCAGCGTTCCCTCTCCTCTTTCAGATCTTCTGAGCTAAGTCAGACCTATCTGAAGTTGTTCTCCTTAGCGCAACCGCGGCCCTGCAAGACAGGGCGCCCAAAGGTGCTTCTCAGTAACGACGGAGCCAAAGCGACAGCGCCGGGGCCGGGAAGTCCGCGTTTGTACGGAAGCGTTGGCTTTTTAGACTCTTCGCCGTAAGGCATCGGAAAGGAAAGCATGAAAAAGATCTTTGTCGGCAACCTCTCGTTCAGCACGACAGAAGCAGAACTTCGGTCGATGTTCGAGCCTTACGGAAGCGTAGAGAGTGTGCTGGTGGTGACGGATCGCAATACGGGCCGGTCGCGCGGCTTCGCTTTCGTCGAAATGGCGGACGGCGGCGCAGCGGATCAGGCCATCACGGCTCTGAACGGCAAGGATATTGGAGGCCGAACTCTGACCGTGAACGAGGCCCGTCCGAAAATGGATCGTGGCGGCGGCCCGCGCGGTGGTGGCCGGCGCGATGACTACCGCGGTCATGCGCGGCAGCCGCGGGAACCACGCTGGTAGTTCCAGCTACGAACCCACCAGCACCATCGGCATAGTTGGGGTTGGGGATCCGCCTTCCGGTTCAATGGTTACCGCGAAGGTCCGGGCCTCCACGCCCGGCGACATGGGCGGCATCATCACCGTGGCGTTTCCGCTGGGATCCGGCTTGAACATGCCCGCAGGCATCGGCTTGTCTCCGTACATGGGCATCAGCCACAGCTCGTAGGTCTTCTGCGGCCTAAGCGGCGCCAGGTTACTGGCCATGAACACCAGCGCGCCATTGCTTGGCATGTAGATAGCCTTCCCGGCAGGCTGCGGCTTCGATTGCGCCGCTACCAGCGTTACGTGCATGGCGCTGGGATCCGTGAGCAAGGCCACCAGGTGTTTGGCCTCTTCGAAGGTGGCCTGATTCTGCGTGGCGTCCGCTTTCAGCGCCTCGATGCGGTCGCGCTGGCGCGCATTCTCCCGCCACAACAGGATGGCAAAGATTGCCAGTACCAGAGAGGCGTAGACGGGGGCAAGGGTCCACCAGCGGCGCCGTAGGAAGACGGTGCGCAACGAGCGCGGCTCGTGCCCGATGGCCTTCAGCAGCCGCTGCCGGGCGCGCTGCGGCGGAGCCGGCCCCGACGTGGTAAGCGCCAGCAGCGCCATATCACCCTGCAGCCGCGCCAACTCCTGGCGGCAGGCGGCACACTGCTCAAGATGAAGATCCAGCGCAACCGCTGCTTCGCCTTCGAGCGTGCCCAGCGCGTACAGCGCCAGATCTTCCGCGAATTGCTCGTGCGTTGTCATGTGTTCAAAGCCCGGCGCAGCGCCAGCAGTGCCGCGCGGATGCGCGTCTTCACCGTCCCCAGCGGCTCTCCGGTCTCGGCCGCAATCTCCGTGTGCGTCATACCAGCGAAGAAAGCCATCTCCAGGGCTATGCGCTGTTTGTCGGGCATGTCATGCAGGCTGGCGCGTACCTTCTCCACCGCGCGCGAGCCCTCGGCCGCGCCCTCGAGGTCTGCCTCGATGGCGATCACAACATCTTCGAGATCGGTCTGCGGCCGTCGTTTGCGGAGAGCGTCAATCGCGCGGTGGCGCGCGATCACCGCCAGCCATGGCCCCAGACTGCCGCGACGGGCGTCAAAGCTCGCGGGATGGCGCCACAACTGCATAAACACTTCCTGCAGCACGTCCTCCGCCGCACCCGTATCGGCGAGCACTCGCAAAGCCACCGAGTACACCAGGGCTGCATAGCGGTCATACAGTTCCGCCATCGCATCCTGCTCGCCGGAGCGGATACGGGCGACCAGCGCCGCGTCGGCCGACCCAGGTTGTAACCCCACAGTGCTCAACGCGCTCTCTTGTTTAAGTACGTGATTCTGCGTGGCCCAGATTGCCAGCCCTGCCCTGCTTTGCCTGGGGTAAAATCCAACTCCACCTGCGCCCCGTACCCTCGGCAGCAGAGCCATTCGCCTCAGGACCCTGCGAGCAACGTTAGCAGCAATTGCCGGGCACAACAAGCGATGGCACGATGCGGGCACTCCCCGCTCAAAAGGAGCAACCATGAAGAGGATTTTCGCCATATCGGCCCTGATCGTCCTGCTGGCCACAGCCGTTCTGGCCAAGGATCAGCGGTGGACAGGTTACGTGAGCGACGCTAAGTGCGGCGCCAAAGTAGATGCCGCGTGCGCCAAGAAGTGCATCGAGGCCGGCGAGAAGATGGTGTTCGTCAACGATGGCGACAAGGCCGTCATCCCGGTCGCCAATCCCGAGGCACTCAAGGGACATGAAGGCCACCACGTCATGGTCGAAGGCAGGCTGGAAAACAACGCCCTCACTGTCTCCAAGGTCAAAATGATGGAGGCCGGTAAGGTCAACGACGCCACATACTGACCGGGGAAAAACCGCCACGGACGATCGGGGACCAGATCCTGATCCCTGCTGATCCGTGGCCTTTTCGTTTTGCAATCTGCCTACAACAAACTCGCGTGCGAACCGCTCTAACAGCGAGGAGGACACGGATGAAGAAGATAAAGAGCTGGAAGCAGGCCTTGATCTTCGGTTCCCTGGGGGCGAGCGCGTTCCTGCTGGTGACTGGCCGCAAGCCGGCAGCGGGAGTGCTGGCAGGGGTCGGCCTGGCGGCATTGGCCTCGGAATACCCCGAGCACGTGCAACGGCTGTGGGAGCGAGCTCCGGAGTTCCTCGAGAAGGGCAACCAGGTCCTGAGTATGGCTTCGGCCGTTATCGAGCGTCTGGCCCAGCACCACGCCCTGCGCGAGGGCTCACCCTACGTCGTGTAGCTTGTACCGGTGAAAACACGACAGGTCATTCAGCTCGTTCTGGCGATCGTGCTGGTAGCGTCGGCGGTAAGACTGGGATTGATCTACCGCGAGCGCCACGCCCCAGCCCCCGCGGCGCAGCCAACGTCAACCGCGCTCGATCCCGACTATTACGTTGTCCCCAAGAAACAGCATGCGTATGACCTGAAGACGGCGCGCGCCGGCATGGTGGGACATCCGGCCTGGGTACGCGAAGGCTATAAGTTCACCTACTATCCCTACGACTCCGACCGTCGGCGCACCGACTTTGCCCATCCCGCCGGACTTTTGCTGCCGCTCGAGCAGCTCAATGTGCAGGACGTGGTGCAAACGCAGCCACCGTCGGCCAGCGACCTTCCGCAAATCGCGGCTGTCTTCGAGAAAGGCGGCCACGACTTTGCCGTTCCCATCGGGGCCCGTCGCGGCGAGGATTACACCCTCTTCGCCGACGACATGCTGTTCTTCGAAGATCCCCACCAGCTCTATAGCCACTGGACGCCGCAGATATGGCAGGCGGTTGAGCGCCACCAAGTGATCCCCGGCATGAACGAGATCCAGGCATCGTTTGCTCTGGGCATGGGAATTCCGCAGCCGGCGGGCGATGCTCCGGGGAAGACGGTCATTTATCCTAACGGCGGCAATCAGATAACCGTCATCTTCCGGGGCGGCAAGGCGGCAGAAATCAAGCCGAGATCCTGACTACTTCAGCAGCGGCGATTCCACGCTGGCAGGCTTGTCCTCTTCCACCCGCACCTTGCCGGTCTCATCAGTGTAGAAGGAGCGGTGCTCGGGGTCGAACTGCTTGGGAACCAGCGTCAGCCAGTAAGCCTCAGGTTTGCCGTGGAACTGTACCGTGTAGGCGCCGCGGTCGGTGGTGGCCATGCGCTTGGTAAAGGAACCAGAGTGGACCAACTCCGCCAGCGTGGTGGCGTAATGGCCATACTTTTTCTTGTACTGCCGTTGCGCGTAAGCCACCGTGTGCAGATATCCCAGGCTGACGGTTTCATCCTGGGAACGGGCCAGGCTGGCAGTTTGGCCACTTGTTTGCGCCATGAGAGCCACTGAAACGGTGATGATTGCCAGTAAAACTACGGGAATTCTCTTACGCATCCGGGAAACTCCCTGTTTGTGACTAAAGGACAGGCACTAAAGCATGAGCCGGTATCGTACTCCGCGCTTTTCCTTTTGCTCAAACGCGTCTATGCTGGGCCCAAGAAAATATAGCAGTTAAGGAAGTATTTCATGAAACCGGCTCCAGCCAAGAAACCGCGTATCCGTATCGCCGTCCTGGAAAGCGATCCCCTGCGTTTCGTGGGTTTCCGCGCGCTGTTCGACACCGAATCCGATCTGGAGATCCTGGCGTCGAGCATTCCCGAGGTACCAACGTTAGGCGGAGTGGACCTCGTGCTGCTGGGCAGCCGCAACGGGGTAAACCTGTTTGACACCATGGCGGGGCTGAAGGCGTCTCGCCCCGACCTGAAGATCATCGTGACCGGCTCGGGCGCGGATGATGAGACCATCCTGAAAGCGCTGGCCGCCGGCGCCAAGGGATACGTCGACGAGGCCGCCGCGCCGCTGGAGTTCGTGCAGGCCATCCGCATGGTGAACCAGGGATCGGTGTGGGCGCCGCGCCGGGTGCTCTCGACGTTCATCGAGCGTGTCACCACCTCGCCGGGGCGCATCTTCCCGGCCGGCCGCGTCACCTTCACCGAGCGCGAGAAGGAAGTGCTCGAGCTGCTGGTTGCCGGCCGCTCCAACAAGGAGATCGGCTCGGCGCTGGGCATCGAAGAGCGCACGGTAAAGGCCCACGTTGCCAAGCTGATGCGCAAGGTCGGCGTGCAGAACCGCATCGCGCTCTCCGTACATGCCATCACCCATAACCTGGTGACAGCGAAGTAACCACCGCTCTTGCAGCCATTATTGAAGACGGGCCGCAAGGCCCGTTCTTCATTTTGGACAACCAATTCCTTCGGCTCCTCAATCTGCTAGCATCATCCCCGCTCGAGGAGGCTGTCCCATGAAGCGCCGTGATTTCTGCAAGAGCTCGATGATGGCCGCTGGGCTGACGCTCGGCGGCTCCAGGCTGCCGGCAGCGGAGAATCCCGCACCCGAATTCCCCAAGGCGCCGGGTCTGACGCGCTACGTCTCTGAGTTCATCGTCAGCACGCGCTACGAAGACATTCCCGCCGACGTGATGGCGCTGGGCAAGAAGTCGCTCCTGGACGGTTTCGGCCTGGCACTCGCCGGATCGGTCTCGACGCTCGCGCCGCTCATGAAGGAATACATTCAGTCGCTTGGATTGTGCGCCGGCAAGGGCTCGATGATCGGGACAGCGCAAAAAGTCGCTCCGCGCTTTGCCGCCTTCGCCAATGGCAGCTTCATCCACGCCGACGATTACGACGACACACAGCTCGCGGTCGCCAAAGATCGCGTCTATGGATTGCTCACGCATCCCACGGTCCCAGTGCTTCCGCCGGCATTTGCGCTCTGTGAGGTAGGCGCGCGCTCCGGAAAAGACCTGCTCACTGCGTATCACGTGGGCGTTGAGGTCGAGTGCAAGATCGCCGAGGCCATCTCGCCGCGCCATTACAACGACGGTTTCCACACCACCGGGACCGTCGGCACCTTTGGCAGCGCCGCCGCCTGCGCGAAGCTGCGCGGGCTCGACGCGACGAAAACTGCCTATGCTCTCGGCATCACCGCCGCCGAGGCCGGAGGTCTGCGCGAAAACTTCGGCTCCATGACCAAGCCCTTCCATGCCGGACACGCCGCCGAAGCCGGCGTGGTGGCCACCGATCTCGCTGCCCTGGGCTGGACCGCCGCGCCCAACATCCTGGAAGCGCAGTACGGATTCTTCCACGCCGCCGGCGGCGGCTTCGATCCCTCGGCCATCGTCGATCGCCTGGGCAAGCCCTGGACGTTCGCCTCGCCCGGCGTTTCCATCAAACCATACCCGTCCGGCTCGCTGACCCATCCGGCGATGGGCGAGATGATGCGGCTCATCCGCCAGTACGACATCAAGCCCGCCGACGTAGAGAAGGTCGATGTCGGCGCCAACCACAGCATGGTCACCACGCTCTTGCACCATCACCCGACGACCGGCCTGCAAGCAAAGTTCAGCATGGAGTTCGGCATCAGCATTCTGCTGCTCGAGCGCAAGGCCGGTCTCGCCGAGTACACCGACGCCGTCGTGCAGCGCCCCGATGTGCAGGAGATGATCCGCCGCGTGAACTTCTACGTCGATCCCGAAGCCGAGCAGGCCGGCTTCGACAAGATGACCAGCATCCTCAAAGTCCACATGAAAGACGGCCGCACGCTTACCGGCCGCGCCCAGTTCGCCAAGGGCAGCCCCGCTAATCCCATGAGCTACGACGAAGTCGCCGAGAAGTTCCGCGGCTGCGCCGAATTTGCCCGGTGGCCCCGGCAGAGGGCCGAAGCGGTGATTGAGTTCGTGAAGGCGATGGAGAATGCGAGGGATGTGAACAGTCTGACGGCGATGTTGACCACCGAGAAGCCATGACTATAAGGCTTTTCTGAAAAGGCCACGGCAGTAGCCCGGGAGGGCTAATAGACCTCACGCCGCCACGTTCTGCGTGGATGAGCGGACCTCGTGCAGCCTTCCGGTCTTCACGTCGTAGATGAATCCCCGCACCGGGACGTGCTTCGGCACCCAGGGATGCGAGCGCACCCGTTCGATCTGGCGGCGCAGGTTGCTCTCGAGATCGGTGAAGGCGTGGAAATGGGCGGGCGCGAAGGCCGCGGTGCCGGTTTGCTTCTCCAGGCGGTCGCGCAGTTCTTCGTCTTTGAAGGTCAGCATGCCGCAATCGGAGTGGTTGAGGATGACGAACTCCTCGGTGCCGAGCAAGTGGTGGGAGATGATGAGCGAGCGCAGGGCATCCTCGGTAGCGATGCCGCCGGCGTTGCGGATGATGTGCGCTTCCCCGGTCTCGAGCCCGAGGATCTGTTCGACGGTGAGGCGCGCGTCCATGCAGGCCAGCACTGCCAGCTTGCGCGCCGGTGACGAGGGCAGGTGTCCCTGCTTGAAGCTGTAGGCGTAGCGTTCGTTAGCCTTAAGCAGTTCGTCGGTCTCGCTCACGGGACCTCCGTCAAAGCGGCTATTGACCAGCGGCCTTGGCTGCGCCGGGCGCAGGAATGGAGGAGTCACGAAGCGTCTCGGCGATATGTTTCGCCAGCGCGTACGTGGCCTTCAGGTTCTCCCCGAACAAGCGGACCGTGCCCTGCACATCCTTCTCGACCAGCGTGTTGCCGTCGCGCGACGAGACCTTCAAATGCACCTGAACCTTGGTGGCGCCTTTCACCGTGGTCACGGCACGCTCGGTCTGGTTCCCGCGCTCGAAATTCAGCAGGGTCATGCGCAGGACGAGCAGGTTGGGAACACCGTCGGCCTGGTGATCGCCGCTGCGGTAAACCTGCTGGAACTGGCCGGTCTTCTTCAGTTGGGCAAGCAGTTCCTCGTAGATGGCCATGCTGAAGTCGGGCGGTAGCTGGCCCTCTTCGGCCTGCACCGGCTCGACCTTGATCGACCAGGCTGCGGCTTCCGCCGCCCCTGCGCGCGGGACGAGTCCCAGACATACGATGCATAACAGCAATGCCGGTCCGGCGATGTTCGCGAACCTAAGCGAAAGCAGGCTGCGATTGGGCTTCATTGCTTGGTGCCTCCTTCATCCTTCTTGTCAGCCTGGCTCTGCATGGGTGGGATGGAAGCGTGCGCGCCCAGGTCCACAAGCTGCTTCTTCAGCAAGTCGGCCTGGCCCAGGGGCATGGAAAAGATGGCGCCGTGCAGCGCGCCGTTGGCGTCCCGATACTCGAGCGTCAGGCTGTCTACCTTTTCGTGGGAAAACAGGCTGAGAAAACGGCCGCCTCCGTAGGGAACACCCATCTTGGCGACAGTGAGCACCTTGCCGCCAGTCTGGTGGCTGTCCTGCGAGGTGAAGACATCCTGAATGGAAGCGATGGTGATGGAGCCGCTTGTGTTCTTGGCAGCGAAATTCAGGCCGCTGGCCTGAACGGTGAGGGTGCCGTGATGGTTGCGCTTCACGCCTTCCAGCCCCAGCACGTGCGTGGCGCGTACTCCCGGCGCAGCCGGGGAAGCACTTGTGGCGCCGGCGGTTTGCGCCTGCAAGCTGGCGCAGAACAAGGACATGAGCAGCAGCAGCAGCGCCGCACACAAAGTCTTTCGCCCATACTTCGGGCGTCGAGTGTTCTCAAGCACAGTCAGCATAGTTTTCCTTCGGAAGCGAGAGGTCACGCTACTCCGTAAGCGGCGCAGTGTCAACCACGCAATGGAGCGCCGGTAAGCTGGAAGATTACGGCAATACCGCGAGCCAGTAGTCAATACAGCGACGCCTCTCCCGGAGGCCTGGTCTTCCAGCGCCGGTGCACCCAAAGCCACTGCTCGGGATAGCGGCGAGCGTAATCCTCGATCATCCTGGCATAGGCGGCGGTATTGGACACGATGTCGGCTTCTTCGTTGCCGGTGCGGATAGTCTCCATCGCCGGTTCGAAGCGGACACGATAACGCCGCAGCGCCGGGTCCCACAGGCAGAAGCCAGGAACCACGGCGGCATCGGTCCGCAGCGCCATGCGCGCCATCAGGGTAGAGGTGCAGGCCGGGATCCCGAAAAAATCCACGAACACGCCCTGCTCCGGCGTCATGTTCTGATCCATGAGGATGCCGACGGTCTCCCCCGCATGCAGTGCCGCCAGCATGCTGCGGGCGAAATCCTGCTTGGGAATGGTGCGATTGCCGCTCAGTGTGCGATAGCTGTTCACCAGGCGGTCGAGGTAGGGATTGTCGAGCGGCCGCACCAGGATGTGCAGAGGATGGCCGTAGAGCGCATGCATGAACGAGCTGATCTCCCATCCCCCGAAATGCGCCGTCAGGAACAGGATGCCCTTGCCGCGGGCGTGAGCACGCTCGAAGTTCTCAAAACCGTCGTAAATGGCGAGCTGGGAGATGTTCTCCTGACGGTAACGCGGAAGGCGGCAAAAATCGCCGAGCTGCCGGCCCAGGCTGGTAAACACTCCACGCAGGATGCGGCGGCGTTTGGAGGCCGGTATCTGGGGAAAGGCGAGCTGCAGATTACGCAGGCCAACCCGCCGCAACCGCCCGTGCAGCAGGTACACCGTCCGCCCCAGCAAAATCCCGAAGGCCC
>Ga0335077_10005983_pt1 | contig 14987 bp, 14 predicted proteins | sample Lox_Sample_31_FD_207151 | JGI IMG/M metagenome (GOLD analysis project Ga0335077, IMG submission 207151) | Soil microbial communities from Loxahatchee National Wildlife Refuge, Florida, United States - Lox_Sample_3.1 | ecosystem: Environmental > Terrestrial > Soil > Wetlands | place: USA... | reverse complement strand
ACCAATGAGCTGCGCGTGCTTCTGTGACGCGATTGAATGAGACGGCTGTCGTGCCGGCTCCATTCGTTTATTGGGCAGCCAGGGATAGTGTATATATGTAGTTTCACGTCCTAATGTTATCTCAATTATGCAGTAGGCAATACGGGAGTAGCATAGTAGCTATCTTCATTTTTGCAGATTCCGATAGGCGTCGGACAGCAATTACATTTTATCTCACTCCGCAGGTTCTATATCACGAAAGAAGTGCTGACCCTTAGAGTCCGTGACAGATTGAACAATAACCGGACGATTAACCATTGGTCCGATAATATCGTCAATCGTTTCACCCACGTGTTCCACACGAATGTGTTTATCCTCCACAGTAACTTCTAACCAATCTTCATCCAAATGAACTGCCCGCAAAGTACCTGTTAGTGTTTCTGTTTTCAAATCGGACGTTTCTTGTTTCTGCGGCATTTGACGCTTTATTGATTCACGTATACTTTTTCTAGATCCAGGGTCTAAAGTAATAGGTTCCGAATCTTCTGCAGATCGTATCTCCATTGCCTGAAAGCTCTTGCCCGTAGGCGCTAAATTTCTTGCAAGTTTTAGAAAAGTGTTACGATAAGCAACGTCAGGAACTATTTCCCGTAACGAGTTATCGGGGTCCTCTACACTTGCTTTCAGAATCTCCAAAAATCGAGAAGCAACTTCGCGTGCTTTTGGCTTCCCCAACGGAAACATTGTTTGTTGAGCCGGCTCCTGCACCGCCACAGCAAATTGATAACTTCCTGGAACAGTTTGAAAAAGCCATGGACGACACATACCCCGAATTTCAGCACTCGGTCCGCCGTGCTTTCTGTGCGGCATACCGTCAAGATATTCTGCTGTTCTAAAATAAAGCGACTGAATGGTCTGCACCTTCTCTACAATGAGATCTAATGGTGCTCCGCCGGCGACAACCTCCCCTCCCTTGACAGAAACGATTACCTGCCCAGGTACAAATTGAAAGCCGGCTTTTTGCCGAACTGTTTCATTCCAGATAGATTGGAGCAACCCCTGTAGTTGCTCCTCTGCAAATTCTGGCAGCGTCCCTTTACTTAGCCACTGATAAGCAACCTGCTGGGCTTTTGCATATTGCCCTGACTTGTACCAAAGCGCACAAGCACTTACGGCGGAAATCCCGATTGTTCGCCGTTTTGAATCATCGAGAAAATCAAGAGCACGAGATTCCACCTCTGCAGCCTCTGAGTAAAACGCCAACGCACGTTCTTTATCGCCACGGCGCAGAGCTGCCTCAGCCTGACCCGCAAGGGTTTCACTCAGCGTATGATATTCGGCCCAAGTCATTTTTTATCAGATATCAACTGTTGCAGCAACACCAACCGTTCACGGAATCCCACAACGCTTGCTATCGCCGGGAGATTACTGCTGCCCGCTTTTGCTTGTTCAAGTTTGGCACGAAGGCGTTGATGGATTATAGAAGCCGCTCCCTTGTCCACGCCAGAAACCTCTAACCTGTAACAGTTTTCAAGGTCCTCTAAATCAACATTTGGGGGGGCAATATAGTAGTCCGCTCCCGTTCTTGTTTCAGCGCGTCGCATAGCAACCATGCCATTTGTCAATTCAACAGCAGCCAGCGCACATGCATATGCGCCAGCCTCTGTTGTGTCGATTTCATTTGCCCAGGCGTCCTTGATTTTTTCGTTAGTAGGTATCCACTCAACGACAGTAACATTTGTTGTTCCGGCATTATCAACGTTAAAATCGACAGGAGATGCGTGGTGACGATCAAGACAAACACGGGCAGCTTCGGCATAAGATTCACCAACTGCGGGAGTAATGCCGCGATGTCTTTCTGCAAGATTATGAAATGATAACTTTGGTTTTTCGTCTGACATTAGCTTACGGTAATAACATTTGTGCCCATCTGCTCGATCACTGCAAGAGCTGTAATGCTAGAAATGTATAAAGCTGTGCGAATAATCAGGGGATCAACTACTCGCGTAAGATTTGACAATTCTATTCATCTTTTTTTCTTTATTTGCTCACAAATATATGCCTGATTCACATAGATGTCAATGGTGCCGATAGGGTGTGTCGATAGGGTGTATCGAATGGGTAATTTCACAGGTAGGTGTTAACAGTTACGAGATGAAAATTGATGTGTTTCAAATAATGGAAACAACAAAAACTTCAGGATGTAGTCAACGAGGGTTGCGATTTTTTAAAAATGCGAACTCCACCTACAATCTTGTAGTCGTGTTGACTAAATTTCTATGCACCCATTTAAAGGGCACCTGTCAAGGGAAAAAGCTATCTCGTTGACGAGAAAATGTAATTTTCTCGTCGATGTTTTTTTCAAGTTAACAACATCCCTGCCATTGCCGGAGTTTCATTCGATTTTGATGTCAGTTCTTCACTGCACCATGCACCCATCAGGATTAAGATCATTGGTGAAACGTTATCCATTGACCCCTTCCGCCTTTTGGCGGACCAGAAAACTATCGGTTCCATGCTGTGTCCAAGAAGTATTCTCAGATTTTGTGGTTGTTAGCCAGCATAGAGTGGCTCACAACATGGGCAGCAAAGATGCTGATAACTGTATAATGGGGTGGGACGGATTACCAATCAGAATATTGGGTTCGCCAGCATAGAATTAGGTTCACCGTCCCAACCAGCCTGAATTACGATGCAAACAATTTTTCGGGCATAAATGGCACTTGATCTCTCATAATATAATAGGCTGCACGCGCCAGCTTGTGGGCAAGTGCTCCGTGCGCTATCGCGACATTCGTATGCTTCAACTTCCGATTATAAAACGCCCGGGCCTCTGGATAATAGCGCCGCGCCAGTTCCGCCGCCTCAGAAAAGGCCCAGGCTAGATATTTATTGCCGTTCTTTCTGTTCCCTTTGCCTTTCCCCTTATCATTACTGATCCATTTGCTTGAAACCTTCCGGCAGTAGGAAACATAATTGCCCGCCTTGTCAAAGCGGCTGATGGGCCCCGTCTCAAGCATGATGGTTAATCCCAGAATCTTGCCCACGCCATGGATTGTAACCAGCTGAGCATACGGCTCCCGAAGTGCTACTTTCCCCTCAATATTGGCTTCAATGGCTTTGATCTGGCGCGTAAGAAAGTCTATGGAAGCTTTGCTAACCTTTCCCGCCAAAGCAAGATCTTCATTGGCCTCGAGAAACGGAGCAGCATGATCTGTGGTCAATGCTTTTAACAGTTCACCTTTGATTCTGACCCCATTATTGCGAGTGATGATATTTTGAAGACTGATCACCAGCGAAGTTCGAAGCTTCACCAAGTGGCTGCGTTTCCGGAGCAAGTCTCGAATAGGCCGGTCTTCCTTTGGATAAATGTAACCCTCCGGAAGGATATGCAGTCGCAGCATTTCTGCTAGCCAAAATGCATCATGCTGGTCATCGGCGTATTTCAGTCCCGAGTACTTCTGTATCGCGGTTGGATTGGCAAGATGCAGCGTATATCCCTCCGCCATGAGAAGATCAACCAGCCAGTACCAGTTGTACGTCGACTCCACGACGATGCCGGCAGTGTCATTCTTGTACGGCAAAAGAGCAGCGAGAATCATCTCGGGATCATTCGGCAATTTTCTCTTGAATACTCTCTTGCCGGTTTCATCGATGATTCCCAAATAACTATTACTTGAATGTAGATCGATTCCTAAGTACTATGTCGAGCTCCGGACTATGTCGAGTTGGATATAAATATCCCATGTAAATCATCATTTTTAATCTTTTCACTCGGCATAGTTCGTGGACTATAGAGCTTGAAGAAAATGTAGGTGCTTATCATCAGGTCTGTAGCAAGCCACTTTCACATTAGGCGGTGTGATCTGTGCAAGAGAATCCTCTTTGCGGAACAGGTTGGCATCGAAGTAAATATATGTAGTCTCAATGGATTCGTAATCCAATTAAAGAGTGATCAACGAGCGATTGACGCTGGCTCGAAGCAATTCCATGGTGATGGACATGGGATGTTATTCGTTTTGTTTTCAGAGATGAACAGGTTTGCTCAGCGGTTCAGACTTATTGAGTCAGCAGGAAACGGACCCTTTTCGGACTTCGGGAACCACGGCAAGCGTTGGGGAAGAGAATATTATTAGGAGGAGATACCATAAACTATGCCGAGTGAAAGATTAAAAAACGGCGATTTACAAGGGATATCTCCATAGTACTCGGCATAGTCCGGAACTCGACATAGTACACGCTATGCCGAGCTCGGCATAGTAAGTACAATCTCATAAAGCACCTCCTGGGTAAGATGGGGATCTTTCCCAAGAGCATATCACAATCATTAGATTTTGATATGCTCGGAGGTGCCCTTTATATGATTATCAGAATGCTATTTGTATCTTGCCTATGAACGACGAGTTCACACGCAGCGTAGCGGTTGGCGTTGAACGTCTTGTAGATTTTATTCTTCGTACGGTTTGCATAAGTCTTTCGGCAAAAGACTCAGCAGGTCTTTTTGAATATCGTGAAATGACTTTCTTGTTCCGAACGTTGTCTTGTGGCCTAATCGGGTCCAATAAGAAAAGGGATGCTCAAGGGGAGTCTTTCCAGCCCAAGCATAATCGACCTGTGACTTAATGTACGTAATTGCATTTGCTGGAAGTTCATTGTAGCCTTCGAGCCAGTTTGTGACATGTCGTCTGAAAGTGTCATCAATTGTCACGCTCCAATTTCGTAACAACTCTATTGCCCGAGCGGTACAAAAGGGTCTTAATTTGTCATGAACACGTTTTACGACGGGCAAGAATAAATCGAGAACACCTTGCTCCCGCCCTCGAAATTGTGCCGTTGCTGTTACCGCGGCCAGGACTTCTATGCCATATTTCAGCTCTAAATTAAGGTTAAAAGCCGCGCCTCGCAGTTGATCAGATAATTCTCTGTTAATACATTTCTGTGCTAGAGTTAAAAATAAATTGTACACTTTCTCTTGAAAAGGTTCAGGAATTGAGACTGCATCAAACGTCCCCCTAAAAAATAATAGAGCTTCTCCTGTTGGTGCTTTTCGTATTCTATCTTCGACACCTTCAATTTCGTATTTAGTCACAATTGGATGACTGGGCGGGACAGACGGACGGAACATTTCATTAATTTCCGACGATAATTTTAACGATGAAGTTCTTCGGCAGAGCGCAGACATAAACATTTCAAATGATTGCTCAATGCTGAAGGCACCACCTAATTCTTTTACGGGATCAATAATGATAATGCCGTATTTCTTATTTAATTCTTCCATCTCGGGCGAGTATCGGTAGGCTATCAAAAAGGAAGATGGGAGGGCACCTCTAAACGCAGCATTTATTTCTTCGAAAACCTTTATTATATTAGGGTCTCTAAAGCTATAGCCAACAAAAAGAAAATTCTTTGCTAAGAGGTCCGATCGCATGCGAATATTTAAAAAATGATCTATGTCCGCAATTCGCTGATCATAAGAGGTGTTTGTGAATATTACTGATTCAGGAACGTCAAGATCTCCGTGATATTTAATGAATAATAAATCTCCAGGACGTGAATTTCCAAGATCCGCTAATGTCACAATTTTCTTAAAAGGCCTACCATATTTTTGTGCACAAAGATCCCATACGTTATCTTGATTCGTTGTATAAACTAAACCCACTCCAAGACTGATAATAATAAGAGGGGCTATATCCTTATCTTCAGAATATTGATCAACAATAAGTTTTTTCTTCAAGAATTCACAAAAATTCTTTTTCCCTCGTACCTTTTCGTAATTTTCAGCCACTTCTATATTATTTGTGTATGCAATTCCAATATCATGTGCTAATTCTTGTCCCAAAGAATCCCAGTCAGTAGAAAGATGTTTTATAGATGATCCTGCCCCTAAAAATGGTATCAGTTTGTGGCTTGCTGCCAAGGTGGCCAACTCATTCAATTTATTATTGCTCTCAAGGATATCCATTTAAAACTTAAAGTTGCTGAAAAGTATCTCCCGCTTTATCTCGATGAATTTGCATTCCAGTTCAATAACCGGGATGAGTTCAATATGATGGACCGTGTGCTGCAAACGAGCTTCTAAAAAGAACTATACCTTATTTTATTGATTTTTCTTGTCTCTTTAAAGCATGTCGTATATCGCGTTGCTTGTTAATCGCGTTCTTGATTAGTTTTGATTGATATTCTAGTTGTTCTTTAGTCATAATTGCTACAAAATGATTTCCTATAGCATCTATACTTTTTCGCCATACATCATTTACGCCATATATGTGAGATAGGAAATCAGCCGTTGTGAGAGGAGGAAAATCTTTCTTTTCTAAAGAAACAGAACTTATGTTGAGGTTATTCTCTTCTGCCATGTATTTTTTTAAAACATTTTCAATATAGTCATCATTGGATTGACCAGCTTCAATAAAAAAACCAACATTGCCTTTATGATTTTTTATTGCCCAATTACAAACCCCTATAACACACCAAAAAGTACACGCAGAACATGCATCACCTAAATGAGTGCGTAATTGATCATTTGCATAATTTTCATATATAGATTTTTCTAAAACACAGACCATACCTCTTAACCCAATTTTTTGTATAAGTTCAACTAAATGGGGTCTTAAAGGGTCACAAGCAGAATCTTTTGCGTGAAAATATGGGAGTCCTGATTTTTTCAAGACAGAGCACCAATCTTTGATAAAAGAAGCCCATTGTTCGGGCGTTCCAGCATAGCAAGCCACGCTCACGATTGGTGATTCATCATGTGTGCCGCTTTCATCAATATAAGCTTCAATCATAATTAACCAATTTTATACCATGATTGCTTATAGAATATATTGTTTCTAATGATTGTTGGGCTATGGAGTTCCAAGTATTACTCATGATATACTCACCCTTCCATAACTTTGTCAAGGGGATAATCACGTTTATTTATTGTACATTGATTAGGTTGGTCGATGTCTTAACCTTTCCAAACGATTTTAGAAGTCACTAAGCTATAAATACATTACCCAACATGCAAACTTACAACTCGAATTAATGCTGTACGAGTCAGTCTATTTCTGTCGTTCTTGGCTCCCCAAACTGGACTCGAAGGAATAGAACTTATGTGAATGATTTTGGATGAAAATTACACTCCTGGTAATTCTGTGCGAGTGCACAGTTCAGGAAGGAGTTGCCGACAGAAAACTTATCACAAAATGCAAATGATGAAAATGAATTCTGCGAAAGCGCCGGGATAAACCGGCATAGGGCAGGGGGTGGAATCTCTGATTGACACTTTAATTCTGAGTGGAGCATTCAATCTATTCCCGATTAAAAGGACGGGGAAGGGGAGCTGTTGTTCTAGCGGAAGGAATAGAATAGGGCAATAACATGATTAAGAATGTGTTGTCGTCATCAATCGATTGACCATGTGTTCTCCGATACTCAAAAAAAATGGGCCGGCTTCCTTGGGGCTGAATGGTATAGCCCTTTTCCGATCAGATCGATGGAAATGTTGCTGGAAGCCGACCCCCAAAGCCTGGTGAAACGCTATCTGTCTATAGTCAGGAATCCTTCTTTCCTTTAAATCGCATTTTAGCGTCTTCAACGATTGCTCTTGTTTCGCGATCCCGTTCCAATTTTGGCCGCGCTAAATACTCCTCCAGGTATTGTTTCAGTTCTGCCTCGGTTTGAAAAGAATTCAGCTCAGCGAGGAGAGCTTCGAGGATGAATTTCAGCTCCTCGACGCCGCGAGGCGAATCATCAACAGGTTCGACGTAATATATCTGTTTATATTTTTTCTCATCCATAATGTTTACTGCCTTTTCTAGTCCTAACGGACAGCTTCAGGACATACTTTCATAAATACGCATTTTGCGCAGCGCTTAGGGCTCGGAGTCGCCTTTGGGGCTATGCCTGACAAGAGGTGCCACTTCATTCGATCAGCGATCTTGAGTGCATTTCTCGTTGCGGCCTTGATCTCTGAATCATCTTTCTGAAAAGTGAAACTTTTATTGGAATAACGGAGCTCGCCTTCCTTTTTTCCAGTGGTCAATAGTTCTAGCGCAAGCTGCAAAAGGTCCACCCACCTCGCCTTACCGTTTATTGTAGCCGATTTATATTCTATGACTTTATTGCGCTGCACTACGTCTGGCTTGCACGATATTTGGGACCTTTCATCCCTATAAACATGCTTGCTTTTACCGTTTAGGTCCACCGTTTTAACCCATCCCTTGATATTTGCGCGTTTTTTCTGTCTCCTGAGACTCACCCCAAAAACAAACGCAAATAACATTATGATAAAAACCAGATAATGCATGCCACTCCTCCCATGATCAGTGTTGCAGTAAAAAACCACTGCGTTCTTTGTACTGCTTCCACCTTATGCGACTCCTTTAGGTGGAAATCAATTCCTCTCATGCTTGCGGCAGTCATAACCTTTCTACCCGTGGTCCTGAAGAGATACCATTGTCGCGGACAAAAGCACCACTGACGTATCTCGCTTGCCCTTATATTATTGCGTCCCACAATCCCTCCCGCGTCTTCCCATAAGCTTTTTTGATCATCTTTCTTAGAATTAGACCGATCGGCTTAAATGCTTGTCAACCCGATTGTTTTTTTGAAATTAGGACGGTAAGCAACATCGGGGCCTGCCCGGTCGCCTACTGCCTTGAATAAACGCTTAATGAACCTTATTTCACTCTGATCATCAATAACATCAGATACGTTTTCAAGCTCCTTGAAGCCCTCCTTTTTGGATACAGAACCTCCATAAAAAATTATGCTGTGCTCATCAATGAATCTCAGCCCCATATCAATATTCCTTTTCCGAATGACCTCCACGTGCCAATCAGGTAAAATGTTTTTACCACTGGTCATGGAGGTTCCCACTTATACCACGCCACTGAATACAGAGATTCCTACCGTCAGGATCAAAACAAAATACCATCTTGGCGGATCTCCGTGTCAGGTGCATAATAGGTGCATAAATACATAAATTTCCGTCACGATCCGTATACGCTCGTGAACGTCTATCAATTTCTGATCAATTGGATTCTATTGATTACAACTACTTGAGATGCTTCGTGATTTGATCATTTGGCGGAAAAACGGGAGCGGAAGTTTCCTAAACCGCGTGCCGGGTGTTCGAGTCACCCCAGGGGCACCATAAAATCAATTAGTTACGGCCGATACAGGATTGTATCGGTCTTTTTATTTTCAAAATTGCTACTCTTTTGCTACTGATATGTGACGTAATTTGCCAGAAGTCTTTTAATTATCAACGTAGAGCTGCGGTTCTCTAAACCGCTTATCTGGCTTATTTCAATTGACGAGTTGCCTTTGTCTTATCATACCGTAAACGATTCGTAAAAATAACGACATCGAACGGTCGTTAATTATTCGTTGTTAAAACCATCGAACCACCCTGACCAGCGCCAACCTGACTGGCACCATCCTGACCGGCGCCATCAATGCCTCCGTTGGCGGAGGTGTAACCTTTAGCAATACAACGTGTCCCGATGGTACAAACAGTAACAATAACCAAGTACAAAGCAATACAATATATATCTATACTTGTATAGGGCATGGTATGTAATGGGTCTTATATCCCCAACGAGCACCGAATGTATTGCAACATCGGAGATTCGTAGAGTGATGCCGCCATACACCAACCTGACCCAACGCTTTACGAATAATCCAAACAAGGGGGAGCCGAAAGGTTCCTCCAGCTCTTGCTCATAAAGCCGGACCGCACGTTTAATAAATTTCCACCTTTATGCATACTTCAATCAGAAATCCTTGACTGTTTCCATTTTTTGAAATTACGAGATAGTAGGTTTGAAGTTTGTAATAGCGCATTATTTGACGCATGCTTTTATCCTATTTGAAGTGTGTGCATTTCTCGTTATAAGAATAGCCTATGATCTTAAGAAACAAGTGCAAAAGTAATTAACTCTTGACAGCTGTACCAAAAATGGTACAATAGATAACACATGGTTAATATTACCTTTGTGCTGAATGTTATCTTTTATCGTTCCGAGACCGGCAATGAACCGGTCCGTGAATGGTTAAAAGACCTTCCTCGCGATTATAAGAAGATCATCGGCGAAGATATTAAAACAGCGCAAATCGGCTGGCCATTGGGGATGCCGCTGATCGAGAAAATCGATGCAAATTTGTGGGAAGTGCGTACAAAATTGACAGATGGCATCGCTCGAATTCTCTTTACAGTGGACGGCAACTATATGGTCTTATTACACGGCTTCATAAAAAAATCACAGAAAATACCCAAACATGAACTTGAGACGGCTTTAGCCCGCCTCAGCAAATATAGAAGAGGTGCTAAATGAAAAACGTGCATAGAGGCAGTAGCTTTGATGATTTTCTTGAAAAAGAAGGGCTCCGATCAGGCGCAGAAGCTGTTGCAATCAAGAGAGCCATAGCTTATCAGATTGAATTAGAAATGAAGAAAGCGAAAATGACTAAGTCGGAATTGACTGTAAGAATGCGAACCAGTCGATCCGCCTTAGACAGGTTGCTTGATCCCTCAAATGTATCGGTTACTCTGCAGACCCTTGAAAGAGCAGCCAGGGCGTTGGGGAAGGATCTTAAAATTCAACTGGCCTAATAGAATGATTTATTCGACTGCGCAATACAACTGCAACAAGATTGATAAGAGCGAACTGGAAGAGTTCTGACGATGAAGTAGAAATTGCCTTGAACTCCGTTAACAAGAAAGCGCACTGTATCGGTACTTTGGTAAGTGAACGATAAAGAATAAACTGCTACTCATTTGCTACTCTTTTTATTGCCAAAATATGCCTTTTATTGCCATTTAGTGACTTAATATGCTTTATAAATCAATATGATACATTAAGGCCCACGGTTTCCTAAACCGCATGCCGGGTGTTCGAGTCACCCCAGGGGCACCAATAAATCAAAGAGTTAAGACCCATTCACATTGAATCGGTCTTTTTTTGTGGGCAGAAATGTGGCAGAAACTGTCGAGAAATCCAAAAAAATTGTAATAAAAACTCAATGATTTCCATATGGCCATTCCTGAGGCATGCGGTTACGTGAACTGCGCTCCAGCATACTCGTTTGCAAAATCAAAAAAGTCAAAGGTTGTAGCAACGTGATATGAGTAAACGATCAAATAAAACCATGCGCGACCTCTCCTGGGCAGATTTAGAAGAGTGGGCCGGAACGAAGATCGTATCCCGCGGGATATCATATCAGAAGAGCGGTTACGTAAAAGACCTTTCCATGACCGAAGATGGTGATGTGCTTGCGTGGGTGCGGGGTTCAGAAAACTACGTTACAAAAGTTTCTTTCGAAAGAAATCGATTCTCATCAGTCTGTACCTGCCCCTATGGTGGGGCCTGCAAACACACTGTCGCGGTAAACTTTGAATATCTAGACCGTTTAAAGAATAACACCGCAGTGCCCTTGGCAGATGACCACGACGAACGCTTTCGCTTGCTTGAAGACGAAGAATTGGCATGGGAAGATGATGACGACCTCATTGATGTTGGTGAAGATGAGGGCGATGAACTTATCGAGGAAGCGGAGCATGCTCTCGCGGGCTTTGATGCTTCTCTCAAAAAGAAATCGAAGCGGCAATTGGAAACGATCCTTTCCGGCATTCTTAAAAACCACCCTAAACTGATAAAGGAAATGAGCTTTTCATCTCGTCTCGCCGGGAAAAAGGGATGCGAAACACTAGCCAAAACAGTGTTAAAGGCCATTATTATCACAAGCAGGGAGCCAGGATGGCGCAATTATTGGAAGCATACTGGGCACACGCCTGATTACTCTTCGATCCGCAAAGGTTTTCAGCAACTTCTTGATAAGGGATGCGCGGACGACGTGGTCCGTCTGGGCGAAAAGTTATTCACGCGGGGTATTGAACAAGTCGAACAGTCTCATGATGAAGGCGAGACTGCTGATGAGATAGCCAATACTATGCCGTTCATATTTAAGGCGTTGGCGCAATGTTCGTTGCAGGACGTGGAGAAACTGGAATGCGCGGTTGACTTTGTGTTGCGGGACCGGTATGGCCTGATGAGGGGGGTCGCTGAGTTTTTGAATAAAAAGTTTGGAAAGCAGACATGGAGCGATCTCGCGGACCGTCTACTGGTTAAGCTCGGTAACTGGAAACCGGAAAGGCCTGAAGATGCATTCTTTCGCTTTTATGGGCGAGACAACCTGTCCGATGAAGTGATTCGCGCTCTAGAAAATGCAGGCAGGTCCGAGGAGGCCCTTGACATCTGCTTTCGGGAAGCGGAATTGACCGGTAGTTATGAACGGCTTGTGAGGAAGCTACGCAGCGCCGGCCGTATTAAGGAAGCTGAGGAATGGATCCGCAAAGGCGTGAAGGCAACGGAGCATAAATATCCCGGTATTGCATCTTCTTTGGAAAACGAGCTTATGGATATCCGGCAGAGGAAGAAAGACTGGCAATTCGTTGCAGCGCTGCGCGCCGAAGAATATTTCGCCGATCCCTGCCTGAAAACCTTTCAGGACTTGCAGAAAGCATGCGAAAAGATGAAGGTCTGGCAGGCGATCAGGAAGGATAGCTTGTCTTATCTTGAAACGGGTGCATGTCCAGTCGGCAAGTCCGGTTGGCCTCTGCCAGACACGGGTTTTGTGAAGCCTGAAAAGTCCCGACGGGAGAAGCCGCCTTTCACGGACGTTCTGATCGATATCGCTATTAGCGAGAAGCGCGTTGACGATATCTGGCATTGGTACGAATTCGCCCGGCAGCGAAAAGACACGTGGTTTGGAGTGCATCGTAACGATGACGTGGCAATCGCTATTGCCCACAGATATCCTGACCGAGCGATCCGTATCTGGAAGGATGTTGCCGAAGGCCTCATCGCGGAAACTAATGTGGGCGCCTATAAAGATGCAGCAGCCTACCTCAAAAAAGTTATCAAGACATTAGATGAGTCCGGCGAGTCAGCCGAATGGGCTCCTTATCTAGCGAAACTGACCGAAAAAAACAAGCGGAAAACTCGGCTCATTCAGATACTGACTGTCCTATCGGGAAAACCCATTCTTTAAAAATGATCCCTGGATCATCAGGGTATTTCATGGAGTACAGCCTCGCAGTGTTTTGCACTTGACATCCCATGCATTTTACATTACTATTAAGTAAGGAAAGTACTATATAGTAAGGAGGGTAATCAATGGCGGTCTCAACGATTACCGCGAAGGGCCAAACTACGGTCCCGAAGAAGATAAGGAGCCATTTGAAGCTCCGGCCTGGGGATAGAATCGATTTCATTGTGCAGGATAACGGCAAGGTGATGCTGGAGCCGGCAACGCTGGATGTTAAGGACCTGGAGGGCATTCTGCATAGGACCGGCATGAAAGCTGTTTCAGTTGCGGGCATGGCAAGGGCCGTCAAAAAGCGGTTCAGAGAAAGGTAATCCAATGAATGGTCTTGATACAAATGTGCTGGTTCGTTTCCTGGTCCAGGACGATCGGCATCAGGCTAAGAGGGCTTCTGCCTATATTCACCGTACTGTCTCAGCGGGGAAAATATGCTATATCAACCATACGGTCCTGAGCGAATTGGTATGGGTGCTTGAGTCTGCCTATATCTATTCGCGTAAGGAAATCGCGGGAGTGCTTGAGAAGTTGCTGCTAACGAAGCAGTTCGAAATCGATGCCAAAGATATTGTAAAACAGGCGATCTACGATTATCGGAACGGCCGGGGCGACTTTGCGGATTATCTCATTGGAAGAATCAACCGGTCCAAAGGCTGCGATACGACCGCAACCTTTGACTTGGCGCTCAAGACATCTTCGTTGTTCACGGTGCTTTGATGATCATATCTGCGGAGCCACGATGTCTTCTCCGTGTCTCGTTTGATCATGTGTAAGCTTCAAACCAAATGCTGCATGCAGGTTGACAAATCGTACAAAATTTTGCGTATAAATTTCTGCCACTTTTCTGCCACCATTACCGAGAAATAACGACAAATTCCGTAAGTTCCCGAGGGATTCAAGAGTGAAAAATCAATGATTTGCTCGATGCAGACAGGTTTCCTAAACCGCGTGCCGGGTGTTCGAGTCACCCCATGGGCACCATAAAATCAAAGAGTTAAGACCTATTCATGAATGAATAGGTCTTTTTTTAAACAATAATATGGAAGAAAGGTGGCAGAAACTTTATGTGAATCTAAATAAATAAAAATAAAAACACCATACTATTAGTAACTTGATACACAGGGCTGCGGTTGTCTAGACCGTGTACCATTATCATATTTTAAAAGTACATAAATGAATGCTTAACTTCCTTGCAAATGAACTATTGAACTCACGTCTCTAAAAAATCAAAAACCCGACATGAATCATTCTGAGCCCACCGAAGAATCTTGCCTTCCCAAAGACCTGAGAACTTCACTTCGATCAGCATGACGGCTTGAAATCACATTTCAATCGTCTACTATAATCCGATAGATCTCAAAACAGTAATTTTTACGGCCAGCAGTAACCGGAGGATAAGGTCGAAGGCCATTGCCTCCGCGTCGAGCCTGTTATTGTGATTCACTCCGGCATGCTGTAGCGGTGCGGGCGTTTTGATTACAAGGATCGCGGACGTCGCGAAAACGACACCGAACATGATTAGTAGCAGAATCGGCATCAAGGATTTACTTACCGTTGCCAACAACAGACCCTCTATAGTGTAATGTATAATAATACAGAGGACGCGGGTATGATAAAAAAACGACGCAGCGAAATGTCATGTGATAGTGTCATCAGCGAATATCGAAATATGCTATGGCGTGAAGGGAAATGGTGGCAATGAATACGCGTCAGACCTCGAAACGCCCTTATGCCCTTGAGAAAAATACCAACAGAAGTTACACATATGTCAGGTATTATCGATGTTCATGAGAGTAAAATTCCTATGATATAATTTGGTACTTATATTAATGCTGATTTTACAAATACTGCAAAACAAATACGATTTATTACTGCATCGATATTATGTGAAATTGGCAAAGACAAACAGAGGTTCT
>Ga0335077_10005982_pt1 | contig 14987 bp, 10 predicted proteins | sample Lox_Sample_31_FD_207151 | JGI IMG/M metagenome (GOLD analysis project Ga0335077, IMG submission 207151) | Soil microbial communities from Loxahatchee National Wildlife Refuge, Florida, United States - Lox_Sample_3.1 | ecosystem: Environmental > Terrestrial > Soil > Wetlands | place: USA... | reverse complement strand
AGCCTCGCACGGATCCTCCGCCGCGCGGGGCTTCTTTTGCGTCGTGCCCGGCGTTGTTATTGCCCCGCGCGGTGCTGCATCCCCCGGCGCGGGGCTTTCTTCTTGACGCTCGGGCGGCCCGGGCATCGCCCACGCTTCAGCCCGGCCTGCTTCTGCTACGACTGCTCCTGCCTCAATGCACCGCGCTCAGCTTCGCGTACAGGTAATCCGGATCGAAATCCTGCCCGTCGTGCCAGGCGATCGTCGCAAGCCCGTAGTCCAGATAGAACTGCGCGAACCGGTCCCGGTCCCGCAGATCCTCGAACTCCTCGCCGTACAGCTCGTCGGCGAGGTCCACTACCCCCTTCTTCCCGTCGTTGAACTCCAGCCAAACCTTGTAGTCACCGAGATACCGCGCATCCACCACATGACATGGCGCTTGCTCGTACTGGGCCATCTACTCTGGTCCTCCGGTTGGTTGCTTCGAACACCTGCGCTACGTGCCTTCCTGACGCGGATCGCGTCGCAAAAAGCCGGCGTCGAAAAACCAACCAGTTCCTGTCTGGGTCGCGCCGGCGGTTGTTGTCTCGATGGCTTCGGTGGTTCCTTCTCTTTCCGGGTATCGCTCGCGCTCGGCCCGGGCTAGGTCAACGTCACGTCTCCATCCATGTCCGCGCGCCCGCGCTCCTTCGTCCCTCGGCCTACGCGAAGCTCGGGCTCTTGTCGAACGAGCGCTGCGTCGTCACGCTCGAGGCAAAGTTGCAGGGCGGCCGGTACGTCGCGATCAGCTCGCGCACGATCGACTCGCGCTCGTCGCCGCGCGGCAGCCAGAGATACGAGACATACAGGAGGCCGCCGTCGCGCACGGTCTCGTGGGCGCGCCAGCGCTCGAAGGCGCGGTGAAACGCCAGGCCCTCGCTCTCCAGGTCGTCGTTTTCGCCGAAGTAGATCGGCTCGTAGGGGAGAGGCTTCCAGGCGAGGTTGACCACCTGGATCGCGTAGACCACGGGCAGCTTCGGCGGCTTCGTGCCGAGCAGGACCTGCGGATAGCTGAACGAGTAGCCGCCATAGGCCATGAAGTTCATGGAGCCGTCCTCCCTAGTCGCCGAGAAAGCCGCTCAGCTCGCGGACCGGCGCGTTGCACGCGGGCCGGTAGCGCCCGATCAGGTTGTTCGTGACGCGCAGCCTGAAGCGGCGGTTGTACGCGAGCTTCATGTACGAGATGTAGAGGAGGCTGCCTCCGCGCACCGCCGGGTGCAGGCACCAGCGGCGGAACGCCTCCCGCGTGGGAAAGGCCCGGTCGGCGAGGTCGTCGCTCTCGCCGAAGCAGATCGGCTCGAAGGGATGGGGGCGGTAGGTCTTGTCGGCGACCTGGATCGCGTACAGGCCCGGTCCGGACGGCGCCGGCGTCAGGAAGAGCGGAGCAGGGTAGGTAAAGAGCCAGCCGCTGTAGCTGATCGCTTTCATGGTTGACGCTCCGTCAGGATGGCCGTCCCCGCGCAAGCGGCGACCCCACGTCGTTCGTGCAGGACGACACTGGATTCCCGCTTTCGCGGGAATGACGAATCGGCCCGCGCGGGGACGACGACTCGGTCACTGGCAGGCCTCGCAGTCCGGGTTGTCGATCGAGCAGAACTTCGGCGCTTCGGGCTCCTGCACCGCGTGCTTCGGCGCCGAGGCCTTGATACTGGACGCGAGGCTCGATGCGCCGCTCGAGGTCAGGCCGGACGCACCCGCCGACGTCGCCGCGATCCCGGACGCGCTCGCCATGCCGCCCACGCCGCCCGAGGTCGGCACGGCGTTGAGCTCGCCGCCCTGGCCGGTCGACTTCTCGGCCGACGTTGCCGCCAGCGTGCGCAGGTAGTAGGTCGTCTTGAGTCCCCGCACCCAGGCGAGCTTGTAGGTCTCGTCGAGCCTCTTGCCCGACGCGCCGGCCATGTAGATGTTGAGGCTCTGCGCCTGGTCGATCCACTTCTGCCGCCGCGCCCCCGCCTCGACGATCCACTTGGGCTCGACTTCGAACGCCGTCGCGTAGAGCTGCCTCAGCCCCGCCGGCACGCGGTCGATCCGGGCGAGCGAGCCGTCGAAGTACTTGAGATCCGCCACCATCACCTCGTCCCAGAGGTTGAGCTTCTTCAGCTCCGCGACCAGGTGCTCGTTCACCACCGTGAATTCGCCGGAGAGGTTCGACTTCACGTAGATGTTCTGGTACTCGGGCTCGATCGACGCGCCGACGCCGACGATGTTGGAGATGGTCGCGGTCGGCGCGATCGCGATGCAATTGGAGTTGCGCATGCCGTGCTGCTTGATGCGCCCGCGCAAGCTCTCCCAGTCCATCGCCGACGAGCCGTCGATCTCGACGTAGCCGCCGCGCTCGTCGGCGAGGAGCTTGAGCGAGTCCTGCGGCATGATGCCGCGGTCCCACAGGCTGCCCTTGTAGCTCGAGTAGCGGCCGCGCTCCTGCGCGAGCTCGGTCGAGGCGAGGTAGGCGTAGTAGCACACCGCTTCCATCGAGCGGTCGGCGAAGATCATCGCCTCCTCGCTTGCGTAGGGCACGCCCAGGCGGTGCAGGCAGTCCTGGAAGCCCATGATCCCGAGGCCCACCGGACGGTGCTTCAAGTTGGAGTTGCGCGCCTTCGTGACCGCGTAGTAGTTGATGTCGATCACGTTGTCGAGCATCCGCATCGCGGTGCGGATCGTGATCTGCAGCTTGGCGTGATCCAGCGTCCACTTCGAACCTGCTGAGCCGTCGCCTTCCTGCATGTGCGCGGCGAGGTTGACCGAGCCCAGGTTGCACACCGCGATCTCGGTGTCGCTGGTGTTGAGCGTGATCTCGGTGCAAAGGTTCGAGCTGTGCACCGTGCCCACGTGCGACTGCGGCGAGCGCACGTTGCAGGCGTCCTTGAAGGTGATCCAGGGATGCCCGGTCTCGAAGAGCATCGAGAGCATCTTGCGCCAGAGCTGCACGGCCGGAATCTTCTTGTGGAGCTTGAGCTCCCCGCGCGCGACCTTGTCCTCGTAGCGCGTGTAGGCCTCCTCGAACTTGCGGCCCCACTTGTCGTGCAGGTCCGGCACGTCCGAGGGCGAGAAGAGCGTCCAGTCGCCGCCTTCCATCACCCGCTTCATGAAGAGGTCGGGGATCCAGTTGGCGGTGTTCATGTCGTGCGTGCGGCGGCGGTCGTCGCCGGTGTTCTTCCGAAGCTCCAGGAACTCCTCGATGTCGAGGTGCCAGGTCTCGAGGTAGGAGCAGACGGCACCCTTGCGCTTGCCGCCGTTATGGGCCAGGCCCGACGCGGTCATGTACGACTCGTCGGTGTCGACCTTCAGATCGACCACGAGCGGCTTGGGCTCCATGCGCGCCGTGGCGCGCACTCGCGAGAACAGCGTCCCGCCGTGCGTGATCCAGTTGCGCTTGACGACCGGACGGCAGCCGACCAGCGCGGCGATCTCGGACACGGCAGGGATGCGCAGGTCGTAGCTGTCGGTCCTGCCCGTGAACGTCGCTTCCAATCCGTCGGCGCGCCGTGCACGGTGGCCGTCCGCGCGCACGCGGTGCTGGCCGCTCGTTGGCACGCCGAGGCGCAGGAGCTGGTAGCGCAGCCCTTCGGCCAGCGGCTGGAAGGTCGAGGTGAACGTGATCTCCTTGCCGCGGGAGACGTTGCCGTCGGTCTCGAGCAGGCCCCGGATCATGGCGAGCGTCAGGGCTTTCGGCAGGTGCGCGAGCCGCGGCGCGATGCGCTTGCGATGGCGGTCGTCGTACAGATCGTCGTAGCCGAAGGGCAGGGTGGCCGGACCGGCGCCGGCGATGCGGCCGGTCGTCGCGTCGCGCACCGCGCCTCTACCCGACGCCCAATGCACTTGCGCGTAGGTCGCTCCGCGACCCGTCTCCCAGAAATGGATCCCGCGCTTCGTGAGGTACTCGCGCACGAAGTCGAGATGCTCGTCGGACGTGGGATTGCCCGACACGCCCCATTGCATTGCGTCTTTCGACAGGTGCCCGTCGCCGAGGAGGATGCCGTAGAGCCGCGCGTCGTCTTCGGCGAGCCCCTCCACGTTCACCACCTCGGTCGGAATCGTGAAGCCGACGTAGTCGCCGACTTCCAGCGTGCCGGCGTCGACCCATTCGGCCTTGACCTTGCCCTTGCCGAGCCAGTCCATCGTGCGGTCGACGGATTGCTCGAGCGGCACGCCGCGGATCGCCCAGAACGGATGCTGGTCGGTCACCTGGATCGTCTCGAGCGCGTGCTTCACATCGATCGCGACCATCGGTCCGCGCTGGTTGCAGACGAGCTTCTCGAGCACCGCGCGGTACACGCCGCTCTTGCCGAGCACCAGGTCGCCCTGGCGAACGTCGCGGATCGCCTGCACGCCGCGCGCTGTATACACCGGAGTATCGGGCGCGAAGCACTGGTTCACCGCCACCGCCGTGTCGTTCACGACCTTGAGGAACGGCACCACGCCCTGGCTCTTGCCGTTCGTGCCCTTGATGTGCGAGCCCAGCGCCCGCACGTTGGTCCAGTCGTTGCCCAGGCCCCCCGCGAACTTGGAGAGGAGCGCGTTCTCCTTGATCGCCTCGTAGATGCCGTCGAGGTCGTCCGCCACGGTCGTCAGGTAGCACGACGAGAGCTGCGAGCGGTGCGTGCCGGAGTTGAACAGCGTCGGCGTCGAGCTCATGAAGTCGAACGTCGAGAGCACGTTGTAGAACTCGATCGCGCGCACTTCGCGGTCGACCTCGTTCAGCGCCAGGCCCATCGCCACGCGCATGAAGAAGCACTGCGGCAGCTCGAAGCGCCGGCCGCCGACATACTGGTCGACGAGGAAGTAGCGGTCGTAGAGCGTCTGCAGGCCCAGGTAGCCGAACTGCAGGTCGCGCTGGGGAACGAGCGCCTTGCCGAGGGTGGCGAGGTCGTACTGCGCCAGCGATTCGTTGAGGAGCCCGATCTTGATGCCGTGCTTCACGAAGCGCGGGAAGTATTCCGCGTACCGCGTGGCCATGTCGGCCTGCGAGGCTTCCTCGCCCATCGCCTCGTAGCGGATCGAGTCGAGCAGCAGCCGCGCGGTGACGAAGCTGTACGCCGGGTCCTTCTCGATCAGCGTGCGCGCGGCGAGGATCACGCACTTGCGCACCTCGTCCATCGGCACGCCGTCGTAGAGGTCCTTGAGCGTCGCCTTGAGGATGCGCTGGGGGTCGACGTCGCCCAGGCCCTCGCAGGAGGCCTGCACGAGGTTCTTGAGCCGGGCGAGGTCGAGCGGCTTCGCGACGCCGTGCTCGACGACGTTGATCGCCGACGGCGGCGTCTCGGCCTTCGCGCCCTTCTGCTTCTCCTGGGCGCGCTCCTGCGCCCGCTTCTCGCGGTAGAGCACGTAGGCGCGCGCGACCTCGTGCTCGCCGCCGCGCATGAGCGCGAGCTCGACCTGGTCCTGGATCTCCTCGATGTGGATCGCGCCGCCCTCGGGCTTGCGGCGCATGAGCGCGCCGACGACCAGCTCGGTCAGATGCGCGGTCAGCTCGCGCACGCGCGCCGAAGCGGCGCTCTGTCCGCCGTTGACGGCCAGGAACGCCTTGGTCAGCGCGATCGCGATTTTCGAGGGCTCGAAGCCCACGACGGCGCCGTTGCGCCGGATGACCTTGTACTGGGCGAGTCGAGGATCGGAGCTCGGTGCCATCGGCGCGGCGGTTTCGCCGGGCGCGGGATTCTGCGGGGACTTCGGAGGCGTGGAAGCGGCAGAACCGGCAACTTGCATGTGTGAACTCCTCGTGAAATCTTCTGGTTCTTGGTGCTTGACTGCCGCTGCGCGCCCGGGGAGCCCCTTCCCTGCGAACCAGCGTCCAAGCATTTTCCGGCCTCGGATGCCCCTTTCGACGCGAGGCTTACCTAGGGCGCTCCAGGGCGCCTTCCGGAATTTCCTTACGAATCAAAACCTACTATATCTTGTGTTCAAGTGCCGAATCAAAACTAAGAATAGTAGTTCGGTCGAAAATACGCAAGGGCTTTTTGATGCACAAAAAAGGGGCCGCAAAAGCGACGCAGAATCAGCGCTCTATCGCCGTGCGCGGCAGTACTGCACCGGCGTTCCACCGGAAATCCACCGGCTTGTCCACTGATGGAACGATTCATGCAATGCGCGCGCGCGTTCAGGTCGCGCAGATGCATTCTTGCGCAGCGGCGCGCTATGACAACGCGATGCGCCCGACGAGAGCGAGCGCGATGGCGATGCAGCCGGGCCGAGCGAGCTAACCGGGGCCGAGGCGCGCAGCCTGGAACGAGCGACGCCGCCCGGAGCGGGCGCGACACTGCGATGCTCGGCCCGGTTCGCTCCGGCTCGCCCGGAGCTAGCTTCCCTGCGCTCGCCTCGGCAGCGTGGCGTGACAGCAGCGTGCAAGCCGGCGGCGCGGGCGTTGCCGGGCCCGGGCTACGATCGAGCGGGGATGTGGAGTTAAACTAACCGCTCACCGTCGCACTCCAACAACACCATGCCAGCGACCGAGCCCGACAAGCCTTCCGCTTCTTCACCGCGCCCCGGCACCGAAAGGACCCCGGCGCATATGACCGGTCGCGTCGATACCTCGCCGACCGGGGCCGGAGCGCGGGTTGAGAAAACGCCCGGCGGCGCGCTCGGCAAGCGCCTTGCCGCGATCGGCGCGGCGACCACCGTGCCCTTCAAGGCGGTGTTCGCCGACGGCTCGAGCTACAGCAATGGTGACATCCTTGGCGCGCCGCCGGCGCTCACCGTGCGCTTCAAGACGCTCGCCGCGGAGATGCGCGTGGTCGCCTTCGGGCACGTGGGGCTGCTCGAGTCCTACTTCGACGGCGGCGTCGACATCGACGGCAACCTGGCGCTGGGCGTGCGCGCGGCGATGGACGCGGGCTTCGACCGCAAACCCAACAAGCTCGTCGCGATGCGCAACCGCTGGCACGAGCTCAGGTTCTCCAACAAGTCGATCGCGCAGGCCAAGGCCAACGCGCGCTTCCACTACGGGCTGGGCGAGGCGTTCTACAAGCTCTGGCTCGACCGCGTCGGCATGATGTACACCTGCGCCTACTGGAAGGAAGGGACGAAGACCTTGGAGGAGGCGCAAGCCAACAAGATGGACCACGTCTGCCGCAAGGTGCAGCTCAAGGCGGGCGAGACTTTCGTCGACGTGGGCTCCGGCTGGGGCGGGCTCATCTTCCACGCCTGGGAGCGCTTCGGCGCGATCGGCACCGGCGTCAACGCGACGACCGAGCAGGTGCTCGAGACGCGCGCCGAGATCGAGCGCCGCGGCCTCTCCGACAAGCTCAAGGTGATCGAGTGCGACATGCGCGAGATCCCCGGCCAGTACGACAAGCTGCTCTCGATCGGGACGCTCGAGCACGCGGGCCCTGGCTCGCTCGGCGAGGTCTGCCGCACGCACGCCGCGGCGCTCAAGCCCGGCGGCCTGGGCGTCATCCACTTCATCGGACACGTCGGCGACTTCCCGACCGAGTTCTACATCCGCAAGCACATCTTCCCGGGCGGATGGATCCCGAGCCTCTCGCTCGCGATCGACTGGATGGAGCGCAGTGGCCTGGAGATCGTCGACGTCGAGAACCTGCGCCGCAACTACGCGCTCACGCTCGACGCGTGGGCATCGCGCTTCGACGAGAACTGGGAGAAGATCCACGCGATCGATCCCAAGCGCTTCGACGAGCGCTTCCGCCGCACCTGGCGCACCTACCTGTGGTCGTGCGCGGAGATGTTCCGCTCGAAGGCGAGCCGCACGCACCTGTTCCAGGTGACCGTCTCGAAGGGCAACCTCGCCTCGGGGCCGGGCGGCTATCCGATGAGCCGGGCGTTCCTGTATCGGCAGGATGGGGCGCAGTAGCTGTCGTCCCCGCGGAGGCGGGGACCCGGTGTCTTTCGTCGCAGCAACGCCACCGGATTGCCGCCTTCGCGGGAACGACCCCGATGGCCACCTACGCTGAAAAAATCTCCGCGCTGACCTCGGAGCTCGGCGCGGGCGCCGCGAGCATGGGCGGCGTCGGGCTGGCGCGCGAGACGTCCAATCTCTTCCGCGACCGCGCGGAACGGCCTGCGCCGCGCATCAACCTCAGGCATTTCGATCGCGTCCTCGCCGTCGACGCCGCGGCCGGCACGGTCCGGGCGGAAGGGATGACGCGCTTCGTCGACCTGGCCGACGCGACGCTCGAGCACGGCACGATGCCGCAGGTCGTCCCGCAGCTGAAGTCGATCACCCTGGGCGGCGCGCTCGCCGGCGTCGGCATCGAGGCGACGTCGTTCCGCTACGGGCTCGTGCACGACAGCGTCGCCGCGTTCGACGTGCTGACCGGCGACGGGCGCGTGGTCACCTGCACGCGCGACAACGAGCATCGCGATCTGTTCTACGGCTTCCCCAACGCCTACGGCACGCTCGGCTACGCGCTCGGCGTCACGCAGCGCACGCGGCCCGTGAAGCCGTTCGTGCAGATCGAGCATCACCGCTACCGCGATCCGGTCGGGTGCTTCGCCGACGTCGCGCAGCTCGCCGTGCAGAAGGACACCGACTTCCTGGACGGCGTCGTGTTCGCGCCAGGAGAGCTCTACCTCACGCGCGGGACCTTCGTCGAGACCGCGCCCTACACGAGCGACTACAGCTACGAGCACATCTACTATCGCTCGATCCGCGAGCGGGCGAGCGACTTCCTGAAGGTCCGCGACTTCCTCTGGCGCTGGGACACCGACTGGTTCTGGTGCTCGAAGAACGTCGGCGCGCAGAACCCGATCCTGCGCCGGCTCTACGGCCGCAAGCGGCTCAACTCGATCACCTACCAGAAGATCATGCGCTGGAACAGCCGGCACGGGTTCACGCGCGCGTGGAGCCGCTTCCGCGGCGTCACGCCCGAGTCGGTGATCCAGGACGTCGACATTCCGCTCCCGCGCGCCGCGGAATTCCTCGAGTTCTTCCATGCCGAGGTCGGCATCCTGCCGGTGTGGATCTGCCCGATCCTCGCGCCGCCCGCGAGCGAGCGCTTTCCGCTCTACCCGCTCAAGCCGGACGCGCTCTACGTCAACTTCGGCTTCTGGGACGTCGTGGCCGATCGCACGCCGCGGGCGCCGGGCTGGTACAACCGCAAGATCGAGCGCAAGGTCGATGCGCTGAGCGGCATCAAGTCGCTCTACTCGGATTCGTACTTCACCTCCGACGAGTTCTGGTCGATCTACGACCGCGACGCCTACCGGGCGCTCAAGGCGCGCTACGACCCGAAGGGCACGCTCGGCGACCTGTACGACAAGACGGTGAAGCGCGCGCGCTAGCGGCCGGAATCGCAGCCCGGCGGCGAGCGCAGCCAACGCCGCGAGATCCGGGCGCCCGCGCCCGGACGCTTCGAGCCGCGCCTCTTCTTGACTTGCATCAATGCAGCGGCCCAGCCGCGGCCTATAGTGATATCAAGTTGCGGTGGGGCGGTGCGCCGGACCTGGATTCCCGGCCTCCGGCGAGCCGCCGCCATCGCAATGCGGGATTGGCGTTGCGCAGTCGGGCAGCGCCGGAATTGCAGGTGCATTGTTGCGATGGAGAAGATCATGACGAACCTTACCCGTTTCGATCCCTTCGCCGAGCTCGTCCGCTTCGATCCGCTGCGCGGATTCGAGGACATGCTGCGCATGCCGCGCGCCTATCGCGCGCTGCCGCCGGAGCCCGAGATGAAGATGGACATGAGCGAAGACGCGAAAGCGTTCTATGTCAAGGCCGAGCTTCCCGGCGTGCGCAGAGAGGACATCCACGTCGCGATCGACGGCAACGAAGTTTCGATCTCGGCGGAGTCGAAGAAGGAGACCGAGCAGAAGCAAGGCGAAAGCGTCGTCCGGAGCGAGCGGTACTACGGGCGCGTGGCCCGCGTCTTCAGCCTGACCCACAGCGTCGACGAGGCGCGCGCCGAGGCGAAGTACGTCGACGGCGTGCTGATGCTGACGCTGCCGAAGAAGGGCGAGCCCGCGGTCAAGGAGGTTACGGTCAACTAGGGATTGCTTGAAGCTTCGCACGCGCGGCGCAGGTCTCCCGCGCCGCGCGTGCGAAACGGCTGCCCTCGGGGCAGCCATGGGTTCATGGGGTGGAGTGACGCGGGGGTGAGCGCCCCGCGCCGCGAGGCGCCGGGGCAGGGCGCGGAGCTCCCGCCCTTTTTTCCGGCCTGCGCTTGTCGCGGCGTCCGCCACCGCCTACAATCGCCGCCGTCTTCGAATACCGGCGGGCGGAGCTGATCCGGCCGCCGCGGGAGTCGGTCCATGACGCAGCTCGCTTCGCGCGCCCGCCGCCGCATCCTCGGCATCGGCGCGACCTTTCTCGCCGCACCGATGCTGGCCGTCGCGCCCAAGTCGCGCGCGAGCGGAGGCGCGCGGACGCTCTCGTTCGAAAACCTGCACACCGGCGAGGCGCTCTCGCTCGTCTACGCCGCTGGCGATCGCTACGTCACCGCCGCGCTCGCGAGCGTGCGCCACTTCCTGCGCGACTTCCGCAACGCGGAGACGCACGTCATCGATCCCGCGCTCCTGGACCAGCTTCATGCGCTCGCGGCGGCGACCGGGACGCGCGCGCCCTACCAGGTGATCTCCGGCTATCGTTCGCCCGCGACCAACGAGAGGCTGCGCCGCGAGGGGCACGGCGTCGCGACCGCGAGCCTGCACCTCACTGGCCAGGCGATCGACATCCGGCTCGCCGACGTCGCGCTCGCCGACCTGCGCGACGCGGCGCTGGCGCTGCGCGCGGGCGGGGTCGGCTACTACCCGCAGCCGGACTCCAACTTCGTGCACATCGACACCGGGCGCGTGCGGCGCTGGTAGGCGGCTTGTCGTCCCCGCCGAGGCGGGGGCCCGGTGACGTTCGATCGGAAGACGCCGGATTCCCGCTTCCGCGGGAATGACGCTACCGTGCCTTCAGCGCCGCTTCCAGCTTCGCGTCGTAGCCGTAGATGTCGGACTGGAACAGCACACGGTTCTTCGCGTCGACGATCGCGGTGGTGTAGAAGATCACGACCGGGATCGGGCGCGTGAGCTTGGCGATGCTCATCTTGCCCGCGTCCATCGCCTGCGCGATCCGCTCCTGCGTCCATTCCGGCTGATCCGAGAGCACGAACGCCGCCAGCGCCGGCGGATCCTCGACGCGGATGCAGCCGTGGCTGAAGTCGCGCCGCGTCTGCGAGAAGAGCTGCTGCGCCGGCGTGCCGTGGAGGTAGATGTTCATCGTGTTCGGCAGGACGAACTTGACCGGCCCCAGCGCGTTGTTGCCGCCGGGGCGCTGGCGAACGCGCAGCGCGCCGCTCGCGAGGCCCTCGATCGTCGCCGCGTCCAGCACGGTGATCGGCTCCCCGTTGCCGTCGACGCGCACCGCTTCGAAGTTCTCGCGCTGCCAGTAGGCGGGATCGCGCCGGAGCCTCGGCACGACCTCGCCGCGCTGGATCGACGGCGTCACGTTCCAGTACGGGCTGAATTCGACGTAGCGCATCTCGCCGATGAACACGGGCGTCTTGCGGGCGTTGGCCGCGACGCCGACGATGACCGGCATGGTCAGCTTCGCGGCGACGTCGCCGCGGCCGGTGGCGAACGCCCAGAGGCGGAACGACGGAATGTTCACCGCGATGAGCGGGCCCGGCTCGAAGTCGGGCAGCCAGCGCAGCCGCTCGAGCGAGAGCTCGAGCTGCCGCACGCGCGCGGAGAAGGGGACCGAGAGCGCGGCGAGCGTGTCGCGCCCGAGCACGCCGTCGGGTTTCAGCCCCTGCCGGTCCTGGAAGGCGCGTACCGCGTCGACCAGCGCGCCGTCGTAGCGATGGTCGGGAGCGAGCGCGGCATCCGCCGGAAGATCGCCGGTGCGGCGCAGCCGCTCCGCGATCGCGGCGGTTCCCTCGTACGGCCCACCGGGGTCGATCTTGCGCAGCTTCGCCGGCAGCGGCGGCAGCGGCTGGAGCGGCTCCGCGGCGAGCTTGCGATAGCGGGCGAGCGCCTCTTCGAGACGCAGATAGAGCGGGAACGACGGCTCCGCCCCGACGACTGTCCCGTGCACGTTCCCCGTCGCCAGCGCGGTCTGGGCGACGGCCGCGAGGTCGAAGGGCTCGCGGCTCACCTTGAAGCTGAAGCCCGCGCGCTCCGGCGTGACGCGACCGGAATGCAGGTCGGAGAGCAGGCGGAAGAGCGACACGGTGAGCGCGACGTCGGCGCGGGGGCGGCGCTCGGCGGCGCGATCGCCCGCGGCGATCGCCTCGAACTCGCGGCGCAGCCAGTCGACGTCGTAGTCGCTCGCGTCGAGCCCGTGGGTCGGCGCCGCGGCAAGCTCGTCGAGCACCGCGCGCCAGGGTGCGTTGGGCACGGTCCAGCGCGGTGCGTAAGCGCTCGTCGCGTAGAACGTATCGAGAGCGCTCCGGTACGCGGCGAAATCCGGGCGCTTGAGCGGCAGCAGGCTCGCCTTGGCGACGAGCGAGCGTACGGCATCGGCTTCGTCCGACGCGGAGCCCGCCGCCTGCGCCATCGCGGCGCCGGAAGCGGGCGCGGCGGCGAGCACCGCGGCCAGCACGGCGGCGCGCACGGCGCCCGCCCGTAGGATGGCTCGCGCGATCCGCGGTGCCGGCATCACGCCGCGCATCGTCACGCGGCGCGCTTGACCGTGGCCGAGATCGCCGCGATCTCGTTCTCGGAGAGCGTCTCCTTCTGCAGGAGCTGCCGCGCGCCCTGCTCGAGCGCGACCCGGTTCGCGGTGAGGATCGACACGGCCCGCGTGAACGCCCGGTCGGCGATCGAGCGCACCGCGCGGTCGATCGCGCGCGCCGTATCCTCGCTGTACTTGTGCTGCGGCGGCGCCGCGAACCCGGGAAGGAAGGGCGAGGGCTCGTCCTGGTAGGACAGCGCGCCGAGCTCCGCCTCCATGCCGTAGCGCGTCACCATGCTGCGGGCGATGTCGGTCACCTTGGCGAGGTCGTCCGCCGCGCCGGTCGAGTAGTGCCCGTAGATCACGTGCTCCGCGGCGCGCCCGCCCAGCAGCACCGCCATCTTGTTCTCGAGCTCCTCGCGTGTCATCAGGAAGCGATCCTCGGTGGGACGCTGGATAGTGTAGCCAAGCGCGCCGATGCCGCGCGGAATGATCGAGACCTTGTGCACGGGATCGGTCCCGGGAAGCGCGAGCGCGACCAGCGCGTGGCCCATCTCGTGGTGCGCGACAATCTCGCGCTCGCGCATGTTGAGGATGCGGCTCTTCTTCTCGAGGCCCGCCACCATGCGCTCGACGGCGGCGGTGAAGTCCTCGAGGCCGACCGCGTCCGCACCGCGGCGCGTGGCGATCAGCGTCGCCTCGTTGACGAGATTGGCGAGATCGGCGCCGGTGAACCCGGGCGTGATCGCGGCGACCTTCTCCAGGTCGGCGTCGGCGGCGAGGCTGGTCTTGCGGGTGTGCACCTTGAGAATCTGCAGCCGCCCGGGCTTGTCGGGACGGTCGACCAGCACCTGGCGATCGAAGCGCCCGGCGCGGAGCAGCGCCGGGTCGAGGATCTCGGGCCGGTTGGTCGCCGCGATGAGGATGAGCCCCTTGGTCGGATCGAAGCCGTCCATCTCGACGAGGAGCTGGTTGAGCGTCTGCTCCTTCTCGTCGTGGCCGCCGAGGCCGTACGCGCCGCGCGCACGGCCGAGCGCGTCGAGCTCGTCGATGAAGATGATCGCCGGCGCGCGCTCGCGCGCCTGCTCGAAGAGGTCGCGAACGCGCGCCGCGCCGACGCCGACGAACATCTCGACGAACTCCGAGCCGTTGATGGAGAAGAACGGTACGCCCGCTTCGCCCGCGACCGCGCGGGCAAGGAGCGTCTTGCCCGTGCCCGGGGGCCCGACCAGGAGCACGCCCTTGGGGATGTGGCCGCCGAGCCGCGTGTAGCGCTTGGGGTCCTTCAGGAAGCCGACGACCTCCTGGAGCTCCTCCTTCGCTTCGTCCACGCCGGCGACGTCGTCGAAGCTGGTCTTGGTGTCGGTCTCGACGTAGACCTTGGCCTTGCTCTTGCCGATCGAGAGGAAGCCTCCGCCCAGGGCCCCGCCGCCCTGGCCCGACATGCGGCGCATGAGGAACATCCAGATCGCGAAGAACACCAGGGCGGGCGCGACCCAGGACAGGATATCGCGGAAGAAGGTGTTCTCGGCCACGCCGCGGAACTGCACGTCGTACTGGGAGAGGTCCTTGGCGAGATCGGGGTCGACGCGGGTCGTGACGAAGCGGGTGCGCTTGTCGGGCTTCGCCTCCTTGTAGGAGCCCGAGATCACGTTGTTGGAGATCGCGACGTCCTTGATCTTGCCCGCCTTCAGGTCCTGCTCGAACTGGCTGTAGGGGATCGGCTCGACCTGCGTGGCGGTCGTCCAGAGGTCGCGCGCCCAGAGCACACCGAGCATGGCGAGGATCACGTACCAGATGCTGAACCAGTGTTGGCGCTGCATATCCTGTGGGACAACGCGATCAGGGCGGTCGTTCGGCAGCCTCGGTCCGGCCGCGGGCCGGCGTCAGGCGGAGAGCTCGCCCAGTGATTCTCCCAGGTGGAGGCGGCGGATCGCTTCCGCAAGGAGCGGCACCGCGCTCACCACGCGCAGCCGCTCTCTGACTGCGGGCGAGCCGAGCCCGAGCGGAGGGATCGAGTCGGTGACGAAGATCTCGTCGATGGCCGCGGCGCCGAGCACGCGGTCGGCCTCGGCCGCGAACACGCCGTGGGTCGCCACCGCGATGACGCGCTTCGCGCCGGCGTGGCGGCAGGCTGATGCCGCGCGGGCGACGGTGTTGCCGGCGGCGATCAGGTCGTCGACGACGATCGCCAGCTTCCCCTCGACGTCGCCCGCGAGCGCCTCGCCGGACAGCGCGCCGCTGCCGCGATACTTTTCCACGAAGCCGGTCGAGAGCGGCCTGCCCAGCGCCGCCGAGAGCCGCTGCCGGAAGGCGTCCGCCCGCTTGATGCCGCCCGCGTCCGGGGAGACGACCGCGATCGGCTCGTCCGCGAGCCTCGGCGCGAGGCGGGAGACGAACAGCGGCGCCGCCTCCA
>Ga0335077_10005980_pt1 | contig 14994 bp, 13 predicted proteins | sample Lox_Sample_31_FD_207151 | JGI IMG/M metagenome (GOLD analysis project Ga0335077, IMG submission 207151) | Soil microbial communities from Loxahatchee National Wildlife Refuge, Florida, United States - Lox_Sample_3.1 | ecosystem: Environmental > Terrestrial > Soil > Wetlands | place: USA... | reverse complement strand
GTTTCCGGCGCCGCAGGCGCGGTTTCGGCTTGTTCGGATACAACTTGCTCGGCTGCAGGGGGAACTTGCGGTTCAGGAGTGCCTGCTTCGGCTGCGGGAGCTGCTGCTGCGGCATTCGACGGGTTATCGTGGTCTGGAAACATGGTTGTTGGCCTCCGGGCGATTACTTCCCATGTGGCGGCCGCTTGGCGGCGCCACAGTTTGTCGCAATTCCTTGCGGAATCCCTACTAGGGTTTAGTGCAAGGTGGTTGACCGGTTTACGGTCAAACAGGAAATGCTGCGGGCGTCACGGGGTACGCTGCAACCCCCTCAGCATACCCGCCGCCTCGCGCTTGTGTCAATGAATCGAAACGAACTACCTCAGGCGCGGGCCCGGCCCGCCTGCGTCTTTTCCCGGCGGAAATCAGGCGCAGAAATCTCTATAGTGCGGCACATCTCATACAACCTCGACCGCATGCGCGTACCAATCCGCTGCTCAAGTGAATCTTCGCGCGTCGCTGGGACCAACTTCCCGGTCGGAAGGCGCGTGGCCTCGCCCTCCGATGCTGGATTATCGAGATAGTTTGTCGTGATGATGGTCGTTTTGTTCTCGTTGTACCTGGCATTCAAGACAATCCCCACGATGTCGCGTACCCAATCGGATGGCTTGCTTGCACCTAAGTCGTCCAGCACGAGAATCTCCACCGAGCGAATCGGCTCGAGAATCCCCATCTCCGTCGATTCGCTCGCAGGGTTGTAGCTCGCCTGGATTTCCTTCAGCAGCTCGCGGTAATCGCAAAACAGCCCCGCGTGTCCGCGCTGAATTAGCTCTTTCAGGGCGGCCACGGCAAGATGCGTCTTTCCTACCCCCGAAGGCCCCATAAACAGCAGCCCTTTGTCCGATGAGCCCGGATAATCTCGAACGAAGCCTTCAGCCGAGATTTTGGCTTGCTGCAGGGAATACCTTTGCTGATGCGTAGCTCCGACGTCGGTGCTGTAACTCTCAAAATCACAGTGTTCATAGCGCTTCGGAATTCGCGCACGTTCCATCACCCGCGTGGCGCGCTCCTGCATCCCGCAGTCGCACGCCACGGCTACGCTGCCTGCCGCACCGTCCGTTCGCGGCACCAGCTTCCAGCCCGTTCCTCTGCACAGAATGCAATTTTCCAACGCCATGGCGACAGGATACGGGGGCGAAGCGTGAACGGCAAGTTGACATCTCTGGGAAAACTGTGGAAGCCTTTGCTCGTTGCGTCGTGCGGGGAGCTACAAACGACAATCTCTCTTTGTTCTTTATTTCTCGAACTAGCTTTCATCCTTGGAGAACAGGGCTGGAAGCTAAAAGCAGACCCCTCACCTCGCAAAAAGCGCGAGGATTCCGGATGATAGGCGTACGATGGCCACCGTGATGGCAGGAAGCTTTTTTCGAACCTAAACCCATTAACTTACAACTTAGGACTGCCTTGTTCACGATGCTCGTCGCACGCGCACGATTGCCGTCCTCGGCGCTTTCTCGTGCATGGTTGCGGCCGCCACCCGGGACAATTCCTGCTGAACCACGTGGGCGAACTCCCCCATTTGTTTTTCCATCTCAATCATTTTCTCGCGCATGTTCAAAATGATTTCGATGCCCGCCAGATTCACGCCCATGTCGCGCGCTAGCGTCAAAATTACTTCCAGCCTCTCCAGATCGCCATCCGTGTACAGCCGCGTGTTTCCCTGCGAACGCGATGGCTTCAGCAGGCCCACGCGCTCATACAGTCGCAGGGTCTGCGGATGCAGCTTGTACAGTTCCGCCACAGCGCTGATCATGTAGCCAGCCTTGGCCCGTTTCTTTGCTCGTGGTGGCATCGCTTCTCTCTTACACGCCTGCTTTGCTGAACAAATCTTTCCGCGGATCCTCCGGCGCGACTTTTTCCAACTCCTTCATCAAGTTCCGCACACGCTCGTCGGTCGGCAGCGGCACCACGACTTGAATTTCGACATACTCGTCGCCCCGCGTCCCGTTTCTCGCGCTTGGCACGCCTTTTTCCCGCAACCGCAGTGTCTTCCCGCTGTTCGTTCCGGGCGGAATCCGCACCAGGGCCCGCCCATCCATCGTCGGCACTTCAATTTTCGCGCCGAGCGTCGCTTCGCTTACAGTTACCGGCACTTTGATGTACAAGTCATTGCCGCGCCGCTCGAAAAATGCGTGTGGCCGTACCATCACCCGCAGATACAAATCGCCGGGATGGGCACCCATCGTCCCTGCGTTGCCTTTTCCAGGAACGCGCACGCGCCCGCCATTCGCCACGCCCGCCGGGATGCGCACATCAATCGTTTCGGTGCGGCGAATCCTGCCTTCGCCGCTACACGTCCGGCACGGCGTGCGCAGTTTGCCTGTTCCGCCGCAGCGCGGGCATGGCACGTTGAACCTCATCTTGCCGGCCGCTTGCTGCACCGAGCCGGTGCCGTGGCAAGTTTCGCAGGTGTGTGGCGAGCCAATCGCGCCCGTGCCGTGACAGGTCTCGCAGGCATCCAGCCGGGTGATCGAAATCTTTTTCACTGCTCCGCGCACCGCGTCCCAGAAATCGATTTCGATCTGGTATTCGAGGTCGCCGCCCGGCTCGTGCTCCGGCTCCGTCACCGCGGCGCCGCCGCGCCCGCCAAAAAACTGGCTGAACAGGTCGCGGAAGCTCGATCCCCCGCCCGCGCCGCCCGGTTCGCCGCCGAAATCAAACCCCCCAAAATCGAAATTCACATTCGGGCCGCCAGCATCCGCACCCGCCGATCCGGGATACCCGCCGGGGGGAAGATTCTCGGCGTAGAAGCCGTACTGGTCGTACATCTGCCGCTTCTTCGAATCGGAAAGAACGTCGTACGCTTCCTGCAGCTGTTTGAATTTTTCTTCTGCGGACTTGTCGCCAGGATTCAAATCGGGGTGGTACTTCCGGGCCAGTTTGCGAAACGCCGTGCGAATATCCTTTGCGCTCGCCTTTCGCGGCACGCCCAGAAGTTCGTAGTAATCGGTTTTTGTTGTCGTTGCCATCGTTGCGCCAACCTTGGCGCTAAAACTCTTGCAGCGGCACGATACGTCGTGCCCCTGCTCGGTACTATTTACCCTGTGCAGCGTTGCCCGTTTCAGGTTCTGTCTGTGTGGCCGGTGTCTTTATCTCCCGCCAGAAGGAATTCAGTGGATCAAACGGATCCTTCTTTCCCTCTTGCAACGGTTTGCTCGAATCGAAAATCTCCAGCCTGTTCTTCAACAGCAGCTTCGCTCTTTCAATTTGCGGGTTCCGTGGGTCGAAGCGAACGAGTTCCTCGGCGAGCGCCCACAGGCAATTTTCCAGCTCCGTCACGCGCTCGACAATTTGCGGCATGGAAGCCTGCGCTCTCGCAATCTGATCGAACGAGGTTTCCCCGTCAATATGCTCAACAAACAGCTCCGCGACCGTGTTGTCGGCTTTTGGCTCCGGGTGAACTCTCGTCGGCATCTGCGAAAGTGGACCAGCCATGTTGCTCCTCCCCTGGCCAGCAGGCGAACAGGGAAGAGAAAGACCGAGCCGGCTTTCTCTTCCCACTGAGAACTGACGACTGAAATCTGAGCACTACCCATCAGTTCGGACGCTTGGATTCGTCCACGTCCACGTACTCGGCGTCAATCACGTCGCCGGGCTTCTTCTGCTCCTGGCTTCCGCCGCTCGAAGAGCCGCTGCTTGGCCCCGCGCCCGCGCTGGCCGCACCAGCAGTTTGCTGCGTCTTGTACAGCTCTTCGGCGATCTTGTGCAGCGCACGCTCCACGTTTTCCGTGGCCGAGCGCAACCGCGCCGTCCCGCCTTCGGCCATGGCCTTCTTGGCGTCTTCAAGAGCCTCTTCAGCTTTCTTGACGTCGCCTTCCGGCAGCTTTTCGCGGTTTTCGCGAATGGTCTTCTCGGCGTGAAACACCATGCCGTCCAGCCGGTTCCGTGCTTCCACTTCCTCGAGCCGCCGGCGGTCTTCTTCGGAGTGCGACTCCGCTTCCTGGCGCATCTTTTCGGCTTCGTCCTTGGTCAAGCCGCTCGACGCGGTGATAGTGATCTTCTGCTCCTTGCTCGTGGCCTTGTCCTTCGCGCTCACGTTGAGGATGCCGTTCGCATCGATGTCAAACGTGACCTCGATCTGCGGTATTCCGCGCGGGGCTGGTGGAATTCCGTCCAGCTTGAACCGCCCAAGCGACCGGTTGTCGTTGGCGAATTTGCGTTCGCCCTGCAACACGTGGATTTCCACGCCCGGCTGGTTGTCCGACGCCGTCGAGTACGTTTCCACTTTGCGCGTCGGAATCGTGGTGTTCCGCGGGATTTGCACGGTCATCACGCCACCGAGGGTCTCGACGCCCAGCGAAAGCGGCGTGACATCCAGCAGAAGGATGTCCTTCACTTCGCCCGCCAGCACCGCGCCTTGAATCGCCGCGCCTACCGCCACCACTTCATCTGGGTTCACGCCCTTGTGCAGTTCCTTGCCGCCGAAGAAATTGCTCACCAGCGTTTGCACTTTCGGGATGCGCGTCGAACCGCCCACCAGCACCACTTCCTGGATGTCGTTCGGTGAGAGCTTTGCATCTTCAAGTGCCAGCTTTACCGGCTTCATCGAGCGGTCCAGCAGATCGCTCATCATCTGTTCGAGCCGCATGCGCGTCAGCTTCAATTGCATGTGAATCGGCCCGCTTGCTCCCGCAGTGATGAACGGCAGGTTGATCTCCGTCTCCATCATCTGGGAAAGCTCGATCTTGGCCTTTTCCGCAGCTTCTTTCAGGCGTTGCAGCGCCATCTTGTCCTTGCCCAGGTCGATGCCGTGCTCTTTCTTGAAGTCCTCAATCAGCCATTCGACAATGTGCTGGTCGATGTCGTCGCCGCCCAAGTGCGTATCGCCGTTGGTCGATTTCACCTGAACGAGGTCACCGCCCACTTCCAATACCGAAATATCAAAAGTGCCGCCGCCCAAGTCATATACCGCGATGGTTTCGTCGCTCTTTTTGTCCAGCCCGTAGGCCAGCGCTGCCGCGGTCGGCTCATTGATGATGCGTACGACTTCCATTCCAGCAATTTCGCCGGCTTGTTTGGTGGCCTGCCGCTGCGCGTCGTTGAAGTAGGCCGGAACGGTAATCACCGCTTTGGTGACCTTTTCGCCGAGGAAATCTTCCGCGGCGGACTTCAGCTTCGTCAGAATCATTGCAGAGATTTCCGGCGGGCTATACGGTTTGCCAAAAATTTCGACGCGCGCGTCTTGGTGCGGCCCCGAAACCACTTTGTAGGGTACGCGGCGCATCTCCTCGCCAACTTCCTCATAGCGCCGGCCCATGAAGCGCTTGATCGAATACACAGTGTTCTCCGGGTTTGTCACCGCTTGCCGCTTCGCCACTTGCCCGACCAGCCGCTCGCCGGTCTTCGTTATTGCCACGACCGAGGGCGTCGTTCGCCCACCTTCCTGGTTGGGGATCACCACTGGCTCGCCGCCTTGCATCACCGCCACGACCGAGTTCGTGGTCCCCAGGTCAATTCCAATAATCTTGCTCATAACTGCTTGCCTCCTCAAACTGTTTGCCGCCGTCTTTCGCCCCTTAGATATGGGGGGAGCGAATCAAGCTCAGTTCTCACGTTCCAAGCCTGGCACGAACCAGAGTATACAGGTTGAGTGTAGTTTTGTCAAGTTTCCTTATAACGTATATAAGATGCTTGTTTTCTTAGCCTTACAGCATTTTCCAGCGAGTCTCTGACGGGAAAGGAGGCCTATGTTGCCCGATTTCCTTTGTCACAGGCAACGACCAGGCCTAAGAGTGGCAACGAACCTTGAGAGGGCTCGGTGCACACTCGACACTTTCCTCTGGCAGGTTTCGCGGTAGAATCTTTGGTTTGTACACTGGGCTCTAGGTCGAAACCCTTTTGGAGGCTCGCGTGAATCGTAGGCGCGTCGTGGCAGGCATCATCAGCGTCACTGCAGTTATCTTGGGCGCTCTGTTTCTCCCCTCTCTTTTGAGGACGTCGCACCATACATCTGTGATGCAACCGGATGCACGGTCTTCCGGGGCGGTCGCGGACGCCAAGCCGCCAGCCGAGTCTCCCGCCGCTGCTCCGTCCCCCATGCCATCGCCGAACGTGACCGCGGAAGCTGCGCCGCTGCCCCCGGTACCCCAGATGGCCGTGCCGCCCCAGGATATCGATCCTCACAAAGCCTTCGGCTCGAGGACAGCGCCGATCATCATGGAGATTTTCAGCGACTACCAGTGCCCATCGTGTAAGGCGCTTTTTCTCAATACAAACCGGCAGCTCATGGACAATTATGTCTCCACCGGCAAGGTCTATTTGATTCACCGCGATTTTCCGCTGCCCATGCACGCATATTCCCGCGTGGCCGCGCGGTACGTGCGCGCCGCCGCGCAACTGGGCAAGGTTGAACAGGCAGAGCAAGTGCTGTATGAGAATCAGGAAAAGTGGGAACAAAGCGGCGATGTCGACGGAACCGTTGCGGGCGCCATCTCCGCCAGTGATATGGCTAAGGTCCGCGCACTCGTCAGAGGGGGCACGATGGAGGGTCTGATCGATAAGGACTATTCGATCGGCCAGAGCTATCGCGTGAACCAGACGCCTACCACCGTCTTTCATTGCAAGGGCCAGACGTATCCGTATTCCGGCGCAATGAGCTACGACATTCTCAAGCAGTTTCTCGAGCAGTTGCTGTCGCAAAAGTGAAGCGACCGCATTGAGCGAAGAACTGGAATCATGATGCAATCCAGCCCATTCAATTTTCGGCGCGCCGTCATCTGGATCGGGCGTCTGGTCCTCGCGGGAATTTTTGTGTACGCTGGCTTCTCCAAGCTGCTGATGCCCAACACGCACTTGTGGCCGATGTTCGTCCTGAAGTTTTCCATCTCCATGAACATCTCGCTCTTCGCTCAGCAAGTCGAATCCTACAAAATGATTTCGCCCGAAGCGTCGCAGATGGTCGCCCACACGCTTCCGTTTGTCGAAATCGGTCTCGGGCTTCTCCTGCTGATCGGGTGGCGGCTGCGCATTTGCGCCACCGCCATCACCGTGATCATGGCGGGCTTCCTTGGCGTTGTGACTCGCGCGTATCTACTGCACATGGACATCAACTGCGGCTGCTTCGGCACACCCGAGAAGCTGACGGGCATGACGGTCGTGCGCGACAGCCTCTTTACCGCGCTGGCACTGCTCATGACGGTCTTCGCGTTCATCGAAGCACGCAAACCGCATCCTTGGACCGCTCCTGAAAAAGCGGCTACGTAGATTTCTTATGACGAGTGCGCAGACATGAAAACGCTGAGCGAATATCTGGCGCTAGCGGAGCAAGCGCATGGGCATCTCTGTGCGGGGCAGGTGCTCGGCGTGCGTTTGGCGATGCTGGGACTGCGCGAGCTGGGCATCGATGATCCTGTTGCCGACCGCAAACGCCTATTGACCTACGTCGAGATCGATCGCTGCGTTACAGACGCAGTGGCGGTGGTCGCGAATTGCCGGCTCGGCAAGCGCGCGCTGAAATTCCGCGACTGGGGCAAAGTGGCGGCAACGTTTGTCGATTTGAAGACGGGCCGCGCCGTGCGCGTTGCGGCGAAAGAATCCTCGAAACAAGCCGCACGTGAAATGTTTCCGGAGCTTGAGAAAGAGGCCGGCCAGCAAAAGGCGTACGCGCAACTTTCTGACGAAGTTTTGTTTGAAAAACAGTGGGTGAAGGTCGAAGTCCGGCCCGAAGATTTGCCGGGTTTCAAAGGCCCGCGCGTGGCCTGCGCGGAATGCGGCGAAGGCATCAACTTCAAACGCGAAGTCGTAAAAGATGGCCGCACACTCTGCCGCTCGTGCGCCGGCGAAAGATACTACGAAGCCGTTTGATGGGGATTTAACTGCGTTTCTTGGGGTTGAGAGCGTTGAATGGAACTTCAACGTGAGGGAGTCAGCGGGCGCTCCGAATTGGGTAGATTTTTCTGCCCGAGATCCTTTGCTGGTTTTGCATTGAGCATGCGAACGACCACAGGCGCGATAAGCGCCAGAAAGATACACACGAGCAGCAGCAACACGAGGGCCTCGAGCGTTCCGATGGCAGTCCGGTACATTTCCATCACCCAAACTTCTTGCGTGAGGGCCTGCTCCATTGCTGTTTTGTTCCAGGACGACGCGGAGATGTATTCCTGAAGAGCGCGAACTCGGGTTCCTCCGGCAATGCCTACCACGACGATCGCGAAGCGGATGTACTTTACAAATCCATCCCTTACAACGGTGTCCTCGACGAACCGTCGCAAGATGCTGTCGATGGCCTCTCGCGAGATCCAAGCGATAGTCAGCGACAGGGCAAGCGCGAGAATCAATGAAACTGTGAACAGGGCGACGTACATGGGGTGTGACTCCTTGGCCGATACTTCAATCCCACCATTGCAAGTATGCCAAGTTACCTGGTCGGCTGTAGCACCGAATCCTGCGTAATGTTGCCAGTCAGTCACCTGAACGCTCTTCAGGAAACGCTTTCGGCGTTTGGTTCTGCGATAGAATTGGCTTTTGATGGTAAGCCTTCCCCCGATCACATTGCGGCTCCGCGGATGGAAACTGATTGACCGCGTGGCGCTGGCGTTTCTGCTGTTCTGCTCGATTTTGTTCGGCGCTGTGTGCGGATTGCTGTTTGTGTACGCGGGCGACCTGCCGGAAATTCGCGCGCTGGAAACGTACCGGCCCACGGTCGTGACGGAAATGTACGCCGACGACGGGCAGATGATTGGGAGTTTCGCTCTGCAGCGGCGAATCCTAATGACCTACGAGCAGTGCCCGCGAGTTCTCTACAACGCGGTCACGGCAATCGAAGATCAGCATTTCCAAGAGCACTGGGGAATCGACTTCCCGCGCATCTTCAGCGCGGCATTCAAGAACATTGCAAAAGGGCGCATCACAGCCGGCGCAAGCACCATCACCATGCAACTGGCGGGGAATCTTTTTTTGGACCGCAGCGACCGCAGCTTCCGGCGAAAAGCGCAGGAAATGCTGCTGGCGCTGCAGATCGAGCGGCGCTACACCAAGCCGCAAATCTTCACGATGTATGCGAACCAGGTTTACCTGGCGCACGGAAATTACGGATTCGCTGCCGCCGCACAGTTTTATTTCGGCGAGCCGGTCACGGATTTGAAGCTTCCGCAAGCAGCGCTGCTTGCGGGCATGGTCAATGGGCCGAAATTTTCTCCGCTGCTGAATCCGGAAGCGGCGCTGGCGCGGCGCAACCTGGTGCTGCACCGCATGGAAGAAGAAGGGAAAATCTCGCCCGCGGAAGAAGCCGCGGCAAGGAAAACGTCGCTGGGGCTTCACATTCAATACCCGCGAAACGATCTCGCGCCGTACTTCTTTGAAGATATCCGGAAATACCTGGAAGAAAAATACGGGACCGAAGCGGTGCACGAACGCGGGTTGCGCGTTTACACCACGCTGAACGTCAACATGCAGCGCGTGGCCAATCAGGCGGTGCGCGACGGCTTGCATGCCTACGAACGGCGGCATGGGTGGAAGGGCAATTTGCCGAACGTGCTGCGCGACAATCTCGGAAAGTTGGACACTTACGAAGACGAAGACTGGCGGCACGCCATCGAGAAAGGAAGCTACGTCACCGGGCTGGTGCTGACGGTCAGCGATCGCGACGCGGTCATCAAGGTCGGGCAATACCGCGGAATTCTCTCACCGAGCGACTTTGCGTGGACGGGGCGCAGGAAACCGAGCGAATTGCTGAAGGTCGGCGACCTGGCGCAATTCTCGATCCAAGAAGTTCGAGAAAACACGGTGCGCATGCAACTCGAACAACAGCCGGGGCCGCAGGGAGCTCTGCTGGCGATCGACAACGCCACCGGCGAAATCAAAGCGATGGTCGGCGGCTACAGCTTCGAGGATTCGAAATTCAATCGCGCCACGCAGGCGGTGCGGCAAGTCGGCAGCTCGTTCAAGATATATGTTTACGCGGATGCGCTCGAAAGGGGAGCGACTCCGTTCGACACCATTGTCGATTTGCCGTACACGACGATGAGCGGCGGGCAGGCGTACACGCCGCACAACTACGACGAAAAGTTCGAAGGCACGATTACGCTGCGGCGCGCGCTCGCGGGCTCGCGCAACGTGCCGGCCGTAAAGCTGGCGGAAAAAGAAGGCATCAACACAGTCGTGGACATGGCCAAACGGTTTGGGATCACCACGCCGCTGCCGCCTTATTTGCCGCTGGCGCTGGGCGCAGCGGACATGAAGCTTGAGGAACACGTTTCCGCGTTTACCGTGTTCCCGAACGACGGAATTCGCATCGATCCGCACATGATCCGACGGGTGACAAGTTACGACGGAGCTTTGCTGGAAGAAGCGCATCCGGAAGTGCACGACGTGATTTCGCCGGAAGTTGCGCGGACAATGACCGCGATGCTCGAAGAGGTCATCCAATTCGGCACCGGAATTGCGGCCAAAGCGTTGGGACGCCCTGCAGCCGGAAAAACCGGCACGACGCAAGATTACACGGACGCGTGGTTTGTGGGATTCACGCCGCAGCTTACTGCCGGAGCATGGGTCGGCTTCGACGACAAGCAGATTTCTCTCGGCAAGAAAGAAACAGGAGCGCGGGCGGCGCTGCCAATTTGGCTGGAGTTTATGCAAGGCGCCCTGGCCGGGATACCTGCTACGGATTTTCCGAACGTGGTGACCCTGGAGCAGTTGGCGAACGAGCACCGCGTGAACGTGGACACTCCCGATACCGCGCCGACCGAAGACGAACCCGCCGCACCGAAGGAAAAGCCCCCTGCGACTACCCCGGTAATAAACACACCGGCGGCGAAGCCCAATGCTGCGGCTGCTCCACCAGGCTAGATAGACTGATGCAAACGAAAGGGGTCCCAGCCGCGGGGAGGGAGCGGGAGTTCGCGAGCGTTTTCATCAACAAGCACGATCTTCTGTTCGAAAGTGATGATCCCAATTTGGGTGAGGGGGACGCCGCGGAAGGAACGCGGAACCATCTTTCTGCGATCCGCCGGGATCGTGAAGAGCAGTTCGTAGTCGTCGCCGCCGTGCAGCGCGGGCTGCAGGGGATCGGCGCCGCCTTTGCGATTCCGAATCGGGAGTTGAGCACCGGGGATTTGGGAGGCCAGCAGGCGGGCGCCGACGCCGCTGGCAGCGCATAGACGCGGTAGATCGCTGGAGAGGCCGTCGGAGAGATCCATCATGGCGGTAGCGAGACGTTTGCCCGCGAGCCATTGGCCGAGAGCTAGGCGAGGTTCGGGGTAGAGGTGCTTGCGAACTAAAGGGTCCGCCGAATTCACCCGAACTTTGCTTAGTTGCAGAAGCCGGAGACCTAATTCGGCTTCGCCAAGCCGGCCGCTGACGTAAAGAAAGTCGCCGGGGTGCGCGCCTGAGCGCGAAAGAGCGCGTCTCTTTCGGACTTCACCGACGACGGTTACGTTGATGAGGATCTGGTCGCGACGGGTGGTGTCGCCGCCTGCCAGAACGCATTGGAATTTGCGAGAGGCGCGGCGCAGACCACCCAGAAAATCATCCAGCCATCGGCCGGTCAGGGAAGTGGGCAGAGCAAGGCTCAACAAAAAGCAACGAGGCACGCCACCCATGGCGGCGACGTCGCTCATAGCGCGCGCAAGGCATTTCCAGCCAATGGAATCGGGCGGATGTTTGTGGCGAAGGAAGTGTGTGCCTTCGAGGAACCAATCGCACGTGAGGACGGTTTCGTGGCCCGGAAGTGGGTGAAACAGCGCAGCATCATCCCCGATGCCCAGAGGCAGGGATGCTAGCTTAGCCCTTTTTTTCGAGGGCGGTCTGGCGCTCTCAGCTATTTTCCCCAGAATTGTGTCTTCCCTCGATAAACGTAGCTTCATGTGTTTTGCGATAGATGCGCGGAGTCCGCAGCGAATGCGCGCACGGACAGTATAGTCCTTGAAGGGAAATCGCTTATTAGCGGGTTTGTTGAAGGGGAGTACCTTAGTCCCGCCGCAACTGCCCCAGACCCCTGTCCGCAGGGTCAGGGAACAGGTTTGCACCGCCTGACCTTCAAAGTACCAAAAACAGGGTTGACGAAGGTCGGCTACAGAATTTAGTATGTCCAAGGTCGCGAACCAAAGCTCTCGGTTCCGGTTCGGTACAGGTTGAAGTTCTCGCGGGTCCAGGGTGAGTCACCCGCAAATGGCAATAGGCAGGCCTGAGGGGCCACTGAGTTTCTATGAGAGGTAAGAGCTACACCTTCTTTATCGCGTCGACGCCGGGGAAACTCCGGAAAGTTGTCGTGCCCGCCTATTTGCTGCATGGAATCGCCATTCTCGCGCTCATTGGAGCAGTCAGCGTTACGGCAGCAGTTGGTTCCTATACGCGGATGTTGTGGAAAGTGGGCAACTACAACGCGGTCCGGCATGAGTTGGAAACGAGAACGGAGCAGTACAGGCAGCTGCAAGCTACTGTCAACGACACGAATCAACGCTTGGACTCGCTGCAATCCCTAGCCACGGAAGTCGCAATGACTTACGGAGTGCTGCGGTATCATCCGGCGGCCTTCGACGAGAGCGACAACCCTGCTGCGAATTCGCAGGACGCATTCGACCGGTCCATCGAGCAGTACACCTTCCTGAAGCGCAACGCCGCCGTGATTGCGGTATCGAGCACCGGATTGCATTTGCTTTCGCCCATGAGTTTTGCGGATTCGACCTACACGCCGTCGATTTGGCCGGTGATGGGACATATTACGGATAGCTTCGGAGAGCGGCTGGACCCGTTTAGCGGAGAAGGTGCGTTTCACACGGGCGTGGACGTGGCCTCCGATTACGGCGCGCCGGTGCATGCGACCGCGGATGGAATTATCACGATCGCGGAGAATCATGCGGGCTACGGGCGATTGGTCGTGATTGATCATGGATTTGGGATCACCACTTGGTACGCGCACTTGTCGGCGTTTTCAGCGGTTGTAGGTGCGCGAGTGAAGCGCGGCGAGGTAGTCGGATATACGGGGATCAGCGGGCGCTCGACGGGCCCGCACGTTCACTACGAAGTGCGAATCAACAACGCGCCAATCAATCCGTCGAGGTACTTGAAGGGAAGCGCGGCGGGCGACTGAGCGGGATTCGAATTGTGGCTGGGTTTTTGAGCGGGCTTTGGCCCGTTTTTTTATTTTGTGCGTGATTGTGGCAGTTTGTATGAACCTCTGGCGCTAGCTCAGCTGTGGCCTTTGCGAGCGGTGGCCGCGCTGCCTGGAAGCGGCTTGGACGGCGTGGCGCGGCCGGCCGATTCCAGAAATGCGGGAGTAATCTCGAACGTTAGACGGACGGACTTGGTATCGCCGCGGTCGATTTTTGCAACGTCGGCACTTCTTAAGACTTCCAGATAGGCGGCGCGCGCGGCGGGATCCAATTGCTGGCGGGTCTTGGCGTCGTTTAAACCTGCTTCGGCGAGGATCAGAACGCCGTTGAGCAGGTCGGCTAGTTGCCGCATGGTAGCTTCGGTGGAAGATTCTCCTTCGGCGATGATGCGCAAGCGGTCGTTTTCCGGCCTTCCCGCGATGGTGATCCACTGCAATTGATCGAGCACTGCCGAAAGTTGCGGTGAGCGAAGACCGCCAGGAGTTTGCGCAGCGAGAGCAGAGCCTGCACCTGCATCGTGCCGGATTACGGCGAAAACGGGAGAGCCGGCGAGCCGTTCGAATCGCGAATTCCAATCGGCAGTGTCCTGGACGCGCTTCCGGGATTGCAGAATGTTGGCAAGATCTGGGTTATCTGTGAGGACCATGCGATCTTTCCGAAGAAATGCAAAAGAAAGCGTCTTGGCGCTGCCGCTGATGGGAATGGAAAAAATGTCGCGCGTTCCATTTTTTGTGACGGCGCCGGTTTTGAGCGAGACTGCGGAGATTTTTTGCTGATCAAATTTTCCATCAGCAACAGCGAAAAATGTTGAGGTCTCGCCGTGTTTTTCGAGTGCAACCGCAGCGCGGTACAAATCGCGCTCGTAATCGAAGCCGGTATCTTTGATAAATTGCGCGTACTCGGGATCGGCTTGCGGTTTCGGCGCCCAGGCATAGAGCTTCGCGAGAAACGGAGCGCTTCGCAATTCGCCGAGATCGACAAAGAAGACGGCGCTGGCGTCTGCAGGCATCATTGCTAGCAACTCGCCGCGCAGAGAGGAATTTCTCGGGCTCCATTTCTGGTACGCGAAAATGGCGGCCAAGGAAACAAGCGCGAGAACGGCGAGCGCGACCCAGGTTTGCTTTTTCATTTACTGTCAATCATGCTCTTACATTGCGAGCGAGCAAGCTGGAATTGCGATTTTCTCATGCGAGAAGCCCGACTGCGCACGAAAATCTACGACGTTCGGATCCGGAGGACTTGTGAGAATCTTGGTTATTGAAGGGGCGAGTAGCTCGGTTGCGCGAGTTTGCCTAACTTGTTGAATGTAAGCAGGTTAGGTGATAGCGAAGTAGAAACCAGGCCAGGGGATTTCCACAGAAATGGTGGTAGGCGTGCTGGCCTGCGAGAGGCACCCCTTGCAATTCTTATGCCCGTTCTGCTATCTTTAGTTGGTTTGAGCGGCGCTGGCGTAGCTCAGCTGGTAGAGCATCTGATTTGTAATCAGAGGGTCGGGGGTTCAATTCCCTCCGCCAGCTCCACCGGAAATTTGCAGGGGAGCGAGGCGGAGCGAAACCGGAAAAGATAAATGAACGGGCTGGTGTCTTTGGACACGAGTCCTATTTGTGTTTTCGTGTAAATCATCCGCAATTTGTTGAAAGACAAGGAAGGGACTAGTCGTTTGCGTCCCAGAAGGTTTTCGCGGGACGGGTGGGTGAGTGGTTAAAACCAGCAGACTGTAAATCTGCCGCTCCTTGCGGGCTACGAAGGTTCGAATCCTTCCCCGTCCACCAGGTACTTGCCGTGGGGCTGGCAGATAACCGTAGGGCCTGCCTGAGGTAGTCAGGCAATCGCACGAAGCGATGTTCGAGCGGAGTGGGGTTCGCGGTGAAAGCGCCGCTGAAACAGAAAGCGTCGCGAAGGATAT
>Ga0335077_10005979_pt1 | contig 14995 bp, 14 predicted proteins | sample Lox_Sample_31_FD_207151 | JGI IMG/M metagenome (GOLD analysis project Ga0335077, IMG submission 207151) | Soil microbial communities from Loxahatchee National Wildlife Refuge, Florida, United States - Lox_Sample_3.1 | ecosystem: Environmental > Terrestrial > Soil > Wetlands | place: USA... | reverse complement strand
CAGATCCGCGAGGTGCAGCGCGGGCTGGGCGGCGCGCAGCACTGGGTGGCGACGTGGTTCTGGACGGGGAGCCGGTTCGCCAACGAGGTCGCGCTGACCGGCCGGATGTTCACCGCGGAGGAGGGTCTCCAGCACGGCATGGTCAACCGGATCGTGCCGCGGGAGGATCTGCTGGCCACGGCGGAAGCGCTCGCGGCGGAGATCATCGAGAACCCGCCGCTGGCCGTGCGGGCGAACGTGCGAGTCATGCGCTGGTTCGTCAACGAGATGCAGCGTCAGTCGCGCCTCTACACGCAGGGGCGCGGGTTGCACCTCACCGAGGACTTCCGCGAGTCGGCGGCGGCGTTCGTGCAAAAGCGGAAGCCGACGTTCAAGGGGAGATGAAGGCCATGGCCTACGAGTTCGCGACCTACGAGAAGAAGGGACGCGTCGCGATCGTCACGATCAATCGCCCGGAGCGGATGAACGCGCTGCATCCGCCGGCCACTCACGAGCTGGACAGGATCTGGGACGATTTCGAGGCGGACCCCGACGTGTGGGTGGGCATCCTCACCGGGACGGGCGACAAGGCGTTCTCGGCCGGCTACGACCTGCGATGGGCATCCGAGCGGGGGCGTGAGGGACCCGGAATGCCCGAGAACGGATTCGGCGGGCTCACGAGCCGCGAGCGATGCTGGAAGCCGATCCTGGCGGCGGTCAACGGCTATGCGCTCGGCGGAGGTTTCGAGATGGCGCTTTCGTGTGACATCGTCGTGGCGGCCGACCACGCCCGATTCGGACTCCCCGAGCCGCGCGTCGGGCTCATCGCCGGCGCGGGCGGCGTCCATCGTCTGCCGCGCATGATCCCGCAGAAGATCGCCATGGGGTACATCCTCACCGGCCGTCACATGACTGCGCAGGAGGCGCATCGCCTGGGCGTGGTCAACGAGGTCGCGCCTCTGGCGGAGCTGATGCCGACCGCGATGAAGTGGGCCAACGAGATCCTCGAGTGCGCCCCCCTCTCGGTCCGCGCGAGCAAGCAGGCGGCCCTGGCCGGGATTGGTCTTCCGCTCGGCGTCGCGCTCAGGCTGTCCTACTCCGAGAGCGAGCGGATGCAACATTCCGAGGACCGGCTGGAGGGACCGCGGGCCTTTGCCGAGAAGCGCAAGCCTCAGTGGAAGGGCCGCTAGAAACTGATTCCGGCACTCGAGCGACCACTCGTGTCGTTGCGATCGCTCAGACCCAGCCAATCGCCATGAAGGCGGGTCGGGCATAGAACGCATCGGGAGCCTCGCCCCAGGCGACGAGAGCGTCGGCCATTCGCTCCAGTTCCTGTTCGGTGGCCCAGCCCTGGGCGAGTGCCAGGCGTCCGAGCACGCCGCGCAGACGGATCAAGTGGTCCTGCGCCACCCTGCGCGTCGCGTCGAGCGAGCCCGCAGCGGGTCCGGCCTCCGTCACCAGGGCACCCGACGCCTGGGTCCGGACGAAGCCTGCCTCGCCGAGGAGAGTGCGTAGCCGGAGCGCGTCCGATGGACGGCCCACGTTGTGGTCGCGCTCGAGCGCCCGGAGCTCGTCCCATCGCTCCAGAAGCCCGTTCGTCGGGGACCGAAACGTGATCGGTGACGATCCGTCGACGATCCCGATCACGCCGCCCGGCTTCAGCACTCGCCGGATTTCCCGGAGCGCCGCGAGCGGAGTGCCGAGGTGCTGGAGGACCGCACACGCGAACGCGGCGTCGAATGACCCGTCCGGGTAGGGCAGCTGGTAGATGCTCGCCGTCCGGAACGTGATGTTCGTGATTCCTCGCTCGCGGGCCAGGGCGCGCGCCTGCGTCAACGCGTCCTCGCGGATGTCGATGCCGATCGCCTCGCCGGGAGCCACCGCCTGGGCGAGGTCGAGGGTGATCGATCCAGGACCGCATCCGCAGTCGATCAGTCTCATCCCGGCGCGCAGATGCGGAGTCAGGAATGCGGCCGCTGCCCCGGTGCGCCGGGCAAACACGGCACGGCTCCATGCGTCGTCTACCTGGTAGGGTCGCTCGGTACCCGGCCGTGGATCGGACATGCCTCCCTCATCGGCGCCGAGTCTCGCTCAGAAGGGGCATGACTGGCGCCCTGGATGGGGGCAAAAGCTGTACTGGACGACCCCGGTTGCGACGAAGCGCTTCAGCAGGTTCATCGAGAACGCCATGTCGCTGACGAGTGCCGCCTGGTGGCAGAGAAGGCAATCCCCGGGGAGCTGACGGTGCAATGGTGTGGCGGTGACGGGATCGAATCCTCCGAAGGTCCAGGTCTGACTGCCGAACCCTGGCTGGGTCTTCCGCATCACGTGCAGGATAGGCTCGTCATGGCTGCGAATCAGATGACCTTGGGGCGTGGTCTCGAAGATCGGCGCTTGCGTCTTGCGGTCCCGCCCAATCCGTCTCGCCGTGTGGACATCGAGCGCGAAGAGGACGCCGACCGGGAATTCCCGGGCGCGAGGACTGCGTGTGAGTGTCTCGATCGCGTCTCGCGAGACGTACAGATCCCTGGACAGTCCATCCGAGCGATCCACCACCGCGTATTGCACCAGGCTGGCCCTGTAGTTTCGCGGATAGGAAACGAGCGCAGGAGCCTGGGCCAGCACCGACTCGGCCAGCCCCAGCAGCACCGCACCCACGGTGCACGCCCACCGAAGGGTCGGCACGGACTCCCGACTCGCGCGCCACGATTGCGCTTTCACGTGACGCGACTATCCCACCGACGGGAAGGAAGTCAACCGCGATGGGTAGCCGGGGCAGCACGGAGAGCTACCGGGTCGCGGGTTCGGCCCGCCTCGGGTTTGCTGGCCAGACGTTTGGCGCGGGCTCACAGCCGTCGCATTCGCGGGACGAAGAAGGCCGTCGCGCCGGCCAGCGCCACGAGGCCGAGGCCACTCGCGCCGAACGCGAGGCTCACGCCGAACAGCGACGCGAGCGCGCCGATCTGGAGCTGACCGAGCGGCGCGAGACCGATCGCGACGACCCAGGCGCCGCCGGCGCGCCCGCGCAGGCGCGCCGGCACGCTCGTCTGCATGAGGCTCTGAGCCAGGAGGTCGCTGATCCCGCCCGCGGCATTGGCCAGGATCAGGACGACGACGACGGCCGCCAGGCCCAGGAAGTGAGGGGCCAGGCCGAGCGCGATCAGACTGCTGCCGAAGAACACGAGCACGCCGAGGAAGAGCGCGCCCCCGCCTTCGATGGGGCGGCGCAACGACACCGCGAAGAGCCCGAGGATGCCGCCGATCGAGCGGGCGGCGTTCAAGGCCCCGAGTCCCTCGGCGCCGACGTGGAGGATGTCGCGCGCCAGGCTCGGCAGCAGCGCCTGGTGCGAGAAGCCGAGGATCTCCGCGCCCGATGTGAGCACCATGAGCACGAGGAGCAGTCGGTCTCTCCCCAGGGCGGTGGCGAAGTCCACGATCTGATGCCACAGAGACTCGGTCGCGCGCACGGTGGTGCCCGATGGTGCGGAGGCCGGGAACAGAGCGATCCCTCCCGCGAGATAGGCGGCCGCGACCGCGAGATAGGCCGCGCCGGACCCGAGATGCGCGATGACCCAGCCCGCGACGAGCGAGCCGAGCAGCCATCCCGTGCGCATCGCGACGCCGAGCATGGCGAGCCCGTTCATCAGCTCCGCGGGGCCGGTCACGTCGTGCGCGTAGCTCTGTCTGGCCGCCTGCTCGATTCCGCGGATCGTCCCGGCCACGAACGTCAGCAGCAGGATGACGGAGAGACTCGCGCTGTTGAGTAGCGTGAGCACGCCGAGCGTCGCCGCGGTGAGGGCCTGCCCGGTCGCGGTCACCATCAACATCCGGTGCCGCGAAAACCGGTCCGCGAGCGCCCCGGCTGGGATGCCGACGAAAAAGAGCGGGATCGATCGCGCCCCCATCGCCACGCCGACCAGGAACGGTGAGTTGGTGAGTTCGAGGGTCAGCCAGCCCAGCACGACGGTCTCCCCCAGCATCCCGGCCGCGTTCAGGAGCGCAGCAATGCCGAGGCAGCGAAAGTTCCGGAGACGGAGGAGGGAAGGCGAGAAGATGAGCATGGGCGGCGAGCCGCAGGCCAGCCCGATGGTCCTCGGAACATCCGGCGGTGTCAAGGCGAGCCGTGTTGATTTGACTGCCCCCCGCGGCCCTGCTAGCGTAGGGCCCACCGAATTCGACCCGATCGGAAGCGAGCGTCCGCATGAACGGCATCGTCGCCTTCGGCACCTATCTCCCCTATTACCGGCTCGATCGCAAGGCCATCGCCGAGACGCTCGGCACGCCCGGCGCGCCGGGCCTGCGCAGCGTGGCCGGTTATGACGAGGACGCGACCTCGATGGCCGTGGAGGCGTCACGCGCCGCCCTGCGCCGAGCCCCGGGTCTCGCGCCTGCCGCCATCTACTTTGCGACGGCGAGCCCCGCCTATCTGGACAAGACCAACGCGACGGCGATCCATGCTGCGCTCGACCTCCCGTCGACGGCGGCGGCGTTCGACATGCTGGGCTCGAGCCGTTCCGGCATCGGCGCGCTGAGGGCTGCCCTCGATGCCGGCCGGCCGACCCTGGCCGCGCTCTCCGACGTGCGCACGGGCCTGCCCGGCGGCGCGGACGAGCGCGAGGGCGGGGACGGCGCCGCGGCCTTCCTCTGTGCCACCGATGCGGCCGAAGCCCCGGTGCTGGCCACACCCATCGCGTGGGGCTCGGCGACCGCCGAGTTCCTCGAACGCTGGCGGCTCCCAAGCGAGCGAGCCTCGCGGCAGTGGGAAGAACGCTTCGGCGAGCACGTGTATCTCCCGCTAGCGGAGGCCGCGTTCACCGAGGCGCTGAAGCAGGCCGGCGTGACGGCAGCCGAGATCGACCATCTCCTGGTCGCGGGCACCCACGGTCGCGCGGTCAAGCGCGCAGCCGGTGCGGCCGGGACTCGCAAAGGAAGTGTGGCGGACGACCTCACCGGCTCCATCGGCAACACGGGCACGGCGCACGCGGGGATCCTGCTCGCGGACGCGCTGGAGCGCGCGCAGGCTGACCAGCTCATCGCCCTGGTCTCGCTCGCCGACGGGGCGGATGCCGTGATCTATCGCACCACCACCGCCCTCACCGCGCGGCGTGGTGGTGTGACGGTGGCGAGCCAGGTGAAGCAGGGCGGACGGGTATCCTACGCGTCGTTCCTCACCTGGCGCGGCTTCCTCGACCGCGAGCCGCCGCGACGCCCCGACCCCGAGCGGCCCGCGGCCCCGCCCTCCTTCCGGCGTGAGGGCTGGAAGTTCGGCTTCAACGGCAGCCGGTGCCGGCCGTGCGGCACCCGTCACCTGCCGCCTCAACGCGTGTGCGTCAAGTGCCAGGCGATCGACCAGATGACGCCGGAGCCGATGGCGGACGTGCCGGCCACGATCTCCACGTACACGGTGGATCGTCTCGCCTATTCGCTCTCGCCCCCCGTGGTGGCTGCCGTGATCGATTTCGAGGGCGGGGGCCGCTTTCAGTGTGAATTGACCGACGTGGATCCGGCGGCCGTCAAGATCGGTGACCGGGTGGAGATGACGTTCCGTCGCCTGTTCACCGCCAACGGTGTCCACAACTATTTCTGGAAGGCGCGCCCGCGCCTTTCTCCAACCGGCGTGTAGGCGAGGAGGACACACATGGCGAGCAACGGGATCAGGGATCGGGTGGCGATCATCGGCATGGGGTGCACGAACTTCGGCGAGCACTGGGACAAGAGCGTCGACGACCTGCTCGTGGATGCCACGACGGCGGCGCTCAACTCCGCGAGCTTGCCCCTCGACGCGATCGACGCCTTCTGGCTCGGCACGCTCTTCTCGGGCCAGAGCGGTCTCACGCTCTCGCGCCCGCTGAAGATCGGTTACAAGCCCGTGAGCCGGCTCGAGAACTACTGCGCCACCGGATCGGAGGCGTTTCGCAACGCGTGCTATGCCGTCGCCTCCGGCGCCTACGACGTGGCCATGGCCATCGGCGTGGAGAAGCTGAAGGACTCCGGCTACTCCGGACTCACGGGGACACGCGCGTCCGGCGACGGCACGCAGACGCCGCTCACGGCGCCGGCCATGTTCAGCCTGCTCGCGCCCGCGTACGCCAAGAAGTACGGCATCGACGAGGCCCAGCTCAAGGAGGTCATGACCCGCATCGCCTGGAAGAACCACCGGAACGGTGCGCTCAACCCGCGCGCGCAGTTCCGGAAGGAAGTTGCGAAGGATGTGATCGCCTGCTCGCCGCTGGTCGCCGGAGCGCTCGGCATCTTCGATTGCTCGGGAGTGAGCGACGGCTCCGCCGCCGCTGTCATCGTTCGCGCCGAGGAAGCGCACCGGTACACGGACCGACCCCTCTTCGTGAAGGCGCTGTCCTTCGTCGCGGGGCCGGCCGCCGGCCCGCTGGATCCCGACTACGACTACACGACCTTCCCGGAAGTGGTGGCGACCGCGCAGGACGCGTACGCGCAGGCGGGAATCAAGGACGCGCGCGCCGAGCTGGCCATGGCCGAGGTGCACGACTGCTTCACGCCCACGGAACTGGTCCTGATGGAGGACCTCGGATTCGCGGCGCGCGGCACCGCGTGGAAGGAAGTGCTCGCGGGCACCTTCGACCTCGACGGCGAGCTGGCCGTGAACCCGGACGGCGGTCTCAAGTCCTTCGGCCATCCGATCGGGGCCTCGGGCTTGCGCATGCTGTTCGAGTGCTGGCTCCAGCTCCGCGGCGAAGCCGGCAAGCGGCAGATCGCTAGCGTGGCTCGGGGCCGGAAGCTGGCCCTCACGCACAACCTGGGCGGGGCGCCCGGTGAGTGCGTGTCGTTCGTCAGCGTGGTGGGCTCTCAGCCGAGTGCATAAGGGCCAGGGCCGAGCGCGCAGGAACGTCCGACGGGTCTGAGAACGTCCACTGCTCCATTCAACGCGCGCTGGGATGATGCGGAGAGCGTGGCGAAGCCGCTTGGCGTCGTGATTCAAGACGTGGACGCGCGGGGGCCGGGAGAATTCGACGCGGCCTTCTCGGCCATGAAGCGAGCCCACGCCGATGCCGTCGTCGTCGGCGTGAACACGCCGTTCATCGCCCACCGTCGCCGCATCGCCGAGCTTGCTATCCAGCACCGGCTGCCGATGATGACCCCGGCGAAGGAGTGGGCCGAGGCGGGCGCGCTCGCCAGCTACGGGACCGATTACCCTGATCTGTTCCGTCGTGCCGCCAGCTATGTCGACAGGATCCTCAAGGGAGCGAAGCCGCAAGATCTGCCCGTCGAGCAGCCCACCAAGTTCGAGCTGGTCATCAACGCGAGAACGGCCAAGGCACTCGGGCTGACGATCCCGCCATCGCTGTTGCTGCGGGCGGACGAGCTCATCCAGTAGTGGTGGGAGGGAGGAGGCATGGCGCGACGACGGCCTCGGCGGACGGGGCTCAGCGAGCCTCGTTCACGAGCGCCAACAGCAACTGCGCGGGCTCGGCCACGCGCTCGTCAGCGACGATGTGCGGATGCAGACTGACCCGCTGTCCCGGCGTCAGGTGATAGACGCCCTCGCCGATCGCTTCGATGACGCCGATGCCATTGGTACCCGGCGTGAAGGGGCGCACCGGGAAATTGTGGCCGCGGTCCCCGGCGAGGACTTCCTTCATATAGGAGAGAACCATGGCGGCCTCGATGCGCACCGTCACGGCGCCGCGGCGCGGGACCGGGATGGGGCGCTCTGGCAGGCTGAGTTGCTTGGTCGCCGGGTCGACGGTCCAGGCCTTCATGGGAGATTCGCCGGAACCTGGCTCGATCAGGATTCCGTGACGGCGCCGACCGTCGCCGCCGGCTCGGAGCGAACCCGGCGCATCAGTGGCAGGAAGAGGGGAATCGCCGCGAACAGCAGGGCCAGCATCCAGAAGTAGTCCGTGTAGGCCAGCAGCTGGGCCTGGGCCACGGTCTCCTGATAGAGCATCGCCATCGCGCGACGCTCCGCGGTGAAGCTATCGGTGCCCTGGGTCATGAAGTGACGCGCCCACTGGAGCAAGCGGGCCCGAGTCTCGAAGTCCCAGGTCGTGATGTGGCTGGCCAGCGTGGACTGGTGGAACTGGCTCCGCTGGGCCAGCATCGTGGTGGCCAGCGCGATGCCCACGCTGCCGCCGATGTTGCGGAGGACGTTGTAGGCCGCCGTCGCGTTGACGAGGCGATCGCGCCGGATGGTGGCCAGCGTGAGCGTCGACAGCGGGACGAAGATGAAGCCGAGCGCGAATCCCTGGATGAAGCGAGGCAGGGCGAGCGCCCAGTAGTCCATCCCGAGCGTGAGCGACGTCATCATGTAGAGACTGGCGGCGTTGAGCAGGCAGCCGAAGGCGAGCATCGCCCGCTGATCGACCTTCGTCACGATCCCTGACGCGAAGAGCGAAAAGATGTTGCCGAGGCCGCTCGGAGCCAGCACCAGGCCCGACGTCCAGGCGTCGTACCCGAGGAGCTTCTGCGTGAAGACGGCGACCAGCAGCATGCTCGAGAACATGCCGAAGCCGATGACGGAGATCAAGGCGGCGCCGGTGGCGAAGTTGCGGTCGGCGAACACGGTCAGATCGAGGATCGGGTCGGTCGCCATCAGCTCCCTGATCAGGAAGGCGGCCAGGCCGCAGATGGCGATGACCGCGACGGCCACGATCGTCGTCGAGTCGAACCAGTCTTCACGCTCTCCCCGGTCCAGGACGAGCTGAAGCGCCCCGAACCCGGCGATCATCAGCCCGAGCCCCCACCAGTCGATGTGCGTCGGCCCCCGCACGTTCGGAGGATCGAACAGGAAGAAGCTGGCCAGGAGGAAGCCAACGAGGCCGACGGGCAGGTTGATGTAGAAGATCCAGCGCCAGGACCACTCGTCGGCCAGGTAGCCGCCCACGGTCGGGCCGAGGATCGGACCCAGAATGAAGCCGACGCCCCAGACGGCCATGGCCAGGCCGCGCTGCTGGAAGGGGAAGATCTCCCAGACGATCGCTTGCGACAGCGGGATGAGCGGACCGCCGCCGATCCCCTGGAGCACGCGGGCCACGATCAGCGTGGTGAGGTCCGGAGCGGCGCCCGACAGAAACGAGCTGACGGTGAACAGGACCGTGCAGAGCAGGAAGAACCGCGTGCGGCCCATCAGCCTGGCCAGCCACCCCGTCGCCGGGATGACGATGGCGTTGGCGGCGAGGTAGGACGTGATGACCCACGAGACCTCTTCCAGTCCTGCCGACAGTGAGCCCTGCAGGTGCGGGAGCACGACGTTGGTGACGCTGGTGTCGAGGATCTGCATGAAGGCCACCACCATGACCGACAGCGTGATGGCCCACTTGCGGGCGGGAGAGATCGGGGGCGGTTCGGGTGACGTCGTTGTCACGCGCGAGTATCCCTTCGCTGCCGTCAGATCAGTGCCGGGACACGACCTCGTCCAGGAAGGATCGAAGCGAGACGAGCAGCTCCGCCGGGTTGTCTCCCTGCACGGTGTGGCCGGCTCCTTCGATCCGGACCCAGCGTCCGCGCCGGAGGCGGGCGGTCAGACGCTCCGCGTCCTCGTCGTGGAACACGTCGCTCTGGGCGCCGCGCACGACCAGGGCCGGACACTCCACGGTGTCCACGGCCGACCACAGCAGCGCGCGTCGCCGCGCGACTGCGTCGGGATCGACCTTGCCGCGGTGGCGCTGGTCGTACTTCCACATGAAGCGTCCGTCAGGCATGCGCCGGAGGTTGTGCAGGAGGCTCCTGCGCAGGAGGTCGCGGTTCCTGCGCGGGTTGAAGGCCAGGGCTTTCTCCACGAAGTCCTCGACCGAGCCGAGCGGCGTGGCCTCGGAGGTGAAGGCGGCGATCTTGCGCACGCCCTCGGCCCTGGTCTCGGGACCGACGTCGACGAGCACCAGCCCGGCCAGGCGGTGGCTGTGCTGCCCGGCCCAGGCGAGCGCGTTGGCGCCGCCGAGCGACATGCCCACGAGCACGAACCGCTCGAGCTGCAGCATGTCCACGAAGGCCTCGAGATCTCCCACGTGGCTTTCGGTCGCGTAGTCCATCTGCGGCGACCACTCGCTCTCGCCGTGGCCGCGCTGATCGAGAGCCAGGCAGTGCCGCTCGCGCCTGAGGGCGGCGCACACGAGATCCCAGGTGTGGGCGTTGAGCCCGCCGCCGTGGAGGAACACGATGGGCGGGAGACCCGGCGTGCCCCAGTCGAGGTAGTGAAAGCGCATCCGCCGGAGCAGGACGTGATGCTCGCCCGGCAGCACGATCTCGGGAAGATCGATGCCCGCGGTGGCCGCGGACAGCTCGAGATGCGTGCGGAACTCGTCAGCGCTGAGGCTCATCGTGATCTCCCGGGGTCGCTTTAGCGTGGCCGCCGCGACGACGCAGTGGCCTGCATCGCGCGCCAGACGCGCTCCGGACGAAGCGGCATGTCGAGGTGTCTGACTCCGAACGGCCGGAGCGCGTCGACCACGGCGTTGACCACCGCCGGCGTCGAGCCGATGGTGGCGGCCTCCCCGATGCCCTTGGCCCCGAGAGGGTTGAAAGGAGTGACGGTGACCGTCTGGTCCGTCCTGAGGGAGGGCAGGTCGTCGGCGTGCGGGAGCGCGTAGTCCATCAGCGAACCCGTCATGAGCTGGCCGGCCTCGTCGTAGCGCACCTCTTCGAGCAGCGCCTGCGCCGCGCCTTGAGCGATGCCGCCATGCACCTGACCATCGACGAGCATGGGGCTGATGCGCGTGCCACAGTCGTCGACCGAGATATAGTCGCGCAAGGTCACGCGGCCCGTGTCGCGATCCACCTCCACGACCGCCACGTGGGCCCCGAAGGGATAGACGAGCTGCGGCGGCCGGAAGTACTCGGTGGCCTCGAGCGCCGGCTCGATCCCCGGCGCCAGGCCTTCGCCGTAGGCGTGCTCCGCGATCTTGGCGAGCGTCAGACTCTTCGACGGAGCCCCCTTGACCTGATAACGACCGTCGTTCACTTCCACGTCCTCGAACGCGGCCTCCAGCATGCTGGCCGCGATGCGGCGAGCCTTTTCCTGCACCTTGCCCGCCGCCTGGAGCATGGCAGAGCCGCCGACCGCGAGGCTCCGGCTGCCGCCGGTCCCGAAGCCCATGGGCGTGACGGAGGTGTCGCCGTGCCGGACGACGATCTTGTCGAAATCCACGCCGAGCTGATCGGCGATGATCTGGGCGAAGGTGGTCTCGTGCCCCTGGCCATGGGGCGACGTGCCGGTCAGCGCGGTGACGGTCCCGCTCGGCTCCACGCGGACGAGCGCGCTCTCGAACGGTCCGAAGCCGCACATCTCCACATAGCAGGCCATGCCGATGCCGAGCAGCTTCCGGTCGTCCTTGTCGATGCGCCCACGCTGTTCGGCGCGGAGCGCTTCGTGGCTCGCGACCGTGAGCGCGCGCGTCAGCGCGCGGTCGTACTCGCCGCTGTCGTAGCGCTGACCGGTGGGCGCGGCATAGGGGAAGGCGCCGGGTGGGATGAAGTTCTTCCGTCGGATCTCCTCGGGAGGTTTCCCCAATTCGGCGGCGACGCAGTCCACGAGCCGCTCGAGGTAGTAGGCGGCCTCCGGCCGGCCGGCGCCGCGATACGCCGCGACCGGCGTGGTGTTGGTGAACACGCATATGTTGCTGAGGTCCACGTTCTCGACTCGATAGACGCCCACGCCCATCATCAGCGTGAGGTCCGGGATGAACGTGAAGATGGGATAGGCGCCGACGTCCGCGACCACGCGCATGCGGAGCGCCGTGATGCGCCCGTCGGCGTCGACGGCCGCCTCCATGTCGGTGGTGTGCGCCCGCCCGTGGGTCGTGGCGCTCATGTGCTCCGCGCGCGTCTCGATCCAGCGGAGCGGCACGCGCCGCAGCCGGGCCAGCGCCGCCACCGCCACGTCCTCGGGGTAGGTGCCGAACTTCACGCCGAAGCCGCCGCCGACCTCCGGTGCGATGACGCGGATCTGATTCTGGGGCATGCGGAGAGCGTCTGCGAGCCCGCCGCGGAGCACGTGGGGCGCCTGGTGCGTGGACCACACGACGAGCCCGCCACTCGCGGGATCGGGCGCGGCGAGGACGGCGCGCGGTTCGAGCGGGACACCCGAGAGGCGCTGGCTGTTCATGCGTTGCTTCACGACGCGATGAGCTTTCGCGAATGCGGCGTCGGGGTCGCCGGCCTTGATGACCTGCTTGTGCTCGATGTTGTTCGGCGCGTCATCGAAGAGCTGCGGTGCCCCGGCGGCCATGGCGGCGTCGGGATCGACGACGGCGGGCAGCGGCTCCCAGTCCACCTGCACGAGCGCAGCGCCGTCGGCTGCCGCCTCGACCGAGGTCCCGATGACGGCGGCGACCGCTTCACCCACGTGACGCACGCGGTCGACGGATAGAGGGTAGTGCTGCCGTCCAGCCTCGGCCTTGCTCTCGCCCCCGCCCTCGGCGGAGACGGTGGCGATCGGCAGCGGGGCGCAGTGCGGTTTGAGATCGGACCCGGTCACCACGGCCACGACGCCCGGGTGCCGGAGAGCCGCCGAGCCGTCGATCCCGCGGATGCGCGCATGGGCATGCGGGCTGCGGACGAAGACGACGTGCAGGAGGCCCGGCAGCGCGATGTCTGCGACATATTGCGACGTGCCCGTGATCAGGCGAGGGTCTTCCTTGCGCTTGACCCGAGCTCCCAGGAGCTTGGATGCCATGATGAAACCTCCCTGCCGGGGTCGTCCTGCCGCCCGGCGCCTGAGCCTAGATCATACGGCAGAGCCGTCACGTGCGCTCGGGGCAGGTGCCGGCGGATCCGCGACGACTTCCGACATTCGGCGACGGACCGCGCGCCTGTGCTATCTTGCACGTCTCGCAAGGTCCGCGAGCGCAGACGTTCGGAATGCTGTCTAAGCCTTCGTTCACCTGACGTGCTACGGGTTGCCGGAGCATGACGTTCGCGATCAAAGCCGAGGTTAGCGATCCGTGGGCGGAGACGTTCGCGTTCAGCGCGCAGAAGACGATGTATGGTGGCAAGCACATCGCGAAGGGGACGATCCGATCTTCGTCTTCGCGAGCGAGAACGAAGGCGGGCCAGGTCTCATCGCCAGCGGCGTCGTTGGCTCGGCCAAAACGATCGCAAAGAAACGTGGGGTCGCCCGGCAAACGCCGCGCGTGAGCATCACCATCAGACGCACCGCGCTCGCGAAACGGCGCCTGGGGCGGAGCGAGCTCAAACTGTTTACCGACTGGAACGACGGTCGACCCGAGACCGAGCTCAACTTCGATGACCTCGCAGCCCGTGGCCCAGCTTCTGGCCACCCTGGGCGTGGTGCCCTCGCACTCTCGGCCCCACGTCGCCACAAATTCTATCGTCAGGCCACGAACGAGATCGTCGGCATCTCTCAGCACCTTGGCCAAGGCGGCACTCTCCTGCTGCGCCGGCAGCCAGCCGACCACGTAGTCAAAAAACTGGTCCACCACCCGCTCGAATTCACGAGGCGAACGACCTCGGCTCTCTCTTCAAAAGAAACCGCGGAGGAACGCCGCCGCTTCATCTGAGGGCCCACGATCGCATGGATGATGAGCTGGTCAGGGGTGATGTGCTGACGCTCGCAGCTCTCCGCGATCAATGACAACCCCTTCTCGGAAGCGCAGTTCAAGACGCTCAAGTACCGGCACGTTCTGCCAGCGGTTCTTCCCCTGGTACAACACGGAGCATCGCCACGGCGCCCTCGGCCTGATGACCTCGCACGATCTTCACTATGGGCTGGCGGCCGCCAGGTGGGAGCGGCGCGCCGAGGTCCTGCGGGCCGCCTATGCCGCGCACACCGAGCGCTTCCCGCGCGGCGTGCCGGTTCCGCCACCGCTGCCAACCGCGGCCTGGATCAACAAGCCGGCCGCCATGTCGACGATCGCCGTCCCAGAGGGAGCCGGTTCATGACGGCGAGTCACAAATTTCCGATGACGACTATCTCATTCAACTTGACAACTTCCGGCGCACGATGAGCTTCACGGCGGTGGTGTCCTACGAGAGTCCGAGCCGTCCGGGCCCGGCGCTGATCTACACGACGCGGTCGGAGGTGACGCTGCAGCACCTCGACAAGCTTCGCGTGATCACGCCCGGCGACGGGCCCGCATCCGAGCTCCACTACGACGGCAAGACGATGATGGCGTGTTCGCCTGCCGCGGGCCTCGTGGCGGTGGCCGACGCCCCGCCCACGATCGACGCGGCGCTGAGGATGGCCTTCGAGACCGCGGCGATCTACTTTCCGTTCACCGACCTGATCGTGGCCGATCCGTTCGGGGACATCGCGGACGGGCTCGTGCTAGCCTTCTACATCGGCCAGTCGCGCGAGGTCGGCGGAACGACGACGGATGGTGGCCTACGCCCACGACGACGTGTTCGTGCAGGTCTGGATCGGGGCCACCGACAAGCTCCCCCGTCTGGCGCGTGCGATCTATCGTAGCGATCCGCGGCAGCGCGAGGCGACCGAGCGGCACGCGGCCGCCGTGCAGAGGGTCGCGCAGCTCGCGACCGCGACCGCGCACGAGATCAACAATCCACTTCAAGATCGTCTCTGGTAGTCTCCAGTTGCTTGGAGCCGCGGTGCCGCGGGCGCCCGGCATCGGCGCCCACCTGAATCGCTGTCATGGCGCGATCCAACGGATCACGGAGATGATCGGCTACATGAGGCGGATTACGCGGCTCGAGACGCTGTAGACCCCCCGTTACCAACGGGTGCGCGATCCATGTTGAGACTTTCGGCGGGGCTAAGAGAAGGGAAATGAGTATGAGACACAAAAAGGTGATTATTTTCACAGGCGTTGTGGCGGCGCTGCTCCTCGCAGGATGTGCATCACCTCCGCGGGTGCTTTCACAAAAGCCTGCGTCATATGCCACGCTGCCGAATGGACACGATCCGCTGAATCCGGACCAGCTTTCGCCCCTCTACGCCGCGGCCACGGCGGGAGAAACGAACGTTATTCGCCAGATAGAGCGCAAGCGCGGGCGCGCGCTCAATATTCTGTCCCTCTCAGGCGGCGGCCAGAACGGTGCCTTCGGTGCCGGCTTCCTGATTGGTTGG
>Ga0335077_10005978_pt1 | contig 14996 bp, 15 predicted proteins | sample Lox_Sample_31_FD_207151 | JGI IMG/M metagenome (GOLD analysis project Ga0335077, IMG submission 207151) | Soil microbial communities from Loxahatchee National Wildlife Refuge, Florida, United States - Lox_Sample_3.1 | ecosystem: Environmental > Terrestrial > Soil > Wetlands | place: USA... | reverse complement strand
ACGTGGAAGAAGGCGTGCTGCACTACTGCGTTCCCAACATGCCATCGGCCGTTGCGCGCACAGCCACACTCGCCCTAACACAGGCCACGCTGCCCTATGTGCTCAGGCTGGCCGACGCGGGTGCGAGCACGGCGCTCGAGCTCGACCCGGGCCTGCGCGCCGGGCTGCAGGTCTACGCCGGGCAGCTGACTCACCGCGGCCTAGCCGAGGACTTGCGACGGCCCTGGGCGCCCTACGAGGCCGTCGCCGCGGGGCTGCGCAGCGCGTAGTGGCCGGTCATCGGGCCCGGAACCACGCCTTGAGCGGCTTCCAGTAGTACTCCCTCCAGCCCTCTCGGAGGCTTCCCGCTTGCGACGCGGGGACGTTCGAATGAATCATCGTCAGCGCCGTGGCGCCGCCTTTCGGCTCAAGCAGGATCTCGAGGCGTGACGGCGAGAAACCCTTCGGCCACTGCGTCGTGCTCCACTCCTGCACGATGCGCCGGGCCTTTTGCAGGAGCAGATGCCTGCCGCTGATGTATCCATCCCAGGCGGTGAAGCGCGCACCCACGCGCGCCACGCCGGTGGCCTCGGCCGCGGTGAAGGCCGCGTGTTTCCTGGCGTTCACCAGTGCTGCGTAGACCTCGGCCGGGGGCGCGGGAACAACGACGCGCTGGCGGATCGTGCGAGTTCTGGTCTTGCGCCGGCCCACGCCGCCGCTCAGTGCCGAAACGGTAATGTTATCGCTCCTGTGCTGCGCTTGCGGCGGCGTGTCGCTCCCCACGTGCCGCCAGGAAGATCCCCGCCAGGAGCAAAGTAAATCCGCCGAGTTGCAGCGGGGCAAAGCCTTCGCCGAAGATGAACAGCGCGAGCAGCGCAGACCCCACCGGCTCACCCAGGATCGATACCGCGACGAAAGTCGCCGAGACGCGCCGCAGCGCCCAGTTGAAGGCGGTGTGGCCGAGCAGTTGCGGTCCGAGCGCGAGCGCCAGCATCGCGGCGTAGGCGAGCGACGAGTAGCCCGTCAGCGCCTGCCCGCTTGCCGCTGTGGCGAGCAGCAGCAGGGCCGCGGCCGAACCATAGGCGAGCCAGATATAGGTCAGGAGGCTTACGCGGCCGCGCAGCGCCCTGCCCACCAGCAGATAGCCGGACGCCGCCACGGCGCCGAGCAGCGCAAGCAGGTTTCCGAGCACTGGATCCGCATGCACCGCGGCAGTCGGCGACGAGCGGTCGCTCGCGAAAATCATGGCGCTGCCCGCCAGCGTCATCAGGACTCCTGCGGTGGTCCCGGTCGCGAGCCGCTCGCCAAAGATGAGCACCGACGCCAGGCCCACCCACAGCGGATTGGTGGTGACGAGCGCCGTGCTGCTCGCGACCGAGGTATAGCCGAGCGAGGCGATCCACGACCAGAAGTGGACCGCGAGGAATCCTCCCGAGAGCACAGATAGGGAAATCTCGCGCCGGCCGATGCGCAGCAGTTCCTGTGACGAGCGCACCCAAACCACCGGAGTAAGAACCGATGCTGCGAGCAGCAGCCGCAGTGCCGCGATCGGCAGCGAAGGTACGCCCTCGCCCTGTGCGATACGGATCAGGATCGACGCGGTGGACACGATCGTCACCCCACAAGCGAGAACCAGATAAGGACCGAGCGTCCGAGAACGTCGCATGGCGCCGTTATAGCACAGCGCGCTCGGCACGCCTGCTGCCCTCCGTGCATTGCCGGATGCGACGCGGTACCATCCGCTGCGCACACGAGTCCCGGGGGAGACCACGATGAGCAAGATCACCAAGGTAGAGGTGCACGTGTTCGAGTTCGACGCCATGAACCTCGCGGCGACCGGGGGCGGCGTGGGCGCGTTCGGGTTTGCGCGCGGATCCAAGGCACGGCTCATGAGGTACGCGGTGGCGATCATGACAGGCAACGGACTGCGCGGAGAGTATGTGACCCACTGGGTGGGCTCCTCCTCCGCTTTGGGTCAAACGCTGATGCTGGCGCCGTCGTTAATCGGCCGCGAAGCCGAGGAGCGCCAGGGCATCTACGACGATCTCAAGCGCGGCGCGCGGCAATTCGATCACATGGGCCACGGACCGCTGGACATCGCCCTGTGGGACTTGGCGGGTAAGAAGCTGGGCGCATCGATCTACGAGCTCCTCGGCGGCTACCGCAAACGCCTGCCGGCCTACGCCAGCACCTATCACGGCGATCACAACGGCGGACTGGACAGCAAGGAGGCATTCGCCGATTTCGCACAGCAGTGCTACGAGATCGGCTATCGCGCCTTCAAGATCCACGGCTGGAACGAGGGCGACAAGCACATCGAGGCCGACAACCTGCTGAACGTGCGCCGGCACGTCGGCGATAAGATGGAGCTGATGATCGACCCCGCCTGCGAGCTGCGCACCTTCGCCGACGCCCTTTACGTGGGACGCGCGTGCGACGAGGCGCATTACTTCTGGTACGAGGACCCGTTCCGCGATGCCGGCACCTCGGCGTTCGCACACAAGAAGCTGCGCGAGATGCTCCGCACGCCGCTGCTGCAGACCGAACACATCCGCGGGATAGAACCGAAGGCGGATTTCATCATGGCCGGCGGTACCGACTTCGTCCGCGTGGACCCGGAGTACGACATGGGCATCACGGGGGCCATGAAGATCGCGCACCTCGCCGAGGCGATGGGTCTGGATGCCGAGGTGCACGCGTGCGGGCCGGCGCACCGTCATTGCATGGCGGCGATGCGCAACAGCAACTACTACGAGGTCGCGCTGGTGGGGCCGGAGTGCCCGAACGCGGTGCCGCCGGTGTACAAGTGCGGCTACAGCGATCAGCTCGACTGCGTAGGCGAGGACGGATGCGTGAGCGTGCCGCAGGCGCCTGGCCTGGGCGTGCAGTACGACTGGGAGTTCATTGCGAAGAACCGGATCGCATTGCACCAGTTCTAATAGCGTGCTTCCATGCGATCAATGCAACTGCTCCGGCGGAACCGGCGCTATCGGCAGCGCGACGACTTCGATGCCCTCCTGTCGCAATTCCTCCACCTCCTGCCTCGAGGCCTGGCCGCGGATGGCCCGCTCGGGCGCTTCACCATGGTGGATGAGTCGCGCTTCCTCGGGGAAGCGCTCGCCGACGTCTTCGGCATGCTTCAGCGCGTACTCGACCACTTTGGCGCGCAGCCGGGCCATGAAATCGGGGCCGCCGGTGACCGCCGTCTCTTTCGCCGCCTCACTGCGCGGCACATTCACATAGGGGGCGCTGGGCAGCCTCGCAACAGCCGATGAGCCGCATATGGGGCAGAACACGTGTCCGCCCTTGTGCTGATGCTGGAACGCTTCGGGCGAGGCGAACCAGCCTTCGAACTCGTGCGCGTTGTCGCAGGAAAGATTGTAAACGACCACTTCGACGGGGTCTCGTAAAGTTGGATTGCGCTAGGCACGAGTCTAGGTGCACCGCGCTGATGGCGCAAGCGCAGGAAGCAGTTGACAAAGGGACCCGACCGCAAACCGGGGAGTTCCCGCTTGACCGGCGCGCGTGCGTTACAGCGGTAACCGGAATCGACCCCCGACCGGGTGCGCCTGGAACCCGTCTTGTAGATGAAGGCAAACTGGTTCATGCAGCCTCTGTTTTGGGATAGGTACGCGTCCGGGTCTGCGGCTTGCCCCTGACCCGCGCACGGCGCTCCTGTATTCGAGCACCCCTGGGAGGCCGCAGTGCCCGCATCCACTTCCCATGCTGCTCGCTGAGCTCGTCGAAACGTCGCGCCGGGTGGCCGGGACGAGCAGTCGCCGCGAGAAGATCGACGCGCTATCGCAGTGCCTGCGGCGCCTTGCCCCGCGAGAAATCCAGGTCGCTGTCGCGTATCTGTCAGGCGAGACTCGTCAAAGCAAGCTGGGCGTGGGGCCGAGCGTCATCATGGCGGCACGCCCGGGGCTCGCCGCACCGTCCCCCACGCTGAGCCTGGACGACGTGGATCGCGCGCTGGAGCAGATCGCCCGCACGGGCGGCACCGGCTCCATCGCTGCGCGCCGACGCCTGCTCGACGGCCTCTTGATGCGCGCTACAGCTCCCGAGCAGGAACTGCTGGTGCGCCTGCTGCTCGGAGAACTGCGTCAGGGGGCACTCCACGGCCTGATGCTCGAGGCCACCGCATCGGCCGCGCAACTGCCATTATCCGAGCTGCGGCGGGCGGCGATGGTGGCCGGCGGTCTGCTGCCGGTTGCGCGAGCCGCGCTCACTGAGGGCAGCGCCGGGCTGCGCCGCTTCTCGCTCCGGCTGTTTTGTCCCGTGCTGCCGATGCTCGCTCAGCCGGCGCAGGACGTGGAGGACGCGCTGCAGCAGCTGGGTACTGCGGCACTCGAGTGGAAGCTCGACGGCGCCCGCGTACAGGTGCACAAGTCAAGCGACGAGGTGCGCGTCTACAGCCGCGGCCTGAACGACGTCAGCGCCGCGGTCCCGGAGCTCGTGCAGGCGGTGCAGCCGCTGAGCGCATCGGGGCTGATCCTAGATGGCGAAGCCATCGCGCTGCAGCCGGATGGACGGCCCCAGCCATTCCAGGTCACCATGCGCCGCTTCGGGCGCAAGCTCGATGTGGAACGGACGCGACACGAGCTTCCGCTGAGCGTTTTCTTCTTCGATTGTCTTCTGCGAGACGGCGAGGACCTGACGGGGCGCAGTGCAGCCGACCGATTCGCCGCCCTGGCAAACGCGGTGCCGAGCGATCTGGTGGTTCCGCGCCTGGTAACCGCCGATCGGGCGAGCGCGCAACAGTTCTTCGATGCGGCGCTCGCGAGCGGGCACGAGGGCGTCATGGCCAAGTCGTTGGAAGCGGGTTACGAGGCCGGCAGCCGCGGCAGCGCGTGGCTCAAGGTCAAGCAGGCTCACACGCTGGACCTGGTCGTGCTCGCTGCGGAGTGGGGACACGGGCGCCGGCGCGGCTGGCTCTCCAACCTGCACTTGGGCGCGCGCGACCCGGCGTCGGGTGGCTTCGTCATGCTCGGCAAGACCTTCAAGGGTCTCACCGACGAGATGCTGGAGTGGCAGACGAAAAAGCTGCTGGGACTCGAGGCGAGGCACGACGCGTACACGGTATACGTGCGTGCAGAGCTGGTGGTGGAGATTGCAGTGAACGAAATCCAAGCGAGCTCACAATACCCCGGCGGGCTCGCGCTGCGCTTCGCGCGCGTGAAGCGCTACCGCACCGACAAGCGTCCGCAGGATGCCGACACGCTGGATACGGTGCGCCGGCTGTTCACGGCCCAAACGGCGCGCAGGGCGTAGCGACCGACCTAGCCCGGATATTTCATGAAGACGCCCCCGGACATGACGCATACGCTGATGCGTAAGCGATGCAGCCGATCCGAGCCGGGTACGCTTTGTACCAGCGGGCTACTCCGGCGCTGGCGGCCATCATCCCGAGTCCCTCACGAAATATCCGGGCTAGCGAGGGAGCGCGTCCAGCAGGCGCGCCAGGAACGCCTCGTGGTCCCATACGTGATCGCCTCGGCTCAAACCCAGACGCACCACCACCAGGCGACGGCTCGGGATCACGCTGACGAATTGACCCTCGTAGCCGATAGCGTGAAAGGCGTCCGGAGGCAGCTTCGGAGGTGGGACGATCAGGCTGTTGAAAGGCGGCGAAACCTTGAGCCACAGATGTGCGCCGAAGTCCTTGCGGGTGGACTGTGGGGTGAGCATCGCCATGTACTTCACCCAGCCCGGGGGCAGGATGCGGCTGCCTTCCCATACGCCATCCTGGAGTAGGAGCTGGCCGAGCCGCGCCCAGTCGCGCGCGCTGGCATACATGTATGAGGACGTCACGAAGGTTCCGGACGCATCCGGCTCGATGACGGCGCTGCGCATCCTCACAGGTGCGAACAGCGCACGCCTGGGAAAGGCCAGATAGTCCTGGTCCGCGCCGCCCACGGCCCGGCGGATCACGCGGGACAGGATGTTGCTGGTGCCGCTGGAGTACTGCCAGCGGGTCCCGGGCACCGCATCGAGCGGCTTGTCGATCGCGTAACCGGCACCATCGGCACGCTCGAACAACATGAGCATTACGTCCGCTCCCGGGTCGCCGTAGCGCTCCGTGAAGTGCAGACCGCTGGTCATGCGCAACAGCTCGTCGAGCGTGATCTCGGCGCGCGGATCGCCGGCGCTGCGCCACTCGGGTAACAGCCCCTTCTGGTCGACCGACAACTTACCGCTCCTGACCAGGGTGCCGATCAACACAGCGGCCACGGTCTTGGTCATGGACCAGCCCGGCATCGGCGTGGCGGCACAGAACCCCGGTGCGTAGCGCTCCGCGACGATGCGACCGTCGTGCAGGACCACCACCGCCCGCGTGCGCCTCAGCTTGGCGGCGTCCGGCTCGGCGAATGCCCAGTCGACGGCAGCTCGCAGCTTCGAGGCATCCACACCCGGGCCGGGCGTGCCTGCCGACAAATCCTCGGAGCAGGCCGGGTGCGCTCCCGACATCGCCGCATCCGCGATGGATCCGGCCGACGCAGCCGCTGCGGGCGTGCCGATCGCTAGCGTGCACCCCAAACCGGCGTGGAACTCGGCATCGCGCCGCGCCAGGCCGAGGAATGCAGCCGTGGCCATTCGCCGCTGTGCATCCAGCGATGGGGTGATCAACCGCAACAGTGGGTGGTTGCCCCGGACGATGTCTTCACGGATGACATCGGGGGCCGGTCGCCCTGCGACGTACACGCCCGAGCACAACGTCTTGGCTGCGTAGGCGGTGCCGATCGGCGCAAGGCGCGACAGCAGGTATGCGCCGTAGCCCAGGGCGGTCGCAAGGACGAGAGCGAGGCCGAGGCCGACGAACTTGAGACGGCGGGGCGCTTTCATCGCCGATCACAATCGTGCGGACGCGCCGTGACGCGCGCACCAAGCCGGGTGCACAGGGCGATAAGTCCGACTCGAGTCCGGCGACATCGGCCTTTGACTACGGTCAAGGGTTCGCCGCCCTGGCGCGCTAGTATGTCCTCCTCGAGCGACCGCAGTCTCGCTGCGAGTGGGCGGTACAATGACAGCGCCGTGCGGGGCGTTGCTCAGGTCCAACTGACGGAGGGCACCATGAGAACCGTACTTGTGCCGGTCGACGGGTCGGACAGCTCGGACCGGGCCGTGGAAGAAGTGATCGCGATCGTCGCGCAGTCCGGACCGATGCAGATCCACCTGCTTAACGTCCAGGCACCCATTTTCACCGAGGCAAGCCTGATATACCTCCCGCAGGACAAGCTCGACACCTTCTATTTCGACCAGGGAGAACGCGGCCTGTCTTCAGCCCAGAAGCTGCTGAAGGGCGCGGGCTTGCCCTTCACCGCGCACCGGGGCGTGGGTGCAATTGCCGAGACCATCATCGCTAAGGCGCACGAGCTGGGCGCCGATAGCATCGTCATGGGGACGCACGGACGCGGAAAGGTGAGCGAGGTGCTGTTGGGGTCGGTGTGCCTCAGGGTCGTGCACCTCAGCGATATACCCGTCACGGTCGTGCGCCGCGGGCTGAAACCGGATTTTGCGGGCCGCATCGGGATCGCTTGAGGCGGCACGCCGCGCAGCCACCAACGCGCCGGGCGCGAGCCGACGTAGCCCCGTGCCCAGTGCTCCACAGTGCGCTTTTCTCCTCGAGAAAGCGCGGGACAGGGCGCCGTTTGGAACCCGTGCCGCCTTCTGTCACGCCGCCTTGACCGCGGGCAAGCCCGACAGCGCCATTGCCAATTCCCTCTCGTCGTATTTCTGATCGACGAGCTTGCCGGCGAAGTAGTCCGTATAGGCCTGCATGTCGAAGTGGCCGTGGCCGCACAGGTTGAACAGGATGGCGCGGGATACGCCTTCTTCCTTGCACTTGAGCGCCTCGTCGATGGCGCCCTTGATCGCATGGTTGGCCTCGGGTGCGGGGACGATGCCTTCGCTGCGAGCGAAGAACACGCCGGCCTCGAAGCAGGTGGTCTGGTGATAGGCCCTGGCTTCGATCAATCCCAACTCCTTGACATGCGACAGCAACGGCGCCATGCCATGGTAGCGCAGGCCGCCGGCGTGGAAGCCGGGGGGAATGAAGGTGGAGCCCAGCGTGTGCATCTTCACCAACGGCGTCAGGTGGCCGGTGTCGCCGAAGTCGTAGGCGTACTTGCCGCGTGTGAGGCTCGGGCACGCCGCCGGCTCGACGGCGACGGCCTTGACCTTCCTGCCTCCGCGCAGCTGCGCACCGATGAAGGGAAACGCGACACCGGAGAAGTTGGAACCACCGCCGGTGCAACCCACCACCACATCCGGGTAGTCGTTGGCCATCTCGAGCTGCCTGATGGCCTCCTGCCCGATCACCGTCTGGTGCAACAACACGTGGTTGAGCACCGAGCCCAACGCGTACTTGGTGTCGTCGTTCTTGGCCGCCACCTCGACGGCCTCGGAGATGGCGATGCCGAGACTGCCGGTGCTGTCGGGAGTGGCGCCGAGGATCATACGCCCCACGTCGGTTTCCATCGACGGGCTCGGGATGCAACGTGCGCCGTAGGTCTCCATCAGTGCGCGCCGGTAGGGCTTCTGGTTGTACGAGACTTTAACCATGAACACCAGCACCTCGATCCCGAACAGGGCGCCGGCGAATGCAAGCGCCGATCCCCACTGGCCCGCCCCCGTCTCCGTGCTGATCTTCTTGACTCCGGCCTCGCGGTTGAAGAAGGCTTGCGGCACCGCAGTGTTGGGCTTATGGCTGCCGGCCGGACTCACGCCCTCGTATTTGTAATAGATGCGGGCGGGGGTATCGAGCGCTTTCTCCAGACGCCGTGCACGGTACAACGGGCTCGGCCGCCACTGGCGATAGACTTGGCGCACAGGCTCGGGTATCTGTACTTCGCGCTCGGTCGTTACCTCCTGCATGATGAGCGCCATGGGGAATAGCGGCGACAGGTCATCGGGACCGATGGGCTTCAGCGTCCCCGGGTGCAGCACGGGTGGCGGCGGCGACGGCAGGTCCGCCATGAGGTTGTACCAGTACTTCGGGATCTGGGTCTCGTCGAGGACGTACTTGATGCTATCGGTCATGGCTGTCTCCTCATTCTTATGGTACGCGGCACCGCACCGCCGACCGTTCTCGTTGTCTCGCGCAGCAGCGGCGGGGCAGGCGATGTCCGGGCGCTCGGTCATTATAAGGCTCAGCTCCGGCGGGCGTGCGGCATCCTAGAGAGCGGCGCAGGTTCCCGCCTTCCCCGTCTGCCGGAGCTCCCGCGAGGGCGGGATTCAGGGAACGATCCGCTCCTGAGCGAAGAGTTGCGCGACGCTCTCGCGGCTGCGGATCAAGTGCAGCCGGCTTCCGTCCACCATGACCTCGGCGGCGCGCGGGCGGCTGTTGTAATTGGAGCTCATGGACATGCCATAGGCCCCGGCGGACAGCACCGCGAGGAGGTCGCCCGGCTGCAGCGACAGCTCCCGTGCATGTCCGAGGAAGTCCGCGCTCTCGCACACCGGGCCCACGATCTCGTAGCATCGGGCCGGGCCGGTCCGAGGTTGGACCGGCCGGATGTCATGCCAAGCTCCATACAGGGCTGGACGCACGAGGTCGGTCATGGCCGCATCGACGATAGCGAAGTTGAGCTCGTCGCTATGCTTGAGGTATTCCACGCGGGTCAACAGCACCCCGGCATTGCCCACCAGCGCCCGGCCCGGCTCGACCAGGATCTGCTGTGGATAGCCCTCCAGCGCCTTCAACAGCGTGCCCACATAGTCGCGGGGGGGTGGCGGCTCTTCGTCCCGGTAGCGAATGCCCAGCCCGCCACCAAGGTCCAGGTGATGGATTTGGATCCCTTCGACGGCGAGCCGATCCACCAGCTCGAGCAGCTTGGCCAGCGCATCGAGAAACGGCGCCATCTCGGTGATCTCGGAACCGATGTGACAGTCGATGCCGGCGATCCGCACACCGGGCAGACCCGCTGCCTCGCGGTAAAGGGACAGAGCTTCTGCGAAGGGGACGCCAAACTTGTTCTGCCTGTGGCCCGTGGAGATGTAGGGGTGAGTCTTCGGGTCTACATCCGGATTGACGCGCAAGCTCACGTCGGCCCTCGTACCGGCGGCGCAGGCCAGATCGCTCACCCGGTGCAGCTCCTCCCGGGACTCGATGTTGAAGCACAGGATGCCGGCCCGCAGCGCGCCCAATATCTCGTCGCTGCTCTTGCCTACGCCGGAGAACACCACCTTGCGCGGATCGCCGCCCGCCGCGAGGACCCGGGCCAGCTCGCCTCCAGAGACGATGTCGAACCCGCTGCCTAGGCGCGCGAACAGGTTCAGCACCGCGAGGTTGGAGTTCGCCTTGGCGGAATAGCAGATCAAGTGCGGCTTCCGGTCGAAGGCGGCGTCGAAGCTTTGGAATGCGGCGGTCAATGCCGCGCGCGAATACACGTAGCAGGGCGTGCCGAACTGCTGCGCGACCGCCGTCAGCGCGACGTCCTCCACGCACAGCTCACCGCTGCGCTGAGAAAAATAGCCGGACGAGAACCGGTTCAAGGTGTTGGCCCAAGACTGGGCGCGGCTCGAAGCGAGCCCTGCGCCATGCCTGTCTACTGCTGCGGTTGCTGTGGCTGCGGTTGCCGTGTCTGTTGCGACTGCTGCGGTTGCTGGGACTGCTGCTGAGGCGGCTGCTCGGGTTGCGGCGCCTCACCCTGCTGTTGCTGTTTCTCCCGCTGCTCCCGCTCCTCCAACCGTTTCTTGCGCTCGGCAGTCTCCCGCTCCTGCTGCGGTGTCGGCAGATACAGCGGACCCTTCAGGCCGCAGCCCGGAAGCAGAGCGGATGCGAGCAGCGCGACGAGCAACCGACGCATGGGCAGGGCAGGAGGCAGGAGGCGGGATAGGGTCAGTTTAGCATGGCGCGCCCGGCGCACTGCGCCGTCGCCCGACGCTTGCGGCGGGCCCTGCGCTAGAGCGCCATGAAATGCTGCCCCATTGCATCCAACTCGGCCCGAGCCGAGGCGTAGTCGGGACACAACCGCTCGACGATCCGCCAGAAGCGTACCGAGTGGTTCATCTCCTTGAGGTGCGACAGCTCGTGCACCACCACGTAGTCCACGATATGCGGGCCGGCCTGCATCAGCCGCCAGCTCAGGCGTACTTCACGCTTGACATTGCAGCTTCCCCAGCGGCTGCGGGCATTGGACACAAAGACGCGCGGTGCAGCTACGCCGAGCTTGGCGCTATAGTGCTCAACGCGGATGCGGAAATAATGCTGGGCGTGGCGACGGTACCACTTCACCAGCGCGGCGCGCACCTTGTCGGGTTCATGCGGCTCGGGCAGCGACAGGGCCAAGACGTTGCCGTCCTGCAGCTGGGCCAGCGAGTACTCGTCTCCCCCGAGCACCAGTCGCAGTTGTCGGCCCAGATAGTCCAGCAGCTCGCCGTCCTGCCACAGTCGGGGCTTCGGCCGGCGCGATTCCCAAGCCTCGAGCTTGCGCAACACCCAGGCGGCAGAGTCGTGCAGAAAGCGCGCGATGTAGCGCTCGGACGTGCGCCAAGGCACATTCACGGTGAGTCCGCGCTCGTCTACTGTCAGCACGGCACGCCGACGGTTTGTGCCGCGTTTCAGAAGGAACTCGACGTCGCGCTCGCCCAGGCGGACCGATCTGTGCTCAACGCTCAGGGCGGCCCCTCGCCGCACGGGGCGGGCAGGCGCAACGTTTCGCTTTCGATCCAGTCTTCCACTCTCCTGTTCAACTCTTGCGGCGTCAGTCCCCTCGGATCGATGGCCCTGCCGATGCTCACCGTGATGACGCCCGGGAACTTCAGAACGGCGTTCTTGCGCCACAGCTGACCCGCGTTGTGGGCGATCGGCACCACCGGAGCGCCGGTGCGAACTGCGAGCCAGGCGCCGCCGACTTGATATTTGCCCCGCTGCCCGGGCGCGACGCGCGTGCCCTCGGGAAAGATGATAATCCAGAACCCCTGCGCGAGCCTGTCGCGGCCCTGTTCGAGCGTTTGCCTGAGCGCCCGCCTCCCCGCGCCACGATCGATCGCGATCGGGCTCATCATGGCCAGCCCCCAGCCGAAGAACGGCACGCGCAGCAGGGACCGGCGCAGCACCCACACCTGCGGCGGGAGGAAAACCTCGAACGCGATCGTCTCCCAGGCCGATTGGTGTTTGGCCAGCACGATGCTCGGCTGGCGGGGGAGATTCTCCAGGCCCAGCACTCGGTAGCGCACGCCGCAAATCACTCGCGCCAGCCAGACCACCAGCCGCGACCACAGGGTGATGATGCGATAGCGCGTGAACGGCCGGAACGGAAAAGTCAGCAGCGAGACGACGGACCAGGCGACGGTGAGCGCCGCCTGGGTCAACAGAAACAAGCTCGAGCGCAGGACAACCAGCGCCCGGCTCATGCGATGATCGCCCGCACCGCCTCGGCCAGATCTCGATATACGCAAGTGCCGGTGGGCAGGCCGCCACCGGCTTGCGTTTTCGCGCCCTTGCCGGTCAGCACGAGCATCGGCAGGGCGCCGGCCATCGCCGAGGCCTGCACGTCGCGCAGGGAGTCGCCGATGCTGGGGACCTCGGCAAGATCGACGTTGAAGCGCCGGGCGATGTCCTGGAACATGCCGGGCTTGGGCTTACGGCAGGAACAGTTCGCCTCGGCCGGGTGCGGGCAGTAGAACAAGGCGTCGATGCGCCCTCCGGACTGCGCCAGCGCCCTGTACATCTTGTCGTTGATGGCGTTGAGCGCCGCCATGTCGAACAGCCCGCGTCCGATGCCTGATTGGTTGGACGCGACCACCACGCGGTACCCAGCGTGGTTCAGCCTAGCGATCGCTTCCAGGCTGCCCGGAATGGCTTTCCATTCCTCCGGGCTCTTGATGAACTGATCGCTGTCGACGTTGATGACCCCGTCGCGATCCAGGATGACGAGCTTCATGAAGCGCTTGTTGCGCAGGGATTCTAGGCGGGAGATGTTACCGCAGACGACCGCTCTTGGGCAGAGAGGGTCAACCCACCGCCTCGTGGCGCGTTTGCGTGCGAGGCACACCGGCGCGTCTGGCTCCAGAACTGCTGGGGTGGGGTAGGAACACTGGAACGGTTTCTGCTGCGCGGCAGGGGCCGCGCGAAGCTCATCTGAACTTGTAAAGGGATTGTAAAGAAGAAGCGCATGAGCGTAGACACCGACCTCAAGGCCGGCCTGATCCTCGAAGACCTGAGCCAGCAGCTTTCCGACGCCGTCGTCGACTACCACTTGGTCGGTGGCAACCACGAGTTCAGGATCCGTCGAGGCGGTATCACCTACCAGGTGGACTTTCCCGAGCGGGTTCTCTTGGAGCACCAGATTAGGGACCTGGAGAGGATCGTCCCGCAGATCGTTCATCGGCTGCTGGCCAACGGCGGCCCGCGCCGCATCAGGATCGGTGACCATATGACGGAGTCAGATCCTGCCCCTGTCCGCGCGAATGCCGCTTGAGCGCGGCTGAGCGGCGGTGCGGCGTTAAGTCTGCGGCAGCGTCAGCTGTTTCCCCGAGCGTGGCGTAGAGCGCCGGGGTATTTTCTCCCGGTTCGTCAACCTCTCGCGGACCCCTTCCACCAGCGACGCCCTTCCCAGCAGGCGACGGCCGCTCGAGCCGAGCCATACACAGAAGTTTGACAAAGATTCGCTTCGCGCACGGGTATCACTAGACTGACCGCTCAAAAAGCAATCCGTGGTGCCGCGATGCCACACCACGGCGAGCCACGCCGCAGAGCAGAAGCATGAGCGCTCCGGCTCGAGCGGCGCAACGGTTTGAGAGTTGGACTTCAGGAGACTGTCTATGCGAAGCACATTACGGGCACCCCTCGCGCCGCTGGCATGCGGGCGGACCTCCACGTTGTCGCTCGCAGCGCCCCGCGGCCCGTTGATCGAAGTGCTCCCCGGTTCATCGGGTGGCGCTTCGCGCCCAGGCTGCATCCCAGCCCGGCACGCCCCAGGAGCAATCGCATGCTGAGCTCCAGAATCGGTCAGAGATGGATATTCCGCTCCAACTCCGGATGGCTCGGGGGGGACAAGATCACCGACGTCTCGGTCCTGACGGCATGCTCCTGTTTCATGCTGCTCGGGCTCCTGATGCTGGGCAGGGTCGGAGCCGAGGCCCTGCGTGCCGATGCCGCCTCCGATTGGCCGACCACCATCGGCACGGTGGTGTCCATACAAGTCGACGAGTCGGCGTACGGCACAAGCACCTACTGGTTTCCGCGTGTTGGCTACCAGTACGCGGTGCATGGGCGCACAATGCTCGGTACCCAGTTGACGCCAGGGCAGCAGCCCCATTGGCGCGACCGGGCGGAGGCGGAGCGCTTCATCGAGCGCTACGTCAACCGCAGCGGAGTCGTGGTCTACTACAACGCGGACAACCCCAGTGAGGCCGTGCTCGAACCCACACACAGCGGACGCACAGCGCCCATGCTGGGTCTCGGGCTGGCACTGGTAGCGCTTGGGCTCTGGTGCTTGGCCCTGTACGACTGGCTGCGCTGAGAAAAGACAGGGCCGGCGCGCAGCACCTCGCGACCGGCCCCGGCTCCTTCCCTTCGGGTGCTTGTGACGCGCTATCGGCTGCGGTGGGGTTACCGGGCCCGCAGTAAGCACCTGCCAACGCGGTCTCCCGTGGGGCGTTCCACCCCGTGAGCGGATCGGCGTCGCACGGATTCGCAGCAGCGTTCTTTGTTAGAATCCGGCGCACGATTCCCATCCCTGGCGATGACCCTTCCCCAGATCACGGCCCAGCGCGGCCGGTTCCTCGACTTGGAGCGGCGCCTCCTGAGCGCCCAGCCGACCATCGAGCACTGGCTGCGCAGCCAATGGCTGGAACATACGACACCGTTTTACGCCTCGGTCGACCTACGCAATAGCGGGTTCAAGCTGGCGCCGGTGGACACAAACCTGTTTCCAGGCGGCTTCAACAATCTCAATCCGGAGTTCCTGCCCTTGTGTGTGCAGGCGGCGATGGTTGCACTGGAGAAGGTCTGCCCCGAGGCGCGCGCAGCGTTGATCATCCCGGAGAACCACACCCGCAACACGTTCTAC
>Ga0335077_10005977_pt1 | contig 14996 bp, 8 predicted proteins | sample Lox_Sample_31_FD_207151 | JGI IMG/M metagenome (GOLD analysis project Ga0335077, IMG submission 207151) | Soil microbial communities from Loxahatchee National Wildlife Refuge, Florida, United States - Lox_Sample_3.1 | ecosystem: Environmental > Terrestrial > Soil > Wetlands | place: USA: Florida... | reverse complement strand
CCGTCAGCCCCACCTACGCCCGGGAGATCCAGACGGCCGAGTATGGCTGCGGGCTCGACGGCGAGTTGCGGGCGCGTCGGGGCGACCTCTTCGGGATCCTGAACGGCATCGACGCCGAGGAGTGGGACCCGGCGACCGACCGCCACCTGAAACACCCCTTCTCCTGGGAGGAGCCAGAGGAGAAGGAGGCCGCCAAGCTCACCCTGCAGCACGAGGCCGGCCTGCCGATCGATCCCGGCATCCCTCTCTTCTGCGCCATCGGGCGGCTCGTGGACCAGAAGGGCTTCGACGTCCTGGCTCACGCCATGGACCGGCTCCTCTCCTGGCGGATGCAGCTCGTCCTGCTCGCCAACGGGGAGCGCGAGGCCGAACACCACTTCGCCACGCTGGCCTCCCGTCATCCCGATCGCTTCCGGGCCTGGCTCAGGTTCGACGCCGCCCTGTCGCACCGGCTGTACGGCGGCGCCGATTTCGTCCTCGTGCCCTCGCGGTTCGAGCCCTGCGGGCTCACACAGCTCTACGGGCTGCGCTACGGCGCGCTCCCGGTGGTGCGGGCCACGGGCGGGCTCGTGGACACGGTCCAGAGCTACGAGGAGAAGACCGGGGAGGGGACGGGGTTCGCGTTCCGGGACCTCACCCCCGATGCCCTGGTCAACACGATCGGCTGGGCGCTGTCCACCTACTACAACCGCCCGGCCCATTTCGAGGCCATGCGCCGGCGGGCCCTGCGCCAGGACTTCTCCTGGGGACGGGCCGCGGCCGCCTACGACGAGCTCTACCGGGAGGCGTACCGGCGCCGCCGCGGTCACTCCCTGTAAGGCACGGCCCCTCCCCCCTCCTCCCGCCAGGCATTTGGCTTCCCGGGGTAGCCACCCCGAGGAAGGGCCGGGAAACGGGGCCGGGCAGAGCCCGCGGGGCGGCAGCAGGCAGGGAAGAGCCCGCGAACCGAGGCCTGGCGGATGAGTGTGCGACGAGGCCCCTCGTCTTGACGCGCTCGACCCCCCGCTGGTACCACCCGGATGCACCCCGCGGCCGGGCGCGGGCTCTCACCGGGAAACCTGATGTACCGCATCGTTCGCCGAGAAGCCTTCTCCGACTCGACCTTCCTCTGGGAGGTCGAGGCCCCCGACGTCGCCCTCGCCGCAAAGCCCGGGCACTTCGTGATGGTCCGTCTCCATGAGGGCTCGGAACGCATCCCCCTCACCGTCGCAGACTTCGACCGCGACCGCGGCACCGTCACCATGGTGGTCCAGGCCCTGGGCAAGACCTCGCGGGAGATGATGGAGGCCTACCGGGAGGGCGACGAGTTCGCAGATTTCGTGGGCCCACTCGGCCAGCCCCAGCACGTGGAGCGGGTGGGACACGTAGCGCTCGTGGGCGGCGGGCTGGGCGTGGCACCGGTCTATCCCCAGCTGCGGGCGTTCCGGGAGGCCGGGAACCGGGTCACCGGGGTCATCGGCTTCCGAACGAAGGGGCTCGTCTTCTGGGAGGATCGCTTCCGCCGCCACTGCCACGACCTCCTGGTCTGCACCGATGACGGCTCCTACGGCAGGCCGGGGTTCGTGACGGCGGCCCTGCAGGAGCTGTGCGAGCGAGACCGGCCCGATCTGGTCGTGGCCATCGGGCCCTTGCCCATGATGAGCGCCTGCGCCCAGACGACCCGTCCCTTCGGCGTCCGCACGATGGTGTCGCTCAACGCCATCATGGTGGACGGAACGGGAATGTGCGGATCCTGCCGGGTCACGGTGGGGAAGGAGGTCCGGTTCGCCTGCGTCGACGGGCCCGACTTTGATGGCCACGAGGTGGATTTCAAGGAGCTCATGACCCGGCAGAAGCGCTTTCGCGACAAGGAGGCGCGCGCCGCCCTGGATTACACCCACCTCTGCAACCTCGAGCGCCAGCTCTTCGAGGAGCAGAAGCACAACTACAAGAAGATCAAGGATCTCGCGCCCCACCAGACACGCATGCCGGAGCGCGACGCGCGCGAGCGGTCCAAAACCTTCGACGAGGTGAACCTCGGCTACTCCCTTGCCGACGCGCTCTCCGAGGCGGAGCGCTGCATCCAGTGCTCCAAGCCCACCTGCATCGCCGGCTGTCCCGTCCAGATAGACATCCCCCGCTTCATCCGCCACGTCCTCGTCCGCGATCTCGACGGCGCCCTGGCCGTCATCAACGAGGCCTCGATCTTCCCCTCCATCTGTGGCCGGGTGTGCCCCCAGGAGACCCAGTGCGAGGTGCAGTGCGTGATCGCCAAGAAGGTGGAGCCGGTGGGCATCGGGCGGCTCGAGCGGTACGTGGGCGACCACGCCCGCCCGCGCCCCGTGGCCCTGGCCCGCCGTCGGGGGAAGCTCGGCAAGGTGGCAGTGTGCGGTTCCGGGCCCGCCGGCCTCGCCGCCGCCGCCGACCTGGTCCGGTACGGGTGCGAGGTGACCGTCTACGAGGCGCTCCACGTGGTGGGGGGCGTGCTCCAATATGGGATTCCCGCCTTCCGCCTCCCCCGCGACATCATCGACCGCGAGGTACGGCGGCTCGCCGACATGGGGGTTCGCTTCGAGACGAACCGGGTGATCGGGAAGACGTTCACCATCCCCCAGCTCCTCGCGGAGAAGGGGTTCGACGCCGTCTTCGTCGGGGTGGGTGCCGGGGCGCCGGCCTTTCTCGGCATCCCCGGGGAATTCGCCGGCCAGGTGTACTCGGCCAACGAGTTCCTCACGCGCGTGAACCTCATGGGCGGCGACCAGTTCCCGTACCGGGACACGCCCATTTCGCTGGGCCAGAGCGTCGTGGTGATCGGGGCGGGCAACACCGCCATGGATTGCCTCCGGGTGGCGAGGCGGCTCGGAGCGCCGCTCGTGCGCTGCGTGTACAGGCGCAGCGAGGCCGAGGCGCCCGCCCGGGTGGAGGAGATCCGCCACGCCAAGGAAGAGGGGATCGAGTTCTTCTTCCTTCACGCGCCGGTCGAGATCTTCACCGACCCCGAGGGCAGCGTGCGCGGAATGCGGGTCGAGGAAATGCAGCTCGGGGATCCGGACGAGAAGGGGAGGCGTCGGCCGGTCCCCACCGGGCGAACGAAGGACCTGGAGTGCGATACCGTCATCTACGCGCTCGGCACCAAGGCCAACCCCATCGTCACCCGCTCCACCCCCGGGCTCGCGCTGAACCGCTGGGGCAACATCCTGGCCGACGACGGGAGGGAGGAGTCTACCCAGGCGACCAACCTTCCCGGGGTGTTCGCCGGCGGGGACATCGTGACCGGCGGCGCGACGGTCATCCTGGCGATGGGGGCCGGGCGCCGCGCGGCACGGGCGATCGCGGCCTATCTCGCGGGAGGGAGGAAGTGGCCCCTCACCGCCGAGGAGGTGGCCCGGGTCTCCCTTTTGCCGGCGGAGGAGCCAGCGCTCGGAGAGGGCCCGGGCCCAAAGGGCGCCTCCGAGGCCGAGACCGGGCTCCCTCGGCCCTCGTCGCTTGGCCACACCTGCCCGAAGTGCCACCGCCCGGTCGAGGAGGGCGAGGAGTATCTCTGCTGCGGCGGGCAGGAACTGCGCTGGCGCTGCCAGGCCTGCGGGAAGGTGAGCGAGGGGTTCGCGTTTCCCTATGGCTTGTGCCCGGCATGCGGCGGCACCCTGGAGGTGGCCGAGGCGACCGCAGTCGAAGGCGCAGCCTCGCTGGAGGCCGTCCGGCGGGCGTTCGAGATCGAGCTGGGCGGGATGGCGTTCTACGGCCAGGCGGCGCGCGACGCCGCCGAGCCGGTCATGCGCGAGCTATTCGAGAGGTTCCAGGCGATGGAGCGGGAGCACATGGCGACCCTCTCGCGGCGCTACCACGTGGACGCCCCCGCCCCGTCAGGGCCGTTCCCGGTGGACCGCGCCGCCGTGTACACGGGCGTCCCGAGCCAGCCTGCCGACCCCGCCAACCTGTTCCGCCTCGCCATCGCCTTCGAGCGCCGCGCCGCCGCGTGGTTCCTGGAACGCATGGCCGGGACCCCGGAGGGCTCGCCCGAGCGCAAGCTCTACCAGGAACTCGCAGCCGAGGAAGAGGAACACGTGGCCCTGCTCACCACCGAGCACGAGCGGTGGAAGGAAGGAAAGCGGGGGCTGCTCTAAGCGCGGGCCGGGTGGGAAGAGGGCCCCGCTGCCCGGCGCCTGCGCCGCGGACTGGCCGACCCAACTCAACCCAGGCGCGGGATAGCGGAACTCCATGGGGAGGGCGACGTCCGGGTGGAGGCTCAGGGCCACCGGGCAGTTCTGCGCCACCTCCTCGAGACGGACCCGGTCTCCGGGTCTCACCTCGCGCGGCATCTCGACCACGAGCACCAGCTCGGCGATCCGCCGTGGCGACGGGGTCATCCGCTTCTCAACCGCCGCGCGGGCTGCGCCCCACGACAGCCCCTCGTCCTTCGCCGCGAGCGCCATGGTCGAGAGCGCGCACGACGCGAGAGCCGCACCCACGAGGTCGGTCGGGGAGAAGCTCTCCGCCGTGCCGCCGTTGTCGAGGGGCGGCACGGTGGTGAGGGTGGTCCCCGAGGGTCCGTGGGTGAGCTCACAGGTGAGGCCCTCGATCCGGGCCGACATGGAGACGCCGGGCGCGCCGGGCATGGCGAATCCTCCCGCCCGGGAGTGTAGTGCAGCTCTTCGCGCGGTGCCCCGTACTCCTTCGGCGCGAGTACGGAGAGCATTGCAGGGGGGGCTGGCGCATGGGGCGAGCGGGCTCGACGCGAGGCAATCTCCTTGTCGGCGTATGCTATCTTCTCGCCGCGAGGTCGGTGACACTCGCCGCGGGTGGGACGTCGGACCTGTGGTTCGGGCCAATCGAGAGGCGGATGCGGCCTGGCACCCTCCGCCGAACGAAGGGCTTCTTTCGGTGCGGGCCGAGAGGGTGCGAGGAGCTGGCTATGAGACGAGTATTCGGAGCGGGTTGCGCGCGTCGGTGGAGGAGGAACACGCGCCGGCCCCCCGCGATGGGACGCGGGCCAGGCTGAGGCGGAGGGACGGCGTGCTCCGCGTTACCCTGGCGAGCGCCCCCACGATCACCGAGTACCGGGATCTGACCGGTGTGTGGGACGACGAGAACCGGCGAGTCCCGCTCACCGTCCTCGTCCTCGCGTCAGCGCTGGAGGGTGCTGGATTCGAGCCGCGGGTGCTCGACCTGGACGCGCACTACGTGGCTTGGATCGAGCGCGGTGGCACGCGCGAGGGGTTCGTGGACCGCGCCGCCGACGACTTGGCCGGGCACGGCGCCGACGTGTATGGCCTGAGTACGATCTGCAGCAGCTACCCGCTCACGCTCCGGATCGCCAGCGCGCTCAAGCGACGCGTTCCCTCGAGCACGATCGTCCTCGGTGGCCCCCAGGCCACGCCGACCGACGTGGAGACCCTCCGGGCGTTCCCGGCAGTGGATCTCGTGGTCCGGGGCGAGGCGGATGGAGCGTTTCCGCAGCTCATCTCGACCCTCGAGGCGGGCCAGGATCCGCGAGGGGTGCGCGGTCTCACCCTCCGGCGTGACGACACCGTGGAGCGCACCCCGGATTCGCCGCTCGTCGAGGATCTGGACACGCTCCGGCCCGCTGCGTACGACCTCAGCGCCGGCATCCGCCACCGGCATTCCCTGCCGGTGGAGGCCGGTCGGGGATGCCCGTTCGGTTGCACGTTCTGCTCCACGAGCCGCTTCTTCGGACGGCGGTTCCGCACGAGGTCACCGGAACGGATCGTCGAGGACATGGTCTCGCTCCATCGCGCCTACGGCGTTCGCCGGTTCGAGCTCGTCCACGACAACTTCACGGTCGACGTGCGCTGGGTGCGCGACTTCTGCCGGGCGGTGTCCTCGTGCGGCCTGCGGCTCCGTTGGACGTGCAGCTCGAGGACCGACTCGGTCGACGCCGAGCTCCTCTCAGAGATGCGAAGGGCGGGGTGCCGCGGCGTGTTCTTCGGGGTGGAGAGCGGGTCGCCGACCGTCCAGCGCAGCATCGGCAAGCGGCTCGACCTTCCCAGAACGCGCGAGCTCTTGGGGATCGCGGGGCGGCGGCGGATTCACGCGGTGGTCTCCTTCATCGCCGGCTTTCCCGAGGAAACGCCAGAGGATCTCGGGGCCACCGTCGACCTCTTCGTCGAGGCGCTCCGGTTCGAGTCGCTCGAGCCCCAGCTCGGGATCCTCTCCCCCCTCTCCGGCACGCCCCTGTACCAAAAGCATCGCGGGGAGCTCTTCCTCGACGAGGTCCTCCCCGACATGGCCTGGCACGGCGAGGAGGATGACGCCGACCGGGTGCTGGTGGCGCGCCACCCCGAGATCTTCTCCAGCTTTTACGCGGTGCCGGCACGGTGGCTCGATCGGCGGGACACCTACGAGCTCCGCTCGTTCCTGCTCGCATTCCGCGGGGACATCCGGTGGCTGGCGGTGCCCGCCGCTCGATTGGCGGGGGGAGGCATGAAGCTTTTCGATGCCTTTCGGCGCTGGCGTATGGCTCAATCCCGCGAGTGGAGACTTTCCGAGCTCGACGCGTATTACCGAGGGCATCGATTCTGTGAGGAGTTCACCCGGTTCGTCCGCGAGGACGTCGCTCCGCGCGCCGGCGACGAGGGACCGCGCCTCTCCGCTTTGGCGTCGTTCTTCGCGGAAGTGCGGCGCGCGGAGCGCGATCGAGAGCAAGGCCTCCGGGTGGAGCCCCCCGCCCGGGGCCTTTCCGGGCGCCCGCGGCTTGCCCCTGGAGTCGTTCTCTCCCGCGTCGGGTTCGACGGCGCAGCCCTCATTCGCGGCGCGCGCCGGGGAGCCGACCTTTCTCGCGTCCCGAGGCGCGACTCGCTGCTCGTGGCCCGAAGGAGGCGGGGCCGGCTCGAGGTCCTGCACCCCGAAGGTATCGCGTCGGACCTGCTCGCGCTCTGCGACGGGACCCGCGACGAGGAGGCCGTCGCCCGCGCTTTTTCGCAGTGCCACCCGGAGGTGGGGAGTGTAGAGGGCGAAAAGGCCTGCGCCGTCGGGCTTTCGGTGATGGTGAGGAGGGGCCTAATCGCTGGCTAGGCCTTGGATCGCCGCAGGACAAGCCCGGGAGGCAACATCGCGCGAAAGACCACGATCCCGGTCTTGTCTGCCTCGCGTGACCTAGTGCCGAATGGGATTGACGGACAGTGTCAACGAGAGCGAGATGTGAGGGACTCGTCTCCCGTGGAGGCGGGTCTCAAGGGAGGAGGGGATCATGGCCCTAACCGTGAAGGTCAATCGAGCCGAAAACCGTGGCAATCACATCGTAGTGATCGTGCCCCGGAAGGCCCTCTCCAACGCCTTCAACAAGAACACCAGAAAGTTGGCGGCCGAGTTCCAGAAGGCGCTTGGCAACCCGATCCTTTCGGCGGGAGGAACGGTTACCGTCGACGTCAAGGTCTACCCCAAGTAGAGCGGTCCGCGCGGTCTCCCCTTCAATCCAGGGGCGGCCCCTAGCCGCCCTTGGGCGGAGGCTCGGCCAGCTTCGAGCGAAGCGCCCTCAGCTCGCCGACGAGCGGGAGGTCGGGGTCTGCCCCCCTGTAACGCTCGAGCTGGAGATCGACGATCTTGCGGGCCTCTTCGCGGCGCCCCAGGCGCTCGAGCGAACGAGCCCCGAGGTAACGGGCGCGAGCGAGGAGCCAACCGGCTTGGTAAGCGTCTGAGGCGTAGAGCAACGGCCCGTCGAAGCGCGCGAGGCAATCGACGGCTTCCTGGTCCAGTCCCTCCTCCGCCGCGAGTTGCCCCCGCACGAAGGGGATGAAGGAGGCGCCTCCGCGATCGATGGAGCGCAGCTCGCCGAGGGCGCCGGCGCGATCGCCCGCCGCCGCCAGGGACAGCGCCCGGAGGAAGCGACCGTGCAGCTCACCGGAGCCGAGCTCCCGGGCGATCGCCGAGAGCCGGTCGCGGTCGCCGATGATGAAGAGCATGATGCCGTCGAGGTAGGTGAACAGGTCTCCCTGGCTCGCCATGCGCCGGGCTCCCGCGAGGTCTCCGGCAGCGGAGAGATACCACGAGGTCGCCTGGCGGTTGAACGGGATGTCCCCTCCCTGCTGCGCGGCACGATCCATCTCCGCCACGCCTTCGCGGAGGCGTCCGGCATAGGATAGGACCTGGGCGCGCGCCAGACTGGGCAACGCACCGTCGAGCCCCTCGAGCGAGGCGAGCGCCTCGGGAACGCTCCCCCGCGCAGCGAGCCCCTGGGCCAAAAACATCCGCACGAGCGGCTCGTTCCCCGCGGCCCTGAGCTTCTCGACCCCTCCTTCGATGTCACCGGCCAGGTACCGCGCCAGCCCTGCGGCCGCGAGGGCGAACGGCGTGCGCCGCCTCGTCGCCGCCTCGTCGGCGCGGGCCAGAGCCTCTCCTCCTCGTCCCGCGGAATAGAGGACCTGGACTTGGTCGACGCGGAGCACGTCCCACTCGGGCGCGAGCTCGAGGGCGCGCTCGTAGGCGGGCAGCACCCCGTCGACCTCGCCGCACCAGGTGAGAACCTCGGCCGCGGCCAGGGCCACGTCCTGATCCTCGGTGTAGCGGTCGAAGAGCGCATGCAGTTCCGCGCGGCTCTTAGCGAAGCGGCCGCTGAAGAAGGCGTCGAGGCCCCGGAGCAGCCCGGCCTCCTTGTCAGGTAGCCGTGACACATCGCTCGACGCTTGCCGGACGAGCGCGTGGGAGGCCGCCCGGGACCAGCCGGAGAGATATCCCACCCAGGCGATCTCGAGCTTCGCCATCGCGAACCGCGGTGCGATCGCCACTGCACGCTCGTACTCGGGAACCGCCTCGGTCAGGGAGCCGCGCGCGGCGAGCTCCTTGCCGCGGAAGTAGTGCTGGTATGCTTCCAGGCTGGGCGTCACCGCCTCGGCGATGCTGAGCTCGGAGGCCCGCACCTCGGCGGAGGGCTCGCGGAGGGCGATGCGGGCGCGGTCGGAAATTCGGTCGATGAGGGGGAGCAGATCGTTCTTCGTCCCCGCCACCTCCCGCAGGGTGAAGAGGTACTCGTCCGACTGAGGATCGAGGGCCCTGAGATCGGCCGCGTAGGTGTCGCCCAGCTTGCGGATCGACGCCAGGAACAGGGCGCGCACGCCGGCCTTCCGGCCGACCATGCGCGCCAAGGACTCGTCGACGCGGTCCACCTCTCCACCCCTCGTCTCCCGCACGAGGTCCATGAGCCGGGCGCGCGTCAGCACGCGGAGCTTGTGGGATTGCTCGAGCGAGGTGATGAGCAGGCCAGAGAGGCCGTCGAGGTCCGGGTCGCGCGTCTCGTTGGCGAAGTCGGCCACGGCCACGAGGAGGCGGTCCTCGGCCCCCACCTCGTGGGGCGTGGAGCGGTACACGACGATCCCGGTCCCGACGGCCCCGAGCACGATTCCGCCGATTGCTCCGAGGACGACGACCCAAGGGCGCCGCCGCGCGCGCGACGAGGTCACCGTTCGGGGCTCCGAGGGATCGAGCCCCCTCGCGATCCCTTCCAGCTCCGAAAGCACCGCGGCGCCGTCGCGGGGTCGCCGGACCGCCTCCCGGTCCAGCATTCGCGCCACGAGGTCCGCCAGTTCGGGGGCGTCCGGCAGGTCGAGCGGTGAGAACCGGCGACGCCGGCCGGTCCTCTTGTCCGAGCTCGCCTCGGGCTGTTCTCCCGAGAGCATCCCGTGCAGGATCGCACCCAGGGCGTACACGTCGGCCCGCTCGTCCTCGGGGGCGCCCTCCGCTTGCTCCGGCGCCATGTAGGCGGGCGTGCCGCCCGGCTGGTAGCGCCAGCCGAAGGCGTGTGCCAGGCCGAAGTCCAGTACCTTCACCCGGCCGTCCCGGCAGAGCATGACGTTCCCGGGCTTGAGATCGCGGTGGAAGACGCCGTGCGCGTGAGCGTGCGCAACGCCCCTCGCGACCTCGAACGCGATCCGCAGGGCTTCGCGCAGCGGGACCGCGCCCCGCCCCAGCCGCTCCGCGAGCGTCTGTCCCTCGAGGAGCTCGAGGACCAGGTACGGGCCGTGCTCGGTCCGGCCCACGTCGTACAGGGTCACGAGGTTCGGGTGCGAAAGGCGCGCGGCCGCCTCCGCCTCCGCGAGCAGCCGCTCCTCTCGGATCGCCCGTCGCATCCCGGCCCGCACCGCCTTGAAGGCGACGCTCCGGTTCAGCTCCCGGTCCCGGGCCTCCCAGACGACGCCGAAACCGCCCCGGCCGATCTCTCGCACCAACTCGAAGCGGCCGATGACCGCTCCGGGTACGAGCCATGCCTGCCAGGCAACCCCGAGCGAGTCTTCCGGGATGGCCACCATCTCGCGCAGGAGCGCGGAGAGTGTCCCGGGCTGGATCGCTTCGAGCGCGGGCGGTCCTCGCCCACCCCCGCGCGGCGGCTCGCTCATGCAGTGATGGTTGCCCTCGGCGACTTTGGCGTCCACACGGAGGGAGAGCAGCGGTCCCTCTCGGTGCCCCCGTATGCCCTAGTCTTAATGCGGGCCCCCACCCGGCCAAGGACTCAGGACTGCCTCTCGAACCGGCGGAGCCCCCGTCGTCGCGCCCTCTCGCGCTCGCCCTCGCGCGTGCGCACGGCGGTGCGGGCCCGCAAGGACGACAGAAGCCGCGCGGTCGCCGCGGCGATCTCGCCGACCGCCCTCTCGAAGGCCTCCTCGTCGGTGATCGAGGGATGGGGGAGCCCGCTCACCTTGCGCACGTACTGGAGCGCCGCAGAACGGATCTCGTCGGGCGTCGTGGGCGGGTCGAAGTTGTACAGGACGTGGATGTTTCGGCACATGTCGAGAGCTTGACCGGCGCGGGCGCCGCCCGCCGCACCGCGACGGGGCGTCGGCGGACGCTCGCGGGAACTCTGGCGGCAGCGGAGCTCGATCGCACGCCGCCCGAGAAGAAGAGGGCGCGCTTCCGGCCGTTCCTTGTGAGGTCGCCGTGTAGTCGACCCTGGGGAAGTTCGGCGACGCTAGCGTCTGCCTAAAGAGGTCCTTCGAGGGAAACGCTCTTCGGCTACGCCCTCGCGGCGGCGCTAGCCGGTTGGCTCCGCGGAGCGACCCTCGCCAGCGCTCTTCTTCCCCGGCCCGGCGCGATCTCGCCGCGGCATCCCGGAGAGAACGAAGGCCGCCAGGGAAGCGGGGACAGGGGTGTCCTGGACCACCACCACCGGGAGGAGCCTCGAGACGGTGATGAAGAGCGCCACCCCGATAGCGGCCATCCCCACGGTGACCGAGATCTCGCCCCAGGACGGCCAGTACCGGAAGGACTCGCCCGCGTTGTAGCAGGTCAAGAAGGCGTCCACCCGCCACAGGGCACCGGAGAGCACCGCCAGGGCCCCGCCCAGCACCCGAACCCGTTGGTCCTCGACCCGACGGGTGAGGAACATGAAGGCCGGGACGAGGAAGAGCGCCATCTCGAGCACGAAGAAGATGAGGAAGAAGTCTGGCACCGTGAGGAGCTCGAGCTTTCCCGAGGAGGCCAGATCCGCGAAGCGGAGGCCGGCGAACAGGATGAGGAGCCCGCCGTTCACCCGGCTCACGTCGACCAAGAGGTCGTGATCGTGCTTCGCGTTCCAGGCGTGCCGCATGAGGGCGGTGAGGACCACGACCGCCCCGAGCCCCATGGAGAGGCAAGAGACGAGGGCCAGAAGCGGCAGGAGCGGCGTGTGCCAGAGCGGATGGAGCTTGGGGCCCGCCACGATCATGAGGCCGCCGAGCGAGCTCTGGTGCATGGTGGGCAAGAGCATGGCGAGGGCGATGATGTAGGGCATGGCCCGGGCCAGGCGCGCGCCCCACCGCTTTCCCCACGCCGAGCGGATGGGGGAAGGGCTCTCGGCAGCGCCGTCCAGCACCGCCGGAAGCATCTCGACCCAGAGAACGAGGACGTAGGCGATCACGCAGACCGCCACCTCGAGCAGGACCGAGGACAGGTTCCACATGGGAGGAAGGGCCAGCCAGAACATGTTCCAGGGCCGGCCCAGGGCCACGATGATGGAGGCGCCGCCCAGCGAGTAGGAGATGGCGCCGAGCAAGACCGCCGGGCGGACCAAGGGATGGTACTGCCCCCGGTTGAGCAGGTAGCACAGGAGGCCAACCGAGTATGCGCCCGCGCCGATGCCGGTGAACACGACCACGTTGACAGGCTCCCAGATGCCCCAGGCGTAGCCGTCGTTCATGTTGCTGACAGCCCCGATGCCGGCGATGAACCGCCAGGTGATGACCCCCTCGGCGATGCCGAAGAGCGCGAGCAGCGTGATCATCGCCCGGTCGAGGAGGGGGCCGCCGAGGGGTCGTGGCCTCAGGTGTGCGCTCATCGAGGATCCTTCGAGCGTGGGGGGTGCTCATCCGCCTTCCGCCGGTTGCGGCGGATGATCGCCGCCGCGGCCGCGTAGAGTGCGATGGGCGTGAGTCCATGGAGGTAGGGCGCGTGTGAGACCGTCTCGGAGAGGTGGGCCGGCGCCTTGGGGGGCATGGTGGGGAATCCCAAGTCCTTGAACGAGACCCCCGCCGCTGCCAGGTAGAGGACCTGCGTACCGCCGGCGTCGGTCTCCCCGAAGATCTTGGCGTCGTACCGGGCCGGGTCGCCCGCTCGCCGTCGGCGGGCCTCGGCGAGGAGGTCGGCTCGCCGCCCGTAGATCACGGCGCCGGTCGGGCAGACCTCGCAGCAAGCAGGGTTGGCCACCCTCTGCGGCCCGCTCGCCCCCTCGACGGCGCGGTGCCGGCAGAGCTCGCACTTCACGATCCGCGGTACCGCCTTCTTCCACTCGAACTTGGGAATGCTGTAGGCGCAGGCGATCTGGCAGTAGCGGCACCCCAGGCAGAGCTCCTTGTCCCAGAGGACGACGCCGGTCCCCCGCCGTTCGCCGCCGCTGTCGCGCTTCCCCTCGCCCTCCTTGTGGAGCGCGCCCAGCATGCAGACCGAGACGCAGGATGGGTCGACGCAGTGCATGCACTGCCGCTTGACGAAGGCTTGGGTGGCGCCGTCGGCCGCGGGCTTCGAGAGGTGCCGCGTCTTCACCACGTTCTTGGTGGTGCAGTCGAGCTCCTTCGGCTCGCCCTCGTAGGGGAGGCCGTTGCTCTCCTTGCAGGCGGCCACGCAGCCGCCGCAACCCAGGCACAGGGTCGAGTCGTACAGCATCCCCACCGCCTCCGGCTCCGGCTCCTTCTCCTCGCGAGCGAGAGCGGGGCGGGGGAGCGCGGCGGCGGTGCCCGCCAGGAGCGCGCCCTTCAAGAACGAACGACGCGAGGGGCGCACGGCTCACCGCCTTCGGACCGGCGGGTAGACCGTGGTGAGGACCTGGGCGCAGGCGAACATCCCCACCCAGACCAGCACCGAGGAGATGAGGGCGACCTTGCGGAACAGGTCGGTCCCGGTCTCGAGCGCCATGCTCGCCCCCAGGAGGATGGGCATGGCCAGCGGCAACGTGAGGAGCCCGATGACGCAGCACTTCACGGTGACGATCGCCCAGGTCGGAGGTGCCGACCGTGCCACCACCTCCCCGACGCGGACCTGACTCGCGTACATGTGCCCTCCCCGAGGCGCGTCCGTGCGCCGAGGGAGAGTGAGCAAGACCCGGGCCGGCACCTGGCCCACGCAAGGCCCTCAAAGCCCGGGGCGCGGGGGGTGCGGCAACTCGGTCGCGTCCGTCAACGGAGTTGACAGTTGGTGGAACTCCTCGTGAACAGGGCTGTTCTGGCTATCAGCGGCGTTGTCACCCGCCCGGGGGATGTCGTGGAACGGAACGGTCAGCTCTCGGGCTCCGGCGCCGCCCGGGCGTTGCGGCCGGCCGGCTCGACCTCGATGCCGAGCCGCTTCAGCTTGGCGAGTAGGCCCACCCTGGAGATCCCCAGGATCCGCGCCGCGGCGCTGCGGTTGCCGCTCGTGTAGCTGATGACCGCGCGGATGTGCTCCTCCTCGAGGTCGGCGAGCGTCTTGCGGACCTCCCGCGGCACGCGCGCCTCGCTCCGCGCACCCGCCGCCCGGAGCGGGGAGGGAAGCGACGACAGGGTGAGCACCTCGCTCGTCTCGAGGACCACGGCGCTGGCGATGACGTTCTCGAGCTCGCGCAGGTTGCCGGGGAAGTCGTGTGCCTCGAGCACCTCCATGACCGGCTCGGCGATGGACTGGATGGACTTCCCGTTCTGCCGGCAGTACCGGTCGAGGAAGTAGTAGGCGAGCAGCTCGATGTCGCCCTTGCGCTCGCGCAGGGGCGGAACGTAGATGGAGCTGATGGAGAGGCGGTAGTAGAGGTCGCGGCGGAACCGGCCCACCTCGATCTCGCGTTCCAGGTCCTTGTTGGTGGCGGCGATGATCCGCACGTCGGCCTCGCGCTTCTTGGAGGATCCGAGCCGGTAGTACTCGCCGCTCTGCAGCACCCGGAGCAACTTCGACTGGACCGAGACGTCCACGTCGCCGATCTCGTCGAGGAAGAGGGTTCCCCCGTCGGCCTCTTCGAAGACGCCCACCCGCAGGCCGTCGGCCCCGGTGAAGGCCCCCCGCTCGTGGCCGAAGAACTGGGACTCGAATAGGGAGGAGGCGAAGGCAGCCGAGTTCACGGCCACGAAGGGCTTACCGGCGCGGGTGCCGAGCTGGTGGATGGCACGGGCCACGAGCTCCTTGCCCGTCCCGCTCTCCCCCCAGATGAGGACGCTATTGTTGCTGAGCGCGATCCGCTCGACCTCGCTCAGGGTGCGCATCAGGGCCTTGTCCTGGGTGACGAAGTCCTTGAAGGCCTCCTTGAAGCGGGGGCCCTGCTGCCCCCCGCGCTCCTGGATGACCTGCAGCTCCTCGCGCCGGCGGGTCCCCTCCAGGGCGCGGTCCAGGCAGGTCACGAGCCGCTCGTTGGCGACGGGCTTGCAGAGATAGTCGAAGGCCCCGAGCTTCATCGACTCCACCGCCAGTTCCACGTCGCCCACCCCGGTGATCACGACCACCGCCAGCCCGGGGCGCTCCCGGCGGACCCAGCGGAGCACCTCCATCCCGCCCACCACCGGCATGTCCATGTCCAGCAGGAGCAGGTCGAAGCGCCCGGAGGCGATGGTCTCGATGGCCCGGGTACTGTCGGCCAGCAC
>Ga0335077_10005973_pt1 | contig 15000 bp, 14 predicted proteins | sample Lox_Sample_31_FD_207151 | JGI IMG/M metagenome (GOLD analysis project Ga0335077, IMG submission 207151) | Soil microbial communities from Loxahatchee National Wildlife Refuge, Florida, United States - Lox_Sample_3.1 | ecosystem: Environmental > Terrestrial > Soil > Wetlands | place: USA... | reverse complement strand
GCCCGCAGTGGTGCGACCTCTGGCCGATGTGCCGGGTGGAGCGCGCGTGAACGAGCAGCAGCTCGCGGCGGTCGAGGCGTCCGGCGAGGTCTTCGTCTCCGCCGGCGCGGGAACGGGGAAGACCGCAGTGCTCGTCGAGCGGTTCGTCCGCGCCGTCGTCGACCGCGGGCTCGACGTCGACTCGATCCTCGTCATCACGTACACGCGCCGCGCGGCCGGCGAGCTGCGCACGCGCATCCGCCATGCACTCGCCGACCGCGGACGGCCGGACCTCGCGCGCGAGCTCGACGGCGCGTGGATCTCGACCATCCACGGCTTCTGCGCGCGGCTGCTGAAGGCGTACCCGTTCGCGGCCGGGCTCGACCCGCGCTTCCGCGAGCTCGACGAGAGCCAGGGCGCCGTGCTCCGCAGCGAGGCGTTCGGGCAGGCGCTCGCCGAGTTCTGCGCGGACGGCGCGGACGACCGGCTGCGGCTGCTCGCGACGTACGGCGCGGGCGGGCTGCGGCGGATGCTCACGGGCGTCTACGAGACGCTGCGCTCGGCCGGGCGGGAGCTGCGGCTCGACATCGGCGGCCGGCCGGAGCTCGCCGAGCGCGTCGACGAGCTGCGCGACGCGGCACGCACGCTCGCGGACGATGCCGCCGCGACCGACACGCAGCGCGGCAACGCGCAGAACCTCCTGGCGCTGCTCGATCGCGACACGCGTCCCGACCGGCTGATGGAGCTGTCCGGCTTCCGCGCGACCGGCGAGCGCGCCGCGTCGTACGAGGAGGCGCGCCGCGCGGTCGAGCAGGCCGCGCTCGACGAGGCGGCGGCGCGCGACCGCGACCTCCTGCAGGAGCTGCTGCTGCGCTTCGCCGACGCGTACGCCGAGGCGAAGGCGCGAGAGTCCGCGCTCGACTTCGAGGACCTCCAGCTCGCGGCGCGTGACCTCCTCCGCGACAACCCGCAGATCCGCGAGAAGGAGTCGCTGCGGTTCCGGTCGATCATGGTCGACGAGTTCCAGGACACGAACCAGCTCCAGACCGAGCTCGTCGACCTCTTGCGCGGTCCGGCCGCGGAGCTGTTCTTCGTCGGCGACGAGTTCCAGTCGATCTACGGGTTCAGGCACGCCGACGTCGGCGTGTTCCGCGAGCGGCGCGCGCAGGCCGACCAGCTGCTGCCGCTGACGCGGAACTACCGCTCGCGGCCCGAGGTGCTCGCGGCGGTGAACGAGCTCTTCGGCTCGCACTTCGGCGACGAGTTCCAGGAGCTCCACGCCGCGGCGGAGTTCCCCGACCCGGTGTTCGGCCACCCCGTCGAGCTGCTCGTGACCGACAAGGCGAGCTACAAGGACACCGGCGTCCACTGGCGGCGCGCCGAGGCCCGCGCGGTCGCGCGCCGCGTGCGCGAGCTCGTCGACGCGGGCGTCGCGACGGCAGGCGAGATCGTGCTGCTGTTCGCGGCCGGCACCGACGCCGAGTGGTACGAGGACGAGCTGCGCAAGGCCGGGCTGCCGACGTACCGCGCGACGGGCAAGGGGTACTTCGGCCAGCAGCAGGTCGTCGATCTGCTCGCGTACCTGCGACTGCTGCAGAACCGGTACGACGACCGCGCGCTCCTCTCGGTGCTCGCGTCGCCGTTCGTCGGGCTCTCGAACGACGGGCTCGCGCTGCTGCGTCGCGTCGCGTCGCGGCGGCCGCTCTTCTCCGGGCTCGAGCGGACGCTGCCGCCCGGGCTCGGCGAGCGCGACGAGCGGCTGCTGCTCGCGTTCCGCCAGCGGTTCGACCGGCTCGCGGCCGCACTCCCGCGGCTCTCGCTCGAGCGGCTCTGCGAGCGCGTCGTCAGCGAGCACGACTACGACCTCGCGGTGCTCGCGCGGCCCGACGGGCGGCGCCGCTACGCGAACGTCCGCAAGCTCGCGCGTCTCGCGCGCTCGTACGAGGAGCTGCGCGGCCCCGACGTCGAGGGCTTCGTGAACTTCGTCGCGGAGCAGGAGGCCGTCGGCGCGCGCGAGCTCGAGGCGGTTGCCGAGGAGGAGGGCGCCGGCGCGGTGCGCCTCCTGACGATCCACGCGGCGAAGGGGCTCGAGTTCAAGGTCGTGATCGTCGCCGACGCGGGACGCGACAAGGCGCCGCCGTCGGCGGACGAGATCCTCGCGCTCTCGGACGGTCGCTTCGGCTTCCGCGTCGCCGACCCGGTGACGACGAAGCGGCGCGGCGCGTTCGACTACGAGGCCGTGAAGGACGCGCGCGCCGCGGAGGAGGAGGCGGAGAAGCTGCGCCTCTACTACGTCGCGATGACGCGCGCGAAGGAGCGGCTGATCGTCTCCGGCTCGATCGACCCGGAGAAGACGGCCGATCGCTCGACGCCGATCGGCTGGGTGCTCGAGCGGCTCACCCTCGACACCGAGCTCGCGGCGAACGGCGACGGGCCGCTCGAGCTCGCGCGAGGCGACGCGCGGCTCGTCGTCCGCGTCGACCGGCACCGCGAGGGCGACTGGGCGGAAGCTCCCGCTGCGACGATCGTCGAGGCGGCGCCGGAGACCGGGCAGCTCGCGCTCTTCGCGGCGGAGAACGGCGCCGGTGCCGGTACGCCCGCGCCGGTGCTCCCGGAGCTCGTCGCTCCGCCGGAACCGCCGCTCCACCGCGCGCGCCGGCTCTCGTTCACGGCGATCTCGACGTTCGACCAGTGCTCGTACAAGTACTTCGCGCTCCGCGTCGCCGGCATGTCGGAGCGGCGTCCCGTCGGGCGCGGCGACGGGGAGGGCGGGCTCCTCGCGACGGAGATCGGCGACGCGGTGCACCGGCTGCTCGAGCAGGTCGACCTGCTCGCGCCGGCGCTCCCCGACGTCGAGCAGGTGCGCGGGTGGTACGAGCACGCGACGGACGAGGAGGTCGAGCGGATCCGCAGTTTCGTCGCGTCGTACTGCGAGTCGGAGCTCGCCGCGCGCGTCGCGGCGCTGCCGCGCATCGAGAAGGAGCGCCACTTCACGTTCGAGCACGACGGCGTGCTCCTGCACGGCTACCTCGACGCGCTCCATCTCGACGGCAGGCGCGCGCTCGTCCTCGACTACAAGACGAACGTCCTCGGCGAGGCGTCGCCGGACGAGATCGTCGACTCGGACTACCGGCTCCAGCGCCTCGTCTACGCGCTCGCGTGCTTCCGGGCCGGGGCGGAGGAGGTCGAGGTCGTCTACTGCTTCCTCGAGCGGCCCGACGCGGTCGCGGCGACGACGTTCGGGCTCGCCGAGTTGCCGCAGCTCGAGGCCGAGCTGTCCGAGGCGATCGCGCGGATCAACGCGGGCGAGTTCCGGCCGACGCCGAGCGACTTCGCATGCTCCGGCTGCCCCGCGCTCGACCTCGTCTGCGCCGGCCCGCGCCTCCGCGGCGGCGGCGACTCCGCGGGCGCGCCGATCGCAGCCCTTGCCTAAGAGCTACGTCAACGAGGCGCGCAAGGCCGTCGGGCGGCGGCGCGACCGGATCCGGCCGATCATCGAACGGCTCGCGGTCGAGCACGCGGACGCGCGGATCGCGCTCACGTTCCGCAGCCCGCTCGAGCTGCTCGTCTCCGTGATGCTCTCCGCGCAGACGACGGACGTGAACGTCAACCGCGTCACGGCGACGCTCTTCGAGAAGTACCGCAAGCCCGAGGACTACCTCGCCGTGCCGCAGGAGGAGCTCGAGCGCGACATCTTCGCGACCGGGTTCTACCGCCAGAAGGCGAGGTCGATCCGCGGCACGATGCGGATGCTCCTCGAGGACTACGACGGCGAGGTGCCGCGCACGATCCCCGAGCTCGTGCGGCTCCCCGGCGTCGCGCGGAAGACGGCGAACGTCGTCGCCGCGGAGCTCGGCGACGCGCAGGGCATCGTCGTCGACACGCACGTGCGCCGGCTCTCGCAGCGCCTCGGGCTGACGCGGCAGGAGGACCCCGTGAAGATCGAGCGCGACCTCGTGAAGCTCGTGCCGCGCGCGGACTGGGCGCGGTTCCCGCACCTGCTGATCTGGCACGGCCGCCGCGTCTGCGACGCGCGCCGTCCGCGCTGCGAGGACTGCGTCCTCGTCGACCTCTGCCCCTCGAGCCGTGTCTGACGACGCGTATCGCCTCAGCTTCGAGACCGCCGCCGAGCGGTACGAGTGCGGGCGGCCGCTCTATGCCGGCGGCGCGGTCGCGTGGCTCGCGAAGCGGATCGGGATCGGGCCGGGCCGCCGCGTGCTCGATCTCGGCGCGGGGACGGGGAAGCTGACGCGGCAGCTCGTCGCGGTCGGCGCCGACGTCGTCGCGGTCGAGCCGGGCGCCGCGATGCGCGCGCAGCTCGAGCGCGTCGTGCCCGGGGCCGAGGCGCTCGCCGGCAGCGCAGAGGAGATCCCGCTCCCAGACGCGTCGGTCGACGCGGTCACCGCGGGCCAGGCCGCGCACTGGTTCCGTCACGACGAGGCGTTCCGCGAGATCCACCGCGTCCTTCGGCCGTGCGGCGGCGTCGGCCTGCTCTGGAACGAGTGGGACGAGGACGACCCGCTGCAGCTCGAGATCAAGCAGGCGCTCGCTCCGTTCCGGCCGCCGCGCCCGGAGATCGACCGCGACGGTCCTCCCGCGTGGCGCGTGTCGGTTGACGCGTCGCCGCTCTTCGGCCCGGTCGAGGAGCGCCGCTTCCCGCACGTGGTCCACACGGACGCCGACGGGATCGTCGAGTGGGTCTCCTCGACGAGCCCCTTCATCATGGCCGCGCCCGAGGATCAGGCGTCGATCGAGGCGCTGGTCCGGGAGGCGGCACGTGGTGGCCCGTGCGACCTCGTCCTCGCGACACGGACGTTCGCGTTCGACGCCGTGGCTAGTTGACCGACGGGTCCTCGGGCATCCGCGCGACGAGCTCGTAGATGCCGCCCTTGCGGCGGAGCACGTCGGCCCAGAGCTCGTCCGGCGCGTCGGTGAACGCGTCATCCGGGAGCGCCTCCTCGACGATCCAGTCCTCGCGCGCGAGCTCGTCCTCGAGCTGGCCCTGGCCCCAGCCCGCGTAGCCCGCGAAGACGCGGCGCCGCGTCGTCACCGGGACGATCTCGTCCGGCTCGTCGAGCGACGGGAAGCCGAGCGTGCCGAAGAGCGGCACGGCCGCGTCGTCCGCGTCGAGGAACTCGCCGAGGACGAGCACCGCGTTCGGCTGCACCGGGCCGCCCATCCAGACCTGGTCGCCGTCGTCCACGAGCGGCTCGAGGAGCGGCACGAGCTCGGCGACCGCGTTCGGCGAGGGGCGGTTCAGCACGAGCCCCGCCGCGCCATCCTCGTTGTGCTCGGTGACGAGGACGACCGTCCGTCGGAAGTTCGGGTCGAGGAGCCCCGGCGAGGCGATCAGGAGCTGTCCCTGGAGCGAGTTCACGGTCTCATTGTGGCGTCAGCCGGTACGATCGGGCGAAGGCGATGAGGCTCGCCTGAACCGCGGCTCCGCCGCTGATGGCCTCTGTTGAGAGGGAGGACCACGAGAGGAGCCGCCGTGCCCGAAGCCGTCGAAGGGATCGTCCGTCCGCCGCGCAGCGTGCGCCAGCGTCCGGCGGAGTCGAGCAGCCGACTCGTCGTCGCCGTCTTCGTCGGCGGGGTGGCGGGCGCGCTCCTGCGGGCAGGGGCCGAGCGCGCGTTCCCGGCCGCCGCGCACGGCTGGCCGTGGACGACGTTCGTCGTCAACATCGGCGGAGCGCTCGCGCTCGGCGTGTTCGCGACGCGTCTGCAGGAGCGGTTGCCGCCGTCGACGCTGAAGCGGCCGCTGCTCGGGACGGGGTTCTGCGGCGCGCTCACGACGTTCTCGACGCTGCAGGTCGAGGTGCTCCAGCTCGCCCGGCACGGACGCCCATGGGTCGCCGCCGCGTACCTCGGATCGAGCGTCGTCGCCGGGCTGGTCGGCCTGCAGCTCGCGACGGCGTTCACGAGGCGGGCCCGGCTGCGATGACGGCGCTCGTGTGGCTGTGCGTCGCGGCGCTCGGCGGCGTCGGCGCCGTGCTCCGGCTTCGGCTCGACGGGCTCGTGCAGCACCGGACGAGCAGCGAGTTCCCGCTCGGCACGTTCGCCGTCAACGTCGCCGGAAGCTTCTGCCTCGGGCTGCTCGTCGGCCTCGGCGTCGGCGGCGACGCGCTGCTCCTTGCGGGGACGGCGCTGCTCGGGTCGTTCACGACGTTCTCGACGTGGATGCTCGAGACCGGGCGCCTCGCCGAGGACGGCGAGGGGCGGCTCGCCGCGGCGAACATCGGGATCTCGATCGGCGTCGGTCTCGCGGCCGGCGCCCTCGGGTGGGCGATCGGGGCGGCCCTGTGAACGACGACTGCCTGAAGCTCACCGTCTACTTCGGCGAGTCGGACCGCACGCGCACGCAGCTGCTGTCGGATGCGCTGCTCGAGCTGTTCGAGCAGGCGGGTCTCCGCGCGTCCGTGCTCCTGCGCGGGGTGGAGGGCTTCGGGAGCAACCAGACGCTCCGCACGCAGCGATTCCTCACGCTCTCCGAGGATCTGCCGCTCGTCGCGATCGGCATCGACGAGCGGGAGCGGGTCGAGCGCCTGCTCCCCGACGTGACCGAGCTCGTCGGCGGCGGGCTCGTCACGCTCGAGCGCGCGCGTCTGCTGCACGGCCGGATCGACGCCGTCGAGCTGCCGGAGGAGCTGCACGAGGCGACGAAGCTCTCGATCGTCGTCGGCCGCGACGAGCGAATCGGCGACCGCCCGGCTCACATCGTCGTCGTCGAGCATCTGCGTGACGCCGGCCTCGCCGGCGCGACGGTCCTCCTCGGCGTCGACGGCACGGTGCACGGCTCGCGGCGTCGCGCGCGCTTCTTCTCGCACAACGCCGGCGTGCCGCTGCTCCTCGTGAGCGTCGGCGCCGGCGCCGCGGTCGTCGACGCGATCGACAGGCTGAACGGCCTGCTGACGGATCCGCTCCTCGCGCTCGAGCGCGTGCGCGTCTGCAAGCGCGACGGGCGGACGCTCGCGGAGCCGCGCCACCTTCCCGAGTCCGACGCGTCGGGCCTCGGCGTGTGGCAGAAGCTGATGGTCCACTCGGGCGAGCAGTCGAGGCACGCCGGCCACCCGCTCTACATCGAGCTGATCCGGCGGCTGCGCGAGGAGGGTGCGAGCGGTGCCACGGCGGTGCGCGGCATCTGGGGCTTTTCGGGCGACCACCGGCCGCACGGCGACCGGGTGCTCGCGGTCCGCCGGCGGGTGCCGGTCGTGACGACGATCGTCGACCGCCCCGACGAGATCCAGCGCTGGTTCCGCGTCGTGGACGAGGTGACGGACGAGGCGGGTCTCGTCACGAGCGAGATGGTGCCGGCGTTCCATGCGGTCGGGCCGGAGGCGCGGGCGACCGGCGGGCTGCGGCTGGCGCGGCTTCGCTACTGAGAAGCGGCTCCGGCTACACTTCCGGTGCTGCAGCGCGATGAGGCTCGCGCACCGAACCGCGGCGCCGCCGCTGATGGCCTCTACCAACTGATCGGCTTCAGGAGGTAGAGCGTCAATGAGCGACATCGCAATCGCAGCCCTACTCGCAGTCACCGTTCTCGCCGCGTCGGTCATCTCGGTCGAGGTCGGCCTCTCGGTCGCGCTGATCGAGCTCGGTGCCGGCGTGATCGTCGGCAACGCGTTCCATCTCTCCGTCCCCAGCTGGCTCGCCTTCATCGGCTCGTTCGCCGGCATCGTCCTGACCTTTCTCGCCGGGGCCGAGGTGGACGTGCCTCAGCTCCGGCGCGAGTGGCGGGCGTCGGTCTCGATCGGTCTCGCCTCCTTCTTCGCGCCGTTCGCCGTGGTCGGATTGCTCGCGTACTACGCCCTCGGCTGGACGCGCGACCAGTCCGAGATCGGCGGGCTCGCCCTGTCGACCACGAGCCTCGCGGTCGTCTACGCCGTCCTCGTCGAGACGGGCCTGAACACCGAGCTCGTGGGCAAGCGGCTCATGTCGGCGACCTTCGTCACGGACATCGCGACGGTCACCGGGCTGACGGTGCTCTTCATCAAGCCGACGATCTGGATCATCCCGTTCGTGGCCGTGTCGATCGCGATGATCGTCGGGCTTCCGCTCCTCGCGTCCGGGTTCTTCGGCCGCTACGGGAACCGCGTGATCGAGCCGGAGATCAAGCTCGTGTTCGCGTGCCTCTTCGTCCTGATGTGGCTCGGCACGCGCGCGAACTCGCAGGCGGCGCTGCCCGTCTTCGTGCTCGGGCTCGTGATGTCGTCCTTCTACAAGTCGCACAGGCTCGAGCAGGACCGGATGCGCGTCGTCGCGTTCGCGTTCCTCACGCCGTTCTTCTTCCTCAGGGGCGGGATGAACGTGTCGGTGAGCGCGCTCTGGGCGAATCTCGGGATCCTCGTCGTGCTCTTCGTGGCGAAGATGGTGCCGAAGCTCGGCGCCGTCTACCCGCTCGCGCGGCGCTGGACGAAGCCGCACGCCGCGTTCACGACGCTGCTGATGTCGACCGGGCTCACGTTCGGGACGATCACGTCGCTGTACGGGCTGAGCGCCGGGATCATCGACGAGACGCAGTTCTCGCTCCTCATCGCCGTCGTCGTCCTCTCGGCGATCGTCCCGACCGCGATCGCGCAGCGCTACTACCGCCCCGGCGTCGCAGGGCAGCTCGACCTCACGGCGCCGGTGCCTCCCGCGGCCGCAATCGCGACCGCGGGAGGCGACTCGGACTCCTAGCTAGTGCCCGGCGCCGGCGTGCGCCGGCTTCTTCGTCGTGTGCGCCGGCGGATGCGAGTCCTTCGCCGGCTTGATGTCGTCCGACAGCTTCGCCCACCACGCGCGCGGGATCTGCTCCGGCACGTCGGGGCGCTTGCCCTTCTTCCCGCCGCGGACCCACTTCGCCCAGTCGTCGAAGCCGGGCTTCGGCTTCGGGTCGGGGACGTTGCCCGGGACGCGGATGAACGCCGCGCAGACGCTGCGCGGGCGGATCTTGACGAAGACGCCGTCGCCTTCGCCCTGCGCGTGGCCGGTGCCCGCCATCGCGCTCGTGTTCCCCTCGACCGTCTTGATCGACCCGTCCGGCATCGGCTGCACCACCAGCCCGATGTGGTCGAGCGGGCCGCTGTCCCACTGGAAGCACACCAGGTCGCCGCGCTGCGGCGACGTGACGAGCCATCCGTGCTGCTTCGCGAGCGCGAACGTCCTGTCGACGCCTGCCGACCGCTCGAGCTCGTCCAAAGGCCTGCCCGCCTCCGCGAAGCAGTAGTCGCAGAACGCGTCGCACCAGGGCCAGCCGGTCCCGCCGAGGCTCGTCGAGTGTTGGTACTCGACGATCCGCGGGCCGGTGTTGGTCCCCGTCTCGTGCACGTGCATCGCCGCTTCTCCGAGCGCGATCTCCAGAGCACGCTCTCGTGCCAGCATGCGGCCACCTCCCTCTCCAGCCCGGGGTCGGACGGGCGGTGACGCGAGCCGCAGGAAATCGCGCCGACGCCCCCAGCCGACGCCGGACTCTCGCGAATGTGCGCCGGACTATGCCAGCTTCGGGGTCAACGCGACGAGGAGGCCCCCGTCGTCGTCGTACGCGGGGAAGAAGTCCCCGATCACCTGCTTCGTGTGGCCTGCGCGCGTCCGGAGCTCGAGCGCCTCGTTCAGCCGCCTGACGCCCCATTCGAGCGCGAGCTTCGCCGGGTTCCGGTCCTCCTCGAAGCCGGCGAGCCCGAGCCCCGCGACGACGTCGCTGCCGAGCAGGTCGGCCTCCGACCAGCCGGTGAGCTCGAAGACGCCGCGGCCGGCGGCGAGGATCCGCCCCTCCTGGTCGCAGACGACGAACCCGGTGCCGGGGGCGGGGTAGTAGTCGTCCATCAGCTCGAAGAGGAACCCGAAGCCGCAGTGGTGGCAGGCGACGGCCTCGTCGTAGAGGCCCTCCTTCCGGTCGATGTCGATCGACCGCTCCTTGCAGTTCGGGCAGATGAAGTACGGCACGCGACCAGGGTAGCGAGGGCGCCTAGGAGCGCGGCCGCTCGTCGACGCGTGCGACCCACGCCCTGAGGCGCGGGTAACCGGAGCCGAGCGGCTGGTGCTCGACGAGGATCCGGTGGAAGAGCTCGTCGTCGTCGGGCGGGGTGCCGAGCACGGCGTACTTCAGGAACGGGAACGCGATGCAGTCGGCGACGCCGAACGCGTCGTAGAGGTACGGGCGGCCGGCGAGGAGCGACTCGAAGCGGTCGAGCGAGGCGGCCATCTGCGCGCTCCAGCGGTTGACGGCCGCGGCGTCCGGCTCGTCGCCCTCGAGCTCCGCGGCGATGAGGTTCGGCGGCCGCTTCCAGACGCGGTTGAACCAGTCGACGAACAGCTCGACCTCGGCGCGGCGCGCCTCGTCGGCGGGGTAGAGCGGCGGCTCGGGGAAGCGCCGCTCGAGGTGCTCGATGATCGCGGTCGAGTCGGCGATCGTCTCGTCGCCGTCGAGGAGGACCGGCACGAGATCCTGGCCGCTTGCCGCGACGACGGGCGAGCGGTCGTCCGCGTCGACGTCGATCCACTCCACCTCGAGCCCCTTGTGGCCGGCCGCGAGCGCGACGCGCTCGACGTTCGTCGAGAACGGGATCCGGAAGACGCGCAGCTCCAAGCGCTTAGAGCCCGGTCTCCGCGGCGAGGCGGCCGGACGCGACCGCGGCGGCGAACGTCTCGTAGTCGCGCTCGTTCTGGTCGGCGTAGGCGACGGCGAAGTCGGCGATCGCCTCGTCGAACGAGTCGCCCTTCCCGAGGTACGACGCGATCGCGATCCGGTCGCCCCAGCGCGCGTGCGCGCGCGCGAGCGTCGCGCCGCACAGCCTCGCGTACAGCGTCGCCCCGGTCGGCCTCATCGTCTCGACCTCGACGCCGCCCTTCCAGTCGTGGAGCTGGCGGACGTAGTAGTCGCGCGTCCGGCCGTCGAGATCCTTGACGCGGACCCACCCGAGGAAGAAGTCGCTCGCGGCCTGCATCAGGCGCTGGCCGACGACGACGCGTTGGCCGTGGTTCGGCAGCTCGCTCTTGCCGACGAACCGCTCGAGCACCGACTCCTGCGCCTCCTTCGCCTGGAGGAAGATCACGTCGCGATCGTCGCGGCCGCGCATGAGGAGGATCACCGCCTGCGTGCCGACGCTGCCGACGCCGACGACCTTGCGCGCGGCGTGGACGTACTCGAACTCCTCGATCGGATGGTGGTGGCGCGAGAGCGTGCGCCGGTACGACTGCATGAGCTTCGCGACCGAGCGCTCGATGTCCCTCGTCGTCAGGTCGGGATGCGAGATGTCCTCGATCGGCACGATCAACGGCGGCTCGGCGACGATGCGAAGCCGTCCGTCGACCGTGTCCGCCCGCTTGCTCAGGACGCGGAGGTGGTCGCGGGTCCGGGCCCTGGCGATGTCCTCCGCGGCCTCCTTGAGCTCGCGGCGGTCGAGCCGCTTCGCGGCCGTCTCCTCCGCGATCCAGGCCATGATCCGGTCGGCGTCGAGGTGGTCGTACCAGGCGTCGAGCGTGGTCATCCGCGACGACTCCCGGATCTGCGTGCGGTACTGGCCGACGCACGCGACGACGGCGGCACGCCGGTCGCGGCGCGAGAAGCCGAGGTCGCGGCCGGCGACCTCGACGCTCGCGGCAAGGCGCTTCACGTCCCACTCCCACGGGCCGGGCAGCGTCTCGTCGAAGTCGTTGATGTCGAAGAGCAGCTTGCGCTCCGGCGAGCCGAACGCGCCGAAGTTCGACAGGTGCGCGTCGCCGCAGAGCTGGACGTTGATCCCCGTCCGCGGCGTGCCGTCGAGGTCGCTCGCCATGAGCAGCGCGGCGCCCCGGAAGAAGGTGAAGGGCGAGACGAGCATCCGGCCGTGCCGGATGGGGACGAGCTCCGGGATGCGGCCCTGCGCCTGTTCCTCGAGGAGCGCGACCGGGTCCGGCCGGTTCGCGGCGGGTGCCCACGCCGCGTGGCTCGTCCGCGGCGCCGTCCGCCGCGCCGCCTTGCCGCGCGCGACACGCTCCGGAACCGTCAGGTACCGGTGGCGGCTCGCGCGTGCCGTTCTCGTCGTCGCCATCCCGCCCGTACGATAGGAGCCGTGAGGCCGATCGTGCGTCGTGTGGTCAGGGCCGATGAGCTCGCCGGAGCTCCGGTCGAGCTCGGGATCCCGGGCGTCACGGCGAGCGCCCGTCCGGAGGAGTGGGACGCGGTCGAGTCGACGCACGCCGCGGATCTCGTCGGGAACGCGGTGCATTTCGTCGCGCTCGCCGACGCGGAGCGGACGGTCGTGGTCGACGAGGACGAGCCTGACGGGAGCGTCGAGCCGCTCGCCGACGCGATCGAGAAGGCCTTCGAGCCGCCGTATCGCGCGCTCGCGGTGCGGCAGGACGGCGACGTGTGGAGCGTCGGCGCTACGCGCGTCGACGTCGTCGAGCTTCCCGCCGCCGTCGAGGGCGACGCGATCGAGCTCACCTCGGTCGACGGGAACGTCGAGCTCCGGATCGACGACAGCGACTCGGACCTCGAGCTGCCCGCGCTCTCGGAGATCGGCGAGCGGCTCGAGAGCGACTACGCGGTCCGCGCGGAACGGCTCACCGAGACGACCTGGGTCGTCGACGCGGACGCGCTCTAGTCCGGCGCGCTAGACGTTCGCCGGCTGCTTCGCGGCCGCGGCCTCCTCGGCCGCGAGGAACCGCTCAGCGTCGAGCGCCGCCATACAGCCGGTGCCCGCCGCGGTGACCGCCTGGCGATACGTGTGGTCCTGGACGTCGCCGGCCGCGAACACCCCGGGGATGTTCGTCTCGGTCGAGCCGGGCCGCGTGACGAGGTAGCCCTCGTCGTCGTGGTCGAGCCAGTCGACGAAGAGCGCCGTGTTCGGGTCGTGGCCGATCGCGACGAACACGCCGTTCGTCGGCAGCTCCCACGTCTCGTCGGTGCGCGGGTCGCGCAGCACGACGCCCTCGACCTTCGAGTCGCCGACGATGTCGTCGACGACGGCGTTGGTCACGATCTCGACCTTCGGGTTCGAGCGGGCGCGGTCGAACATGATCGGCGAGGCCCGGAACTCGTCGCGCCGGTGGACGAGCGTCACCTTCGACGCGTAGCGCGTCAGGAAGACCGCCTCCTCCATCGCCGTGTCGCCGCCGCCGACCACGACGAGCTCCTTCTCCTTGAAGAAGGCGCCGTCGCAGGTGGCGCAGGCCGACACGCCGCGGCCCTGGAACTGCCGCTCGCCCTCGATCCCGAGCCAGCGCGCGCTCGCGCCGGTCGCGACGACGACCGCCTTCGCGCGGTACTCGTCGTTCTCGACCCAGACCCGGAAGGGCCGCTCGGAGAGGTCGACGCGCGTCACCTCGTCGGTGACGAACTCGGTGCCGAAGCGCTCCGCCTGCCGGCGGAACTCGGCCATCATCTCGGGCCCCATCACGCCGTCCGGGTACCCGGGGTAGTTCTCCACGTCGCTCGTGATCATGAGCTGACCGCCCCAGTTGAAGCCCTCGATGACGAGCGGTCGCAGGTTCGCCCGCGCCGCGTAGAGGGCGGCCGTGTACCCGGCAGGGCCACCGCCGACGATGATCAGCTCGCGTACGTCGCTCAATTTCGTCCCTTCCTCGAAGCTTGGTTCTGCCTTATTAAACGCTCCGGGCCGGAAGGACGTTCCCGACCTCTCCCATGGTAGGGCAGGCCTGCCGCTACGCGGCGTCGAGGGCCCGGGGGAGGGCGGCCGGCGGCTCGGCCGGGGCGAGCTCGACCTGCATCTCGCCCGCCTGCTCGAGCTTCGCGTCGAGCTTCTCGAGCCGCTTGTCGGCCTCGCCGTACTTCCCGTAGGCGTGGGAGAGATGCTTCCCGACGAGCTCGAAGTCCTCCCGGAACCGGTCGAACGTCGTCCGGAGGGCGCCAAGGTTGGCGATCACGTCCTGGGCGCTCCGCTCGATCTGGAGCCCCTTCAGCCCGAACGCGACCACCTGGAGGTACGCGACGAACGTCGTCGCCGAGACCGGGAAGACGCGGCGGTCGTGGGCGTACGCGAGGAGCGCGCCGGTCTTCCCCGAGACGAGCTCGTAGTAGACGGCCTCCGCGGGGAGGTACATGAGCGCCCAGTCGTACGTCCCCTCGCCGGGGAGGATGTACTTCGACGCGATCGCGTCAATGTGCCCTTTCACGTCGCGGGCGAACGCCTTCTCGTGGAGCTGGCGTTCCGAGTCGGACTCGGCCGAGACCATCCGCTCGAAGTTGTCGAGCGGGAACTTCGCGTCGATCGGGACGAGCTGGTCGGCGCGGATCACCGCGTCGACGCGCTGGCCGCCGGTGAACCCGTACTGCAGCTCGTATGCGCTCGGCGGCAGCCGGTCGCGGAGGAGGTTCTCGAGCAGGAGCTCGCCGAACCCGCCGCGCGCCTTCGGCGGCCGCAGCGCCTGCTCGAGCCGGCCGAGGTCCTTCGCGCGCTCGATCATCTCCTCGGTCGCCTTCGTCACGCGGCCGAGCTCCTGGTGGATCTGCGTCGTCGTCTTGCCCGCGGTCTCGAGGCGCCGGTCGACCTTCGTGTCGAGCTCGCCGAGCCGCCGGTCCATCGTCTCGTTGACGCCCTGGAGCCGCTGCTCCATCTCGGCGTTCCGCGCCGTCAGCTGTGTCGCGGTCTCCTCGCGGAGCGTGCCGAGCTCGCCGCGGAGGATCCGGGGCAGCACGACGAACGCCGCCGCGAGCACGGCGGCGAGGAGCAGAACGAGAACGACGACGAGAACGGCCATAGGGCCGACGAACGGTAGAGAGGGGGTCGGACGGAGCCGGGCTAGCCGGGCGCTACTGGTTCAGCGCGTTGTTCAGCGCCTTGACGAGCGTCGCCTCGTCGCCGCCGTTCTGGAGCGGCACGTAGACGAGCTTCCCGCCGGACTTGCCGACGAGAACCGTCGGCGTGCCGGAGACCTGGTCGGCCTGCGCCTGGGCGGCGACGTTCGCGGCCTGCTTCTTCACCGTCGACGAGTGTCGGTCGGTGAGAAGCTGCTGCACCTTGAGCCCGGGGACGCTCGCGGCGGCCTTGCCGACCATGTCGTCGTTCAGCCAGCCGGTGTTCTCCGTGCCCTGGTTGTCGT
>Ga0335077_10005972_pt1 | contig 15001 bp, 12 predicted proteins | sample Lox_Sample_31_FD_207151 | JGI IMG/M metagenome (GOLD analysis project Ga0335077, IMG submission 207151) | Soil microbial communities from Loxahatchee National Wildlife Refuge, Florida, United States - Lox_Sample_3.1 | ecosystem: Environmental > Terrestrial > Soil > Wetlands | place: USA... | reverse complement strand
TTTTATGGCTAAACGATCAAAAAAGCGGCGCGCCTGGACCACAAGTGAGGTCCGTGATCTAAAAACCATGGCGCGCAAGAAAACTGCAGCGAGCAAAATCGCCAAGAAGTTGGGACGGACCGAAGGTGCAACGCGGCAGAAAGCGTTCAGCATCGGTCTCTCGCTCGATTCCCGTTCCTGATCTAAATCACCACAGCCAAGTATTTGAACCACGGCGCGGCAGCGCACCCCTCGCGGGGCGCGCGGCGGCGTGGCTTTTCGTGCGATCGGTGAAGCGGCCGGCCCCCGTGGCAGGGGGCAGGGACGGGGACGAATAGCTGGGCCGAGACCCAGTGGCGGCCTGTGGCGACACGGCGTCTGCCGTGGCATATTCGTTGCACTGATTGATTTGTCGCCCCCAGGGTCGTGAAGGGGCCTCAATTCTATGTTAACTAACGGTCCTGAACTGGCGCCATTGGATCGCATGCTAAGATTATTATAGGTCTCGGGCACTCGTGGTCGGGGATACTGCTATTTTGGGGCATGACGTATCCGCCGCTCGTGGGCCTGGACGTGGCGAAATACCTGGACGTGGCACCAGGACATGGCCCTGTGCCCCCAATGGTGTTAGGCACCCCTGATGAATCAGACGCTCGGTCAGGCGCGGCAGGCGCCCGCGAGTTCTGAACTCGCCGAGGCTCTCGCGGCCTGTCGGCGGGCGTTCATCGCCATCGCACTGTTCAGCGGCATGAGCAATTTGCTGATGCTCACCGGCGCGCTGTTCATGCTCGAAGTCTACGACCGCGTACTACCGAGCCGCAGCGTGCCAACGCTCGTTGCGTTGTTGATCCTGGTCGTAGGGCTCTACGCCGCGCAGGGCGTGATCGACACGATCCGCAGCCGTCTTTTGGTGCGGGTCGGCAACAGTCTCGATGAAGCGATGGGCTTGCGCGTGTACGACGCCATCGTGCGCCTTCCCCTCAAGGCCGGTAGCAAAGGCGACGGGGTGCAGCCGATCCGCGACCTCGATACAGTGCGCACGTTCCTCTCCGGTATCGGGCCGGTGGCGTTGTTCGATCTGCCGTGGATGCCGATCTATCTCGCCATCTGCTTCATGTTTCACGTCGAGATCGGCCTGACCGCACTTGCCGGCGCGATCATCCTCATTGCGATCACCGTCACGACCGAACTGACGACACGGCATCCCACGCGTAGCGCGACGCAATATGCCGTCGCCCGCAATGCGTTGCTGGAGGCGAGCCGGCGCAATGCCGAAGCCATCACCGCAATGGGGATGGTCGGCCGCATCGCCAAGCGGTGGGGCGAACTCAACCGCAGTTACGTCTCCGCCAGTCAGCAGACGAGCGACATCACCGGCGGTCTCGGCGCGATGTCGAAAGTCTTGCGACTTCTGCTGCAGTCCGCCCTGCTTGGGGTCGGCGCCTGGCTGGTGATCAATCAGCAGTCGACGATGGGCGTCATCATCGCCGGCTCGATTTTGGGCGGTCGCGCGCTCGCCCCCGTCGATCTTGCCATCGCGAACTGGCGCGGCTTCATCGGTGCGCGGCAAAGCTGGGCCCGCTTATCGCGTCTGCTCGCGCATCTGCCGCCGCAGCCACAGGTGATGCCATTGCAACCGCCAGCCCGTACGCTGGTTGTGCAGAATGCCGCCGTAACGGCACCAGGCGGACAAAAGATCATCTGCCAGGACGTGAATTTTGCCATCGCCAGCGGCAAGGCGCTCGGCGTGATCGGACCCACCGCCTCGGGAAAATCGTCACTGGCGCGCATGCTGGTCGGTGTCTGGAGCCCGGTGCGCGGCACGGTGCGGCTTGACGGCGCGAGTATCGATCAATGGCCGCCAGAAGCACTCGGACGGCACATTGGGTATCTGCCACAAGATGTCGAACTGTTCCCGGGCAACGTGGCGCAGAATATCGCGCGGTTCGACGATCCGCCGGATTCCGAGGCGGTGCTCGCCGCCGCGCAAGCCGCCGGCGTCCACGACATGATCGTCAACCTGCCTGAGGGTTACGAGACCAGCGTTGGCGACAGTGGCAATGCATTGTCAGCCGGACAGGCGCAGCGGATCGGTCTCGCCCGTGCACTCTATCGCGATCCGTTCTTGGTCGTGCTCGACGAGCCGAATTCCAATCTCGACGCTGAGGGCGACGAAGCCTTAACGCGGGCTATCCTGGGCGTTCGTGCGCGTGGAGGAATCGTCGTCGTGGTGGCCCACCGCCCTAGCGCGATCGCGGGCGTCGACTACATCTTGGTCATGGCCAAGGGTCGTCAGCAGCAGTTCGGGCCGAAAGAAGAGGTCCTCAACCGCGTCATCCAACCGGCAACGCCACCGCGAGCGCTGAAGGTTGTCCCGGATCAAGGGGGAGCTTGATGGTAAGCCATCCGGCCCCGGAGTCACGTGAGTCGATCCGTCGGCACATCTGGGCCGGCAGCATCGTGGTCGGTGTTCTGGCGTTCGGCCTGGGCGGCTGGGCCTCGACCGCGCAAATCTCCGGCGCGCTGATAGCGCAGGGCTCGGTCGTCGTCGATTCGAACGTGAAGAAGGTGCAGCATCCGACCGGCGGTGTCGTCGGCGAACTGCGCGTGCACGACGGCGATCACGTCAAGGCCGGCGATATACTGGTGCGGCTCGACGAGACCGTGACTCGCGCCAATCTTGCGATTGTCACCAAGGGTCTCACCGAACTCTACGCCCGCAAGGCTCGCCTCGGCGCCGAGCGCGACGGCGCGGATTCGGTTCCGGTGCCCAAGGAATTTGAGACGAGCCTCAATGACCCCGAAGTCAAGGAGGCGCTGTCCAGTGAGCGCAAGCTGTTCGAGCTGCGGCGTAACGCACGAATTGGCCAGAAGGATCAGCTTCGCCAACGCATTGCACAATTGCGCGAGCAGATCGTCGGGCTGACTGCGCAGCTCGATGCCAAATCCAAAGAGACCGATCTGATCGAGCAGGAGCTGGCGGGCGTCCGCGATTTGCGCGCGAAGAACCTGGTGCCGCTCAACCGTCTGACCTCTCTTGAGCGCGACGCTGCGAAGATTCAGGGCGAGCGCGGCCAGCTTATCGCATCAACCGCAGAAGCGAAAGGCAAGATCACCGAAACCGAGCTGCAGATTCTCCAGGTCGATCAGGATTTCACCAGCGACGTCGCCAAGGAGCTGCGCGAGACCGAAAGCAAGATCGGTGAATATGTCGAGCGCAAGGTTACGGCCGAGGATCAGCTCAAGCGCACCGACATTCGCGCGCCGCAGGACGGCATCGTATTCCAGTCGACGGTGAATACGGTCGGCGGCGTGATCACGGCCGGCGATCCGATCATGCTCATCGTTCCTGAGTCCGACAATCTCCTGGTCGAGGCCAAGGTCGACCCCAAGGACATCGACCACGTTCAGCTCAATCAGCCTGTTGTGCTGCGGTTCTCCTCCTTCAACGTTCGAACGACGCCTGAGATCAACGGCACCGTTTCGCGTGTCGCGGCCGATACCACGGTCGACCAGCGCACCGGCCAGAGCTATTACCTAGTGCGCATCTCGATGAGCAGCGAGGAAACGGCCCGGCTGGGTAATGTGAAGCTCACGCCCGGCATGCCGGTCGAGGCGTTCATTCAGACCGGCGAGCGCACGTTCCTCGCTTATCTGATCAAGCCGCTGCAAGATCAGCTGATGCGGTCGTTCCGCGAGAAATAGCCGACGCCTCGCTTATCCCGCTGTTTTTTCTCGCATCCCAAGCTTGCTATAACTGCCGTACCGGAACGGCGACGCGGCCGTTCGGACGGCAGAGCGGCTGCGCAGGGTCATGACGAAAATAGCCCAATGGGCGCGAAAAATCGGCGTGGCGCGTGCGGTCTGCTTCGTGCTGTTGCTCGCGCTCGTGCCGCTGCGCGTGATCGATCCGCGCCCGCTTGAAGAACTGCGCTTGCGCACCTTCGACCTTTACCAGGTATTGCTGCCTCGCGAGCAGAAGATTCGGCCGGTCGTCATCGTCGATATCGATGAGGCGAGCCTCAAGGAAATTGGACAATGGCCGTGGCCCCGAACCATCGTGGCCGATCTCGTCACACGTATTTCGCAGGGCGGCGCGGTCGCGATGGGCTTCGATATCGTTTTCGCCGAGCCGGATCGCATGTCGCCGGCCGTCGCCGTCGACAGCTTCCGCGGCCTCGATGCCGAGACTAAGCGTAAGCTGGCGTCACTCCCCAGCAATGACGAGGTGCTGGCCGACGCGATCAAGCACGCGCGCGGCGTCGTTATCGGAGAAGCCGCGGCATCGAAGCCGCAGCCAATCACACAGGCCGAGCGGGCCTTGCAGACCGGCTTTGCCATCATAGGCCCCGATCCGACGCCGTTCCTGGTGACATTTCCGGGCGTACTACGCGACGTTTCGACGGTCGAGGACGCCGCGCCGGGCCGGGGTCTATTTTCGATCAACCCGGAGCGTGACGGCATCGTTCGGCGCGTGCCGATGGTCATGGAAGCACAAGGCAGCATTGTGCCATCGCTGACGATGGAAATGCTGCGGATCGTCACGCGAGCCGGCGCCATACAGATTCGTTCCTCCGATGCCGGCGTACAGGCGGTCATGGTGCCCGGCCTTGCGGTGCCGACCGACCGCAACGGCCAGATCTGGGTGCACTTCAACAGGAGTGACCCCGCGCGCTACGTGTCGGCGAAAGACGTGCTGCAGGGCCGCCTGCCGCCTGACCGTCTGCAGGGCAAGCTCGTTCTTATCGGCACGTCGGCAACTGGTCTGCTCGACATCAAGACGACGCCGCTCGATCCGGCAATGCCGGGCGTCGAGGTCCACGCGCAAATTCTCGAAGGCGTGTTGACGAAGTCGCAGATTTCGCATCCCGAATATGCGATTGGCGCCGAAATCGTCATCGCCGTCCTGCTCGGCCTTGCCATCATCGTTGCGGCGCCGATCTTGCCGGCCCTCGTGGTCATCGGTCTCGGCGTGGCGCTGATCGCCGGCCTGATCGGGCTGTCATGGTATTTCTTCGCCGCGCACAGCCTGCTGATCGACTTCACCTATCCGTTGATGTCGAGCTGGCTGATCTATCTCGTGCTCACCTTTGTGAACTATTTCCGCGAGCAGAAGCAGCGCCAGCAGATCAGGTCGGCGTTCGGCTACTATCTTTCTCCGCACATGGTAGAGCAGCTCGCGAAGTCGCCCGAGAAGCTCGTGCTCGGCGGTGAAGAACGCCGCATGACGATCCTGTTCAGCGACGTGCGCGGCTTCACGACGATCTCGGAACACTACAAGGACGATCCGCAAGGCCTGACGCACCTGATGAATCGTTTTCTGACGCCGTTGACGAACGCCATCATCGAGCGCAAGGGGACGATCGACAAATATATCGGCGACGCCATCATGGCGTTCTGGAACGCTCCGGTCGACGACGAGGACCAGGAGGTGAATGCCTGCGACGCGGCGCTCGAAATGCAGGCGCGCGCGGCAGTACTAAATGAGGAACTCAAAAAGGAAGCCGAGGCCAATGGCGGTGTCTACATGCCGCTGCGCATCGGCATTGGGCTCAATACCGGACCCTGTGTCGTAGGCAATATGGGGTCCGACTTCCGCTTCAACTATTCGGTCCTGGGCGATACCGTCAATGTCGCATCGCGCTTGGAGGCACGCACCAAGGATTACCGGCTGCCGCTGGTGATCGGCTCACGCACCGCAGAGAGAGCCAAAAGCAAATTTTCCACCATGGAGATCGATCTGATCCAGGTGAAGGGTAAGAAGGAGCCCGAAGCGGTTTTCGCCGTCCTGGGGCGAAGCGAAGTCGAGCAGGATGCCGCGTGCGGCGAGCTGCGCGAGCTCAATGCACGTATGCTCGAGTGCTATCGAAAGCAGAAATGGGACGAGGCGTTGTTGCTCATTAAGCAGGGCCGGCAGATCAAAAATGGCTTCGACATATCTGGGCTCTACGACATGTATGTCGAGCGTATCGCGGCATATCAATCAGAGCCGCCGCCGCCCGACTGGGACGGCGTCTACCAGGCGGAGTCGAAGTAGATCGCGGCGGTGCGAGCCTGATCGTCTCAATTGAGATGCAGGTCGACGGCACCAGGCGCCAGGCTGGAGCCGCCGCGAGGCGCTGATGCATTCCGAGAATTGGGTATGGCCCCCGGCAGCGGTTGCCTGACCCCCAATTCATCGAGCACGAACAGGGGCAGCAGCCGGCGCATGTCCCTGTCATCGACCAGCACGAGCCAGCGATTGTCCAGCACGACCCAACCGCTGTCGAGGTGCACCGCCGTGACGGCGTGATCTTCGCCAACGGCCGTGTCGCGGACAACGACAAGCCGCACGTCCTGCGGCGCGATCCCCGCTTCGATCAGGGCCACATATTTGGCGATGGCGTAGTCTTCGCAGTCGCCGAGTCCCGTAGTGAAAGTCTCGAGCGGTGCGCTCCAGTGGTCGATCACCCCCCACTGTGCCAGATCGCTCATCGGGCGAATCGCCATGTTGACGGCACGGTTGATGACGCCGATGCGGGCGCGGCCGCTCAGTGCTCTACCTTGCGCAACAACAGCGAGAAATTCGCGCGCCGCGCGCGGGCATGAGTCCATGTCGGTGCGGCAGCGCGTCAGGACCGCGCTTTCCGCGCGGATATCGGCCTCGACACCGTTCCATTTCGCAACGATGCCGCCGATCTCCACCGTTGCGAGCTTGAGACCGAACGGTTCAGCGAGTTGCGGGGTCTGAATGTCCGGGGCAATCGGCACCGGCGGCTTGGCCGAGATTTCCGCAGGGTCGAGCGCCGCAAACTGTTGGTCTGCCGTGCCGTCAGGCGTCTGCTGCACGGGTGTTACGGTTTGAGCGGAATCGTCGACCCGGTCGCGCGCGAGTGCGATGACCGGTTCGTACACGGCGGATACCGATGGCACGATGTCGCCGGCGAAGGCCCGTATCTCGCCGCTGGTGGCGGCCGGCAGTACGAAAACCAAGGTAGCAATGCCGCATGACACGATGCGACGAAACATCTTGACGTCCCCGCAGCCCCGGGTTCGGCGCTTGATCGCGCTCTGCCGGTTGTTTGTTCGGGAACGGCATAGCTTTGGTGCGGCTGCGGTCCGGTTAAGGCTTGGGCGCCGCAGTGAGAATGATCAGAGACGGCGTTCAGGAAGGCCTGCGCAATTGCCGACAATTTTAGCGAATGCCGCGCAAACTCGATGTACAGCGGCCGAATTCTGCGATTAAATGTGGTAGTTCAAATTGTAACTAATGGGGGAGCGCGTGGACCAAAATCATTCTTCGCCACGCCAATCAAAACTGCGAGGAAATCTCGAGGAGGGAATTGGAATGCACCGGAGCTCCATCAAGCTTGGCAGTCTCGCCGCACTCGCCTTTGCGTTTGGTCTTGGCACCGCATCGGCTCAGGATAAGACATTCGAGCTGAAGCTTTCGCACTGGGTGCCGCCATCACATCCGCTGCAAAAGGCGATCGAGGAATGGGGCGCCGATATCGAAAAAGCCTCGAACGGAACGATCAAGTACAAGGTCTATCCGTCGCAGCAGCTCGGCAAGGCCTTCGATCATTACGACATGGCGCGCGACGGCATTGCCGACTTTGTCTACGTCAACCCGGGTTATCAACCCGGTCGCTTTCCTATTGTTTCCGCAGGTGAGTTGCCTTTCCTCGTCGGCCAGGCCAAAGGCGGCAATCGCGCGATCGACGCCTGGTATCGCAAATATGCCTCTAGCGAAATGAAGGATGTGCATTACTGCTTCTCCTTCGTACTCGATCCAGTCGCCTGGCACTCGACCAACAAGAAGATCGTGGTGCCGAGCGATATCAAGGGTATGAAGGTCAGGCCCGCGCAAGGCACGATAGCCGCCTGGGTGACGCTGCTTGGCGGCACGAACGTGCAGTCGAGCGCACCCGAGGTCCGCGACATTCTCGCCAAGGGCGTCGCCGACGCCGTCACCTTCCCGTGGGGCTCGATGCTGTTGTTCGGCATCGATAAAGTGACGAAATACGACATGGATGAGCCGCTCGGATCGGTGACCTTTCAGTGGCTCATGAACCCGGCGGTTTACGCCGCAATGTCACCGTCGCAAAAGAAGGTGATCGACGACCACTGCACGACCGAATGGGCCGGCAAGTTTGCCGATCCATGGGTCGATTTCGAGCACGGCGGCCTGGAAAAGATGAAGGCCGAACCGGACCACGAAGTCTACAAAATCACGGATGCCCAGCTTGCCGAGTGGAAGACTTCGGCCGAGCCGTTGAAGAAGACCTGGGCCGACGGCGTCAAGAAGGCCGGCGGCGATCCTGACGCGATCTGGAAAGAGCTGCAGGCCGCGCTGACGCAATACAACGCCGGCTTTTGACCGCGGATGACGCGCGACGGCGGCAGCTTGTCGGCTGCCGTCCCCCACGGTAGCAGAGCGATGCCGGAAGCCGTCACCGTCGCGTCAGAGCCTGCCGCCGCAGCGATGCGGCCGGCGCGCAATGCGATGGATATCTTCATCGACGGCATCGAGCTGATTGCCGCGTTCTTCGTCGGCATCGTCGCGCTCGATATTTTCGTCTCCGTGATGCTGCGCTATTTCTTCAGCGTGCAGATTCCCGACAGCTACGATTTCGGCCGACTGCTGCTCGGCATCCTCATCTTCTGGGGCATCGCGGCAACCTCCTACCGCGGCAATCACATTACGGTCGACCTGCTTTATGCCAATGTCGGCGACCGCTTGAAGCGGTTCATCGACGTTTTCGCCACTCTGGTTCTGTTGTTCGTGGTGACGGTGCAAACCTACACGCTGTTCGACAAGGTGCGCGGCACTTGGGCCGATAACGTGCTCACGTTTGATCTGCGTCTGCCGGTGTGGCCGTTCTTTCTCGTCGCATGGCTCGGTGACGTTTCTGCGGTTCTGCTGATCGCGGTGCGGACCTACCGGTTGATCTTCCATCCCGAGCTCCTCGGCGGCCAGTACCAGATCAAGCCGGTCGAATGAGGCGCGAGTGAGCACCGACGCAGTCGCCATTCTCGGCTTTGTCGTCCTGTTCGCACTGATGCTGCTTCGCGTGCCGGTGGGCATGGCGATGGGGCTCGTCGGGGTGAGCGGCTTTGCCTATATCGTCGGCGGCAGCGCGGCGCTCAAAAGCGTCGGGCTCACCTCGATGCGCACGGTGACCGATTATACGTTCGGCGTCATCCCGATGTTTTTGCTGATGGGCGCGTTCGTGTCCAATTCCGGCATGAGCCGCGAACTATTCCGCGCCGCCAATTCGTTCGTCGGCCACTTCAGGGGCGGTCTCGGCATTGCGACGATCGCGGCCTGCGCGGGCTTTGCCGCAATCTCCGGATCGTCGGTGGCGACCGCCGCGACGTTCGCCACGGTCGCTTATCCCGAAATGCGGCGCTACAACTACCCGCAGTCGTTTGCGACCGGCGTCATTGCCGCGGGCGGCACGCTCGGTGCCATGCTGCCGCCTTCCACCGTCCTAGCGGTCTACGGCATCATCACCGAGCAGGATATTGGCAAACTGTTCATTGCCGGTGTCATTCCCGGGCTGATTGCCGCGTCAATGGACATGCTGACGGTCGTGATCATCGGCCGGGTCAGGCCGAATTTCCTGCCGTCGGCGCCGCGGCACTCCTGGCAGGAGCGGCTCAAGGGCCTGCGCGACATATGGGCGACGCTCCTCCTCTTCATCTTCGCCATTGGTGGACTCTATGGCGGACTGTTCACGCCGACCGAAGCCGGCGGCATGGGCGCATCGGGTGCGCTCATCATCGGGATCGCGCGCGGCAAGCTGAAAGGGCCTGAGATCCGCCGCTCGCTGCTGCAGGCGGTGCGGACGGCGGCCGCTGTGCTCACGGTTCTGATCGGCGCATTGCTTTTCGGCTACTTCCTCACCGTCACTCAGACGCCGCAGAAGGTCACGGCTTTCCTTACCGGGCTTGGCCTCGGCCGCTACGGCGTCCTCGCTTTGATCATGCTGATGTACATCGTGCTCGGCTGCCTCATGGACTCGCTCGCCATGATCATTCTGACGATCCCGATCATCTTTCCGGTGATCACGCAGCTTGGCTTCGATCCGATTTGGTTCGGCGTAATTATCGTCATGACGGTCGAACTCGGCCTCATTCATCCGCCAGTCGGCATGAATGTTTTCGTCATAAAGAGTGTCGTGCAGGACGTCAGTTTCGCCACCATCTTTGCCGGTGTCCTGCCGTTCATCGTCACCGACCTAATCCGGCTGGTGATCTTGATTGCGCTTCCGATTCTCGCGCTGTGGCTGCCGTCACATATGTGATCAGGGCGCTGCAGCGCTCGTCCGCCTCGCGTGTCCGGTCGACGAATGCGTTGCCGATGGACAAATCGCGGGAAACTCGGCATGCCAAGACGGTAACCCGGAGACCACAATGGATCTGAAGCTCGGCGGCCGCAGCGCCTTGATTACCGGCAGTTCCAAGGGCATCGGCCTTTCAGTTGCGCAATGGCTCGCACGCGAGGGAGTGAACGTCCGTCTGGCGGCTCGCTCGGGGGGACAACTGGAAAAGGAAGGCGCGGCGATCCACAAGGCGGCCGGAGTCGATGTTCGCACGCTTGCTGCCGACCTATCGAACGCTGCCGAACGCGAACGGGTTTTCAAAGCGTTTCCCGATGTCGATATTCTGGTGAACAATGCCGGAGCCATTCCGGGCGGGTCGCTCGATGATGTGCAGGAGCCAGCCTGGCGCGCTGGCTGGGACCTCAAAGTCTACGGCTATGTCGGCATGACGCGTCACTACCTTCGCATGATGAAAGAGCGTGGCCGCGGCGTCATCATCAATGTCATTGGGCTCGGCGGCGAGCGACTGGACGCGAGCTATATCGCCGGCGCCATGGGCAATGCCGGACTGATGGCATTCACTCGTGCCATCGGCGCCAACAGCATCGACTTCGGAGTTCGCGTCCTCGGCGTCAATCCGGGGCCGGTCCTTACCGATCGCGTTGAAGTTTTGGGACGAAAGCGTGCGAAAACACTCTACGGCGACGAGAGCCGTTGGCGTGAGGGTTTTGCGAAAATGCCCTATGGTCGACCGGCGACCTGCGATGAGATTGCGGCAACCGTGGTGTTCCTGGCGTCAGATCTGTCGTCTTACACCAGCGGCACGATCGTCACGATCGATGGCGGGCTCGCGCATCGTGGCGGCATGCCATAACCCATGCGCCGGATCACACTCTAATTGCGTCCACCGGCCAGCACCGCGCGCGTTGCTCGGTCAGGTCCAAAATCGTCGACGCTGTCGATCGCAAGCAGGTGGGCGAGCCGGGTGCGCGCGCGATTGACGCGACTTTTGATGGTACCGACAGCGCAGCCGCAGATGGCCGCGGCATCCTCGTAGGAGAATCCGGAGGCGCCAACCAGGATCAATGCCTCACGCTGGTCGGTTGGCAGCTTGGCAAGCGCCGTGCGGAATTCCTCGAATTCGACCCGACCGGTCTGTTCGGGATGAGATTTCAGCGTTTCGGCGTAGTGGCCGTCCGCATCCTCCACCTCGCGCCGCCGCTTGCGGTATTCCGATCGGAACAGATTGCGCAGGATCGTGAAAAGCCAGGCCGGCATATTGGTGCCGGGCTCGAACGAGTCGATATGCGACAGCGCGCGCAGCAGAGTCTCTTGCACCAGATCGTCGGCGCGATCGATATTGCCGCACAGCGAAATCGCGAAAGCGCGCAGGCTCGGCACTGTGCCGAGGACTTGGTCGCGGATTTTCGGATCGAGCTTCATAACGGCGGTCCTCGATCGATCCTCAATCCTGTTCGCTCAGGCGGCGAACAAGATCGTTGATATGCTGCGGCACGCCTTGGTTGACGAATTCGTCATATAGGGCCCGAAGCTGTTGTCCGATACGGGCCTGGACTTCACGGCCAAGCCGGGCTTCCGGCTTGTGGGGGGACATTGGCCTACCCATTGAATCGTGCGTCTCCGGCTTGTCCGGGTCCGGCTTATCCGTCTGCATCGGCTCGACGCTTGTCCTGCGGCTCTTCATGTCTTCGTTCTTCCCCCGTTCACCCATGTGCCGAACTCGCTCGCGAAGGCTTTTCCCCCGTTCATTGGGCGCTAACGCGCGTCCGAAGCCAGGGTTCCACGCCCCGGAACCATTTTTGTCGTAGGGCGTTTGAATGAGGTGTAAAGTTCGGGCCTAGGAAAGGGGAGGGAGCCGTGTCCACCTCACGAGCCGTCCTGCAGCATCTGCCATTCTTGCGCCGATATGCCCGTGTTCTGACCGGCAGCCAGGCGTCTGGCGACGCCTATGTCGCGGCGACCCTGGAATCGTTGATCGCGAGTCCCGGTCTGGTCGCCGAGAGCCCGAATTCGCGGGTAGCATTGTACCACCTTTTCACCAAGATATGGAATTCCATAGCCGCGAACGGGAAGCCGGAGGTCTCCGGTGTTTCGCTGCCGTCCGAGAACCATCTGGCGCAAATCACGCCGCTACCGCGTCAGGCCTTCCTGTTGGTGGCGCTCGAAGGCTTTTCCGAGGAGGACGCCGCGCAAGTTCTCGATTGCGACCTTGCGACGCTTCGTAACCTGATCGAGGAATCCGGTCGCGAGCTGGCTGCCGAGATCGCCACTGACGTCCTCATCATCGAGGACGAGACCTTCATCGCCATGGATATCGAAGCGCTGGTGGAGAGCCTCGGCCACAACGTCATCGGCATTGCCCGAACGCACAGCGAAGCGCTGGCGCTCGCCAAGAGGAAGCGGCCGGGTCTGATCCTCGCCGATATCCAGCTCGCGGACGGCAGCTCTGGCCTCGACGCTGTGAACGAACTGCTTGGCTCGTTCGAAGTGCCGGTCATTTTCATCACCGCCTATCCGGAACGTTTCCTCACCGGTCAGCGGCCCGAGCCTGCCTTCCTGATCGCCAAACCGTTCCAGCTTGCGGTGGTATCAGCAGTCGCAAGTCAAGCGTTGTTCTTCGGCCGGAATGCCCGCCAGCGGGAGCGACCTGCCATCGAGCGTAGAGCCAGCCTTTAGATCCGCCCGTCGTGGAACTGTCGGCCCAAATTCACGTTGGACAAGCGTGGTGTGAGGATTTTGGGTAGGCGATCGCACGTCCGGGCCCGTGTCCCGTCCGACGCCGGTGACACGTCACGCCGGTCACGCCGAACGCCTAGGGCTGGCTTGTCGTCAGCAGGGCCTGCAATTTTGCGTATTCGACTTCCTCCTCCGCATCTTTGCTGAGTTCGTGAGCTTGCGGAAATGCCGCGGCGACGCGACTCAATTCATTCACGTTGGATCGTTGGTCCACCCGACGAATTATTTTATTTATCCCTAGGGCGCGACTAAATGCTTATCGGTACAGAAGCAAAAAGTGCGCAACTATCGTGGTAATCGGCCGATACGGATCAGAAATGCCCGAGGTCGAGAACGTACGAGCGGAGGCCGCCACGCAACCAGTTCCGGAACTGACCGTCAACGAACGGCAAAGTCTCGAGAACGAATTGCGCCGCCGCGCCATGCTGCAGGAAGCACTCGCGCAACTTGGCGAGCGCGCCTTGACCGAGCCTGATCTGGAACGACTGCTCAATGACGCAGTGAACACGATAGCGCTCACGCTCGCGGTCGACTTCGTCAAAATCCTCGAGCTTCTTCCCGGCGATCTCGAACTTCTCTTGCGTGCCGGCATCGGCTGGGACCCCGTCTTGCTCGGGTCGATCCCGGCTGCGGCGGAAGCCGATAGTCTTGCCCGCTACATCCTGAACACCTCGCTTCCAGTTGTGACCGACAATTTCGCGGACGAAACGAGATTTTTGGTGCCGTCCTATCTGAGAGAGCATGACTGCGTCAGCGGCGTGAATCTGCAGATCGCAGGTCGCGACGGGCGCGCCTTCGGTATTCTGGGAGTCTGCACAAAAAAGCCCCGGCGATTCGATGGGCAAGACCTCTCGTTTCTCACCGCAACCGGAAATCTGCTGGCGGGCGCCATTCAGCGTCGGCAATTGGAGCGACGTCACGAATTGATGATTCGCGATATGCGCCACCGGTCCGGGAATTTGTTTTCGCAGCTCCTCGCCTTGTTTTCGCAGACCGCCAAGAACTCGCGAAGCATTGCCGATCTGTCAAGCAAGTATCAGTCGCGAGTACTGGCGCTGGCGAATGCCCATCGCCTCATCACCGAAGGCGGTTGGCAATCGATCCCGATCATGGAGTTGCTGTATGTCGTGCTCGGGCCCTATCTGGACCGCATTTCATTCAGCGGGCCGAATGTCGATCTTGAGCCCGACCCGATTTTCAACTTGAGCGCCGCCTTGCACGAACTCGCTGCCAATGCGGTCAAGCACGGCAGTCTTTCGCGACCGAAGGGACGGCTCGAACTGAGCTGGATCGTGCGGCATACGCAGCGCGGCATGACCTTGGCGCTCGATTGGGTCGAAAAGAGCGGACCGCCGGCACGACGACCAAGGCGTCTCGGATTTGGCTCACGCCTGATCTCGCTCGTCATCGAGCGGCAGTTGAACGGCGAAGTGCAGCGGACGTTTTCTCGTCACGGCTTGGTCGTCCACTTGCTCATGCCGATGACCAGGGAGCGTTGGCCAAGTCCGTCTCTTCCGGCGGGCGGCAAGCAGGACGGCGTGTAGCGTTCCACTTCCGGACTTTGGGCAGTTAGACCATCGATCCGAACGGGTCATGGTCTAAGGGTGGACATCCTCGGTAAACCAGTCGGTCGGCAGTTCGTGGCCGGCGCCGCTTTCCACGGCCTTGCGATAGAGCAGGGAGCCCACTGCAGCAAACTGGTAGCCGAGACCGAGATTGTTGATGAAGCAAGTCACTTCCTCGTCGGATGTGCGCCCCTCGGCGTTGCCGACAATGAGATCGGGCAGCGTTGGCAGCTTGGAAAAATCGATGCTCTCCGCGGCGGCCCAACCGCGGCCGTCGCCGGTCTCCGGCAGCACCAAGTCTTTCGTTGCGACCTGAATGGGCTTGCTGTCACGCACGTGGATGGCGATATGCCTGGCGCGCTTGACGGCCTTGGCTTCGATCTCTGGCACTTT
>Ga0335077_10005970_pt1 | contig 15002 bp, 9 predicted proteins | sample Lox_Sample_31_FD_207151 | JGI IMG/M metagenome (GOLD analysis project Ga0335077, IMG submission 207151) | Soil microbial communities from Loxahatchee National Wildlife Refuge, Florida, United States - Lox_Sample_3.1 | ecosystem: Environmental > Terrestrial > Soil > Wetlands | place: USA: Florida... | reverse complement strand
TCGACGATGGATTGCAGCAAGGCTTGTGGAGGCAAGTCGCAGTGCCGGCGCAAGGCGGCGATCAAGCGCGGTTCGCCGAATTCCTCGTCGCGATCGTTGAACGATTCGGTGACGCCGTCGGTGTAGAGGGCGAGGGTATCGCCGGGGAACAGGCGGCGCTCGCCGATGGAGCAGTCCCAGGCCTTGAAGAGTCCCAGGACGGTGGCGGTGGCATTGAGCCGCTCCACAGTGCCGTCGCCTCGGAGAAGAAGAGCGGGGAGATGCCCGCAATTGGCGTAGCGCAGGCGCGCGGCGTGGTCGTCGTATTCGGCGAAGAAAAGAGTCGCGTAAGCGTGCTCGGCAGTGTTTTCGAAAAAGAGCTGGTTGACGGAGCACAAGAAGCGCTCGGGCTGCTCGAGGGCGACGGCGCACTGGCTGCGCAGATTGGCCTGGAGATTAGCCATCAAGAGCGCCGCCGCGATCCCTTTTCCGGCGATGTCGCCGATCACTAAGCCGAGCCGCCGGCTGCCGAGGTCGAGGAAATCGTAGTAATCGCCGCCGACCTGGCGGGCCTGGATGCAAACGCCGGCGTATTCGAGGGCGGCCAGCGGCGGCAGCGTTTGAGGGAAGAGCCGGGCCTGCACCTCTTTGGCAATTTCCAGTTCCTGGGCGACGCGGCGTTCGGCTTCCATCTTTTCCGCAGCGGCGCGACGCTGGGCTTCGACGGCACGGCTTACGGCGTCGAAGCTGGCTAGCGTGAAGGAATTGCGATCGGGATCCTCGAAACGGGTGAATACGCCGCCCCAAACCTCGGTCTGCTCGGGGATGGGTGGCGCATTCGAGGCCCGGGACGGGTTCAGAGGTTCATATTTCACACGCCGCAAGCGAGGCGTGTGACGAAAACGGACGCCACGCCTGCTCCATTCGCGATACCTTGCCGTGACATCTTCCGTAACAAAGACAACCTGGGTGGACCGGCCGATGAGCTTGTGCTCGAAGGAATCCGGATCGGGTTCGATGAGCGCAAGGACTGTGGATCCGTCGGGAGGGGCGACGGCGATCCAACGCTGGCCGGACTGAATGCGGGCGTCGAAGGCCAACTTGAATCCGAGCTGATCGATATAGAAACGCAGGCTTCGCTCCTGATCCCGAACGAAAATGTTCACGGTGTGGATGCCGAGGTAGGGGGCCACGCGATCCGGGTGAAGAGAGTCCATAGTCCCAAGTGAAGGAGAACTGCCCATCGGCGTGATTATAGCGGGCGGGCGCGACGCCGGGCAGAAGCCCGGCGGCAGCCAAGAATGGCTGGCCCCACAAGACATGCCGGGTTATGCTGGCTGGATATGGCTGTCGTCATCTCTTTGCTTCGCGGAGTCAACGTCGGGGGCCACCACAAGATCCAGATGGACGCACTCCGGGCGCTCTATGAGTCACTCGGACTGCAAAACCCTCAGACCCACATAAACAGCGGCAACGTGATTTTCAAAAGCGAGGCTCGGGACGTCGATGTGCTACGCAGGCGGATCGAGAAAGGGATCGAGCGGACCTTCGATTTTCACGCCGACGTCATGCTTCGCACCTGCTCCGATCTGAGAGACGTGATCGCGAAAAATCCGTTCGCGACGCGGCGCGGCATCGATCCAAAGAAGTTCGCCGTCATCTTTCTTGCCGCCGAGCCGAGCGCGGAAGCGCGGGAGAAGGCACTGAGCATTGAAACCGACAGCGAGGAATTGCGCATCGGCGGCCGCGAACTCTATATTTATTTTGCCAATGGCATGGCACGGCCGAAACTGACACCGGCAGTTCTCGAGAAGGCGCTGAAGACCTCCGGAACAGCCAGAAATTGGAACACGGTGATGAAGTTGCTTGAGCTGGCCGAGAGGATTACTTAGGCCGGCGCGGGCGCTGTTTCGCGGAGACAGATCGAATGACGAGGCGGTTTGGCGCGACGGGATCGAGCGGCTCGATGGCGCGTTTCAAGGCTTCGGCAATGAGCTGCTGGATGGCGGGCTGATCGATATCCGCCGCTGCATGGATCACAATGTGGCGGACAACGTTGCCGCTGCCATTCAGCAGCTTGTGCGGATCAGGCAGCTTCGTCGCGGCCTGCAGGAAAAACAGGCTCACCCACTTGGGGTAGAGCGCGATGGAGAGAATCGCGCGTGAAGCTTTTTCGGACGGACCGAAGCCGATGGCGAGCGCGTTGTAGTTGTCATAGACGATTTGGGTAGCGCCGGGCAACCGGGCGCGCAATTTCGCCAGGCACGCGCGCGCCAACGCCGCGATTTCTGGCGTGTACTTATTCAGGAAGCCGTCAAGCTGGGCTTGGGGAGAGTCGTCTTTCTTCTTTCTTGTTTTCGGCGCCGGCATGCAACTAGTCTGCACGAAGGCGGCGATGTTGCCAAGTCCTGGGCTTGGCTTAAACGGCCGGCAGAAAAATGGGGACAGGCAGCGCCGTCCACGCCCCGATGAGGGTGGACTCCGGCGATCGGCTCAGCAAGCGGCTTGGGACGGCGAAGCCTGTCCCCATTTTTCCACGAGCAGATTTACTCTTCGCGGAGAGCAAGGCCGAAGGGGTGCGGCTAACGGCCCAGGACAGGCGCCTCGGGGCGTACCTCCCAGCCGCCCTCGGGCACGTAGCCCTGTTCGGCATACGAATGCCCGGTCACTAACCCGAGCACGAACCAGCCGAGAACGATCGCGCCCAGGGCGAAGATGGTATCGCCGATCATTCGCATCCAGCGGAGATTGTTCATGTGCCCGCTGTGGAGGAATTCGGCCGAACGCGCATACCAGGTTCCGTACTCGACCGAGGCCCACGTCTGCATCAGGCCGATGGGCAACATGCTGAGCAGCACCATCAGAGCCAGGCCGATGTTGATGGCCCAGAAGGCGAAGGAAAGCGGAGCGTTCTTCCACGCCTTGCCGGGGCGAAGCGCACGCAAGCAGAACAGCATCAGGCCAAGCCCCAGCATGCCGTAGACTCCGAACAGCGCCGTGTGGCCATGCACGGGGGTGGTGTTCAAGCCTTGCATGTAATAAAGCGCGATGGGCGGATTGATCAGGAACCCGAAAAGGCCCGCGCCGACGAAATTCCAGAACGCCACGGCGACAAAGAAATAGATGGGCCACTTGTAGGCGGCGACCCAAACATGCTGCTCGCGGGAACGGGCGAGCCGGATGTTTTCCCACGCTTCGAAGCCGATGAGCACCAGCGGCACTACTTCCAGAGCGCTGAAAACGGCGCCGAGGCCGAGGACGATGTTGGGAGTTCCGGCGAAATACAGGTGATGGAAGGTTCCGATGATGCCGCCCGAGAGGAAGACGACGGTGGAGAACAAGACGGCGCGCGTGGCCGTCGGCACGGAGAGCAGTTTCAGCCGCGTGAGGAGGAAGGCGATGACCACGGTGGCGAAGACCTCGAAGAAGCCTTCTACCCAAAGATGCACCACCCACCAGCGCCAGTATTCGGCGGTGACCAGGTTGCTGCGCTCGCCGTACATCAGTCCGGCCGCGTAGAACAGGGGGATGGCGATGCTCGACAGCAGAAACATGAGCAGCAGGGAATAGTTTTGGTCGCGCCGGACGAGCGCCGGCTTCAAGGCGCGCCACATCAGCCATAACCAGAAAACCAGGCCGATGAAGAGAAGGATCTGCCAGAAGCGGCCCAGGTCCACGTACTCGTAACCCTGCGTGCCGAACCAGAACCAGAGGTTGCCCAGCTTATGCTGGATGCTCATCCATTCGCCGGCAAGCGACCCGACGACCACCAGAACGAGCGCGCCGAACAAAAGATTCACGCCCAGGCGCTGGCCAGCGGGTTCGACGCCGCTGACGGCCGGGGCTACATAGAGCCCGGTGGCGAGCCAGGATGTCGCAATCCAGAAGAGGCCGAGCTGGAGGTGCCAGGTGCGCGTGACGCTGTAGGGCAGCCAGCGATCGAGCGGAATGCCGTAGAGGCCGGAGCCCTCCACGCCGTAGTGCGCCGTGATGGCGCCGAGCGCCACCTGCACCACCCATAGCGCCGCAACCACAAAGAAAAATTTTACGGTCGCGCGCTGGGATGGAGTGGGCTTCAATCCGAGCAGCGGGTCGCTTTGCGGCAGAAGCTCCTGCTCTGCGGCGCGCGGTTGGGACGCGAAGTACCACACCATGCCGCCGACGCCGGCGAGCAGCAGAATGAAGCTGACGACGCTCCACACGATCGCGCCACCGGTGGGCTCATTTCCGATCAAGGGTTCGTGCGGCCAGTTCTGCGTGTAGGTCACATGAGTTCCCGGGCGATTGGTGGACGCGGCCCAGGCAGTCCACCAGAAGAACGCGCTCATTTCGCGAAGCTTCGCGGGATCGCTGAGTGCACCGGGCGAGATCGCGTAATCGCTGCGGCCGTTGCTGAAGACATCTGAGTAATGGCGGTGGAGATCATCGAAGGCTTCGGCGCGGACTGGGTCGACGGTGATTCGGCCGGTCGCGGGATCGTACGTGTTGGTCCGCAGAATCAAACGCAGCCGCGCCCGGAGGGCAGCCTGTTGCTCCAGGCCGAGCGCAGAGTAGTTCGCCGCGCCCATTTTTGCCGCCCATTTGTCGAGCATGAAGCTGCATTCGCGGTGCAGCCAGTCGGCGGTCCAGTCAGGAGCGACATAAGAGCCGTGCCCCCAGATGGTGCCCACTTCCTGCCCGCCGATGGATTGCCAGACTCCCTGGCCGTCCTGAATGATCGCGCCGGTGAACAGGACGCGCCCGCCGGAGGTAAGCACCTCTGATGGGATTGGCGGAGCGCTGTTGAGGACCTTGACCCCAACGCCTCCTAAAACCGCGAATGAGATGATTAGCACCAATGCCAGAGCGATCCACAGCTTCTTGTAAGTCATGGACAAGCACCTCTCGTTTTCAGGTACATGCGGGTTGCCGGCGATGCGCGAATGTGGCCAGCAGATTTGTCGCAAACAGGGTTACGGCGGTCATTTCACATACGGCCGACACCGGCAGCCAGGACCAGGCCGAGCGAAGAAATTGCTGGTATGCCAGAATCTCAGCACTAACGCGCAGCAGGCATCCGATGGTCAAGAGCAGCATGGCGCCAAACATGAGCCGGGTACTGAACAACAGGCGCATGCCGGAGAACGCCGGCAGGACTCGCTGTCCGATAGTGAATACCATCAGGGCGAGGAAGCCGACGGTCAAGGCGTGGCGTGACGCGCCCCAGATTCCGTGAGAGTTTGTCCCCAGGGCGGCCCAGATAGCGAGGCCCGCAGCAATGGCAGCCCAAACGTATGCCAGCCGGATGAAAACGGGAAAGCTCGAGTGGACACCCTTGGCCTTCGCCGGCTGCTGCGGCCGCTCGAAAAGCCGGAGTGCGCGGATGGCAGTGATCATGGCAGCGAGTAGCAGGTATGACGCAGCGAGTGTCCAGCCCGCCAGCCCCGCGATAACACCTGCGGAGTTGATCGCAACGGCTACGAGAAGCAAGCGCGCGCGAACCGGACGCAGTCCCAGGAACACCGGCAGCCACTTGGCGCTGAAGCCCCATACGAAGGGGACCAGGAATCCCGATGTCTGGAGCACAAGGAAGCGCTGGTCGAATTCCGAGGGCAGGGCGAGCGATGAGCCGCGGAATGCGAGGAAAAGCGTCGCGCCGAGGTTGATCAGCAGCGTCAGCATCAGTCCAAGAGAACCGGCGATAACCACAAAGACCCACTCTTCCAGCCTCTTTTTGCCAGAATGCTCCGGGCGGTGGCCGGAAACGGAGCGAAAGAAGATCAGAAAGGCAACCACTTCCATGATTGCCGAGAGCGGCAGCAGGATGCGCCATTGCCACTGGTAGAGGCCGGCGAGCCAACGGAGTGATACGCCCGAAGTCCACAGGACCCACGACGTCCATGCTGCCGGCAGCGCAAACCCGCGCTGGCGGCGCAACTTGGGGATGGAGTAAAAACCGATGCCCAGGATGAAGGTGCCGATCCAGCCGAAGATTTGCGCGTGGCCGTGCGCCTGAATCCATCCGGCGGAAACCGAACCCGGCGCTCTTCGGCTGCTGATGGCGAGCAGGTTCCAGACGCCGAGAAACGTGCCGGGAAAGAGCATGAAGACCAGACCCGTCGTGATGTAGGTCATCAGCAACCGGGACAAGTTGGTCTCGCGGCTGGCGGAGATCCGAAAGGATTCTTCTGGCGTGAGCCGCCGCTCCCGCGCGGTTTCGATGCGCGTCAACAGTTCAGACATGGTCTTGGCGCCGCTCCATCTCAACCGCTCGTGGAAACAGAAGGTTGTTCTCCAAATGAATGTGCTGGTGCAGGTCGGCCTCGAATTCCGCAAGGGCTGCATATAGCGTCTGGTAGCTGGCACAGGCGTCCGGCGGTACGGTATAGCCGTTGCTAAGCTGGCGCATATCGCGCAGTGCATTCCCGGCATCGTCGTGCTCGTGCATCATCATGGCGACCGGATTGCGAACGCTACCGAAGGGAGGCGGCACGACGGGCGCTTTCTCTGTAACGGCCTCCTCCAGGCGCACGATGTAGGGGAACAGCACGAGTTCCTCCTTCATCATGTGCGTGGCCAGCTCCTGAGCGAGATCGCCGAAGGTCGCGGAAATGCGAAGCAGCTCAGGATGATTGGTGGCGTGTACGGAGCAGACTTTTTCCAGCAAGGGGACCATGCGCGAGATCGCCTCGCGGGTGTACTTGTGGTGGGTGTCCTTGATGTGCGCGATCAGCTCGGAAAGGGGCTCGGATTGCCAGTCGCGGTCCGGGCGCGCAGCGTGTGCCGCGGGTTTCACCGCCTCCAGGGAATCCATCACCTGCTCCAACGGCAGATTGACGGCGCGGCAGGCTTGTTCCAGGGTTTTGTTGCCGCCGCAGCAGTAGTCGATACCCAGCTTTTCAAAAACCTGGGTAGCCGCCGGAATTTCCAGCGTTAGTTGCGCCACGGTTCTCTGTGTCATCGAGCCCATTATTTTCTCCTTGCAAATCTAGGTCTTATGCCACAAGACTAGCGTGGCGGCGACTGGTCCGCCTATGACTTTTGTCACGGTTACAAACGATTTTCTGGGGTAGCCAGCGGGTCTAGGCGGGGGAGTCGAGTTCGGCTTCCAGCGACTTCAGATCGCAAATCACCACGTTACGGCCTTCGATCTTCAGCAGCCCTTCGGTCTGAAACCGGGAAAGATTGCGGGAAACCAACTCGCGCACCGTGCCGATCTGGGCAGCCAGTTCCTGGTTGCTCGGCAGAAGGATCTCGATACCACCCGCGGTTTGTTTTCCCTCTCGCTGGGCCAGCCGCACCAGAAACGATGCCAAGCGGTGGCGCACGGTTGTGAACGAGAGTTCTTCGATGATGCCGACCAGCCGCCGCAAGCGGGCGCCGACTACGCGAAGCACTTTGAGCGCGACTTGAGGGTGCGCAAGGCAGAGGGCCTGAAAATCCTGCTTTCCGACGAAGAGCAGCGTGGCATGGTCCACGGCAGCTCCCGAGGCTGGGTATTTGCCACCATCGAAAACCGGAACCTCCGCGACGGAACTGCCCGGACCGTCGATAGTGAGCACCTGTTCGCGGCCCGCGGCGGAACTTTTGAAGATGCGGATATGCCCGCTCTCGACCACATAGAGTCCGGAGCAGGGTTCGCCTTCACTGAAAACCAATTGGCCAGGCGAGTAGCGGCGCAGCACCGCGCGTTGGGAGAGAAAACTCAGCTCGGAGTCGGTGAGCCCAGTGAAGATGGGAACCTTGGCCAGCAGCCGGCTGTGATCCGCGAGTGTTTCCGCCACGGTGATTATTGTAGCGGACAGGCCCGGTACGGTTACTCTTCGCGGAGAGCAGACGCCGGTTCGATCAGGGTTGCGCGACGCGCGGGAATCCAGGCGGAGGCCAGGGCGACGGCGGCAATGAGCAGTGCGGCAAGAGCGAATGTGACCGGATCCTTCGGGCTGACGCCATAGAGAATCGGCGAGAACTGGTCACCGACGGCAAGCGCTACGAGCGCGCCGAGAACCGTTCCAGCACCAAGCAAGACCGAGGTGCGGATCAGAACCAGGCGCATCACCTGGCGGCTGCTGGCGCCAATGGCGATGCGAATTCCGATTTCGCGGCGGCGGCGGGCGACGGCATAAGCCATGACGCCGTAGACGCCGGTCGAGGCAAGCACGATGGCCAGGATTCCGAAAGCTCCCAGCATCGTAGCGGCCAGGCGCGCCGGAAGCAGCGGCGTCCGCAGGTGATCGTCGAGACTACCGGCCTGAAAGAAGGGGAGCGTCGGGTCCATCTGATGGACGGTCTGCTCGATCATTCGGACGACGGCTGCGGCGGCAAGCGGCGAACGCGCCACCACCATCGTGCTGGCGTTATAGTGCTGGAATGCGGGCCAGAAAAGCGCGGGTTGAGAGCTGTCGCTCAGCGAGAAGTATTTTCCGTCTTCAGCGATGCCGACAATTTCAAACGGGCCGCCATTGCCGCAATGGAAACGCTTGCCGAGTGCGTTCTCGTTGGGGAACAGGCGCGCGGCGAAGGCTTGGTTGACGATGGCGACGGGCGGCGCGCCTTGCCGGTCGCGCGCGTCGAAGGCTCGTCCGGCGATGAGCAGGGTCTGCATGGTGCGGAAATAGCCGGGGTCCACCATGTAGTAGTTGGCCACCGCGATTTGGCCGGGGCGAGGGACCGGCTTGCCCTCGGCGTAAATAGAAGTGGAGGATTGATCGAGGCTCAGGGGAAGGGAATTCGCGAAGGCGGCTGAGGTGATGCCGGGCAGCGCCGAGACCCTCTCGGTCAAGCGGCGCTGAAATTCGCGACCGTGAGCTTCATCGTAGCCGGCCAGGCCAAGATCGAATCCTACGGCGACAGCTCCCTGGGGATTAAAGCCGATATTGATGGTCAGCGCGCGCTGCAAGCTGCGCACCACGAGCACCGTGCTGACCAGCAGGACTACCGAGAGCGCGATCTGCGACGTCACCAACACTTCTCGCAGTTGCCAGCGGCGGAGGCGAAAGGTGATGGCGGCATTTTTGAGCGCGGAAATCAAATCCGTCTTGGCGGACTGCAGAGCAGGGGCGAGGCCGAATAGCAGAGTGGTCAGGAGCGCGGCGCCGGCCGTGAATGCTAAAACCCACTGGTCGATGGCAAAGTTCATGCTGATGGGAACATCGATGGGTGGGCGCCAGGAGGCGAGCGCATCCAAGATCCAGACCGTCAGGAGCAGGCCGGCGGCTGCGCCGAAAAGAGAGAGCAAAAAGCTCTCGACCAGGAGTTGGCGCACGAGGCGCCACTTGCCTGCACCCAGCGCGAGGCGGATAGCGACCTCGCGGCGCCGATCCGAGGAGCGCGCCAGCAACAGGCTGGCCAGATTGGTGCAAGCAATCAACAGCACGAGCGCGGCGAGTCCCATAAGCACAGCCGCGAATCCGATCACGCCGCCCCGGAGCGTCTGACCCATGAGGCCGGGCGTTGAGAGCTGAATGCGCATGTTCTGCAGATCGGGGTTCTCACGGATCATTCCGGCGGCGACGGCATTGAGATCGGATTCAGCTTGCCGCTGGGTTACGCCGGGCTTCAACCGAGCCAGGGTCCAGAGATTCCAGTCGTAGCGCTCATTGATCCACGCGTTGCCGGGCTCGATTTGGGGCTCCATGGCGATGGGCACCCAGAATTCAGGGGCGAAAACGAGTTCGGTTCCGAAAAAGCCACGCGGCATGACGCCCAGGATGGTGTAATCGAGACCGTTGATCTTGACGGTTTTGCTCACAATGGCGGGGTCGGCAGCGAAACGATTTTGCCAGGTGTTGTAGCTGAGAACCACCACCGGGTGAGCCCCGATTTTTTGGTCGTCCGCCGGCGCTAAGGCGCGGCCGAGGAGCGCGCGGACACCCAGCACTTCGAAATAATTACCCGTGACTTCGTAACCCCAGACGTGGGCATTGTTGGCATTCTGGCTCATGTTGACGGGAGCGATGCGGCATCCGATGAGACCTGCGAGGCTACGGTTGCGGTCGCGGAGATCTTTGTAATTGGGGTAGGACTGATTGGCCTCGGCCCGGTTGCTGTTCAGCGAGAACAGTTGTTCCGGCCGCTCCACAGGCAGGGGGCGCAACAGCAGCTTGTTGAGCGCGCTGAAGGTGACCGTGTTGGCGCCGATGCCCAAGGCCAAAGTGAGGATGGTAGCGGCCGTGAAGCCCGGACTTTGCCTCAGGCGCCGGAAAGCGAGCCGGAAGTCTAGCAACAGGGAGTCCATATGTGTCTACCAGCAATGTACCGCGAGATCAGCGCGTTTACTGGTTGAGGAGGCGGGGGAGTGCCCGTTTTTGGGACGCAGTGGTTCGGATGCGAGCATTTTGGGTTGTGGATCGTGCGACCGTCGGCAGGTGAGGTGAATCATTACCAGCATGCCGAAAATGCGAGCGGTGCAGGTTCCACGCCCAGGTGGGCCGTTGGAGACGGTAGAACGCGAAATTCCAGAGCCGGGTTCGGGAACAGTACGAATCAAAGTCCAAGCCTGCGGAATCTGCCACAGCGACACACTGACCAGGCAGGGAGGCTTCCCCGGGCTTGAATATCCGCGAGTGCCTGGACATGAGGTTGTTGGCGTGGTGGATGCTGCCGGTCCGGATGTTGCCAGATGGACGGCCGGACAACGGGTCGGAGTGGGGTGGCATGGCGGCAACTGCGGCTACTGCGATGCTTGCCGGCGCGGAGATTTCTTTGCTTGCCAGACGGCGACGCGCGTCACCGGGATCACGTCTGACGGCGGATACGCCGACTACATGATTGCTCGCGCCGAAGCGGTTGCGGCGGTCCCCAACGAGTTGTCAGCCGTTGAGGCCGCCCCGTTGATGTGTGCCGGAGTCACGACGTACAACGCCCTTCGAAACAGCGGAGCCCGGCCGGACGATTTGGTGGCGGTGCACGGATTGGGCGGACTCGGGCATCTGGGTGTTCAGTTCGCGGCGAAGATGGGCTTCAAGACCGTTGGGATCGCGCGAGGGAAGGACAAGGAAGCGCTGGCCAGGCAATTAGGCGCCTGGCATTACATCGACAGCCAGGCGGGGGATCCCGCCGTCGAATTGCGCAAGTTAGGAGGCGCCAAGGTCATCCTGGCAACGGTGACGAACGGGGATGCGATGAGCGCGGTTGTGGGCGGCTTAGCCGTCAAGGGAACGCTGATGGTGATTGGGGCTGCCGAGTCGCTTGTGGTGTCTCCGCTCCTGCTGCTCTCAGGAACCAGGAGGATTCAAGGCTGGTATTCCGGCACGTCCATCGATTCGCAGGACACTCTTTCGTTCAGCGTGCTTTCCGGCGTGCGTTCGATGAATGAAGTGTTCCCGCTGGAGCGCGTCAATGAAGCGTACGATCGGATGTTGAGCGGTAAGGCGCGATTCCGGGTGGTGCTGACGACGGGAAACTAGCGGCAGACTCTCGACACTCTCCGCTCCCCTTGGTCGCGGCTCGCTAAGCCATCTGAGCACACCGGGCTGCGCGCGACCGGTGGGAGCGCTTACGGGATACTTACTGCACCGGCAGATTCACCGTAGGCGCAGCGACGCCGTTGATGCTGAGCGCCACCGGCTGAACGCCCGGCGACAAGCCGGTGGGAATCGTGACGTTGACCTGGTACAGGCCGACAAATGTCGGCGCAAGACCGCTGAACCCGACCGTAGCCGGCTGGTTGCCGATGGTGACAGTTGGCAGCACGGTAGTGTGGATCAGCGGTGAAAGGGGCGCCGGCTGTCCGTCGGCCAAGGCAGTGTCAATCGGCCCGAGGCCGTTGGCGTACATCTGGATAGTCTGGCCGCGCACCGCCGGGTTGGAAGAAGAGATCACATTGCCGGATTTATCGCGCGCGGCGGCGAACGATCCCACAATGAAAAATGCCGGCGAGTATTGGGTCAGCGGCAGCGTGTAGAGGGAGCCCATGCTGTCCTCGACAATCACCTTGATCAAAGCCGAGGTCTGACCCTGCAACTCCCACGGCACTTGCAGGTTCAACTGTGTGGGGCTGACGTAGTACATGCGTCCCGGCAGACTCAGACCTGCGCTGGGCACGTCGAAACTCACGGCGACGTTGTCGATGCCCAGCGGCAGATAGGATGTATGCGCGACATCCGTGGTGTCGCTGAGGCCAGTGCCAAACAGAGTGAGGTAGGAACCCGGAGCTATTCCCGGTCCGACCTGAAAGCTGGCGCCGTTGACTGCGCGATTCGGAGAGATGGTGGGCGAGAGGCGAGCGAAGCCGTCGAATGTCACCGACTGGCCACCTGCTGTGCCGACAAACTCTTGATTGCCGGGAGTCGGGCCACAGTTGACGGTGGCGAAACCGATGCCGTTGGATTCGGTGGTGGAGTCGGTGTTCTCCGCCCCCGGCACGATTTGGCCGCCGCCCTGCGTCACGCTCCATTGGATGGGGACATTGGGGACCTGGACGCCGTACTGATCGATCAGCTTGAAGGCTATAGCGCCGTCGGGAACGCCCTGGCGTACGGTGCAATCGAAGCCGCCGTTGCTAAGGATCGGTGTGATGTTGAAGGGCACGCCATCCCCGACGATGTACAGATAAGGGATGTGCAGTGTTTTGGCGCCCCCTGTAATCACGACGAATCCATCGTAGGAGCCTGCGGCGGGCATGGTGCCGCCTAGAGTAACGGTGATGGTGGTGGTTTGGCCCGCGCCGAGCGAGAGGCTGGTCTTGCTCAGAGTCACTTTGCCGTTGGCATCTTGCACCCGCGGGACGACGCTCAAGGTCAGATTCGCTGTTGTGGAACCGATATTTCCGATCTCGAGTTGCTGGCTGCCGGGGAAGGACGCACCTTGGCTCAGGATGTCAAACGAGATAGTGGCCGGCACGGCGGTGATGGTGGTCGAAACCGAGGCGTTGGCATCCAGCAAGCCGGCGCCGGCGGAGACCACCGCGGCGCTCCCGTTCTCATCCGTGAGACTCTGGGCGGCCGTATTCACGACGGCGGATTTCAACTGGAGGCCGGTCAAACTCGGGTTCTTCTGCTTTACCAGAGCCGCGGCGCCGGCGACGAGCGGTGTGGCAAAACTGGTGCCGTCAGCGACGGCATAGCCATTGGCGCTGTACAGATCGCCGTTGGGATCCACGCTCTCGGCCGCCATGTAAAGATCGGTTCCCACGGCGGTGACGTCCGGCTTCACCGCGCCCGTAATGGAAGGCCCGCGCGAAGAGAAGAACGCGATGATGTTGGGCGTCTGCGGTTGGGCGATCAGACTTGGATCCAGGGTCACGGGATAATTCGGGTGGGCATCGAGGAAAGTCTTGAGCGCGGAGCCGCCGGTGACCCCGATCAAAATGGCAGGAATATTAGTACCCGAGAGGCCGCCAGGGATGTCGGAGGTGTCGGTATTCGGATCCCAAAATATCACTCCGACGGCGCCGGCGTTCTGCGCGTTGGTCACCTTGTTGACAAAGTCACAGGTGCCGCGTTCGATCAGCGCAATATCCCCGTCAAGCGATCCGGCGGGAATGGTGTTGCACCCGAGCGGATCGCCCGATATCGGGCCCACGTCCTTTCCAGGCGCGGTCAAAGGGTTATTCGGCAAGGGTCCATCGCCGAATTGGCCCTGGATCAAGTTCAGCACGGAGGGCACGCTGCTTCCGCTGACTTGCACACCTGAAACCCAGGTGTGCGCATTGGAGCTTCCGCCAGCGGCAATGGCTGAAGGCGCATCGCCGGGAGAATCGATGGTGTTCAGCGTAGCCACATTTGGGTTTTGGCCGTCGCTGCCTTCGTTGCCCGCGGCAACCACCACCAGCATGCCGGCTTGCACGGCATTCTCCACCGCCGCCGCTTCGGGATCACAAGGAGTTGTGCCGGTGAGGCCGCAGGCAGCGCCCTGATCGAGCGGGCCGGAAAACGCCGGGCTGCCGAGTGAAAGCTCGGCAATGTCCATTCCATCGTTCAAAGCATCCTCGAGGGCGCTGATGATCACGTCGCCCTCGCTAAAGGGATTGATTTCCGGCGAGCCGAAAATCTTGTAGTTGCCCAGGTAGGCTTTGGGCGCCATGCCGGTGATGGTGGCCGAGGGCCCGGTATTGGTCTCTCCGCCGACGCACATGGCTACCGCAGTGCCATGGCCGTCCAAATCCTGCGCCGAGTAATCGTCAGGGCGCGAGGTGGCGGCGGGATTGGACCCGAAGCCGGCGGCCAGTTGCGCCACATAACTGCGCGCCACGATCACCTTATTGTTGGTGTAGCTGGAGCAATCGGACGGCGTGCCGCATTTCGGAAAACCGGCCGGAATGGCGAGCTGTGCATCCTGGAAGGCGGGGTGGGTGTTGTCGATGCCGGTGTCAATCACCGCGATCTTGATGCCCCTTCCGGCCCGTCCGTCCCCGCCCACCTGGGTCCACGCGGCTGAAGCATTGAGCAGGGGCAAAGCGGCGTTCAGAGTCTTACGGAAACGGCGCAAAGGGCGGACGCCTGCGACTCCTGGCATCTTCTCCAACTGGGCGACCTGATCGGGTGTGGCCAGAACGAAGACGGCATTCAGCACGGTCTTCACCGACCCGGTGACCGTGAAATTCTGGCGCGCCAGCTCGCTGCGGAGACCCGCTTGCGCGGCCTCGATTTTTTGGCGGCGATTCTCGGCCACGGCCTGCGTCGCGTTCTTGCGGGCTTCGGCCACCGGCGGATCGCTCAAGATGAGGGCGTAACGCTGGTACGCGGCGGCGGCGTCCAGGACAGGGAGCGAGCTTAAGGTGATCAGAATCAAGATGAGAAAACAAGTGCGTGACATCACATATCGCGACGGAATCGAGGCGCTTCAGGTTACAGATTTCGCACTGGGGCCCTGCGGCGCTGGATTTAAACGAACATGGTGCGCCACAGCGTAACCACCAGGGCATGAGTAACCATGCTGGCGCGGATGCTGGCCGTCTTCTGGTACGCCAGCCCGCAAAACAATCCGAGAACCGTGGTCACAGCAGCGATCCGCCAGTTTGGGAAGGCGCGAAACGGCAGGTGTGCGGCGCCGTAAACCAGCGAAGCCATGGCGAGGGCCAGGTACGGTTTGCCGGTCCACTG